>Ga0073932_1000210_pt1 | contig 153233 bp, 144 predicted proteins | sample DewCreD2012metaG_FD_76967 | JGI IMG/M metagenome (GOLD analysis project Ga0073932, IMG submission 76967) | Hot spring sediment bacterial and archeal communities from British Columbia, Canada, to study Microbial Dark Matter (Phase II) - Dewar... ... | reverse complement strand
GCGAGCAGCGCCGCGGCGCTGCCGAAGGTGTCAGCCATACCGACCTCCCAACCCCTGGGGGAGTCAAGACGATCAGTCAGCCGCCGCCGCGCGCGCCGCAGTGCTTGGGCTTCCTTCTCGGGACCGCGCATATGGGGGCGATCGCGCCCCTTGTAAAGAGCAAAAATCCCCGCGGCCGGGCAAAGCCTTACACGGGGCCGTGAGGGGCCCGCCGGACATCCGGTCGGCCGTGGCAGCCGCGCGGCAGCCGCGCGCCCGGGTGATCGCCCGGAGGCGGCGAGCCGGGGCATCGGCTGCCGCGACTGCCGTGCGCAGGAGCGCGGGCGACGCGGCTGCCGCGACAGCCTCCTCCACCCCGGGCGGATGGGCCGCGGCGCCGGCCTCGGGCGGGTGTCGCGGAGCCCGGCGTCGGCGCGCAGGGCGGGGGCGCGGTGACGGGGCATGACAAGCGGGGTCTCGGGCGGCTAAGTGCGCACCGGTGAGAAGCTGCAACGGGGGAGGCCCACATGTTGCGTCGTCGACTGCTCGCCGGTGCCGCGGGTGCCGTGGCGATGCCCTTCGTGCTGCGCGGGGCCGCCGCGCAGACCGTCACCTTGAACGGTGCCGTCCAGTTCAGCGACGAGCACGCCTTCACCAAGGCGCTCACCCGTTTCGCCGAGCTGGTCAAGCAATATTACGACAAGCCGATCGAGTTCATCTTGCACAAGAACAGCGCGCTCGGCCTCGAGAAGCAGTATTTCGAGTACATGGCGCAGGGACAGGCGGTCGACTACGCGATCGTCTCGCCGGCGCACATGTCGACGTTCTCGAAGGCGGCGCCGTTCATCGACGCGCCGTTCCTGTTCCGCGATCTCGACCACTGGAACAAGGTGCTGGAGGCCGATCTGTTGGCGCCGGTCGCCCAGGAGGTCGAGAAGCGCGCGCAAGTGATGCTGATCGGCTATGCCGGCGGCGGGGTGCGCAACATCTTCGCCCGAAGGCCCTTGCGGACCATGGCCGACCTCAAGGGGCTCAAGATCCGCGTCCAGGGCGCACCGATCTGGAGCCGGACCTTCGCCGCGGCCGGGATGGCGCCGACCGTGATCGCCTACAACGAAGTCTACAACGCGATCCAGAACGGGGTGATCGAGGCTGGCGAGAACGAGGCGGCCGGTGTCGAGCAGATGAAGTTCTACGAGGTCGCACCCAAGCTCGCGCTCACCCAGCACGCCATCACGATCCGGCCCATTTGCTTCTCCGCCAAGACCTTCGCCAATCTGCCGAAGGACCTGCAGGAAGCGATCCGGAGGGCCGGTAAGGAGGCCGGGACCTACGGCCGGCAGGTCGAATCGAGCGAGGACGGCGCCAAGCTCGAGGCCCTGGAGAAGGCCGGCAAGCTCGAGCGCGTGCCGTTCGCCGACCGCGAGGCGATGAAGAAGGCGGTCGACCCGGTCATGGCGGCCTACGCCAAGGAGATCGAGGCCGACGCGATCTACGCCAAGATCAACGCCATCTGACAACGCCATCCGAGCGGCCGCGGGGCGGTGCCGGAGCACCGCCCCGCTCGACGACCCGGAGGAGAGCGACATGGCCGACGGCCGGCGCGGGCCGTTGACGGCGCTGAACGACGTGCTCGCAGCCCTCTTGCGGGCTCTCCTCGTGCTCGCCGTGGCGGTGCTCGTGATCCCGGTGAGCCTGCAGATCTTCTCCCGCTACACCGCACTCATCCCGTCGTACATCTGGACCGAGGAGATGGCCCGCTTCCTGTTCGTGTGGGCCATCATGCTCGGCGCGATGTTGGGCGTGCGGGAGGGCACCCACCTCCTCGTCGATCTCTGGCCGCCCGGCGGCGCGCGTCGGCAGGCGCTGCTCGACCTTCTGGCCGATCTGGCGATCGCGGTCCTGGCCGGCGTCTTCCTCTGGTGGGGCTGGCGGTTCACCGAGGGCGCCTTCTACCGGATCAGCGAACTCGCCGAACTGCCCTTGTGGCTCATCCACATGGCTTGGCCGATCACCGGCCTCGTCTGGGTCCTCTTCCTCCTCGAGCGGGTCCTCGAGGATGTGCGGGTCCTGCGCGGGAGGGGGCCGTGATCCCGGGTGCCGCCGTCCTCTCGCCCGGCGAGGCCGCGCTCCTCTTGTTCGGGGTCTTCTTCGCGCTCTTGGTGCTGCGCGTGCCGGTCGCCTTCGCGCTCGGCCTCGCCTGCCTGCCGCCGCTTCTGATCGAGCCGCGGCTTTCGCCCTTCGTCCTCGTCCAAGAAACCTTCAACGCCTACAATTCCTTCATCCTCTTGGCCGTACCGTTCTTCTTGCTGACCGCCAACCTCATGAACGTGGGCGGCATCACCGACCGGCTCGTGCGGCTCGCCAAGACCATGGTCGGCCACCGCCCGGGCGGGCTCGCCCAGGTCAACGTCGTGCTCTCGATCCTCTTCGCCGGGATCTCGGGCAGCTCGACCGCGGATGCCGCCTCGACCTCGCGGCTCCTGATCCCGGCCCAGGTGAAGGCCGGCTACGACGCTCCCTTCTCCGCCGCGGTCACCGCGGTCTCCGCCGTGCTCGCGGTGATCATCCCGCCCTCGATCTTGATGATCGTCTGGGGCGGGATCCTCACGACCTCGATCGGCGCGCTGTTCCTCGCGGGAATCGTCCCCGGGCTGCTGTTGGGCCTGGTCCAGCTCGCCACGGTGCACGGCCTTTCGATCCTGCGCGGCTACCCGACCGACGCACGCGCCTCCTGGGGCGAGCTCGCCCGCGCCTTCCTGCGCTCGGTCCCGGCGCTCACCACACCCATGATCATCATCGGCGGCAAGATCTTCGGCTGGTTCACGGCGACCGAGAGTGCGTGCATCGCCGTCCTCTACGCGACCGTGCTCTCGGTCCTGGTCTATCGCGAGATGGACCTTTCGGGCCTGCACCGGGCCCTGCTCGACACGGGCCGACTCGCCTCGGTGGCGCTCTTCTGCGTCGGCACGGCCTCGGCGTTCGGCTGGCTCTTGGCCTACTACCAGATCCCCAAGATCTTGCTCGAGGGCGTCCAGGCCTGGGGCATGGGCTTCATCGCCACGGGCCTGTTCATCGCCGCAGCCTTCCTCGTGGTCGGCCTGTTCCTCGATGCGATCCCGGCGATCATCATCGTCGGCACGATCCTCGAGCCGCTCGCCCGGAGCGTCGGCATGGATCCGGTCCATTTCGCGATCATCGGCATCGTGAGCCTCGCCTTCGGGCTCGTCACCCCGCCCTACGGGCTCTGCCTCATGATCGCCTGCCACGTGGCCGGGATCCGGGTCGTCGAGGCCTTGAAGGACGTGGCGATCCTGCTCGCACCCATGCTCCTGGTGCTCGGGCTCTTGATCGCTTTTCCCGAGATCGTCCTCTTCCTGCCGCGGCTGATCTCGCCCGAGTTCCTGCGCTGAGCCCGGGCGGGACCGGCGCGCCCGCCGCTCAGGCGACGCCGAGGGCCCGGTGGACCTGCGCCACGACCGGCGCGGGCAGCTGGAGGCGGCCGGCGAGCGCCTCAAGGTAGGCGCGCTCGGCCGGGGTGTCGACCTCGATCGCCAAGAGCGAGGCGGCGTAGACCTCGACCGCGACCTCGGGACCGGGGACGGCACGGACGATCGAATCGAGGTCGAGCGGCCGGCGCAGCTCCTCGGCCACGAACTGCCGGGTTTCCTCGTCGGCGCCGATCTCCTCGAGCTTGCCGGTGATCCGAGCGATCTCCTGCTGGTCGATCCGCCCATCGGCCTTGGCCGCGGCGACCATCGCTCGAACGAGGAGGAGCGCGGTGTCCTCGGAGCCGAGCTGGTCGGCCAGCCGATCGACGGCGGGCTGCGCGCCTGCGGCTGGTGCTCGGCCGCTGGCCTGCAAGGCGGCGAGCGCGAGGCTGCCCAAAAGCGCGAGCGCGCCGCCGCCGACGGCCCCCTTGCGGCCACCCAGGAGCGCCCCGGCGATCGCCCCGAGGCCGCCCACGGTCAAGGGGTCGTTGCTCTTGATGCCTTCGCCGGCGCGCCCCACCGACTGTTGCAGCCCGCCCAGGACCTGCCCGACGATCCCGCCGAGCCCACCTCCCGCCTGCCCCGCGCTCGGGGCCTGGCCGCCGAGCATGCCGGCGAGATGGCCCAGGAGCCCGCCACCCTGCTGGCCGCCGAGCCCGTCCGGACCGAGCGCGTGGCGGATCCGCTGCGGGGCCGAATCGGTCATCCCGGCCTGGAGCAGCGAATCGAGCAGTCGTTTGGCGTCGAGCATCGGCGGGTCCTCCCTTGCCTCGATCGTCCACAATGGGCTGCGTGCGACGGGGGTCAAGGACGTCCGCGACGATCCGCGTCGGGACGTACCCGGCAGCGCCCGCGTCCCTCGCCCGCTCGGTCGGCACGGCTGGCAGGTTCCCGGCCGGGTCCTGTGTGATCGGCGCGACAGCCGGCGCCCGCGCGATCGACTACGGCAGGGCTGCGGCAGCGAGCCGCGGGAGGAACCTCGAGATGAGCACGAGGGAGCGCGCGAGCCTCGATCGAAGGGAAGGTGGAGCCGACGACGAGCCCCGGGCCCAGGGATCGGCGCGCACGGTCTGGCGGCTGTCGGTCCCGGGTGTGTGCCGGCTGATCGACGATCCGGAGCACCTCGCGCTCGTCCTGCGCAGCCGGCCGGACGCCTCGGTCGTCCGGCTGCGCCGGGGCCGGCTCGTCTGAACGGCGCCGACGGTTGATGCGGGAGTGTACCATGACACGCACGACTTGTTGGTTAATCCAAGCTCACCTTGACCCGTCCGCTACTCCAACGCTACGCCGACCCTCGGGATCGCGCGCCGGTGCGAAGCCGGGCGGCGGGATCGAGGAACGCTGAGAGACGGACTTCGGGAGATCGGACATGGCAGGGCAGACGGGCACCCTCGGCAAGGACAGGCTGATCGGCGCCGACACGATTGGAAGCGAGCAAGATGTGCTCGTGGGCGACGCGCTGAACCTCACGACCGGCGAGCGCGGCGGCGCCGACCAGATCACGGGCGGCCTCGGAAACGATGTGCTCTACGGTGACGCCGGCGACCAGGACGACCCGACCGCACCGTTTTCCAACGGCATCCTCGACGGCGCGTTCGGCGGCAAGGACCGGATCTTCGGCGGGGACGGCGAGGACAGCATCCAGGGCGACGGCCAGCGGATGATCAACGGTGCCGTGGGCGGGGCCGACACGCTCTTCGGCGACGCGGGGAACGACTACATCTTCGGTGACGCCTACGAGGGGTTCACCAACTCGAAGGGCGGGGCCGACAAGATCTACGGCGGTGACGGGGACGACTTCCTGTTCGGCGATTTTGCGCGCGACGACGGCTCGACGCTCGGCGGGAAGGATCTCCTGGTCGGTGGTACCGGCGACGACATCTTCTTCCTCGGCAAGGGCCGCGACACGATCAAGGATTTCGTGCAGGGTGAGGACAAACTCAATCTCCGATACCTGAACCTCGGCGGCGTGAAGCTGACCTTCGCCGATCTCGACAGCAACGACGACAACCAGCTCACTTCGGCCGACGATTTCGTGACCGCCAAGGGCACCAAGGTCGCGATCGACCTCGGCGCCGCGGCTGGCGGCACGGCCGGCGTCGATGTCACCGTGATCACCGTGGCCAAGGGCGTGGTGCTCGGGCTGAGCGACTTCGACACCTCCACGCCGGCCGACGTCCCACTCTGAGCGATGGGGTCGGCACGAGCGCGACGGCCCCTTCGGGGGCCGTCTTGCTTTTCGGTGCGCGGGTCGTCACTTCGTCGTCATGTTCCCTCTGACCCGGCGGCGGCTTTTGGTGCTCGGAAGCGGGCTCGCCGCCGCGGGCCGTGCCGGGCGGGCGGGCGCCAACGGCCTCGCGTCCGGCCGTCCGGCCCTCGACCCGGCCGAGCGGGCGGCGCTCCACCGTTTTCTCGCCCGCCCGAGCGCCACACCGTTCTGGCACGGCAGCGAGGCCGCCGACCGGCGCCTCGCGGCCCTGCGGCAGGCGATCGGCGCCACGGAGCGGCACGGGCTCGAGCCCGAGGATTACGCCTCCGCGCTCCTCACCGCGCCGGGGGCCGACCCGGCCGGCCTCGAGCTCGCCGCCACGGCCGCGTTCCTGGCCTTGGCCCGCGACCTCGCACGGGGCCGGCCGATCCCGGGCCTGCCGCCTCGAACCGCCGCACCGGCCGAAGAGCCCGAGGCCCTGCTCGAGCGGCTCGCCCGGGCGCCCGACCCGGCCGGGTTCTTCGCCGAACTGGCACCCGCGACGCCGCGCTACGCCCGGCTCGTGACGCTCCTCGCGGAGCTTCGCGCGGTGGCGGCGCGCGGCGGCTGGACCCCGGTGCCCGCGGTCGAGGGCAAGGTGGGGCCCGGAGAGGCGCATCCGGCGATCCCGGCCTTGCGCCGGCGGCTCGCCGAGACCGACGGGTTCCCCGGTCCGCTCGAGGGCGAGCTGCTCGACCCGCCGCTCGTCACGGCCCTCCGGCGCTTCCAGGAACGGCACGGGCTCGAGCCCGACGGGGTGCTCGGCCGGCGCACCGCTGCTGCGCTCGCTGCGCCGGTGACGTGGCGGATCACGCAGGTGATCCTCGCCATGGAGCGGCTGCGGCGGCTACCGGTGAACCGCGCGCCGCGTTGGCTCCTGGTCGACATCGCCGGCTTCCGGCTCGAGCTCGTCGAGGAGCCGGCCCCGGGGCAGGAACGGGTGCTGCTCGAGAGCCCGATCATCGTCGGCACGCGCTACAACCAGACACCGGAGCTCACGGCGCGGGCCGTGGCCGTGACGCTCAACCCCTATTGGCACGTGCCGCGCAGCATCGCGGTCAAGGAGATCCTCCCCGACGTCCAGAAGGACCCGGCCTGGCTCGCCCGCAACGAGATGGTGGTCTTCGACCGGGACGGGCGACGGGTCGATCCGGCCACGGTGCCCTGGGAGAGCCTCGGCCGCAACAACTTCCCTTACCGCTTGCGGCAGGAATGGGGGCCCAAGAACCCGCTCGGCCGGATCAAGCTCGAGATGCCGAACGATTTCGACGTCTATTTGCACGACACGCCCAAAAAAGAGCTTTTCGCGCGCAGCCAGCGCACCTTCAGCCACGGCTGCATGCGGGTGGCGCGGATGCACGAACTCGCGGCCCTCCTCTTGGCCGAGCAGGGCTGGGATCGGGAGCGGATCGAGGCGGCCATCGAGGAGAGCCGGGGACCGCGAACGATCCCGCTGCGCTCCCGGCCGCTCGTCCACGTCACGTACCTGGGAGCGGCGGTGGATGCCGACGGAACGGTCCGCTTCCGCGAGGACGTCTACGGCCGCGACGCGCGGCTCGCGCGCCTGGGGGTGTTCGGCTGACCGGTCGAGGAGCTCGGTCCGGCCGGGCCCCGCGCGTTCGGCGGCTCGCCCCCGACGCGCCGCCGAGGCCGCCCGCGGCGGCGGCCGATCACTCCGGACTCGATCCAGATCAAATCGGTAGGCCGCCCGGCATGGTAAGTGGAAGTCCCAAGGATATCGCCTCGCACGCGGGAAAGGCAGATGCAGGAGGACATCGGGCAGCCGCTCGTCGCGGCACAGGTGAACGTCGTGATCGGCACGGACGAGCCGGACGTGATCCGCCCCGGGGGTTCGAGCCGGGGGGTCGCCGGGCAGCCGGGACCGGGCGACGACCGGATCGGCGCCGGGGCAGGAGCCGACTTCATCGACGCCGCCGCCGGCAACGACGAGATCTTCGGTGACCGGGAGCAATTGGTTTGGTGGGAACGGCCCCGGCGGGGCGACGCCGACCTGATCCGGGGCGGCAGAGGAGACGACCTCGTCCGCGGCGACGCTCGGGAGTTCGCTTCGGAGTATTGGGCGAGCGAGCAGATGATCGGTGGGAACGACACCATCGATGGCGGACCGGGGAACGACCGGCTGATCGGTGACGCCGACCGCATGCGCTTCGCCTCCGGCGGCGACGACACGCTCTTGGGCGGCACCGGCGACGATCTCCTGGTCGGCGACACTTTGGAGTTCGACAAGGAATCGCGGGGCGGTGACGACCGACTGTTCGGTGGCAAGGGTGACGACCGCCTCTACGGGGGCGACATCGCCGGAACCGACCGCTCCTGGTCGCGCGGCGGGTTCGAATTCGGGGACGGCGGCAACGATCGGCTCGACGCCGGGCCGGGCAACGATCTGCTCGTAGGGGGACGGCGACGACGTGCTGATCGGCGGCAGGGGCGCCGACACCTTCGCCTTCGGGCTCTGGCTCGGGGAGGACTCGTCCGGACCGCCGATCACCTCGGGCGCCGACGTGATCCGCGACTTCGAAGCGGGCAGGGACCGGCTCGACCTCACGGGCTGGCAGCTCGACGGAACCCTGCTCGACACCGACCGCAACGGGCGGGTGGCCCCGGGTGATGTCGGGGTGAGGTTCGTGGGTGGCGACCTCGCCCTCGACCTCGGCACGGCGAGCGGGCGGGCACCGGCGGGCTCGGCCTCGATCACCTTCTCGGGCCTCGGCTCCCTGTCGGTCGACGATCTGGTGCCGCTGACGCCTGCTTGACTTCTGCCGACGGGGCCCGCCGGACCGGCCGCGTTTTCTACCTTGACGCGATAAACCTCCGATGATATCGCCTGAGGAGCATATTTTCGGGAGGGCTGGTCGATGAATCGGAAGCCGGTTGGTCCGGCGGCACTCTGGCTCGAGGAGGAGTGGCGGGCCGTCGAGGTGCGTGCCTCGGCACGAAGTTTCAACGAGGTGACCGGAACCTCGGGCGACGACCTGATCGTCCTGCGGAAGGTGAGCTCGGGTGTGAGCGGTTCGGTCACCTGGGGTCCCGACCGGATCGCCGCCGGGCTCGGCAGCGACCGGGTCGACGCATCGCGCGGCAACGACTTGGTCTACGGCGAGGTGGGAGCCGGCGGGTCGTCGCTCGCCGCGGGAGACGACCGGATCAAGGGCGGACCGGGAGACGACCTGCTCTACGGCGAAGGCCCGAGCGGCTCGGCCTACACGCGCTTCGGCGCCGATCGCATCGACGGGGGGACGGCGCCGACGAGATTCTCGGTGACGCCGACGAACTCACGAGCGGCGTTCGGCCGGGCGACGATCGCCTCTACGGGGCGGCCGGGAACGACGTCCTGCGCGGCGACGGCAAGGTGCTCGCCAACATCGCAACCTCGGGTGCCGACCGGCTCTACGGTGGGCCCGGCGACGATCTCGTGATCGGCGATGCCGACCGGCTCAGGACCAGCGCGCAAGGCGCCAACGATCTCCTCGACGGCGGGCCCGGCAACGACGTGTTGGTCGGCGACGGGTTGTTGGAGCGCGGGGCCGACGGCCTTTGGGACACGCTCTACGGCGGGCCGGGCGACGACCGGCTCTACGGCGACGCGCCGATCGGCGAGGATGCGGTCCGTCTCGGCGCAGCGGAAGGCCCCGCTCCCTGGGCGTTCGGCCAGGACGGCGGCAAGGACACACTCGACGGTGGTCCCGGCGACGATCTCTTGGTGGGTGGAGCGGGACCGGACGATCTGATCGGTGGCGAGGGGGCCGATACCTTCTTGTTTTTCCCGACGGACGAGGACTTCCGTGACGGCACCGAGGATCGGATCCTCGACTTCGAGTCGGGCGAAGACAGGCTCGACCTCGGCTGGTGGGATCTCGACGGCGAAGCGCTCGACACGAACGCCGACGGGATCTTGAATGCCGACGACGAACTCTTCTCGCAAGACGGGAGTGATTTGGTCCTCGACCTCGGCTCGTCGAGCGTCGAGACGGTCGCTCGGTTCGGGATCTTCGTGCGGTTCATCGGGGTTTCGGAACTGTCGGTCGACGATCTCGTCCCGGTGCCGCCATCGGGTGGCTGAGGCCGGCCGGCACCGCGTCGGGCGCGGGCCCGTGCTGCCCGTCGCCCGCTCCCGGCACCTCAATTCCGCGTTTTCACGATCGCGTGGCCGATCAACCACATAACCTTTATGCAAGGCATACGATCGCGCGGATTTGCGACGAATTCGCTCCATCTCGGTTTCCGATCCGTTAAACCTCCGACTCGAGGTGGCCTCCCCGGCGAGGGGCCACCCGAGCGGAGGAACGGATGGCCTCGAGCAGGGCGTCGCGGGGCGCGCGTTCGAGCCTCGACGAGGAGACGCCGCGGGCAGCGCCCGCCGCGGCTCCGGTCAACATCGTCGTCGGGAGCGACGGCAACGACGTCCTCCTCCCGCGCGGTGGCGGACGGGCCGGTGGCCGGCCGGGCAAAGGCGCCGACCGGATCGAGGCCCGAGGCGGCGACGACACGGTCGACGGCTCGGGCGGCAACGACCTGATCATGGGCGACCGCGCCCACGACCCCGAAATGCCGTGGCGCAGCGTCTCGGGCGGCAACGACCGGCTCAGGGGCGGGGCCGGCAACGACACGATCTGGGGTGAAGGGGACGGCGGGCCCGGCTACGGGTCCTGCGGGGACGATTGGATCGACGGCGGCCCGGGCGACGACGTGATCGTCGGCGATTGCGACGGCCTCGGCTTCGGCTTGAACGGTGGCAACGACCGGATCTTCGGTGCGGCCGGCAACGATGTCCTGTTCGGCGACGCCCGCTCCCTCGATACCCGCGTGCGCGGCGGGGACGACCAGCTCTGGGGCGGAAGCGGCAACGACCGCCTGCACGGCGACGCCGAGCATCTGGGTAGCTTCACTTGGGGCGGCGACGACCGGCTCGACGGCGGAACCGGCGACGACGTGCTGATCGGTGACGGCATGCTGGAGCCGTCCCTCGCTTACGGCGGCAACGACACGCTCCTCGGCGGCGCGGGCAACGACCGGCTTTACGGCGACAACCCGTTCGGGGTCGACTTCGAGGACCCGTTCGGGAACGGCTTCGATGCAGGCTTCTACGGCAAGGGCGGCGGGAACGACTATCTGGACGGTGGCGCCGGCGACGATCTCCTGGTGGGAGGGACCGGCGACGACATCCTCCTGGGCGGCAGCGGCCGCGATATCTTCCAGTTCCACCGGATCGGCTTCGACGAGTCCGACGGCAGCGGCCGGGACGTGATCGAGGACTTCCGCTCCGGCGAAGACAAGCTGGACCTGACCGGCTGGGGCCTCGACGCGTTCCTTCTCGATACCGACGAGAACGGTGTCCTCGGGGAGGGTGACGACGCGGTCTTCCGCGACGGCCGGGACCTGGTGATCGACCTCGGGTCGGCGGTGGGCGGCTTCGATCCGGAGACCCAGACCATCACGCTTCGAGGCGTGGGCGAGCTCCGCCTCGACGATCTCGTGCCGTTGCCGGCGGGCTAGCCCGCGCCGAACGGGTAGCCGCGGCCGGGGGCGGCCTCGAGCAGGGCACGGGTGTAGGGGTGGCGCGGGGTCGTGAGGACCTCGGCCGCCTCGCCCTCTTCGACCACCCGGCCGCCCTGCATCACCGCGACCCGGTCGCAGACCTGCGCCGCGACCCGCAGGTCGTGGGTGATGAAGAGCACGGCGAGCTCGAGGCGGGTGCGGATCTCGTCGAGCAGCTCCAGCACCTGGGCCTGGACCGAGACGTCGAGCGCCGAGACCGCCTCGTCGGCGATCAAGAGCTCGGGCTCCATGGCGAGTGCCCGGGCGATCGCGATCCGCTGGCGCTGACCGCCCGAGAACTGGTGCGGGTAGCGGTCGAGGGCGTTCGGGTCGAGCCGGACGAGGCGCAGAAGCTCGCGCGCGCGCTCGCGTGCGACCCCGGGCGGCGTGCCGAAATTGACCGGCCCTTCGACGATCGACTGGCCCACCGTGCGGCGTGGGTTCAAGGAACGGTAGGGGTCCTGGAAGACCACCTGGACGCGGCGCCGGTGCGGCCGCAGCCGCCGGCGCGGCAGCCGGCCGATCGGATCGCCGCCGAGCCAGACCTCGCCCTCGCTCGGGTCGGTGAGCCGGGCGATGCAGCGCGCCACGGTCGACTTGCCCGAGCCCGACTCGCCGACGATGCCGAGCGTCTCGCCCTTGCGCACCGTGAGGCTCACGCCCTCGGCCGCCCGCACGGTTCGCCGCCTGCCGATCCAGCCACCCGTGGTATAGGCCTTGCCCAAACCCTCGGTGCGCAGGACCGAGGGCGCGTCCTTGCGGCTCCGCGGGTGGCGCGGTTCGAGCGAGGGGACGGCCGAGATCAGCATCCGGGTGTAGGGATGCTCGGGCCGGCGCAGGACCCGATCGCGCGGGCCCGTCTCCACGATGCGCCCGGACTGCATGACCGCCACCCGATCGGCGATCTCGGCGACCACGCCGAAATCGTGGGTGATGAAGAGCACGCCCGTCCCGTGACGATCCTGGAGATCCGCGATCAGCCGCAGGATCTGCGCTTGGGTCGTGACGTCGAGGGCGGTCGTGGGCTCGTCGGCGATCAACAGCGCGGGCTCGAGCACGAGCGCCATCGCGATCATGATGCGCTGGCGCTGCCCACCGGAGAGCTCGTGCGGGTAGGCGGCGGCGATCCGCTTCGGATCGGCCAGCCGGACCTCCTCGAGGATGCGGAGGATACGCGCCTCGCGTTCGGCGGCCGAAAGCCGTAGATGGCAGGTCAAAACCTCGTCGATCTGTCGGCCACAGCGCATGACCGGGTTCAAGGCGGTCATCGGCTCCTGGAAGATCATCGCCATGCGCGAGCCGCGCAGCGCCCGCAGCCGGGCGGGCGAGGCATCGAGGAGGCTCTCCCCCTCGAGCAGGATCCGGCCGCCCACGGGCTCGAGCTGCCCCTTGGGCAAAAGCCCCATCACGGCCTGGGCGGTCACCGACTTGCCGGAGCCCGATTCGCCGACGAGGCAGAGGATCTCGCCGCGCGCGACCTCGAGCGAGACGTCGTCGACCGCGAGCCGCCGGTCGGCCCCCGCCGGCAGCGCGACCTGCAGCCGCTCGATCACGAGGACGGGTGTGCTCACCGCCGGCCGGCCCCGGCGGCGCCGTTCGACGGTCGGCTCATCGCTTGCCGCGGACCTCGCCCGCGAAGGTGCAGGTGACCCGGGCGATGCCCGGCGCGTCGGTGGTCTCCTCGATCAGCACCTGATCGGACAGGTCGCAGGCCAAAGCCGCCGCCCGCGCGGGCGCGAGGCTCGCGCTCACGACCAGGATTTGCAGGACGTCGTCCTTCCTGCATTTCCGAGTGCGGTCGCGCAGCTGGCCCTCGCCGCTCACCGCGCTCACGACCTCGCAGAGTTGGCCGGACTTCTCCTTGGCGGCGGCCGCCGGATGGGCGGCGAGCAGGGCAACCGACCAGGCCGCGGCGAAGGCCGCGGCCGCGCGAAACGGTTCAGGCGAGATCGACCGCATGGCGCTTCAGAATCTCGAGCCGGCACCAGTCGAGGGCACGGATGTGGGTGGCGGCGAGTACGACCTTGGGCGCCTTGCCGGCCTCGAGCGCCTGCTGCCAGCGCGGCGCGCACAGGCACCAGCGATCGCCGGGCCGCAGCCCCGGGAAGTCGTATTCCGGCCGCGGCGTCGAGAGGTCGTTGCCGACGGCACGCGAGAAGGCGAGGAACTCCTCGGTCACGATCGCGCAGACCGTATGCGAGCCCACGTCTTCGGGCCCGGTGTCGCAGCAACCGTTGCGATAAAAGCCGGTCCGCGGCCGCAGGCTGCAAGGCTGCAACGGTTCCCCCAGGACGTTGCGGCGCGGTTCGGGTACGCCCGCCTCCTCGCGCATCTCCTCCTCCGACCGATCGGTTCCCTCGCGGGCGAAGCTGGCAGCGCCGCCCGCCGCCGGCAAGCCGCCCCTCAGATCCGTCGGACGAGCTTGGGGTCGAGTACGTCGCGCAAGCCGTCGCCGAGCATGTTCACAGCCAGCACGGTCACGGCCAAGAACAGCCCGGGGAACAGGATGTTGTGCGGGAAGACGCGAAAGAGGGTGCGGCCCTCGGCCATGATGTTGCCCCAGGTCGGGATTTCGGTCGGGATACCGACGCCCAGGAACGAAAGGATGGCCTCGACCAGGATCGCGGAGGCCGCGATGTAGGTACCCTGGACGATCAAAGGCGCCACCGTGTTGGGCAGGACGTGGCGCCAGAGAAGGGCCGGCAGCCGCGTGCCGACGGCCACCGCCGCCTCGACATAGGGCTCTTCGCGCACCTGGAGCACGACGGAGCGGACGAGGCGCACCACGCGCGGCACCTCGGGCACGACGATCGCGAGGATCACCGTCACGAGCCCGGCACCCCACAGGGCCACGAGGGCGAGGGCCAGGAGGATGCCGGGGATCGCCATGAGCCCGTCCATGATCCGCATGACGATCGCATCGAGCCAGCGCAGGTAACCCGAGACGAGGCCGATCGCGAGGCCCACGGCGACCGCGATGGCGGCGACCGCGGCACCCACGACGAGCGAGATCCGGGCGCCGTAGACGACCCGGGAATAGACGTCGCGGCCGAGGCTGTCGGTGCCCATCCAGTGGACGATCCGCTCCTCGCGGCCCTGGGCGTCCGTGACGACCCGCTCGAAGCCGGGCCGCTTGTTGCGGTTTGCGGGGTCGATCGCCACCGGGTCGCGGGTCGCGAGCCAGGGGGCGAAGAGGGCCACGAGGGCCATGAGCAGGAGCAGGAAACCGCCCGCGAGCACGCCCGAATGGCGCAGCAGGCGGCGGTGGAGCGGCACCCCGCCGGCCGCGGCGGCGGCCGCCGCCGCCGTGTCCGGAAGCACGAGCTCGGCCGGCGGCTCGGCGAGCGGCAGGTCGCGGGGCCGGGCGCTCAATAGCGGATCCTCGGGTCGAGCAGGGTGTAGAGGAGATCGATCACGAGATTGATCAGCACGTAAAGGAAGGAGAAGACGAGGATGACGCCCTGGATCGTCGGATAGTCGCGGCCGAGCACGGCATCGACGGTGAGCCGGCCGAGCCCGGGGATGTTGAAAACGCTCTCGGTGACCACGACCCCGCCGATCAAAAGCGCGATGCCGAGCCCGATCACGGTCACGATCGGCACGGCGGCGTTCCTGAGCCCGTGGCGGAGCAGCACGGCCGACTCCGCGAGACCTTTGGCGCGGGCGGTTCGAACATGATCCTCGCCCAAGACCTCGAGCAGCGCGGCCCGGGTGATCCGCGCGACGAGCGCGATGTAGATCACGGCGAGGGCACAGGAGGGGAGCGCGAGCTGGGTCAAGAAGGGGCCGAGCCCGGCCGAGAGCGGTCGATAGCCCTGGACCGGCAGCCACTGGAGCTGGATCGCGAAGACGTAGATCAGCGCGTAGCCCAGCACGAAGACGGGGACCGAAAAGCCCAGGACCGAAAAGCCCATGACGAACCGGTCGAGGAGCGTACCGTGCCGCCAGGCGGCGAGCGTGCCGAGCGGGACCGCGACCGCGACGGTGACGATCATGGTCGTGGTGGCGAGGGCCAAAGTCGGCCCGATCCGCTGGGCGATGAGCGTCGCCACGGGCGTCTTGAAGAAGAAGGACTCGCCGAGATCGCCCTGCAGCACCTTGCCGAGCCAGATCGCGAACTGGACGAGGATCGGCTGGTCGAGGCCGAGCTTCGCGCGGATCTCGGCGATCTGCGCGGCCGTGGCGTTCTCACCGGCCATGATCGCCGCCGGGTCGCCGGGGGTGAGGCGGAGCATGAGGAAGACGAGGAGGGCCACGGTCAAGAGCACCGGCACGGTGGCGAGCAGGCGGCGGAGGACGAAGGCGAGCAAGGTGGCTCAGACCGGCACGTTCGGGTTGGTCGTGGGCTCCTCGGGGAGGAGGGCCTCGTAGAGCGCATCCAGCGGGATCTCGACGGCGAGATCCTCGAGGCGGAGCAGGTCGCCGGGGCCGAGATCGACGAGCCGCCAAAACGGCCCCGTGCGCGCATAGTGCTCGACCGCGCAACGGTCGGCGGCGAGCAAGAGAACGTGGCGGACCGAGGGCAGGCGGCGATAGGCGGGGAGCTTGAAGGTCCGGTCGCGGGCAGCAGTGGCCGGGGAGAGCACCTCGGCGATCAGGAGCGGGGTACGGGTGTGCGGTTCGCGCAGGTCGGCCCGCTCGCAGCTCACGACGAGGTCGGCCACGAAGAAGTCGGTGTCGCTCCAGGGAAGCGCGATGCCGGCCTCGGCACGCGGCTCGCAGGGCCGGCGGAGCGCGGAGGCGAGGGCACTCGCGAGCCGCGCCACGAGGAGGCCGTGGGCGCCCACGGGCGGCGCCATCATGACGATCTCGCCGCCGACCAGTTCGTAACGGCGGTCGGGCTCACCCTCGAACGCCAAGAACTCGGCGACCGTGACGAGCCTGCGAGCGGCTTCGGCCATCCTCACCTCCGCCCGCGCAGGATAGCGAAGGCGGCCGCGCCGGGCGAGCCGACGCGGCCGCCTCGCGCGACGGCCCTCCGCCTCAGCCCTTCTTCTCGATGTTCCACATGTAAGGCACCGGGCCCTTGAGCACGCCCGCGATCGTCTTGCGGATCGCCATCGGCTGGTACCACTGGCCCATCCAGCCGTGCGTCGTCGCCTCGGTCGCGACGTAGACCTGGATCTCTTCGGCGATCTTCTTCTGCTTTTCGAGGTCGGTCTCCTCGGCGAAGGCCCGCTTCATCGCCTCGAGCTTCGGATCGTCGAACCAGCCGAACCAGCCCTTCTCGCCGGTGGCGTTGAGCCCGGCCGTGCTGATCGGGTTCAAGATGTCGGCCGCGACCCAAGAGGTCATGAAGGCGCTCCAGCCGCCCTCGGCCGGCTTCTCCTTCTTGGCGCGGCGGGCGACCAGCGACTGCCAGTCCATCGAGACCATGTCGACCTTGAAGCCGCCCTTCTCCAGGAGCTGCTTGGCGACCGGGGCGAGGTTCGCGAGCACGACCAGATCGGTCGAATGGAGCAAGACGACCGGTGTGCCGTCGTAGCCGGCCTCCTTCAAGAGCTGCTTCGAACGCTCGAAGTCCGACTTGATCATGACCTCGCCACCCTTGTCGGTGGCGAACGTCGTGCCGCAGATGAACATCGCGGCACAGGTCTTGTAATAGCGTGGATCACCGATCACCGCTTTGAGGAAGTCCTCCTGGTTCAAGGCCTCGAGGGCGGCGCGGCGGATCTTCGGGTTGTCGAACGGCGGATGCAGGCTGTTGAAGCGGAACATGTACTGGTTGCCGAGCGTGTTCCAGTCGAAGAGCTGGACGCTCGCCTCGGCCTCGAGCACCGGCAAGAGATCGTGCGGCGGCGCCTCCATCAAGTCGATCTCGCCGGAGATCAAGGCGTTGACCGCCGTCTGGTGGTCCGGCATCGCGATCCACTCGAGCCGGTCGACCTTGACGACCTTGCCACCGGCACCCCAGGAGGGCGGCTCGGAGCGCGGCTTGTAGCCCTTGAACTTCTCGTAGACCGCGATCGCCCCGGGCTTCCAGAGATCCTTGCGGAAGACGAACGGGCCCGAGCCCGTGTAATCCGTGATCTGCTCAGTCCCCGGCGTCTCGGCGACCCGCTTGGGCATCACGAAGGGCACGTTCGACGACGGCTTGCCGAGCGAGAGCAGAACGAGGCCGTAGGGCTTCTTGAGCTGCAGCTCGAAGGTGCGCGCGTCCTTGGCCTCCGCCCGGTCCACGTAGGACATCAAGAGGATACCCATGGTGTCGCGGGTGCCCCAGCGCTTGATCGAGGCCACGGCATCCTCGGCCGTCACCGGCTGGCCGTCGTGGAAGACGAGCCCCTCGCGCAAGGTGAAGCTGTAGGTGAGGCCGTCGTCGCTGACCTTCCAGCTGTCGACCATTTGCGGACGGATCGCACCCGTCTCGTCCATGGCGAACAGCGTGTCGTAAATATTGTAGCCGTGGTTGCGGGTGATGTAGGCGGTCGTCCAGATCGGATCGACGATCTTGAGATCGGAGTGCATGACCGCTTTGAGCACGGTCTCGGCAGCGGCCGGCCCGCCGGCGGCACCGACCGCGAGGCCCAGGGCCGCCGCCCCGGCCAGGAAGCGCTTGCGCAACGCCATCTCCTCCTCCCCTCTACACCCGTGGGCGGGCGAGCCGCCCCGACGGCCCCGTCGGGCAGTCTAGCGGGCGGACCCGGCACGGCAAGCCGGACCACGGGGCCGGGCTTGGAGGCCGGCCGACCGGCAGCTATCAGCGGGAGGTGCCCGAGACGCGGGGAAAGCGTGCGGCGGATCCTCGGCCTTCTCGTCCTGATCGTGCTCGTGCCGGTCCTCGCGGCGGCGGGGCCGGCGGAGCTCCGTTGGTTCGCGCAACGCGAAGGGATCGTCGACGTCGACGGCTTCGTCGAGACGGTCGAGAGCCTGCGCACGACCAAGAAGCTGCCGCCGCGCTACGTGACCAAGGAGGAGGCGGCCGCGCTCGGCTGGCGGCCAGGGACCGATCTCTGTACCGTGGCACCCGGCCGGGCGATCGGCGGCGACCGCTTCGGCAACCGCGAAAAGCGACTACCCGACGAGCGCGGCCGCACCTGGTACGAGGCCGATCTAGACTATGCCTGCGGCCCGCGCGGGCCCAAGCGCCTCGTCTGGTCGAACGACGGGCTCGTCTACCTCACGACCGACCATTACCGGACCTTCAAGGAGGTGCCGAAGTGAGCGCCCCCGCGCGCTCCTGCCGACTCGACGGGCGGACCCGGAGCCGCCGCGCGGCCCTCGCCCGGCTCGCTCGTGAGCTCGGCTTCCCGGGCCATTTCGGCCACAATCTGGATGCCCTCTTCGACGTCTTGACGACCGATCTTCCGGGTCCGATCGAGATCGTCTGGGGCGGCCGGAGGCGAGCCGAACTCGAGGCCGACACCGAGCTCGGTCCGGTGCTGGCCACCCTCGAGGAGGCGGCCCGGGCCCGCCCCGACCTCACCCTCCGGCTCGAGGAGCCGCGCACGTGACGACGCCCGCGGACCGTCCGGTCACCCGCCTTTTCGACGCCGAGACGATCGCCCGGCGGGTCGACGAGCTCGCGGCTGCGATCGCCGCCGAGCTGCCCGCCGAGTTCACCCTCGTGGGGCTCTTGAAGGGGGCGTTCGTCTTCACGGCCGACCTCGTGCGCGCCCTCGACCGGGCTGGCACCAAGCCGCGGATCGAGTTCCTCCAGGTCTCTTCCTACGGGCTCGGCACCGAGAGCAGCGGCACGGTCCGGGTGATCGGCGAGATGCCGGGCTCGATCGGCGGCCGGCCGGTGCTGTTGGTCGACGACATCCAGGACACCGGCCGCACGCTCCTCTTCACCCGCGACCTTCTGCTCCGCCACGGTGCGGCGCGGGTGTGGACCTGCGCGCTGCTCGACAAGCCTTCGCGCCGGGTGGTCGACATCCAGCCCGACTTCGTGGGCTTCGAGATTCCCGACCTGTTCGTCGTGGGCTACGGCATCGATTGGGCCGAGCGCTTCCGCCACCTGCCCTGGATCGGCACGGTCGAGGGGTGAACGGGACGGCCGGGCGCTCGGGCCTTGGCAAAGCGGCGGCGCGCGGCCACCTTCGGCCGGGGGACGTCTCGAGCGGGGGAGAAGGGCCCATGGCGCAACGGCGCGCGCTCTGGGCGGGTGGCCTCGCGCTGCTCGCCTGCGGCTGTATGGACGGCGGCACGGCGGGTGGCTTCGCAGCCGGTCCCGCGGTCGCGGGCTGGGGCTCGAGCGATCGCTGGGTCTCGCCCTCGCCAGGGGTGCGTTGCGACCGGTTCGAGCGGGTCTGCTACGACCGCGGCGGCCCGGAACTCTCCCTGACCCGGGAATATTTCGGCCGGAGTGCGGCCGCGGATCTCGAGGAGCGGATCGGCGGCAATTGGCGCACCGACACCCGCTACAACCCGAAGGAAGGGGTGCGCTGCGACCTCGAGGACGAGCTCTGCACCAGGCGCGGCGAGCCCGACTACAAGAACACCCGCGAGCAGTTCGGCAGGAAGCCGGCGCTCGCGGTCACCCGGCCGGACGGCACGATTCGCCCCGACAAGCGGACCGTGTGCGATCCGTCGCGCGCGGTCTGCGAGCGCGGCGGCGCGCCGAGCGTGGATCGGACGCGCCACGTCTTCGGCGACCGCGCCGCTCGCAACCTCAAGAGCCAGCTCAAGGACTAGGCGGCGCGCTCGGGGCGGGTGGCTCGAAGCGCAGCGAGGGCGGGGTGACACCCACCACACGCTGGTCGAAGTCGACGATCGCCCCGGTCATGAGCGCCGATTCGTCGGAAGCGAGGAAGCAGATCGCCCGGGCCGCGTCTTCGGGCGTCAAGAGGCGGCCCATGGGCTGGCGCGCGCCCTCGATCTCGGGCCAATCGGCCGGCCGCCCGTGCACCGTGGTCTGGACGAGCCGCTCGGCCGGGGTCACGGTCCACCCCAGATTGAGCCCGTTGACCCGCACCCGATCCTTGATGACCGCCGCGGCGACGTTGCGGGTGATCGCGGCGAGCGCCCCCTTGGCCGCGACGTACGGGGCGAGATAGGCGGGGCCGCTCCAGATCGTGAGCGAGAGCAGGTTGACGATCGTGCCCCCGCCCGCCCGGCGCAGATGCGGCAGGATCCGCTGGATCAAGAAGAAGGGGGCGCGGGCGTCGACAGCGATCAGCCGGTCGAACAGCTCGACCGTCGTGTCGTCGATCGTGCCGCGATCGGTGAGGGCCGCGGCGTTGACCAGGCCCGAGAGCGAGCCGAAGCGCGCCGCCGCCCGGTCGATCGCGGCGAAGCAATCCTCGACCCGGGCGAGCTCGACCGGGATCGGCTCGGCCGGCGTGCCGGCCCGCTCGAGCTCGCCGGCGAGCGCCTCGATGCCGGCGCGGTTGCGGTCGAGCAGCGCCAGGCCCGCGGCCCCGCGGGCGGCCATCAGCCGCGCGGTGGCTTCGCCGACACCCTGGGCGGCGCCGGTCACCACCAGAACCCGGCCCGCGAACGACCAGGGCTCGGCCCGCGGCGCCACGGCTCAGGACTTCCGGTTCAGGAACTGGAGCGGCAGGCCCGGTCGCGGCCACGGCACCTCGACGAGCCGCCCCGAGAGCGAGAGGGTGACATAGGCCTTCCGCAGGTCCGGGCCGCCGAAGCAGATGTTCGTCGTCATCCGATCGGGCATCGGCACGAATTCGACGAGCTCGCCCGTGGGCGCGATCACGCTGATCCCGCCGGTCATGAGCGTCGCCACGCAGATGTTGCCCGAGGCCTCGACCGCGAGGCTGTCGAAGCGCTTGTAGTCGCGGCCGCCCGATTGGTGGACGAGCCGGCCGCCGTGCGGCGAGGGGTAGGGGTGTTTCTTCACCTCGCCTGGCCCCACGATGTCGAACGCCCAAAGCCGCGCCCCCTCGGTCTCGGCCACGTAGAGCACGGTCTCGTCGGGCGAGAGGCCGATCCCGTTGGCGGTGAGCACGGGGTAGGCGACCTCCTTGATCTCCTTGCGGTCGGGCGAGAGCCAATAGACCCCACCCCAATCGAGATCGTGCGGCCGGCGCTTGCCGAGATCGGTGAACCAGATGGCACCCGTGCGGTCGACCACGAGGTCGTTCGGACCCTTGAGCCGCCGGTCGGGCAGCCCGCGCGTCACGACCTCGACCTTGCCGGTCGTGAGATCGACCCGCTCGATCCGGCCGCAGAGATAATCGTGCGCCTGCCAGGCGGGCCTGAGGCCGTGGCCGGGCTCGTGGGTGAACTCGAAGCCCCCGTTGTTGCAGACATAGGCGGCACCGTCCGCGCCGATCGCGAGGCCGTTCGGACCGCCGCCCGGCTCCGCGACGACCGTGACGGTCCCGTCGGGGGCGATGCGGCTCACCGTGCGGCGGGCGATCTCGACGACCAGGAACGACCCGTCGGGCAGGGCCACGGGGCCTTCGGGAAAGAGCAGCCCCGATGCGATCGTCCGGATTTCCGTCATACCTGCCTCCCAGCGCGCCCTTGGCCGGCATCCTGGCCGCACCCTCGGAGCGGGGCAAGGACGGGGCCGGGGATGGCCCACCGGCCGCGGACGCAGGGCAAGGCTCAGCCGTTCCCGAGCCGTTCGAAATGGCGGCGCATGCGTTCGGCGTCGGGCGTGCGGCCGGTGAAGAGCTCGAACGCGCGCACGGCTTGGAAGACCGCCATCCCGCTCCCGTCGAGGGTCCGGCAGCCGATCGCCCGGGCGGTGCGCAAGAGCTCGGTCTCGAGCGGGAAATAGACGATGTCGACGACCCAGAGGTCGGGGCGCAGGAGCGCCGCGGGCAAGGGCAGGCCGGGATAGGCCGCCATGCCCACGGGCGTGGCGTTGACGAGCCCCGAGGCGGTCTCGAGCGCTCGGCCGAGGTCGTGGACGACGGCGGTCCGGGGAGGCCCGGTGCGGCCGCCCAGCCGCGCGGCGAGTGCTTCCGCCCGGTCGCCGACGACGTCGTGGAGGAGGAGCTCGCCCACGCCCAGGTCCAGGAGCGCATGGGCGACCGCGGCCCCGGCACCGCCGGCGCCGAGCTGGACCACCCGCTCGAGCGAGGCACCGGGCAGGCCGCGCACGAGCGCTTCGCGAAAGCCCCAAGCGTCGGTGTTGTGGCCGATCCGCCGGCCCTCGCGCAGGACCACGGTGTTGACCGCGCCGAGCGCCGCGGCGTCCGGGGCGAGCTCGTCGAGATGGGCGAGGACCGCCTGCTTGCAGGGATGGGTGACGTTGAGGCCGGCGAAGCCCATGCGCTCGGCCGCCAGAAGGAGGTCGGGGAGGGCTTCGGCGCCGAGGCCGAGCCGGTCGAGGTCGATCAGCCGGTAGAGGATGCGCAGCCCGAGCGCGTCGCCCTCGAGCTCGTGCATGCCGGGGGTGCGCGAGGCCTGGATCCCGGCGCCGATCAGGCCCAACAGGAAAGAGGGCCCACGCCCGGTGACCGGCCGTTCCACGGCCGCGGGGGCCGGCGTGTGCAAAGGCTCAGCTCCGCGCCTCGAGCAGCCGTGCCAGGTGGCGCAGGGCCAGGAGATAGCCGTGCGCCCCGCAGCCCGCGATCACGCCCGTGGCGGCGAGCGAGATGTAGGAATGCTGACGGAACGGCTCGCGCTTGTGGATGTTCGAGAGGTGGACCTCGATGACCGGGAAGGGGCAGGTGAGCAGGGCATCGAGGATCGCGATCGAGGTCGTGGTGTAGCCCGCGGGGTTGATGATCAGGCCCTGCGCCGTTTCACGCGCTTCCTGGATCCAATCGACGAGCACCCCCTCGTGGTTCGACTGGCGGAAGACGAGGCCGAGGCCGAGCTCCGCGGCCAAGGCTCGGCAGGCGGCCTCGATGTCGGCGAGCGTGTCGCGCCCGTAGATCTCGGGCTGGCGCTTGCCCAAGAGGTTCAGGTTCGGGCCGTTCAAGACGTGGACCGTGGCCGCCATGCCTCTCTCCCCCGCGATCGTTCGGCGTGCCGCGAGCCTAGGGGGTACGCGGGCGGGAAGAAAAGGGGCCCGGGGTGACCCCCGGGCCCAGTCTTGGAGGAGAATACAAGGAAAGACGTCCCGCTTGCCCTTCGGGACGATGCGCCACCTTCAGCTACAACCGGTCGTTGCGCCGCAGGTGTCGCATTTCAGGCAGGTGCCGTTCCGCACCAGCGTGAAGTTGCCGCACGAGCCGCACGGATCGCCTTCGTAGCCCTTGAGCCGGGCGATCTGCGCCTGCTCGGCGCGGCTGACGGTTTGGCCACGGGCCACGTCGCCGGCAGGGCCGGCGGCACCCGAGGGGCCGAATTTGCGGGCCGGGGGCGAAGCCTCCGCGAGCCCGCCGGCACCCCCGGCCAACAGCCGGAGATTGCCGCGCACGAAGCCCGCGGAAGCGAACCGGGCGACCTTCTCGAAGCCGAGATCGCCCTCTTTGGCGCCCTGGCCGATCGAATCGTGGCGGGTCTCGCTCTCCTCGATGTTGGCGAGATCGGTCCGCCCGAGATAGGAGATCGCGAGCTCGCGGAAGATGTAGTCGAGGACCGAGGTCGCCATCTTGATGCTGTCGTTGCCCTGCACCGGGCCCGACGGCTCGAATCGGGTGAAGGCGAAGGCCTCGACGAACTCCTCGAGCGGCACGCCGTACTGCAGCCCGATCGAGATCGCGATCGCGAAGCTGTTCATGAGCGAGCGGAAGGCGGCCCCTTCCTTGTGCATGTCGATGAAGATCTCACCGAGCGTGCCGTCTTCGTATTCGCCGGTCCGCAAATAGACCTTGTGGCCGCCGACGACCGCCTTCTGGGTGTAGCCCTTGCGCCGGTTCGGCAGCTTGCGCCGCTCGGTGATCCAACGCTCGACCACCCGCTCGGCCACCTCGATGACCTTCTGCACGGGCGGCCGCGGCTGGGCCGGCTCTCCCTCCTCGACCGGCTCGTCGGCGAGCGCCGCGGCCAAGGGCTGGGAGAGCTTCGAGCCGTCGCGGTAGAGCGCGAGCGCCTTGAGGCCGAGCCGCCAGCCCTCGAGATAGGCCCGGGCGCAATCCTCGACCGTGGCCTTGGCCGGCATGTTGATGGTCTTCGAAATCGCACCACTGATGAAGGGCTGGGCCGCCGCCATCATCAGGATGTGCGCGTCGGTCGAAAGGAACCGCCTGCCGATCCGTCCACAGGGGTTGGCGCAGTCGAAGATCGGCAGATGGGCCTCCTCGAGGTGCGGCGCGCCCTCGACCGTCATGGTCCCGCAGCACCAGGCGTTCGCCGCCTCGATCTCCTCCTTGGTGAAGCCGATCGCCTCCAAGAGGTTGAGCTTGGGGTCGGCGAGCTGCGCGTCCGAGAGGCCGAGCTTCTCCTTGCAGAAGGCCTCACCCAAGGTGAAACGGTTGAAGGCGTAACGGATGTCGAAGGATGTGGGCAGCACGGCCTCGAGCCGGCGCAGCGCCTCGTCGTCGAAGCCGCGCGCGCGCAGCTTCGCATGGTCGATGCCCGGGGCACCGTCCAGCGTGCCGCGGCCCACGGCGTAGGCCGTGATCTCCTCGATCTGCTTCGGCGTGTAGCCCAAGACTTCGAGCGCCTTCGGCACCATCCGGTTGATGATCTTGAAGTAGCCGCCGCCCGCGAGCTTCTTGAACTTGACGAGCGCGAAATCGGGCTCGATGCCGGTCGTGTCGCAATCCATGACGAGCCCGATCGTGCCGGTGGGCGCGATCACCGAGACCTGGGCGTTCCTGACGCCGTGCCGCTCGGCCGCCGCCACCGCCTCGTCCCAAGCCCGCCGGGCGGCCTCGACGAGCGCCCGGTCGCGACAGGCTTCGCCGTCGAGCGGGACGGGCAGGGTGTGCAGCCCCTCGTAGCCCTCGCGGGCGCCGTGCGCGGCTCGGCGATGGTTGCGCAAGACGCGCAGCAGATGCTCGCGGTTCTCGGGACAGCCGGGGAACGGTCCGAGCGCCTCGGCCATCTCGGCCGAGACCCGATAGGCCGTGCCGGTCATGAGGGCGGTGATCGCGGCACAGGTCGCCCGGCCCTCGCGGCTGTCGTAGGGCAGGGCCAAGGACATCAACAGCCCGCCCAGATTGGCGTAGCCGAGCCCGAGGGTGCGGAACCGCCAGGACCGCTCGGCGATCTCCCGCGAGGGGAACTGGGCCATCGTGACCGAGATCTCGAGCACGATGGTCCAGAGCCGCACGGCGTGGACGAACTCGTCGACCGCGAAGGAGCCGTCCTCGCGACGGAACGCCATCAAGTTCAACGAGGCCAGGTTGCAGGCCGTGTCGTCGAGAAACATGTACTCCGAGCAGGGGTTCGAGGCGTTGATCCGCCCCGAAGCCGGGCAGGTGTGCCAGTCGTTGATCGTGGTGTCGTACTGGATGCCCGGATCGGCGCTCGCCCAGGCGGCGCGCGCGATCTTCTGCCAGAGCTCGCGGGCCTTGACGGTCTTGGCGACCTTGCCGTCGGTCCGCCGGGTCAAGTGCCAGTCGCGATCCTCGAGCACGGCTTCGAGGAAGGCGTCGGTGACCCGCACCGAGTTGTTCGAGTTCTGCCCAGAGACGGTGAGGTAGGCCTCGCCGTCCCAATCGGTGTCGAAGGTGCGGACCTCGATCTCGCGGAAGCCCTGGGCGGCCCAGCCGATCGCCTGCTGGATCGAGCCCTCGGGCAGGAACGCCCGGCGTGCCTCGCGGACCGCCTTGGCGAGCGCCGGGTTGGTGGCCGGATCGAACCGGTCGGGCCCGACGACGGCCGGATCGTGGCAGGCCGCCAGGATCGCCTCGAGATGCTTCTTCAAGAGCTTCGAGCCGGCGACCAGGGCCGCGACCTTCTGCTCCTCGACCACCTTCCACTCGATGAACTGTTCGATGTCCGGATGGTCGATGTCGACGATGACCATCTTGGCCGCACGCCGGGTGGTCCCACCCGACTTGATCGCCCCGGCCGCCCGGTCGCCGATCTTGAGGAAGCTCATGAGGCCGGAGGAGCGACCACCGCCCGAGAGCTTCTCGCCCTCGGCCCGCAGCGCCGAGAAGTTGGTGCCGGTCCCCGAGCCGTACTTGAAGAGGCGCGCCTCGCGCACCCAGAGGTCCATGATCCCGCCCTCGTTGACGAGATCGTCCTTGATCCCCTGGATGAAGCAGGCGTGCGGCTGCGGCCGCTCGTAGGCGGTGGTCGAAGGCCGGACCTCGCCCGTGCGCTCGTCGACGTACCAGTGGCCCTGCGACGGCCCGTCGATCCCGTAGGCCCAGAAGAGGCCGGTGTTGAACCATTGCGGCGAGTTGGGCGCGGCGATCTGGGCGGCGAGCATGTAGCGCAGCTCGTCCATGAACGCCCGAGCGTCCTCCTCGCTCGCGAAATAGCCGCCCTTCCAACCCCACCAGGTCCAGGTCCCGGCGAGCCGGTCGAAGACCTGCTTGGCGCTGGTCTCACCGCCGCTGCGCTGGTGGGCGGGCAGCGCCTCGAGCGCCTCCTCGTCCGCCACCCGCCGCGCGAGCCAAAGGGGCACGCCCTCTTCGCGGACCGGCCGGGTCGCGCGGGGCACGCCGGCTTTGCGGAAATATTTCTGCGCCAAGACGTCGACCGCCACCTGCGACCAGGCGGCCGGTACCTCGATCCCCTCGGCGCGGAACACGACCGAGCCGTCCGGGTTGCGGATCTCGCTCGAGGCCGTGCGGAAGGCGATCGACTCGTAGGGTGACGTCCCCGCCCGCGTGAACCGACGCTCGATTCTCAGCGCCACCTCGATCCTCCTCCAACCGGGTTTCCGTAAATGTTCCGGTTCCGTTCGTCAACCCCGTCCGCCGCGGGCGAAGCTGGGACGGCGATCCCAGACGCCTCCGACTCCGGGTCGGCTCAAGGCGCCTGATCTCAACGATTAGTTTAGACCAGGCCGCCCGCCGAAGCAACCGCCGACCGCGGCCGGCCCGCGCGCGGCGCCCTCGACGCCGAGGCACAACATATAGCCAGATGATGGCGCCTGCAACCCACATCTTGAGGTCTCTTCCCCACGGGTCCGGCCTCGCCGAGCCTCCCGGGCCGCCCTTCGCGAGCGCCGCGCACGCCGCTTCACCCACCGCCCGCCGCCGTCGCCGAGCTGCCCGGGGCTCCGAGCGGGCCGGGCCTCGTGCCCATCTCCATGTCAAGAAGAAATCAGTTGATCTCAGCCCCACGACTTTTGCTTGCCCACAGCCCGGGGATCGGCGCGCTTGTCCACAGGCTGGGGACGAGAGCGCCCGGCCGGGCGAGATGGAGAGAGCCGCTCAGTCGTCTATCAAGAAAACTCAGCACCCCCCGCCCCGTGGACGCTCGGCGGGCGCGACCGGGCGGCCGGTGGACAGGGCGGGGCGGGCCGGCCTATCTGCCCGCGGGCGCGTGGCGGCGAGGGAGGGTCGAGTGCTCGAGTGGCTCAAGGACAACCGGCTGGACACCTATCTCTTCACCCGCCGGCGCGGCGAGCTCGTGGGCGAGGATGAGTGGGGCAACCGCTATTATCGCGAGGTCGGTGCCGCCGACCCGCGGAGGGAGCGGCGCTGGGTGGTCTACGCCGACCGTGGCGAGATCGATCCGTCGATCGTCCCGCCCGGCTGGAACGCCTGGCTGCACCACAATCTGGACGAGCCGCCGAGCCGCAAGCCCTTGCCGGCCAAGCGCTGGGAGCGGCCGCACCGGCCCAACCCGACGGGCACGCCCGAAGCCGAGCTGCCGCCCGGCCACGAAGCGCGCGGCGGCAAGCGAGCGCCGGCGACCGGCGACTACGAGCCCTGGCGGCCCTGAGCCGAGCCGGGCGCGGGGGCGCGTTCGGCCGAGGCCGCGGCCAACAGGCCGAGCTCCAAGAAGCCCTCGAACACCTCGGCGGGCTGGGCGCCGGCCAGCACACCCACACCGGGCACGAGGAGCGCCGGCACGCCGTCGATGTCGCGGCCGACCGCCCGCCGATGCGCGGCGCGGACCTGCGCCCGGCGGTCCGCCGAGGCCGCGGCGGCGCGCGCCTCGGGGCCGAGCCCGGCACGCTCGGCCAGGGCGGCGAGCAGGGCCGGATCGCCGAGGTCGCCGCCTTCTTCGAAAAAAGCCCCGAAAAGGGCGGTGGCGAGCGGGACGAGCCGACCCGCCGCTTGGGCCTCGAGCAGTAGGGCTTGGGCCGGCACCGTGTCGGGCTGACGGAGGATCCGCTCGAAGGCGAAGCGCAGCCCTTCGGCGGCGCCGCGCCGGACGACCCGGCGGAGCGCCGCAGCCGCGGCATCCAGCGAGCCGAACTTGCGCTCGAGGTAGAGCCGGCGCGGGACACCCTGCGGCGGCAGCCCCGGATTGAGCAGGAAGGGGTGCCAAAAGAGCTCGCAGCCGAGCCGCTCGGTGAGCGGCAGGAGGGTGTGGAAGGCGATCCGGCACCAGGGGCAGACCAGATCCGCGACGAAGGTCACGGTCAGTTTTTGCTGCGGCGCAGCATGTCCCGAACAATCCCCAGGAGATAAATCCTGGGGACGACCGGGCGCATGTTGCACCGCACAAGGCCGTTCCGCGGTCATTCGGGAAACCCCCAGATCCGCGGCGAGGCGAGCTCGACGCTGTTGCCGGCCGGATCGCGCAAATAAAGCGAGCGGCCGCCGCGCGGCCAGGTCTGCTCGTGCTCGATCGCCACGCCGGCGGCCTCGAGCCGCGCCCGCCAGGCATCGAGCGCCGACTCCGGCACGGCGAAGCAGACATGGCCCGGGCCCGCCGCACCGTGCGGCGGCGGCACGCGCTGACCGGCCGTGGCCTCGGGGTCGAAGAGGAGGAGCATCGCCCGCTCGAGGCGCAGGAAGAGGAAAACGCCCGGCCGCTCGCTGTCGACCTCGAGGCCCAACAGGTCGACGTAGAACCGCCGCGCCGCCTGGAGGTCGCGGGTGTAGAGGCAGGTCTCGAGGACGTGCACGATCGGCGCCAGGGCGGGTCTCCGGGCGGCGGCTCGCTCCTCCCTCTCTAGACCCGCCCGGCCGGCCTGTCAGGAGCCCGCCGCCACCACCCCGTCCTCGAGCGCGCGCTGCGGCTCGCGAGCGAGCCGCAGCAGGCGGGCGAAGAGCGGGCTCGCCGGGTCGGTCGCGGCGTCGAGCACGGTGAAGTGGTCGGCGCCGTCGATCTCGAGCAGCGCACCGGGCAAGCCACGGGCCGCTCGGGCGGCGTGGAAGTCGCGCGATTGGCGGCGGAACTCGGCCGTCTCGTGGGCCCCGACCACGATCGACAGCGGCGGGCTCGTCGCGGGCAGCTGGTCGATCGGGCTGTTGCGCGCGACCTGGTCGCAGGTGAGCTGGAGCGCGGGCTGCAGGTAGGACCAGCGGAAAGGGCGGAGGTCGAAGAGCCCACTCACCGCGACGCCCGCCTTCACGAGATCGGCGGGGAGATCGTAGTCGCCGGGCCAGTCGGTGGCGGCCAGCATGGCGACCAGATGGCCGCCCGCCGAGTGGCCGGAGACCGTGAGCCGGGCGGGATCCACGCCGAGCTCGTGGCCCCGCGCGAAGGCCCAGGCCACAGCAGCGCGCGCCTGGCGGACGATCTCGTCGATCGTCACCTCGGGGCAGAGCGCGTAGTTTACCACGCCCACCGCGACACCTTCGCGCACGAGCGGCTCGGCCACGAAGGAGAACTCCCGGGCCGAGAAACGTCGCCAATAGCCCCCGTGGAAGAAGAGGTGGAGCGGGGCCCCGGGGCCGGCCGGGAAGAGGTCGAGATATTCCGCCCGAGTGGGTCCGTACTTCAGGCCGAGCCGGCAGGCCAGGCGCGCGCGCACATCCGCGCTCGCCTCCGTCCAGCGGGCGACGATGGCGGCACTTTGCGGCACCGCCGCCGCGGCGTCGTACTCCCGGTCGATCGCCTCCTGGCTCGTGAACTCGCGATACAGCCGCATCACGCCCGCCTCCGCGAGGCCGACCCGTTGCAGGGATTGGGGGTCGGTCGGCCACCGCTCGAGCGCACCGCAGGCGCCCGCCGGGTGGGCTTGACATCTCCGGCCACCCGGCCACACGCTCGGCTAGAACGGGACCGGGGTGATCGTGCTCCCGTTCTCTGGCCGCCGCAACAGGGTGATCGGTCGTGTCGACGATCTTCGAGCGCTGCGGCGGCTTCGCCACCGTGCGGCGCATCGTCTCCGATTTCTACGAGCGGGTCCTCGCCTCCGAGAACTTGCAGGGTTACTTCGCCGGGATCGACATGCCTCGGCTGGTCGACCACCAGACCAAGTTCATGACCGCGATCATGGGTGGGCCGGCGAAATTCACCGACCAGCAGCTCGAGCGCGCGCACGCCCGGCTCGGCGTGCGCGCCGGCGATTATGCCGAACTCGTCGCCCTGTTGGTCGAAACCCTCGAGGAGCACGGGCTGCCGGCGGAGGACGTGCGGACGGTCGAGGCGGCGCTCGAGGCGCGCCGCACCCTGATCGTTGCCCGCTGAGGGGAGCGCCGGGTGGACGGCGAACTCCCCCTCCAGACTCTGCAGTCGCTGTCTTCGGCGGTCGCCTTGGCCGAGCCCGATACGTTCCGCCTGCTGCTCGAGAACGCCCGCTTCTTCGCCTGGTTCCCCTCGCCCGCCTCGGTCGAGGAAGTCTTGGCGACCCGTCTTCCCGGACTGGACACGGACCGGCTGCGCGAGCGGCTCGCCCGCAACCGCTCGCTTCGCTGGGAGGCCGAGATCCGCGACGGGGGCCGGGCTTCCACCGTGGCGATCGAGGCCAGGGCGGTCGAGCTCGCCGGCCGCCGCTTCCTCCTCGTCGAGGCCTTCGACATCTCGAAGCAGAAGGAGGCCGAGTACATGCTCGACTCCTACTCCAAGCTCGTCGAGAAGAATACTCGTGACCTGGAAAAGGAAAAGGAACGAGTCGAAAAGCTCCTGCTCAACATCATGCCGAAGTCGGTTTACGAAGAGCTGAAAAACTACGGTTCCACGACCCCGCATCGGTTCGAGTCCGCCTCAGTCCTGATGCTCGATTTCGTGGACTTCACGGAGATGGCGATCGCACGCGATCCCAGCGCCACGGTGGGCGAGCTGAACGACATTTTCTCGGCCTTCGACCGGATCGTCGAGCTGTTCGGCTGCGAGCGCATCAAGACGATCGGCGACGCCTACATGGCCGTGTCGGGCGTCCCCGAACCCGTGCCCGAGCACGCCACCAATATCGCCCGGGTGGCGCTGCGCATGCGCCGCTACATCGAGCGGCGGAACGCGTCGCACAGCCAGCACTGGTCGTGCCGTATCGGGATCGACACCGGGCCGCTCATCGGCTCGATCGTGGGCGTACAAAAATATGTTTACGACATTTTCGGCCCGGCGGTGAACCGCGCCGCCCGCCTCGAGCAGCAGGCCGAGCCGATGCAGATCCTGCTGGCCGGGCACACCCGCGCGCTGCTCGCCGACGACTTCGTGCTGGCCGAGCAAGGCACGGTCGATCTCAACGGCTTCGGTGCGGTGCCGATCTGGTCGCTCGAGGGCGAAGCCCTTCGGCGCGGCTGAGGCCGCCCGGCGGCCACCCGATCGCGGCGGCGCGGCCCCGGTCCGCGGGCCGCGGCTCGTTCGGAGCGGAGCGAACTCGAGCGCGGGCGCACGGCCCGGCCGCCGGGCGCAGAAGCCCGGGAAAGTCGAGCGACGAACTCGGCGCGTCGGACGGTCGGGCTCCGCCGGCAGAGCTGGAATGATTACAAGTCGGAACGCGACAGCTCCCAAGAAGCCGCAGGTCGAACGATCGGCCGACCATTGCCGCGCACGCCCGGCCGCCCTATAGAGAGACCGGGAGCCGGGGGCGTCGGCGGGCCGGTCCCGCCCGTCGCCGGTCGGACGAGACGCCGGGAACCGCGATGGCCAGCGAGCCTGCCACCTGCATCACGATCGCCAAGCTGCGTGCCGCGGGGCTGCGACCCACCCGGCCGCGGGTCGGGCTCGGCCGGCTCCTGTTCGAGGGGCCGCCGCGCCACGTTTCGGCCGAACAGCTCTACCAGGAAGCCCGCAGCCGGCGGCTCTTCGTCTCGCTCGCCACGGTTTACAACACGCTCCACCAGTTCGTGGCGGCGGGCCTCCTGCGGCGGGTGGTGGTCCACACCGGCCAGACCTTCTTCGACACCAAGGTCGACGACCACCATCATTTCTACGACGAGCGGACCGGCTTCGTGCGCGACATCGACGAGCGCGAGATCGCCTTCGCCCGTTTGCCCGCACCGCCCCCGGGCTACGCCATCACCGGGGTCGAGGTCATCGTCCGGGTCGAGGCCCATTCGGCGGTCGACGGCCAGCGGGTCGATCGGCCGGAGGCGGAGCCCCCGGGCCTCAGCCCGACGGTGCGGAGCTGACCGGCGGTTCGGCGCAGCCGGCCGCCGTCGCAGCGGCGCGGACCTCCTCGAGCAGGGCGTGCATGTGCGGCAGGCAGCGGCCGCAGCGGATGCGAGCGCCTTGCAGCCGGTAGAGGCAGCCGACCGTGCGACACTCGGCCCGGCAGGCGGTCTCGCGGCAGCGGGACTCGGAAAGGGCGTTGCAGACGCAGACGATCACGGGCGGCAGGTTCCCGCATCGGACGGCCGAGGCGACGCTATCGTCCGGCTCCCGACGAGCAAAGGGCGAATGGTCGCAGTCGAACGGCCGCCTCTCGACGCAGGTGATCCGGTCGGTCGAACAGATCGAAACGTGGAACGATTCGAAAAACCATCGGACGGGCAGGGCCCGTCGCAGCTCGAGGCGGCGGCGGACGGTCCGGCCGCTGCGGATCCCGAAGGAGAGAGGTCATGGCCAAGGCATTGAAGGGCGATCCCGCGGTCCTGGCGGCGCTCAACACCGCGCTCAAGGGCGAGCTCACTGCGATCAATCAATATTTCCTGCATGCGCGCATGCTCGACAATTGGGGCTTCGTCAAGCGCGGCAAGGCCGAGTACGAAGAAAGCCTCGAGGAGATGAAGCACGCCGACAAGCTGATCCAGCGCATCTTGCTGCTCGACGGCCTGCCGAACCTCCAGGACCTCGGCAAGCTCTACATCGGCGAGAACCTCAAAGAGGTCATCGAGTGCGACCTCCGGCTCGAGCTCGAGGGCATCGCCCATTACCGCAAGGCGATCGAGATCTGCGAGCAGGCCAAGGACTACGTCTCGCGTGACCTGTTGGTCGAGATCCTCGAGGACGAGGAGCATCATCAGGACCAGAACCGCACCGAGCTCGAGCTCATCGAGAAGATCGGCATCGAGAATTTCGGCCTCTCGCAGATGTGAGGAACCGGCCCGCGGGCGGCTCGATGGAGCCGCTCGCTCGGAGCCGGGGCGAGGAGGTCGGCCCGCTCCAACAGACGGGCGAGCTCGCGGGCGCACGCGACGAGCCGGTCGAGCGCTGCCGCCGCCACGACCAGGCGGGCGAGCGCCTCGGCGATCGCCGGCCGAGGTGCCAAGATGATCGCCAAGAGGCGCTGCTCGTCGGCCGACACGCAGGGGCAGGCGAGCGGCAAGAGGCCCTGGTCGCGTAGGCCTTCGGCTTCGACCAGGCCGCAGAAGCGCTCGAACGCGGCGAGGGCCGGCTCGACCAGGGCGAGGCCGAAGGCCAAACGGAACCCGTGGACCAGGACCGGCGAGGTGGCACCGCCGTCCGTCGTCCGCCGGCGCAGCGCCCAGAGCAGGAATTGCTCGGCCGGGGCGAGCTGCCCCACGACCCGGCCCGAGAGCCGAGCGGCCTCGGCTTCGACGGACGGCTTCGACCGGTCCCGATCGGGACGACCTTCGTACGACATCGCCGGAACCCCGATTCGATTCGTCGGGTCCGATGAATAGCGGCAAATCGCTCCGGGTGAAGACGGAAAAACCGACGCACACCTACAATATAGATCGAAGAATTCCAAAGACGACGAGATCGCCGGAGTGGGCCCGCACCTCGACCCCGGGCCGGGCAGCGTCCTCGCGGGCCGGAGCGAGCGCGGACCCGGCCGGCGTCCGCGGGCGGGGCGGCTCGGATCAGCCGGCGGCGACGGCTCCGGCCCAGGGCTGGACCGGCTCGGCCGCACCCTCCGCCCGGCCGGTCGCCGGCTCGTGCAGGACCGCGCTCGGGCAGGCGAAGGTGAGCGGGTAGACGAGCGGCGGGGTGCGCCGGACCGGGGCGAGCTCCTCGAGGCTGCGGGCGACCTCGGCGCCGAGCCGGGCATCGATCGCGATCCGCTCGGCTTCGGCCGTGTCGATCCGCGGGGTGTGGAAGGCCGCCTCGAGGTCCATCCGGAAATCGAGGAGGAAGGAGAGGAGTTGGGTGACCGCCGGCAGGATGCGCCTTCCGCCCGAAGCGCCGAGGGCGATCCGCCGGTCGGGCGAGAGCGCGATCAGCGGGCACATGTTGGCGAGCGGCCGCTTGCCCGGGGCCGGGCTGTTCGGCCGGCCCGGGCGCGGGTCGAACCACATGACCCCGTTGTTCAAGAGGACCCCGGTGCGCGGCAACAGAACCTTGGAGCCGAAGAGCGAAAGGAGCGTCTGGGTGAGGGACACGAGGTTGCCCTCGCGGTCGACCACGCAGAGATGGCTCGTGCAGGAAGGCCCCGGCCCGATGTCACCGAGCGTGTCGAGCCGCTCGGCCTGGGCGGTGCGCAGGGCCGTGGCGTAGGCACGGTAGGCCTGGGCGTCCGGCTCCGCTCCCCCGAGCGGCAGCGGGGTGAAGAGCTCCAGCACGCGGGCGAGCGTGACGCCGGCGAACAACCCGGGCATCGCGAGCACCGCGGCGTCCCGGTAAGGGATCTCGAGGGGCGGGCGGATCGTGGCGGCGCAGGCGGCCAGATCCTCGCCTTCGAGCCGCGCGCCGATCTCGGCGAGGTCGCGAGCGAGCTCGCGGGCGATCTCGCCGCGGTAGAAGTCGGCGGGACCCGCCTCGGCGAGCCGCTCCAACGTGGCGGCGAGCCGGTCGAGCGGCAAGATCGCGGGCTCGCCGGTCCAAGCGGGGACGGGGGGATGGCCGCCCGGCAGGAAAAGCGCACCCGCCGGCCCCTGACGGGCGAGGGCCGGGGCCGCCGAGGCGATCATCGTGCTCGCGAACCAGTCGACCGCGAGGCCTTCGCGGGCGAGCGCGATCGCCGGCGCGAGGAGATCGCGCCAGGGGAGGCGGCCGAACCGCTCGTGGGCGAGGGCGATCCCGGCGAGCCAGGTCGGCACGCAGATGGAAAGCGGTCCTTCGAGGTTGCGGTCGCCCACGACCTCGGGCCAGCCGAACAGGTCGCCTCCGGGCCGGCCGGTCAAAGGATAGTCGGCCGGGTCGAGCCCGTGCGGGGCGACCATGCCCATGTCGACCGTGAAGCCGCGATCCTCCCGGGCGAGCCGGACGAGCATCGCCCCGCCGCCGCCGAGCCCGCTCATCCAGGGCTCGACCACGCCGAGCGCGAAGCCCGTGGCCACCGCCGCATCGACCGCGTTGCCGCCGGCTTCCAAGATCGCCACTCCGGCCCTGGCCGCCCGCTGGTTCTGCGCGGCGACGATGCCGCGGGTGCCGGAAACGGCGGGCTTGCGCAACGTGACGGGGGCGAAGGCTTCGGCGGGGTTCATCGGAGCGGATCTCCGATGGTGTCGGCGAAGGCCAGCTCGGGCGGATCCAAGGGCCAGATCGGCCGCCGGACGCGGCGGTAGGGCAGCCGCGCGAAATCCTGGGAGAGGGCACCGGGGCCGTTCACCCAGAGGATCTCGGCAGCGATCGGCGCGAAGCCGGCGTGGAAATGCTGCATGGATTTGACGACCACGAGCTTCTTATGGGCGAGGTCGATGCCGTGGTCGGTGAAGAGTGCGGGGTCGAAGGCTTGGGTGCGGGTCGCGTTCAAGAGGATCTCGACGCCGCCCACGCGGATCGCGGCGACGTCGCCGAGCTGGGTCCAGCCCGGGCCGAACCGTTGGCGAGCCCCTTCGGCCACCGAGAGGACCTCGGCCTCGACGTCGAGCGGCGGGCCGGAGATCGGACCCACTTTGCCGCCGATCCTGAGCGACAGTCGAGCTCCCGGGCCCGCCAGGTGGCAGAAGCGGACCGCGACCGGGTCCCACAAGGGCCCGAGGCAGGCGCGCTCGACCCGCCGCTCGAGCAGCCGGGCCAGGACAAAGGTGCTGTCCGAGGGCGCCCCGCCGCCCGCATTGTCGGCGGTGTCGGCGAGGACCACCGGACCGCGCGGGGCGGCGAGCGCCCGGTCGAGCCCCTCGTCGAGGCCGAGGGTGGGCTCGGTCGTGTTCCCGCGCATCGCCCGCACCTCGCGGGCGAGCCGTTCCGCGAGCAGTCGCGCCCGGTCCCGGTCGGCGTCGGCCACGACCAGGACCTTGGCGCCGAGATCCGGCACGTCGCCCCAGGGAAAGCCGTGCGCGAGCGAGACCGAAAGAATGCCGTCGCGACCCTCGAGCGCCTTCATCCGGTCGACGAAGCCGCGGACCGGCTCGCGCGGGGTGTGGAAAAGCGCGATCATCCGACATTCGGCCACGGCCGTGACCGGGCGGATCTCGCCGCGGGCCGTCCGCAAGGCGAGGTCGACGAGCTCGCGGGCGCGCTCGAGCGTGTCGGTGTGCGGGTATTCTTTGTAGAGGACGAGCAGATCGGCGGCTTCGACCATGCGCCGGGTCAGGTGGCAATGCGGGTCGAGCTCGGCGCCGATCACCACCGGCGGGCCGACCCGCCCGCGGATCGCTTGCAGAAGATCGCCCTCGCAGTCCTCGCAGCCTTCGGCGATCATGGCGCCGTGCAGGCTCAAGAGCACGATGTCCAAGGGAAGGGCCGCCTCGAGCTCGGCGAGGACGCGGCCGCGCAGTTCGCGCCAGGCGGCTGCACTCGTGACACCGGCCGGGGCGGCGAACGCCTGGAGGCCCTCGATCAGCGTGTGGTCCTCGGCGTGCGCCCGCTCGCGCGCGGCCACGAGGGGCCCCGTGAAGAAGCGGGCCTCCGCGGGATGCGTGCCCGGCTCGAACCAGAGATAGTCTCGGAAGCTCTGGAGCCCGGTCGGGATCGGCGAGAAGCTGTCGGTCTCGGTGCCGACCGCGGCCACGAAGATCCTCATGCACGCCCCCGATGCCACCTCGCGGCTGGGGGCTACGCCCGGCCGTCGGCTTCGACAAGCCGGCCGGCGCATCCGGCAGCGGACGGGAGGTGTGCGTGAGTGCGGCCGAAGCGCGCGCCGACGCGCTCAATGCGCGGATCGCCGAGCGGCTGCGGCGGGCCGCCGAGCTCTTGGAAGCCCAAGGCGAGAACCCGTTCCGGGTGCGCGCCTATCGTCGGGCGGCCGAGACGGTGGCCGGCCTCGACCGCTCGGTCGAGGCGCTCTGGCGGGAGGGCGGGGCGGAGGCGCTCGAGGCGTTGCCGGGGATCGGCCCCTCCCTCGCCCGGGCGATCGTCGAGATGATCACGACGGGCCGCTGGGCCCAGCTCGAGCGGCTCGAGGGGGCGGTCGCCCCCGAGGATCTGTTCGCGACCGTGCCCGGGATCGGTGCCGAGCTCGCCCGCCGGATCCACGAGCATCTCCACATCGACACGCTCGAGGATCTGGAGCTCGCCGCCCACGACGGCCGCCTGCTCGCCGTGCCCGGCGTGGGCCCGCGGCGGGCGGCGCAGATCCGCGCGAGCTTGGCCGAGATCTTGACCCGCGCCCGGCCCTGGCGGCGCGGCCCGCCGGCCGAGGAGCCGGACGTGGCCGTCCTGCTCGACGTCGACGAGGAGTACCGCAAGCGCGCCGCCGCGGAGGATCTGCCGAAGATCGCCCCGCGCCGCTTCAATCCTTCGGGGGAGGCCTGGCTGCCCGTGCTCCACACCCGCCGCGGACCCTGGTTCTGCACGGCACTCTTCTCGAACACCGCCCGGGCCCACGAGCTCGGCCGCATCGGTGATTGGGTGGTGATCTACTTCGACAAGGACGACGGGGTGAGCGGCCAGCGCACGATCGTCACCGAACAGCGCGGGCCCTTGGCGGGCTTGCGGGTCGTGCGCGGCCGCGAACGCGACTGCTTGCGCTTCTATCGGGGCGGGCCCGCGGGCGGGTCCGCCCCGGCGCGGTCGGCCGAAGGCGGCGGGGGGTCGGAGCCGGCCGGGGGTACGAGCGGGCGCGGGCCCTCGGGGTGAGCGCGCGAGAGCTGGTCGGCGAGCCGGACCGGCTCCGGCAGACGCCGTCCCGCGCACAGCCGGAGCGTCCAGGCGACCGCGGTCTCGAGCGAGACGCGGTGGCCGATCGAGACGAAGACCGGCCGCACGCCCGTGCGCGTGCGCACGACCGCGCCCACGGTCTCGCCGCGGTCCCGCAACGGGACCCAGCTCCCCGCCTCGGCCGGCAGCACATCGTGCTCGCCCAGAAGGCGCGACTTGGCCACGCCGATGGTCGGCAGATCGGCGAGCAGGCCCACATGGCAGGCGAGGCCGAAGCGCCGCGGATGGGCGAGCCCCTGCCCGTCGACGAGCAAGAGGTCGGGGGCCGGTCGCAACAGGGCCAAGGCGGAAAGCGCGGCCGGGGCCTCGCGGAAGGAGAGGAGCCCGGGGACGTAGGGGAAGGCGAGCGGCGAACAAGCGAGCGCGCTCTCGAGGAGCTCCCGGGTCCCGGCGTCGACCTGCACGGCTGCCGCCCAGGCGAGGCCGGCCCCGGCCGCGTAGTGCACGTCGAGCCCCGCGACCCGGCGGACGGGACCCAGCCGGTCCGCGCGGATCACGAGCGGGGCGAGGCGTTCTTGCTCGGCGCGGGCCTCGGCCGGCGAGGGGGGCCATCGCGAAGCGAGCGCGGCGGGTCCGCCCGCTGGCCTCTTGTGATCCGCGGCCGGCTGCCCTCTCATCGCCGGGCGGGCCGCAGCCGGGAGAGGATGGCATGACCTTGAAGCCGATCACCGACCGCGCCGAGGTCGCCATCGACTTCCCGGACAAGGCCTACATGGGGAGCTTCGGGCGGGCCTCGTCCTTCGAGGCCACCGCCGATGCCGAGGGGGTGACGATCAAGCTCAGCCGTTCGGGCGAGGACCGCCGGACCGCCCAGATGCATCTGCACTATTATCTCTTCGCCGGGGTGCTGGCCGACATCGCCGCGGCCCTCGCCGCCCGGCCGCCGCTGGACGAGGCGCACCGGGAGCCGCTCTTGGCGGCTGCCCGGGCGCTCGTTTCGGCCCTCGAGCGGACCGCCGGCTGAGCCCTTCGGCCGCTCACGGCAAGGGCGGGCGCAGGGCGAAGGCGAGGGCGGCGCCGAGGAGGAGCAGGGTCGAGACCCGATAGGCCCACAAGAGCCGGCGATGGTGCACGCGTACCTCCCCCGCCGAGTTCAGCCCCGATCGTAGCGGAAACGCTCCGCCACGATGTGCCGCAGCGGCACGCCGAGACCGACGAGCGCGCGTTCGACCGTGTCGATCATCGCGGGCGGGCCGCAGACGAAGAACAGCCGACCGGCCATCGCCGGGAGTGCGACGTGCCGGGCGAGGAGCTCCCGGTCGAGCCGGCCGACCTCGCCCTTCCAGCCCTCGGGCGGCTCGCCGAGCACGTGGACGATCCGCAGATCGAGCCGGCTCGCGAGGGCTTCGAGCTCGTCGCCGTGGACGATCTGGCCCACGTGCCGGTTGCCGTAGAGCAGGAGCCAAGGACGCCGGTCGCCCTCGGCCGCAGCCTGGCGCAGCAGCGAGAGCATGGGCGCGATGCCCACGCCGCCCGCGATCAGGACGACCCCCTCGGCCTGCCTGCCTTCGAGGGTGAAGTTCCCGTGGGGTCCTTCGAGATAGCCGCGCCCCCCGATGCGCAGCCGGTCGAGCCGGCTCGTGAAGTCGCCGGCCTCCTTGATCACGAATTCGAGCCGCGGCAGGTCCGCGGGTGCCGAGGCGATCGAGAACGGGTGCTCGATCAGGGAGAAGGGTGAGCGGTCGAGAGTAGCCCAGACGAACTGCCCGGCGCGGAAGCGGAACCGGCCGGGATGCTCCTCGACCAGCCGGACCGACCAGGTCCGATCGGCGATCCGCTCGACCGAATCGATCCGCCAAGGCCGCGCGAGCAGGCCGAATGGTCGGAGCAGGTAGACGTGCACGAGGGTGAAGGCCGCGAGGGCGAGCAGCACGAGCCAGAAGCCGGCGAGCCAGGGATCCGCGCTGTAGCGGCCGGCCTCGAGGGCGTGGTGGGTGCCGAGGCCGGCGACGGAGAGGGCGCCGAGGCCGTGGCTCGCCCGCCAAGCCTCGTAGCGGAAGGGGAGCTGATCGCGGCCGATCGCCAGCACGACGAGCAGGGCGAGCAGGATCCAGGCCGCGACGCCCGTCAGGATCGAGGGGCCCGTGAGGCCGAGGCTCGTGCGGCCGGTCGCATCCGACGGCATCGGGAAGGGCTGCAGCCCGCTCGTGTAGAGGAACGGGTGGACGAGCAGGAAGAGGAGCGCGGTGCGGGCCAACAGCTGGTGCGCCCGCATCGTCGTGTCGATGCCGATCCGTCCGGAGATCGTCCGGAAGCGACCCGAAAGAAGGAATTCGAGGAAGAGGACGACGAAGCCCAAAAGGGCCAAGCCGGTCGCGAGCTCGTCGCGCCACGGCCGGGGCGGTCCGCCGCGGAGTGCCGCGATCGCGAGCGGGGCGAGCACGAGCGCGAGGTAGAGGACCACGAGGAGGGCGCCGGGAAGACCCCGGCGGCGGGGGCCGGGCGTCGTCCCGGTCGCCGGAGCCTCGCGCTCGGCCTCGAAACGGACAAGGCGCGCTTCAGCCACGATCGTCTCCGTTCAGAGGCGGCTCGTGACCACCGTGGCGTCGGTCCGGCGGACGACGTCCGGCAAGAGCCGGGTGCCGAGGCCGGGGCCTTCCATCGGGTGGATCCAGCCCTGCTCGATGCGCGGCAGGTCGGTCACGAGCTCCTCGTACCAGCCGGTGTAGAAGGCCCGTACGCTCTCCTGCACGAGGGCGTTCGGAGCGTTCAAGGAGAGGTGGCAGGAGGCGACGAAGACCACGGGTCCGGTGCAGTCGTGCGGGGCCACGGGCAGATGGTGCGCCTCGGCCAACGTGGCGATCTTCTTGGCCTCGGAGAGGCCGCCGCACCAGGCGACATCGAGCATCACCACGCCCACCGCGCGCTGCGCCATCATCTGGCGGAAGAGCGGCCGGGTGGCGACGGTCTCCGAAGCCGTGATCGGCACGCGGGTCGTGGCGGCGAGGTCGGCGAGCGCCTCGAAATCGTTCATCTTGATCGGATCTTCGAACCAGAAGGGCTCGATCTCTTCGAGGGCGGCGAAGATCCGCTTGGCGGTCGGCAGGTTCCACAGGGAGTGGAACTCGACCATGATGTCCATCTTGGAGCCGACCGCCTTCCTGATCTTGCGGAACGGCTCCATCGCCGTCTCGAGCTCGTCGGGTGTGATGTAGAGGCCGCCCCAGCGCTCGGCCGCGAAGTCGAAGGGCCAGATCTTCATGGCCGAAATGCCCTGCTCGAGCAGCGAGTGCGCGAGCTCGTCGGCGCGGTGCAAGAAGGCATCGAGGTCCTCGTAAGGCCCTTCCTTGCGGTCGAGCCCCCAATTCTCGGTGAGCTGACCCTTGGAGCCGCGCACGTAGCGGTAGCCGGCGCAGGTGTTGTAGGTGCGGATCATCGGCCGCGAGAGCCCGCCCAGGAGCTGGTGGATCGGCCGGCCAGTGGCTTGGCCGAACAGGTCCCAGAGCGCGATGTCGATCGCCGAGGCGCCGCGCAGCTCGGCCCCGCTCGAAGCGAAGCCCAGATAACAGTCGTGCAACAGGGTGCGCGAATGGCGGTCGATTTGGAGCGGGTCCTTGCCGAGCAGGCGCGGTGCCGCGGTCTCGTGGATGTAGGCCTCGACGGCGCGCGGTCCGAAGAAGGTCTCACCGAGGCCCACGAGCCCCTCGTCGGTGTGGACCTGGACCCAGAGGAGGTTCGGGAACTCCTCGAGCCGGATCGTCTCGATCGCGCTGATCCGCATCGCCGCTGCCTCCCGCCGCCAGCCGCCGCTCACCGGGCTCCGCCGTCCGCCTAGCCCGGCCTTCGGGCGAGGGGAAGCGGGGCGCACGTGGCCCTCTCAGTCGGTGGCCGCCGGGACGAGCCCGTGGGCGAGCTCGAGCGCCCGCTCGATCCGCTCGGCAGCTCGCCCGTCGCCGTAAGGATTGATCGCGGTCGCCATACGGCGATAGGCGGCCGGATCGGTCAGGAGGCGCGAGGTCTCTTCGACGATCCGGGCGAAGTCGGTGCCGACGAGCTGCACGGTGCCGGCCTCGACCGCCTCCGGTCGTTCGGTCACCTCGCGCATGACGAGCACCGGCTTGCCGAGCGCGGGGGCCTCTTCCTGGATCCCCCCGGAATCCGTGACGATCAGATGGGCCCGATCCATGAGATGGACGAAGGGGAGATATTCGACCGGCTCGATCAAATGGACGGCGGGCAGGCTGCCAAGGATCCGGAAGACCGGCTCGCGCACGTTCGGGTTCAGATGGACGGGGTAGAGGATCTCGATGTCCGAGTGCCGGTGGACGAGCTCGGCGAGGGCGCGGCAGATGTTCTCGAAGCCCAGGCCGAAACTTTCCCGGCGGTGGCCGGTCACCAGAACGAGCCGGCGCGAGCGATCGAGGAAGGCGAAGCGTTCGGCGATGCGCCGCGCGAGCCGGGCGTCACGACGGAGCTTTTCGCGGGCCAGGAGAAGGGCGTCGATCACCGTGTTGCCGGTGACGTGGATCTTCTCGGGTGCGACCCCTTCGGCCAAAAGGGCCCGCCGCGCTCGCTCGGTCGGCGCGAAATGCAGGTCGGTCACGACCGCGGTGACCTTGCGGTTCGCCTCCTCGGGCCAAGGAGCTTCGAGATTCCCGGTCCTGAGCCCGGCCTCGACGTGGCCGACCGGGACGCGGTTGTAGAAAGCGGCCAAACTAGCGGCCAAGGTCGTCGTGGTGTCGCCGTGGACGAGGACGCGCTCGGGACGAAAGCTCTCGAGCACGGCTTGCAGCCCGTCGAGCACCCGCGCCGCGATGCCGCAGAGGCTCTGCCGCTCGCGCATGACGTCGAGGTCGAAATCCGGGCGGATCGCGAAATCCTCGAGCACCGAATCGAGCATCGAGCGGTGCTGGGCGGTGACGCAGACCTTGGCTTCGAAGCCGGGGTGGCGGGCGAGGCGCAACACCACGGGCGCCATCTTGATGGCCTCGGGGCGGGTCCCGAAGACCGAGAGAACGCGCACCTTGCGCGTGCTCCGGCGGGCGGAGCCCGCGAGCCCTCCGCTCATCGGCGCGGCTCCGCGGCACCCGCTGCGCCGAGCCCGGGCGCCCCGCCGGCGACGAGCGCGCGGAGCCGCGCCGCGGCCGGGACGATCCCCTCCCGCCAGGTGAACCGCTCGACGTTGGCGCGTGCCCGGGCCGCCATGGCCGCCCGCTCCTCTTCGGTGAGCGCGAGGGCCCGCTCGAGCCCGGCCGCAAGGGCTCGCTCGTCGTTCGGCTCGACCAGGATCCCGGCGCCGTCGCGCAAGAGGAAGCGGCAGCCGCTCACCGGTGTGGCGACGATCGGTCGGCCCGCGGCCATGTATTCCGGCATCTGCGAGACGAAGCCGCCGCGGGTGACGGCATTGTCGACCCGCGGCGAGACCAGGACGTCGGCGAGCCGCAGCCAGTGGACGACGTCGGCATGCGGCACGAGGCCGGGCAAAAGGAGCCGGTCGGCGATCCCGCGCTCACGGGCGATCGCCTCGTAGAGGTCGCGGCAGGGCCCGTCGCCCACGAGGAGGAGGCGGAGCTCGGGATGGCGGGGGGAGAGCTCGGCGAAGGCGCGGACCAAGTAATCGACGCCTTGATAGTCCTTGAACATGCCGACATAGGCGACGAGCCGCTCACCGGCGGGCTTGTAGCGCGCCTCGAGCTCGGCGAGGCGGGCGGGGTCGACCCGGGCCGGGTCGAAGAGCGCGAGGTCGACATAGTCGAAGAGGACGTGGACCCGCTCGGCGCCGATCCGCTCGGCGATCATGGCGCCGAGCCCCTCGTTGGACGCGAAGACGAGGTCGGTCGCCTTCAGCATCACCTTCTCGAGCAGGCCCAGCGCGGCACGCAGCGGCCGCCAATCGGGGATCATCCGGTAGTGGACCAGCTCGGGCACGAAGGGCCCGTGAAGGTCGGCACAGATCGGCAGCCGGCGGAAGGTCACGAGGCGGAGCGCGAGCGCCAGAGCGAGGCCCTCGTAGGTGTGCGCCCAGACGACGTCGATGCGCGAGCGTTGGCGTCGGAGCGCGTGGAACAAGCGAAGGTCGGCCCGGAGCTTGTTGCGCCAGCCATAGTAGCGGCTCTTGTCCCGATCGAAGCCCGTTACCCGGTGGAGCTCGAGCCGCGGCCGCGGCGCGACCGGCTCGCCCTCGTAGGCGAAGAGGAGGATCTCGAGGTCGGGGTCCTCCTCGAGCAGTGCCTGCACGATGTTGCCGACACGGATCGACGAGGCCTTGGCGGCCGGCCAAGGCATGGCCGCGAGCATGGCGAGCCTCAAGCGGCGGCGCGCCACGGATCGTCTCCGAAGAGGAGCTGCTCAAGTCCGCGGGTGTCGAGGCTCACCGTGCGCTCGCGCAACAGCCGCGCGAAGGCCTTCCAGCTCGCCTCCACCATCGGCAGCGCCATGCCGCGGGTCGGATCGTGCAAATAGAGATGGCAATGGCCCCAGGTCCCGCCCAACACCTTGGTGTGGGTGACGAAGCACAACACGCTGCCGGGAAAAGCGGCAACCGTGGCCAGCCGGTCGAGTTTGGCCTCGACCTTGCGCGCATCCGGCGTCCGCAAGGTCTTGTCGATGAAGATGCAAGGGATTTCGGTGATCCGTGTGCGGCGGATCACCCCGTCCCGCTCCGCCAAGAGCCGATAGGAGCGGATCGGCAGGGGCGGGTCGGGCTCGATCAGGTCGGAGGAATCGATCACGGCGGAAAAGCGGCGCTCGAGTGCGTCCAGCACCGCGGGCGAGCGGACGAAGCCCGGATAGCGGATGAACAGTCGATCCCAGCGGTGGCCCACGAGCGCACACCAACGCTCGAGATCGGCCAGGACCTCCTCGACCGTGAAGGGCGTGCCGACCGTCGCTTCGCGGGCGATCTTGCGCGCCCGGGCGGCTGCGAGCTCGCGGCGCCAGCGCCACAGGAAGCGGGCGAGACCGAACAGCATCGCGGGGCTGCCGCTGGTTTCCGCGAAATAAGCGAGCTTCTCGAGCGTGTTCATCCTCGGGTTGGCGGAAAAGCCTTTCGAAAGCCACCACTCGTGGTCGAAGCCGTGGCAGCCGAGGCCGTGGCCCCGCGCCTCGATCTCGGCGAGTACCTGGCGATTGTCGTCGAGGCCGACGAGCGGATCGCCGAAGGCGTCGCGGAAGGACGGGTCGAGCTCGTCGCCCGTGACCATGAAGATCGCTCGGAGCCCCTCCGCCTCGCAGCGATCCATGATGGTCCGACAGGAGACCGAAAAGCGCATGTCGTCGTCGGGCTCACCCAGGATCGTCGAGCACCGCCCCTCGCGGTTGAGGAAGTAACGCTGCTGGTCCTCGGCATCGACCGTGACGAGCGAGGCGGCCGGCCGGTGGTCCGCCGGAAGCGGCACGAGCTCGGCGAGCAGCCGGCGGAGGAGGAGGTCCGCGGTCAGGACCGCGCGGACGTCCGATTGCGCGGTGGCGTGGCCGAGGATCGCTTCGGCGCGGGCGAGCGGCAGGTCGGCGAGGAGCGTGACGCGGCCGGGTGCGGCGCGGGCGAGGGGACCGTGCGCGTCGGCGAGCAGCACCCGACCCTCGCCCGCGAATTCGGCACGGCCGAGGCCGCTCGACACGAGCGGGCCGAGGGCGGCCTCGGGGCCGTCGGGAAGGCGAACGACGGTGTCGCGCGCGTACCTCCCGGGGCACCAGTGGAGGACCGGCGCCTGGTCCGGCTCGGGCGGTCGCTCGCCGACCACGAGGCGCAGCCGGGGGGGCGGGCCGGGTAGCCGCGCGTCGCGCACGCCGAGCCGCGTCGCGTCGTCGACCGCGGCGGCGAGAGCGAGCGCGTGGGCCTCGAGCCCCGGCTCGAAGGCGAGTGTCACGCGCCCGTCGGGTGACAGGACCGTTTCGAGCGCGACCGCACGGCCGACGAGGCGCGGGGGTAGGGGTAGGATCGGTGACGACACGCAGGGTTCCGGATGTCGTGAGCGCGCGGGACCGACGGCCGCCCCGGCGCTGCCCGTCCCGCTCCTTATCCTGACCCCTCGGGATTGACACAAGGTGAACATCGAAACGGTCGGCCTCCGGTCGCTCGGACGTCACCCCGCTGGCACGGCCGCGGGCTCCGCCCTATGCTCCGTACCCGTGATCCGGCGCGCGACGATCAAGGACGTGGCGCGGGCGGCCGGCACCTCGACGGTGACCGTCTCGCGCGTCGTCAACAGCCCCGAGCTCGTGCAGCCCGAGACCCGTGCCCGGGTCGAGCGGGCGATGCGCGAGCTCGGCTACGTGCCGAACCTCGCCGCCCGCTCGATGCGCACCCGGCTCACCCGCTCGGTCGGCTTCCTCACCCCCGAGCTCACGAGCCTCACCAACGCGGCCGTGGCGCAGGCCTGCGAGCAGGCGCTCTCGGAAGCCGGCTACGGCATGCTCTTGACCTCGAGCGACTACCGGGTCGAGCGCGAACGGCGCGCCCTGGGCTTGCTGCGCCAACGGCAGGTGGACGGCCTCGTCCTCTACCTCTCCGACGAGGAGGATGCCGGGCTCGTCGCCGCGGTGAGCGCCCTCGACGTGCCGTTCGTCGTCCTCGACCGCGAGGCGCCCAGGGGCGACCGGGTGCTGAGCGAGCACCGGGGAGCCCTCCAGGCGGCGGTCCGCCGGCTCCTGGCGATGGGCCATCGGCGCTTCGCGCTGCTGCAGCCCGATCTCGCGATCCGCCCGGTCCGCGAGCGGCGGGCGGCGGTCGAAACCACCCTCGCCGAGGCGGGGCTCGGCGCGCGCGCGCTCGTGCGGCTCGCCGTGCCGCCGGCCGCGCTCGACCGGGCGCTCGTACCCGCCGCGCTCCTCACCGGAACCGATCGGCCGACCGCCTTCCTGGTCGAGGGCAGCCGGTTGCTGCGCGCCGCCCTGCTCGCCTTGCGAGCCGCCGGGCTCGAGGTTCCGAAGGACGTCTCGCTCGTGGCGATCGACGCCGACGAGGCGGCGAGCCTCACGAGCCCGGAGACCACCCGGATCGCCCGCGATTTCGGCGCGATCGGGCGGACCGCCGCGGCCCTTCTCCTGCGCCGGCTGGAACGGCCGTGTCTACCCCGCCAAGAGGTCGTGCTCGAGAGCCGCCTCGTGCTGGGTGGCTCCTGCGCGCCGCCGCGAGGCCGCCCCACCTGAGCGCCTGTTGACGTTTTCAAAGAGCCTCGCGAGAGTGCGACCAGCCGCCGCACCGGGCGGCGGGAGACTCCGGGAGGCAGGGAAATGCGGACGCGGATCGCAGCGCTCGCCGCGGCGGGTCTGGTGGCGCTCGCCGGCACCGCCCAGGCGCAACAGACCTGGAAGGTCCAGACCTCGATGCAGGCGGGCGAGTTCTTCTACCAGACGATCGAAAAGCACTGGCTGCCCGTCCTCGCCGAGATGACCGAGGGCAAGCTCAAGATCGAGCTCACGCCGGCCAACTCGGTGGTGCCCTACAACGAGACGATGGACGCGATCGCGCAGGGCGTGCTCCAGGGCGACTTCACCGCCACCGTCTATTTCTCCGGCCGGAACAAGGCGTTCGCCATCCTGGGCGATCTCGTGGCGGGCTACGACCATCCCGACCAGCTCATGGCCTATTGCTACCACGGCGGCGGCCGCGAGCTCCTGCAGGAGCTGTTCGACAAATATTCGGGCGGCGGGGTCAAAGTGATCGGCTGCGCGCCGGTCGCCCGCGAATCCTTCACCGCGAAGGTGCCGATCCGGACGATCGACGACCTCAAGGGCAAGAAGATGCGCTCGCCCGAGGGACTCACCGCCGAGGTCTTCAAGCGCGCCGGAGCATCGACGGTGGCCTTGCCGGCCTCCGAGGTCTACACCGCACTCGAGAAGGGCGTGGTCGACATCGCGGATTTCTCGACCTACACGATGGACAAGAGCTTCGGTCTGCACAAGATCGCCAAATACCCGATCTATCCCGGCATCCATTCCATGCCGGTTCTCCAGTTCACGGTGAACAAGGCTGCTTACGAGAAGCTGCCGAAGTCGTTGCAGACCGCGCTCGACGTCTGGTACCGAGCGATGATCCACGATCTGCGGATGCGCAACGACATCTCCGACCGCGAGCTCGTGGCCCAGGACATGGCGGACAAGGCGAGCGGCATGGAAATCGTCAATTGGAGCCAGAAGGACCGCGACGCCCTGCGCAAGATCGCCCGTGGCGCCTGGGAAGACTTCGCCAAGGGCGATCCGCTCGCCATGAAGGCCTACGAATCGAACATCGCGTTCATGAAGAAGATGGGCTTGCTCGACTGAAGAAGGCCTCGAGGGGCGGTGACGGCCGGCCGGGCCTCCGCGCGGGGCCCGGCCGCCAGGTGGGGAGAGGCGTGCCTTGATCGACCGCGTCAATCGCTGGCTCGGCGAGAATCTGTGCTGGCTCTACTTGGTCGCGGTGGCCGCCACGGCCTACGAAGTCGTCATGCGCTACGTCCTCAACGCCCCGACCGATTGGGCGTTCGAGCTGACCATCCTGTTGTGTGGCATTTGTTACCTTCTGGCCGGCGGCTACGTCACGCAGAAGGACGTGCACATCGCGATCACGAGCCTGCTCGACCTCGCCCCGGCCCCGGTCCGCCGCGGCTTGCGGATCTTCGCCACGCTCGTGGGCATCCTCGCGAGCGCCGGCCTGCTCTGGTCGGCCTCGGGCCCGGCCCTGCGCGCCGCCACGATCGTCGAGCGGACCGGCAGTGCGTGGAACTCGCCGGCGCCGGCGATCATCAAGCCCATGATCGCCATCGCCGCCCTGCTCGTCCTCCTCCAGCTCCTGGTCCGCCTCCACCGCCAGCTGCGCGGCCGCGAGGCCTGAGCCCGACCGTCCGCCCGAGCCCGAGGGAACCCGTCCTTGCCGATCGAGACGATCACGCTCCTCGTCGTGGGGGCGATGCTGCTCTTGATGCTGGCGGGCGTGCCGCTCGCCTGGATCATGATGACGATCGCCGTCGTCTGCACGCTCGCCTGGCTCGGGCCCATGGGCCTGCCGCTCGTGGCGAGCCGGGTCTACGGCTTCGTCTCCGAATATGTCTTCGTCGCCGTGCCCCTGTTCGTCTTGATGGCCTGCATCCTCGAGCGATCCGGGGTGGCCAAGGACCTCTACGACGCCATGCGCCTCCTGGCCGGCCGCCTGCCCGGCGGGGTCGCGGTGCAGACCACGCTCGTGGCGATCGTCATGGCGGCGATGACCGGGATCATCGGCGGCGAAGTCGTGCTCTTGGGCCTGATCGCGCTCCCCCAGATGCTCCGCCTCGGCTACGACCGCCGGCTCGCGATCGGGGTGATCTGCGCCGGCGGCTCGCTCGGCACGATGATCCCGCCTTCGGTGGTGCTCCTCGTCTACGGCCTCACCGCCGGGGTCTCGATCGGCGATCTGTTCTTGGCCGCCGTGCTCCCCGGTCTGCTGTTGGGCTCGCTCTACGTGGGCTACGTGATGCTCCGCTGCTGGCTGAACCCGGCGCTCGGACCCCCGGCCCCGCCCGAGGAGCTCGCCGTGCCGCTGGCCGAGAAGCTCCGCCTCCTCAAGGGCCTGATCCTGCCGATCCTGATCATCGTCTGGGTCTTGGGCTCGATCTACGGCGGCATCGCCTCGGTCACCGAATCGGCAGGCGTGGGCTGCGTCGGTGCGCTCCTCTCGGCGGCGATCCGCCGCGAGCTCAACCTCGAGATGCTCAAAGGCGCCCTCATCCAGACCATGACCACGGTCGGCGTGATCATCTGGCTCACGCTCGGCGCGAATGCCTTCATCGGCATCTACAACATCATGGGCGGGACCGGCTATCTCCGCGGGCTGCTCGCCGGCCTGCCGCTGCCGCCCTTGGGCATCGTCCTTGTGATGATGGCGATCCTGCTCGTTCTCGGCTGCATCATCGACTGGATCGGCATTTGTCTCTTGACGATGCCGATCTTCGTGCCGGTCATCAAATCCCTCGGCTACGATCCGGTGTGGTTCGATGTCTTGTTCTGCATGAACATGCAGGTGAGCTACCTCACCCCGCCGTTCGGCCCGGCGGCCTTCTATCTCAAGGGGGTGGCACCACCGGACGTCACCCTGCAGGAGATCTTCGGCTCGGTCTGGCCCTTCATCGGCCTGCAGGTGGTGGGGCTCACGGTCGTGCTGTTGTTCCCCGGGATCGCCCTCTGGCTCCCCTCGCTCGGGGGGTGAGGCGCGGGGGGCCGATGGGCGGAGGGGAGTGGAGGCGGCGACCGGCAACCGGCCGCCGCCTCGTGCTCAGGCGTGCACCGGCACCTTCTTCGGGGCTTGCGCTGTCCCGAAATAGGAGTGCTTCAAGGTGCGCTGGTTCTCGTAGATCGAGCCTTGATGGCGCGCCGGCGGCAAGGGCAGGCGGACCGGCACGGGCTCGAGGCGCGGCGCCACGGGGTCGGTCGTGCCGCACAAGAGGAGCGCGTTCCACTCCTCCATGCTCTTGGGCATGAGCGCCGGCACGAGCGGCCAGGCATCGGCCGCCCGGTACTGGTAGAGCAGCAGCCGGCGCGGCCGGCTCGAGGTGTTGACGGCCGAGCCGTGCACGGTTCGGGCGTGGTGGATCGAGATCGAGCCGGCGGGGCCGAGGCACGGCGCGGCGGCTTCGTAATCGACTTCGCGGCGTTCGGGGTCCATGGCGCCGCAGAAATAGCCCTCGTCGTCGTGGTGCTCGAAGATCGGGCCCTTGTGCGTGCCCGGAATGCACAAGAGTGGCCCGTTCTCGAGGGCGACGTCGTCCATGAACACACCGACGGCAGCGAGATCGTCGTTGGTGTGCGGGTAGAAGGCCCAGTCCTGGTGCCATTCCACGGCCGCGCCGTAGCCCGCGGCCTTCATGTTGAGCTTGGAGGTGTCGAAGCGGATGGCCGGGGCCACGAGCTTTTGCAGGATCGCGAGGATGTTCGGGTGGCGCATGACCCGGTCGAACACGGGATGGACCTTGTGCGGGGTCTTGATCCGCCGCACCCGCGGCTCTTCCGGCGTGTGGCCGTCCTCGAGGTCGTAGACCTCGTCGTGCGTGCGGACCGCGCGGGCCTTCTCGACGAGCTCGTCGGTGACCGCGCGCAGTTCGGCCACCTCGGCTGCGCTCAACACGTTCTCGACCACGAGGAACCCGTCCCGGCGGTACCGCTCGACCTGGGTATCGTCGATCATCGACCCGACCTCCCGATGGAAACGTTTCCATCGTACCGCCCCCGCCGCGCCTCGGCAAGTCTCGAGCTCGCGCGTCCGGGCATGGCCGCTCGGCGCCGGGCGGATGCCGGAAGGTTCAGCGACGGCGCAGGAGGAGCTGGGCCCCGCCCAAAAGACCGACCGAAAGGAGGATCAAGAGCGAGGAGATGGCGGCGATCGTGGGATCGACCTGGTCCCGCAATCCCGTGAACATGCGGCGGGTCAAGGTCGACATCTCGCCGCCCGAGACGAAGAGCGCCACGACGACCTCGTCGAGCGAGGTGACGAAGGCGAGGAGCGCGGCCGCCAGGAGCGAGCGTTCGAGCTGCGGCAGGACGACGGTGGCGAAGGCTCGCAAGGGTGACGCACCGAGCGAGCGGGCGACCCGCTCCTGGTCGAGGTCGATGCGCCGCAGCCCGGCATCGACCAGGACGACGACGAAGGGCAGGGCCAAGGCGGTGTGCGCGAGGACGAGGCCCGCCATGGTGTTCACGAGGCCGAGCCGCACGTAGAGATAGAAGACGCCGATCGCGAGGATGATGACCGGGACCACGAGCGGGGCCACGAGTGCCGCGCGAGCGAGCCGGGCGGCCCGGCCGCCGGCGCGGTGCAGCCCGTAGGCCGCGGCGAGCCCGAGCGGGGTGGCCAAGAGCGTGGTGAGGAAGGCAGCCGCGAGCGAGACCCGGGTCGCACTCATCCACTCGTCGGAGCCGAGATAGGCCCGGTACCAGCGCAAGGACCAGGCCCGCGGCGGGAACTCGAGATATTGGCTGTCGGAAAAGCTCATCGGCAGGACGATGAAGACCGGCAGCACGAGGAAGGCCAAGACGAGGAGCCCGAGGGCCGCGAGCCAGGCCCGTCGCCAGGGGGCGATCCAGCTCTCGCCGCTCACGACCGGCCGAGGAGGAGGCGCTCGAGCGGCACGAGCCGGGCCAGGAGCGCGAACAGGGCGAGGGTGGCGAGCAGCAGGAGCACGGCGAGCGCCGAAGCCGCGCCCCAATCGAGATAGAGGCCGGCATTCTCCTGGACTTTCATGGCGACCATGAGCACCCGGCCGCCGCCGAGGATCGCCGGGGTCACGTAGAAGCCGAGCGCCAGGACGAAGACCAAGAGGCAGCCCGCGAGGAGCCCGGGCAGCGAGAGCGGGAAGAAGACCGTCCAGAAGGCGCGCACGGGCGAGGCGCCGAGGCTCGCGGCGGCGGCCAGACAAGCGGGGTCGATGGCGCGCAAGCTCGCATAGACCGGGAGGACCAGGAAGGGGAGGAGGATGTGGAGCATCCCGATCACCGTCCCGGTCCAGTTGTGGACGAGCCGCAGGGGCTCGTCGATCAGGCCGAGGCCCTGGAGCCCTTGGTTGACGAGCCCGCGGCGCTGCAGGAGCACGAGCCAAGCGTAGGTGCGGACGAGGAGCGAGGTCCAGAACGGCACGAGGACCAGGACGAGGCCGAAATTGGCCCAGCGTTCGGGCAGGCGGGAGAGCCAATAGGCGAGGGGGTAGCCCAAGAGAGCCGCGAGGACCGTCACGACCGCGGCGATCTCGAAGGTCGTCCAGAAGATCCGGCGGTAGGACTCCTCCTCGACCAGGCGGAGATAATGTGCGGCCGAAAGCTTCTCGCCCTCGATCACGGAGAGCCAGAAGAGCCACCCCGTGGGCAAGAGCGCGACGAGGCCGACCAGGAGGAGGGCGGGAAGGGCGAGGGCGAGGGCGCGCCGCCGCTCGCGTCGGGCGTCGCGGGCGAGCGCTTCGGCCCCGCTTTCCTCGCTCACGATGGCGAGCCGGTTCACGGCTCTTCGGCCACGAGCACGGCGTCCTCGGGGGAAAAGCGCACCCAGACCCGGCCGCCACGGGAGAGGGCGCCCGGCGGATCGGCGCCGCCGGCCGGAAGCCGCACCGCCAAGAGCGCGCCCGTGTCGAGGCGGACCTCGGCCAACAGGCTCTCGCCCTGGAACACGAGATCCTCGAGCGCGCCCGCGAGCGTGTTGCTCGGATCGGCGGGCGGGTCGGGCTCGAGCCGGAGCCGCTCGGGGCGCAGCACGAGGTGGAGCGCGTCGCCCGGCGGCAGCGGTCGGGCCGTGCGCAGCGGCCGCCCGGCGCAGAAGAGGGCACCGTCGCGCCGTTCGACCGGCAGGATCGTCGATTCGCCCACGAACTCGGCCACGAAGCGCGAGCGCGGCTCCTCGTAGAGCAGGCGCGGCGGGTCGAGCTGGCGGATCCGTCCGCCGTCGATCACCGCGACCCGGTCGGAAAGGGTCAAGGCCTCGCGCTGGTCGTGGGTGACGTAGATCGTCGTGATGCCGAGCCGTTCGTGCAGCCGGCGGATCTCGATCTGCATCGCTTCGCGGAGTTTCTTGTCGAGGGCCGAGAGCGGCTCGTCCATGAGCAGCACGCGCGGCTCGAAGACGATCGCCCGGGCGAGGGCGACGCGCTGCTTCTGGCCGCCCGAAAGCTGGTCGGGGCGGCGGTCGCCGAGCCCCTCGAGCCGGACGAGGGCGAGCGCATCGGCCACCTTCCGGGCGATCTCGGCGCGCGGCCGATTGCGCATGCGCAAGGGGTAGCCGACGTTCTGGGCGACCGTCATGTGCGGGAAGAGGGCGTAGCTCTGGAACACCACGCCGAAGTCGCGGCGGTGCGGCGGGGTGCGGGTGACGTCCTCGCCTCCTACGAGCACCCGCCCGCTCGTGGGCCGGCTGAAGCCCGCGAGGACCATGAGCAGCGTGGTCTTGCCCGAGCCCGAGGGGCCGAGCAGCGTCAAGAACTCGCCCGGCTCGACCTCGAGCGAGACGCGGTCGAGGGCCCGCACCCCGCCATAGTGCTTGGAGACCGCCTCGAAGCGGATCCCGACCGGCGCGCGACGATCCATGCCGGAAGCGAAGGGGCGCTCAGCGGGTCTTCCAGCTGTCCCAGCGCTCCTGCATCTTCTGCCGGTTGGCGGCCCAGAAGCGGGCGTCGATCACGAACTGCTTGGCCGCGTTCTCCGGGCTCGAGGGGCTGATCCTCGCCATCTCCGGGGTGATCTTGCCGGTCTCGAAGGCCTTGCTCGTGGTCGGCCCGTAATTGATGTAGAGCGGCATGTTGGCCTGCAGGTCGGGGGCGACCATCCGGGCGAGCGCCTTCATCGCCAGATCCTTGTTCTTGCTGCCCTTGATGATCGCCAGGCAATCGAGCGACAGGATGCCGTCGTCGTAGGTGTAGGCGAACTTGGCGCCGTCCTTGATCACCGTGTCGAGCCGGCCGTTCCAGATCGACAGCATGTCGACCTCGCCGTCCTTGGCGAGCTGGGCGGATTGCGCCCCCGACTTCCACCAGACCGTGATGTGCGGCTTGATCGTATCGAGCTTCTTGAAGGCGCGGGCCACTCCCTCCTCGGTCGACAGCAGCTGGTAGACCTGGTCCTTTGGCACACCGTCCACCAGGAGCGCGATCTCGAGGTTCGGGGTCGGGTAGTCGCGCAGCGCGCGGGCACCCGGGAAGCCTTTGACGTCCCAGAAGTCCTTCCAGCCGCGCGGCGGCTTGTCCTTGTACTTCTCCGTGGAGTACCCGAGCACCGTCGAATAGTAGATGATGCCGATCCAGTGCGTGTCGAAGGCCATCTTGTCGAAGCCTTCGGTCGAGATCAGCGAATAGTCGAGCGGCTCGAGCAGGCCCTCGCTCTGGGCGGCGGCGCAGTCGGCGAGTCCGAGATCGACGATGTCCCAGCTCACCGCCCCGGCGCGGACCTGGGCACGGACCTCGGCGATCCCGGTCAAGGTGTCCTCGGCCCAGGTGATGCCGAGCTCCTTGGCCACGGGCTCGAGCAACGCCTTGCGCTGCGCTTCCTGGTAGGAACCGCCGAAGGAGGTGAAGGCGAGCTTCTGCTGGGCGTCGGCCGGTCCGCCGGCCAGGACCAGGGCGAGCGTCGCGGCACCGGCCAGGATCGTCGTGCGCATGGAGCGGGACCTCCCCTCTCGCGTCTTGTCAGCCCCCCGCACCTCGATAGGGTGCGGGCATCGGCCCCGCAAGCCGAGGCGCGGGGATGGCAGACGCTCGGGCGCCGCATGATCGAAGACGAGAGGCCACCGCTCGCCGACAGTTTGTGGACCGCGACCGCACCGGCCGGCCCCGCCTGCCCGCCGCTCCTGGGCGAGGTGGAGGCCGAGGTCGTGATCGTCGGCGGCGGCTACACCGGGCTCTCGGCCGCCCTGCACCTGGCCGAGCGCAAGGTCTCGGTCGTGCTGGTCGAAGCGCGGGAGCCGGGCTGGGGGGCCTCGGGGCGCAACGGCGGGCAGGTCATCCCGGGCCTCAAGGAGGATCCGGACGAGGTCGAGCGGATCATGGGCCCGACCTTCGGCCGGCGCGCCGTGCGTCTCTCGGCCGCCGCACCCGATCTCGTGTTCGATCTCGTCGCCCGGCACGGAATCGCCTGCGACGCGGTCCGCGCGGGTTGGATCCAGCCGGCACCGGACGAGGCCGGCGTGCGGTTGCAGCAGGCGCGGGTACGGCAGTGGGAGCGGCGCGGCGCGCCGGTCGCGTGGCTCGACCGCGGCGCGGTGAGCATCGCCCTCGGCACCGGGCTCTACGAGGGCGGGCTCTTGGACCGGCGGGGCGGCAGCCTGCAGCCGCTCGCCTACGCCCGCGGGCTCGCCGCCGCGGCGATCCGGGCCGGCGCGCGGATCCACGGGCGGACGGCGGCACGGCGGCTCGAGCGGGTGGGCCCGGGCTGGCGCCTCCTCACGCCCCACGGTGCGGTCCGCGCCCGGACGGTGCTCGTGTGCACCAACGGCTACACGGACGGGCTCGTGGGCGGGCTCGCGCAGGCGCTCGTCCCGGTGACCTCGGTCCAGGTCGCGAGCGCACCCTTGTCCGACAATGTCCGCCGCTCGATCCTGCCGGGCGGCGAGGCGGCCTCCGACACCCGCCGGCTCCTCGTCTATTTCCGCCTCGATGCGGCCGGCCGATTGGTGATCGGCGGCCGTGGCGCCTACGGCGAGCGGGGGATCCGGACGGCCCAGGCGCGGCTGCGGCGGCTCGCGCACCGGATGTTCCCCCAGCTCCCCGACGATCTCCGTTGGGAGCGGGCCTGGGGCGGGTTCGTGGCGCTCACCGAGGACCATCTGCCGTTCCTGGTCGAGCCCGAGCCGGGGCTCGTGGCGGCGGGCGGGTACAACGGCCGCGGGGTGGCCATGGCCACGGCGATGGGCCGGGTCCTGGCCGACAAGGCTTCGGGCGTGCCCGACGCCGAGCTCGACTTCCCGGTGACACGGCTGCGACCGATGCCCCTCCACGCCCTGCGCCGGCCGGTGATCGCGCTCGCCGTCGCGGTCAAGGCGGTGCAGGACCGGCTCGGGCTCCGCCTGGCGTCTTGAGCGGCCGAGCGGCTCAGTGCAGGCGTGGCCGGCGCAGCAGGCTCGCCCGGTCGATCGAACGCAGGGTCCGGTCGATCCGCCGGCCGTCGCGCACGGTGACGAGCGGGACCGGCACGCCCGCCTCGCCGAGCGCCCAGACCTGGCGCCAGAGGTCGGCGAGGTCGACGACCGCCCGGCCGGCCACCGCGACCACGAGATCCCCGCGCTCGATGCCCGCCCGATCGGCCGGGCCGCCCGGCGCCACCCCGGTCACGACGAGCCGATCGCCGGCCTCGACCACGTAGAGGCCGAGCCAGGGCCGCGGCGGCCGGTCGACCCGGCCCGTGCGGGCGAGCTCGTCGCGGATCGGCACGAACAGATCGATCGGCACGACCATGTTGGCAGCCGCGGTCTCCTTGGGGCCCGCCTCGGCCTCGATCAAGAGCGAGCCGATGCCCGCGAGCCTGCCGTCCGGGCCGATGCAGGCGGTGCCGCCCCAATGCGGGTGGGCGGGTGCCGTGAACAGCGCCTCGTCGAGGACGTACTCCCAATAGCCCGCGAACTCGCGCTTGCCGATCAGCCGGGCCTGGACCGCGGCGTCCCGACCGCCGCAGGCGGCGACGATGACGGGATCACCGGGTCGCAAGGGCTCGGCGCTGCCGAGGGGCAGCCCCGGAACCGGGAGCCGGCCGAGCAGGAGGAGCAGGCCGAAGCCCGTGACGAAGTCGTAGCCCAGAGGGTGCGCCTCGACCACCCGGCCCTCGGCCGAAGTGAGCCAGACCCGCTCGGCCTCGGTGATCAAGTAGCCGATCGTGAGCGCGTGGCGGCCGCCCTCGAGGAGCACCGCACTGCCCTCGCGCTCGGTCCCGAGGATGTTGGCGGTGAAGGCGTCGGCAGGGATCTCGGCGCGCAGCTCCAGCACCGCTTGGAGTGCGCGGTCGAGGTCGAACGCCCAGGCCTCGGGCCGGGGTCGGATGATCGGCGGGATCGACCAGCCCTCGTTGCGGCTCAACGGGACCTCCCCGGCTCGCCCCGGCCATCTTCGAACACCGCCGAGCGGCCCCCGTCAACCGGCGGGATCGCCATCGTCCTCAGCCGCCGGCCAAGGGCTCGGCCGAGGGCAGGGGATGCAGCGGCCGGGCCGGCGCCTCGACCAGCCCGGCCTGCCGGTCGAGCAGGTTGCGGCGCACACTCAACAAGTGCCGGCGCATGGCCGCCGCGGCGGCTTCCGGGTCGCGGTCGGCGATGGCACCCACGATCGCCTCGTGCTCGGCGAAGCTGTGGTGATCGGCGGCGGGTCGCTGCGGCCCACGCCGCAAGCGGCCCCAGGTGATCGCCCGGCGGATCGTGTTGAGGCTGTCGAGCAGGGCGAGGAGCACGCCGTTGCCGGTCGCCTGGGCGATCACCCGGTGCAGGCGGTTGTCCCAATATTCGTAGCTCCGCCAATCCGGTGCGGCGCGGCTCTCGCGCAGGCACAGGACGAGCTCCTCGAGGTCGGCGGCCGTGACGTGCAGGGCGGCGAGCCGGGCGAGCTCGGGCTCGAGCAAGAGGCGGGCCTCCATGACCCCGGCCGGGTTGGCCCGCCGCATGACGTCCGAGAGGTCGAGGCGCGGCTCGACCGGCCGGTCGCCCACGAAGGTGCCGCGCCCGACCTGGCGCCAGATGAGGCCCTCGGCCTCGAGCTCGTCGAGCGCCTTGCGCAGCGTGCCGCGGCTCACGCCGAGGGTGGCGGCGAGCTCGCGCTCGGGCGGCAGCCGCGGATCGGCGCGCGGCCCGCGGTTGGCGAGCCAGGCGCGGAGCTGGGTGAGGGCGCTCTGGGTTTCGCCGTTGGGCATGGACCGGTCCATCCGCGGTCTCCTCGTCCCGAGCCTAACTGGAGGCCGGGGAACGCCGCAAGATCCGAGACTTGGTGGGTTGACTCAGTGGACCAATGGGCCAATGGTCCAGACGAACGGTTCGAAGGCCGGACGGTCCGCCGGCGCGGCGCGCCCCGGCCAGGGAGGCAGATGATGGGCGCAGCTTCCACCCGGCGTGACTTCCTGCTCGCCACCGCCGCCTCGCTCCCGCTCGTCGCCGGCCGTCGCGCCGCGGCGGCGAGCAAGGTCCGGGTGGCGCTCGGCGACGTGCTCTCGACCGAGACGCTCTGCGTCCTGATCGCCATGGAGCGGGCCCGGGAGCGTGGGGTCGCCTACGAGATGACGTCGTTCTCGAAGGAGGATCTGGCGATCCAGGCGGTGATCGGCGGCCAGGCCGATCTCGGCGTGGGGACACCGTACGCGGTCATCCAAAGGACCAAAGTACCGCTCAAGATCCTCTTCCAGGTCAACCGGCTGGTCTTCTTCCCGGTGGTCGACAAGGCCTACAAGAGTTGGAAGGACCTGGACGGCCAGCCCTTCGCCTTCCACGCGCGCGGTAGCGGAACCGAGGCGATCGGCAACATCATCGCCAGGCGGGAGGGGATCAGCTTCGGCCAGCGCTCTTACGTCCCGGGGTCGGAGAACCGCGTGGTGGCGATGCTCAACGGCCAGATCAGGGCGACGATCGTCGACCTCGCCAACAAGAACCTCCTCCTGGAGAAGGCCGGCGACCGGTTCCACGTGCTCCCGGGTGTCGATCGGCCGGCCTCCGACGAGACCCTGTTCGGCCGCCAGGATTGGATCCGGGCCAATCGCGAGACGGTCGCGATCATCGTCGAAGAGTTCCTCGCCACCTGGCGGCAGATGGTCGCCCAGCCGGAGTGGATCGCGGCGGAGCGGGCGCGCCGCGGCCTGCTCGCCGACCGGCCCGCCGAACTGCTCGCCGAGGTGCCGAAGTTCTATCGGGAGGGCGTCGCGGCCGGCATGTTCGCGGCAGACGGCGGGGGCGCCGAGGCGGCCCGGGCCGACTTCGAGTTCTACAGCGAAGCCGGCCAGCTCCAAGGCCCGGCGAGCAGCCTCGCGGTCGAGGACTATTGGGAGCTCGGGCCGCTCCAGGAGGCGCGCAAGAAGCTCGGCGCCTGAGCCAGGTCGGGCGGAGGGAGGGGTGGGCGACGGTGCCCTCGAGCGACCGGCGCTGGTACCGGTCGAGCGGGACGGCGGCAGCCGGACGCTCGACGGCGCGCCCCTGCGCCTCCTCTCGGTCGCGGCCGTGGTGGGGCTCTGGGAGGTTGCCGGGCGGGTCGGGGTCAACCCGGCGCTGCCCGCTTTCGGCGAGACCGCGCTCGCCGCGGCCGCGATGGTCGCCGACGGCTCGCTCCCGGCCGCCTTCCTCGTGACCCTCGAGCCCCTCGTGCTCGGGCTCGTGATCTCGACCTTCCTGGGCGTGGGGCTCGGCGTCGCCATGGGGCTCTGGCGGCCCGCCGAGTGGCTCGGCGTGCCGGTGCTCGTGATCCTCCAGGCGGCACCGCTCGCCGCCCTCGTGCCGCTCTTGACCTTCGCCTACGGGATCGGGCTCACCTCGAAGATCCTCGTGGTCTGCATCATGGCCCTGCCGGTCATCGTACTGAACGCCTACCGGGCGATCCGCCACACGCCGCAGTCGCTCGTCGAGATGGGCCAGGTGTTCCTCGCGACGCGGCCGGCGATCGTCCTGCGCATCGTCCTGCCGGCGGCGAGCCCGGTCATCTTCGCGGGCCTTCGGCTCGGCGTGGCGGCGGGCTTCGTCGGCGCCATCCTGGCCGAACTCCTCATCACGCCGACCGGGATCGGTGATCTCGTGACCTTCCACCAATCGGTTGCCGACTATCCGCGCATGTACGCCGCGATCGCCGCCATCGTCCTGGCTTCCGCGCTCACCGTCGGATCCCTCGAGCGGATCGAGGTTCGGCTGTTCCGTCCGGAGCGGGCGTCCCGATGAGCGCCCCGGCGGTGGTTGCCGCGAGCCGCCCGACCGCCGTGCCCGGCGCGCCGATCGTCGAGGTGCGGGGCGTCACCAAGATCTACGGCGCCGACGTCCGCGCGCTCCACGAGATCGACCTCGTCTTCGAGGAGGGCCGGCTCACCTCGCTGCTGGGCCCCTCGGGCTGCGGCAAGACCACCCTCCTCAAGATCATCGCCGGGCTGATCCCGCCGACGGCCGGGGAGGTCCGGGTCAAGGGTCGGACCGTGACCGGCCCCGGGCCCGAGCGCGCCTTCGTCTTCCAGGACTTCGCGCTCCTCCCTTGGGCGACGGTGCTCAAGAACGTCGCCTTCGGCCTGGAGCTTCGGGGTGTGCCCAGGGCCGAACGGGAAGAGCGGGCACGGTATTGGATCGGCGAAGTGGGCCTCACCGGATTCGAGCGGAGCTACCCCCACCAGCTCTCGGGCGGGATGCGGCAGCGGGTCGGGCTCGCGCGCGCCCTCGCCGTGGACGCGCAGGTCCTGCTCATGGACGAGCCTTTCTCGGCGGTCGACGAGCAGACCCGGCGCAAGTTCCAGGAGGACCTCCTGGGGCTCGTGGCCCGCGAGAAGAAGACCTTCCTGTTCGTGACCCACAGCATCGAGGAGGCGGTCTATCTTTCCGACCGGATCGTGCTCCTCTCGCCGCGGCCGGGCCGGGTGGCCGGGATCGTCGAGCCCAAGATCCGCCGCGACGGCGATCCCGAGCGGATCCGCAGGGATCCGGTCTATCTCGACACGGTCGAGACCATCTGGCGAGGCCTCAAGGGCTACGTGGAGTAGCGCGCGTGCAACTCGCGGGGTTCCGGCTGCCGGCTTCGAGCTCGCTCCTCGTCTGGCTCGTGCTCTGGGAGCTCGTGGGCCGCGCCGAGGTCACCATCCTCCTGCCGCCGATCACGGCGATCGCGGCGCGCCTGGTCGAGATCGTGCCGACGCCCTCGTTCGCCGAAGCGCTCGCCATCACCGGCCAGGCCTTCTTGCTGGGCAATGCGATCGCGATCCTCGTGGGCGTGCCGGTGGGCGTGCTCATGGGCCGCTCGCGGATCGCCGACGAGCTCCTCCTGCCCTGGGTCAACCTCTTCGTCAGCGCACCGCTTTCCGCCCTCGTGCCGGTGCTCATGCTACTTTTCGGCATCGGCCAGACGACCATCGTGACGACCGTCTTCCTGTTCGCGGTCTGGATCATCGTGCTGGATGCTCGTGCGGGTGTCCGCGGCATACCACCCTCGCTCCTCGAGATGGCGCGCTGCTACGGGGCCGGGCCGCTGCAGAGCTTCTTCAAGGTCTACCTTCCCGCCGCTTTGCCCGAAATCCTGACCGGCATCCGCATGGGCGTCATCCGCGGCGTGAAGGGGGTGGTGATCGGCCAGCTCCTCGTCTCCGTGGTGGGCTTCGGCCAGCTCTTCGAGATCTACTCCTCGAACTTCCTGATGGAGCATTTCTGGGCGCTCCTCTTCGTGCTTTTCGCTTTCGCCGTGCTGGTGGCGGAAGGGCTGGCCTGGCTCGAGCGCCGGGTCGACTACTTCGCCGCGGCGCGCCATTGACCCGTCGGACGCGACAGAGGGAACCGCAATGCGCTACGTGATCGATCCGCCGCCCACAGCCGCGATCCCGGTCCGCGGCGGCGGTCTCTTCCCGGTCCGCCGGGTCTACTGCATCGGCCGCAACTACGCGGCGCACGCCGTCGAGATGGGCGGCGACCCGAACCGCGAGCCGCCCTTCTTCTTCCAGAAGAACCCGGACGATCTCGACCCCTCGGGCCGCTTCCCCTATCCGCGCCGCTCCGCGAACGTCCACCACGAGGTCGAGCTCCTCGTGGCCCTCGCCCGCGGCGGCGAGGAGATTCCGGCCGACCAGGCGCTCGCCTGCGTGTGGGGCTATGCGGTCGCGATCGACATGACCCGCCGCGACCTCCAGGACGAGGCCAAGAAGCTGCAGCGGCCCTGGGAGGTCGCCAAAGCGTTCGCTCGTTCCGCTCCGGTGGGCGAACTCGTGCCGGCCGCCGCGATCGGCCACCCGAGCCGGGGAGCGATCACCCTCGCGGTCGACGGCGCACTCCGCCAATCGGGTGATCTCGCGCAGATGATCTGGAAGGTGCCGGAGATCGTCGCCACGCTCTCGCAATATTTCACGCTCGCCCCGGGCGACGTGATCCTCACCGGCACGCCCGCCGGTGTGGGTCCGGTCGAGCGCGGGCAGGTGATGGAGGCGGCGATCGAAGGGGTCGGGGCGATCCGGGTCGAGGTGGTCTAGCCGGTCGAGGCGGGAGCGCCGGCCTCGCTCGTGATCTCGCCGCGCTCGATGGTCGCGACCCGGTCGACGAAGGGGCGCAGGAGCTCGGGGTTGCTCTCGCTCACGAGCAGCGCCATCGAGCGCTCGCGCGCCACGAGCCGGGCCAGGATCTCGCCGTAGCGGCGGGCGAGTGCGGGGGCGAGGCCCTGGAACGGCTCGTCGAGCAGCAGGAGCCGGGTGCCGGTCACGAGCGCGCGGGCGAGCGCCGCCATCTTGCCCTGGCCGCCGGAGAGCGCCCCGGCCCGGCGATCGCGCAGCTCGAGGAGCTCGGGGAGCAGCTCCCACACCCGCTCGAGGCGGGCGCGAACCTCGCCCCGAGGCAGCCCCAGGACCTCGGCCGGCAGCCGCACGTTCTCCTCGACCGTGAAGCTCGGGAAGAGACGGCGGTCCTCGGGCGCGTAGCCGATCCCGAGGGCGGTCCGCCGATGGGGCGAGACGCGCGCGAGGTCCTGGCCGTCGAAGCGGATCGTCCCCCCGGAGAGCGGAACGAGGCCCATGATCGCCCTGAGCGTCGTGGTCTTGCCCGCGCCGTTGCGGCCGACCAGGGCCACGCGGCCACCTTCGGGCACGACGAGCTCGACGCCACGCAGGATCCGCGCCCCCTGGATCGCCACCTCGACCCGCGCGAGGCTCAGCACGGCGCCCCCTCGACGCCGATCACCTCGCGGCGGACGGTCGGATCCGCGAGCACCGCGGCGGGCGGCCCTTCGGCCAGGATCCGGCCCTGGCTCCAGACCGCGACGCGATCGGCGTGGCGGGCGACCACCTCCATGTCGTGCTCGACGAAGACGGCGGTGACGCCCTCGCGGCGGAGTGCCGCCACGAGCCGGTCCATGATCGCGTGCTTCTCGGCCGCCGCCACGCCCGAAGTGGGCTCGTCCATGAGCAGGAGACGCGGGCGGAGCGCCAGGGCCATGGCGATGTCGACGAGCTTCCTCGCCCCCTCGTCGAGCTGGTCGGCTCGGGCGTGGGCCACGGGGGCGAGCTCGAGGCCGGCCAGGAGCGCCATGGCCTCCGCCCGCCGCTCGGCCGAAAGGAGCGGGGAGAAGGCGGCCCAGAAGCCGGAGCGGGCGGCCAGATGAAGGGCCACGTTCTCGAGCACTGTGTGCTCGGTGAAGAGCTGCGGGATCTGGAAGCTCCGGGCGATCCCGAGCCGGACGATCCGGCGCGGCGGCAGCCCGGCGATCTCCCGGCCCGTGAAGCGGATCGAGCCGGCCTGCGGCCGCAGATAGCCCGTCACCATGTTGATGAAGGTGGTCTTGCCGGCACCGTTCGGGCCGATGATCGCCAAGATCTCGCCTTCGGCCACCTCGAGGTCGACGCCGTCGGCCGCGCGGACCCCGCCGAAGGCGAGGGAAAGGCCGCGGGCCGCGAGCAGGGGGGCGCTCACCCCCGCCCCCCGAGCCGCCGCGCGAGATCGTCGAGCAGGCCCGCGAGGCCGCGTGCGGCCGAGAGGATGATCACGAGCAGGACGAAGCCCAGGATCATCTGCCAAGCGTCGGGGAAGGCGGCCGCGGCGTGGACGCGGACGAGCTCGAAGACCACGGCGCCCAAGAAGGGGCCGAGCACGTGGCCGGTGCCGCCCAGGATCGCCACGAAGACGAGCTCGCCCGAATGGGTCCAGTAGGCGAGGAGCGGGGTCACGTGGAGGGTGGCGAGGGCGGTGATCGCCCCGCCCACCCCGGCGAGCGCGGCGGACACGAGATAGGCCTGCAGGAGCACGCGGCGGGCGGAGATCCCGGCGAACTCGAGCCGCGTCTCACGGGTCTTGATGGCACCCAGGGCCGAGCCCGCGGGCGAGCCCAGATAGCGGGCGACGAGGGCGCCCGCGAGCAGCGCCGCGACCAGCGCCAACAGGAAGAGCGCCCAGTCCCAAGCGGGCCCGTCGAGGCCGAGGCCGAGGAGGCTCGGGCGGACGACCCGGATCCCGTCGGTGCCGCGGGTCAAGCTGTAGAGCTTCTCGAGCAGTGACCAGGCGACCATCGAGAAGGCGAGGTTGAGCATGCCGAAGAAGATGTCGCGGTAGCGGGTGACGAAGAGGCCGACCAGGAGGCCGAGCCCGGTCGCGACCGCTGCACCTGCGAGGAGCAAAAGGAGCGCCTCGCCGAGGTGCGGTCGCAGGAACGCCACGGTGTAGGCGCCGGCCGCGACGTAGAGGGCGTGGCCGAAGCTCACTTGGCCCGCGCGCAGGAGCAGCATGATGCCGAGCACGGCGAGCCCGGTCGACAGCGCGATCGTCGAGACGAAGCGCAGCCAGGGCTGGAAGACGGCGAGGAGCAGGAGCAGGACGACGCCCGTGGCGACGGCGAGGGTGCTGCGCATCAGACCCGCTGCAGCACGGTGCGGCCGAAGAGCCCGGCCGGGCGGACCAGGAGCACCGCGACCATCAACAGATAGGGGATCACGACCTCGAGCTCGGGCGCGAAGTAGACGGCCAAGGAACGGGCGAGGCCGATCAACAGCGCGGTGACCGCGGCTCCCTCGATCTGGCCGAGACCGGCGGTGGCGACGACCGCGAAGGAGAGCACGATCATCTGCACGCCGATCCCCGGCACGAGGCTCGTCGTGGGTGCGGCGAGCGCGCCACCCAGGGCGGCGAGCCCGGCGCCGATCGTGAAGGTCACGAGATGGACGCGGCGGACGTCGATGCCGATCGCGGTCGCCGCCTCGCGGTCGTGGGTGACCGCGACGATCGTCCGGCCGAGCAGCGTGCGGCGCAGGAACCAGGTCAGCGCCACGAGCGCCACGGCCGCCACACCCGGCAGGAGGAGGAGCTGGTAGGCGGTGTAGAAGATGCCGCCCACCTCGACTTGGCCCAGAAGACGCACCGGTGCGTCTTCGAAGAGCGGCTGCACGCCCCAGACGAGCTTCTGCACGTCTTCCAAGATCATGAACAGAGCGAAGGTGACGAGGAGCTGGAGGACGTGCTCCTTCTCGTAGATCCGTGCCAAGAGGCCGCGCTCGATCAACGGACCCATGACCGCGCCGGTCGCCAACGCGGCGAGCGCGAGGGCCAGAAGCGAGAGCTCGGGCGCGCCCGCGAGCCCCACGAGGGTCGAGGCCAGATAAGCGCCGATCGCGAACAGGCTGCCGTGGGCGACGTTCAAGATCTTGAGCACACCGAAGACGAGCGTGAGGCCCACGGCCACCATGAAGAGCTGGGCGGCGTAGGCGAGCCCGTCGAGGGCGGCCAGGAGGAGGAGAAGGCCCATGCGCGGGGCGGGGCGGGACCGGACCGGCCGGGCGGCCCGTCCAGTCCCGGCCCCTCAGGCCTTGTAGGGGATCGGGGCGGGGGCCTTGGCGACGGTCTCCATGCTCAAGGTCTTCACCCACTCGAGCCCCTTGGTTCCCATGGGGTTCATGACGAGTTCGGGCGGGAACAGCACCATCCGGTCGAGCACCGGGAACGGGTACTCGGGCACGTGCTTGGAGAGGCCGATCAGCATGGGCTCGAGGCCCTGGCCGTCCGCGCGGATCTTCATCCGCCCGGTGAGGTGATCGAACTCGAGGCCGCGGAGTGTGTCCACGAGCTGCTCGCGCGACGGCCAGGCCCCGCCGTTGGCGGCGATCGCCTTGCCGTAGGCCGCCTCGAGGGCGAACAGCGCCTGGGCCATGTGGAAGGTCGGGTAGATCGGGTAGAGGCCGTACCGTTTCCGGTACTCGCTGACGAAACCCTTGAGCCGCTCGGTGTCCTTGGCGGTCGGGTGGAGGAACCAGTGGTCGCCGCGGGCGCCCACGATCACGCCTTCGGGTAAGGTCTTGCCGACCCGCTCGAGGCTCGATTCGGCGAGCGGCAGGACGAAGAGCGAGCGCTCGAAGAGCCGCCGTTCGGCCGCCTGGCGGACGAAGGTGTCGAGCTCGCCACCCCAGCTCGTCGAGAACACGACGTCGGGGCGCAGGGCCTGGAGCCGGGTGATCTCGGTCGAGAAGTCGGTAGCCCCGAACTTGGGGAAGAGCTCGGCCACCACCTTGATGCCGGGCTTGATCGCCTCCATGGCGGTCTTCCAGATCGCCCAGGAATCGCGACCCCAGGCATAATCCTGGTTGACCACCGCCACGGTCTGCACCTCGGGGCGGATCTTCAAGAGATAGAGCAGAGGCGCCACGATCTCCGGCACGGCGTTGGCCTGGGTCCTGACCGACCAGCGCCAGCTGCCCTCCTCGAAGATCCGCTGCGTGCCGCAGTCCCACATGATGTTCGGGAGCTTGAGCTCCTCGGCGAGCGGGGCGACCGCGAGGCAACTCCCCGAGGAGATCGAGGCGAGCATCACGTCGACGTTCTCGTTCTGGGCGAGGCGGCGACATTCGCCCAAGAGGAAATTCACCCCCGGCGCCTCGTCGATCACCAGGGCCTCGACCGGCACCCCCGCGATCCCGCCCCTGGCGTTGAGCTGGTCGATCAACAGATCGGCGGCGTTGCGGCCGGGCACACCGTACACCGAGGCCGGACCCGAAAGGAAGGTCGAGATGCCGAGCCGGATCCGGGCCGGCTTCTGTTGGCCGAGCGCCGAGCGTGGCAGGATCCAGGGTGCGGCGAGTGCGGAAGCGGTCGTGGCGAGTGCGGCGCGACGGGTGAGCGCGGTCATCGTTCGGAGCCTACGCCGATCCCCCGAGCCCCTCTCGACGGGCCGGGCGTTGCCCTTGCAGCTAGCCGCACCGCTCTCGACTGACAAGCCGCGCCCGCTCAATCCCCGATCGTCTCGCTCGCCTCCTTCTTGTGGCGGACGAGGGCCATGAGCCGGCGGTCGCGCCAGCGCTGGCGATGCGCGATCTCCTCGGCCAGGAGCCGCAGCCGCCGGCTCGCCTCGATCTCGTCGAGCACGGGGCCGGTCCAGTCGGGCCGCGGCAGGGCCGAAGCGAGCACCGAATCGAAGACGTTCTTGTAACGCACGACGTAGTCGCGGATGCCGCCCGGGGCGTTGAGATCGCCCACCTCGAACGGCCCGGCGAAGCACCAGCGCAAGGCGAGGCCGTCACGGAGCCCGATGTCGACCTCTTCGGCCGTGCAGATCCCGGCCGCCACGAGCTTCATGGCCTCTTCGACCAAAGCCGCCTGCAGCCGGTTCATGACGAAGCCCTCGATCTCGCGGGCGAGCCGGATGACCGAATGGCCGAGCCCGCGCATCACGGTCTCGGCGCGCAGCAGGGTCTCCAGGCTCGTCCAGGGTGCGGGGCAGAGCTCGACCGCCCGGATCAGGTAAGGCGGGTTCAGGGGATGAGCGACGAGGCAGCGTTCCCGGCCCGGAAGGTCTTCGGTGAAGCGCGAGGGGAGAAGGGCCGAGGTCGAGGAAGCGAGCACCGCCTCGGGCTCGGCGAGCCGGTCGAGCTCCCGCCAGAGCTCGCGCTTGAGCTCGAGCCGCTCGGGGGCGTTCTCCTGCACCCAGCCCGCCCCGGCGAGGGCCACGTCGAGGCTCGCCGCGGGCTCGAGCCGTCCGCGCGCCGCGCGCTGCCCTTCGCCGGAGAGGAGCCCGTTCTCCACGAGGTCGGCCAAGAGCGTCTCGATCGTCGCGAGCGCTCCCTCGACGGCGCCCTCGGCCGGGTCGAACAGACGCACCCGCCAGCCGGCTCGGGCGAAGTCGATCGCCCAGGCCCGCCCGATCAACCCGCACCCCACGATCGCACAGACCTCGCGCACGGAAGGGCCTCCCTCGGCTGTCCCGTGCTGGCTAGACGCGGCGCGCAGCGGGCGTCAACGAGGGGCGGGGGAGCCCGGGCTTGCGCATCACCATCCTTTCCGGACTGTTCGCCAAGGGACCGGCCGCGGTGCTGGTCGAGACCGGGGGCGCGCGGCTGCTGCTCGATCTCGGGCGCGGGCCCGAGCCGGGGGCGGAGGCACCGCTCGACGGTGTCGGCCGCGTCGATGCGGTCCTCCTCACCCACGGCCACGTCGACCATGCGGGGGCGCTCGACCGGCTCGGCGAGCTCGGCCACCCGCCCGTCTGGGCGACGGCGGAGCTCCGGGCGCTGCGCACCCTGCCGCCGGGCGGGACGTTGCCGCTCTCGGGGACGGTCGCGATCGCGGGTGTGCGGGTCGCGACGGGTCGGGCCGGGCACGCGCCGGGCGGGGTCTGGCTCCACCTCGCGATCGGCGAGGGGCTCCTCTACACGGGCGATCTCTTCGACCGGTCCGAGGTCTGGGCGCTCGACCCGCCGCCGCGGGCCGCCACGCTCCTGCTCGACGCGTCCTACGGGCTCGACCCGACCCCGCTCGCGGTGCGCCGGGCGGCCCTCCTCGAGGCGCTCGACCGGCCGAGGGTCCTCCTGCCGGCACCGGCCGACGGGCGCGGCCCGGAGCTGTTGCTGTTCCTGAGCGAGGCCCTCGGGCGCGTTCCGGTCCTCTGCCCGCGGACCCGCGAGCGGCTCGCCCGGACCCTGGCTGCGGCTCGGGCGAGCCTGCGGCCGGGCATCGCCGATCGCCTCGCGGCCTTGCTCGAGGCGGCCCCGCCCTGGTCGGAGGATCCGCCGGCCGTGGTGATCGCCGAGGGTGCCAAGCTCGACGGCGGCCCCGCGGCCCTCCTCGCACGAGCTTGGTGCGAGCGGGGCGATGCGCGGATCGTGCTGACCGGCCACGTGCCGCGGGGCTCACCGGCCCGCGCGCTCCTGGAGCGCGGCGCGGCGGTCCATCGCCGCTGGCCGGTCCATCCCGACCGGGCGACCCTCGAACGGCTCGTGGCCGAGGTCGGGCCGCGGCGGATCGTCCCGCTGTTCGACCCGGCACCCGACCGCACCGCCTGGGAGGTCGCCTTCCCGGGCCCGGCGATCCTCCTCGGGCCCGGGCTCGAGCTCGCCGCGTCGTCATCCGACGGTCACGGGATCGTCACGACCGGGGTCTAACGCCACGCCGCGACCGCAGCGGAAGGAGGGAACCCATGCGCGCGCGATGGACGGGGCTCGTGGCGCTCGCGCTCGCCGGGTGGCTGGGCACGGCGCAGGCGGCCGAAAAGCTCGTGCTCTACACCAGCCAGCCGACCGACCAGATGAAGGCGGTGCTCGACCTCTTCAAGAAGGTCGAGCCGGGCATCGAGGTCGAGATGTTCCGCTCCGGCACGACCGAAGTCATGAACAAGCTCGCCGCCGAATTCGCGGCCGGCGCGCCGCAGGCGGACGTGCTGTTGATCGCCGACGAGGTGGCTATGAGCCAGCTCGCCCGCGAGGGCCGGCTCATGCCTTACCCCGAAGCACCCGTCGCGCGCTTCCCGAAGCACTTCTACGACAAGGAGATGCGCTGGTTCGGGACGAAGGTCATCACGACCGGCATCGTCTACAACACCCAGCTCGTGAAGGAGCCGCCCAAGAGCTGGAACGATCTCCTGCGGCCGGACGCCAAGGGTCGGGTGATCATGCCCTCGCCGCTCTATTCCGGGGCGGCGGTGATCCACGTCGGCACCCTCACCGAGCTGCCCGAATTCGGCTGGCGCTATTTCGAGAAGCTGGCCGAGGCCGGTGCGCTCTCGGCGCGCGGCAACGGTGCCGTGCTCGATGCGGTCGCCAAGGGCGAGCGGGCCTACGGCATGCTGATCGACTACATGGCCTTGAACGCCAAGGCGAAGGGCTCGCCCGTCGAGTTCGTCTTCCCGGTCGAGGGGGTGACCGCCATCACCCAGCCCGTGGCGATCCTCGCGACCGCCAAGAACGTGGCCGCGGCGAAGAAGTTCGTCGACTTCCAGCTGTCCGAGGCGGCGCAGCGCCAGGCGGTCGAGCAGAGCTACATCCCGGCCATGGAGGGCATCGCCCCGCCGCCGGCTTTCCCGCCGATCGAAACGATCAAGGTCATCTCGGTCGACCCGCAGATCCTCGCGCGCAAGGACGAGGAGACGAAGAAGCGGTTCGCCGACCTGTTCGGTGGCTGAGGCGGTCCGTCCGCACCTCCAGCCGACCGTGGGCGAGGCGCGCGGTCGCCTCGCCCGCCTCCTCGGGGGCGATCGGGACCGCGCGCTCCTGCTCCTCCTCGTCGTCCTCTATGTCGGGGTCTTCTGCCTCCTGCCGCTCCTGCGGCTCGGCCTCGAGCTCGTGCTCGCGGGCGAGCGGGGGCTCTTGGCCGAGGTCTTGGCCGCACGGAGCACCCGGCGGGCGCTCTGGAACACGCTCGAGGCCGCGACCCTCTCGGCACTCCTGGCGGTTCTTCTCGGTGCCGCGTACGCGCTCCTGACCGGCCTGTTCGATCTGCGCGGGCGCCGGCTCGCCGCCCTCCTGTTCCTCTTGCCGATCCTCGTTCCCGCCCAGATCGCGGCGATCGCCTGGCTGCAGCTCGCGAGCCCTTCGAGCCCGATCCTCGGGCTTTTGGGCCTCGCCCCCGAGCCGGGTGCGAAGAACCCGCTCTATTCACGCGAGGGCGTGATCCTCCTGCTCGCCCTCGAGCACGCGACCATGCCCTTCCTCACCGTCCGCGCCGGGCTCGCTTCGATCCCGGTCGACCTTGTCGAGGCGGCGCGCAACGTCGGGGCGGGGCGGGCGCGCGTGCTCTTCGGCATCCTCTTGCCGCTCCTGCGCCCGGCTCTTTGGGCCGGCGGCGCGCTCGCCTTCGTGGCCGCCCTCGGCAATTTCGGGATCCCCGCGCTGCTCGGCATCCCCGGCCGCTACACGCTCCTGACGAGCCTCATCTATCAGCGGCTCTCGGGCTTCGGCCCGCGGGTCCTGCCCGAGGTCGCGGTGCTCGCGGGCACCCTGGCCCTCCTCGCGGTGGTCGGGCTCCTCGTCCAGGCCTTGGCCGGGCGCGGCAGCGTGGCGGGTTCCGGCCGGAGCCTGCTCGAGGGCCCGCCCTTGGCGCTCGGCCGTCATCGCCTGCTCGTCGAACCGCTCGCCTGGGGCCTCCTCCTGCTCGTGACGGTGATGCCGCTTCTCGCCCTCCTCGCGAGTGCGCTCGTCCCGGCCGTGGGCGTGGCCTTGACCCTCGAGACGGCGACCTTCCGCCATTTCGAGCTCTTGCTCGCGGCCCACGGGGCGGTGCCCCGCGCCTTCGCCAACAGCCTCCTGCTCGCCGCACTCGCGGCGCTGCTCTGTGCCGCGGCGAGCCTGCCGCTCGCCTGGCTCGTCCACGCCGCGCGCTCGCATCTCGCCCGGCTGCTCGACCTCGCGGCCGACGCGCCTTGGGCCTTGCCCGGCATCGTGCTCGCGATCGCGGTGATCCTGGTCTTCTTGAAGCCGCTGCCGCTTTCGGGCGTCTCGCTCTACGGCACGCTCGCGATCCTGGTCGTGGCCTATGCCGGGCGGTTCCTGGCCTTGGCGCTGCGCCCGATCGCGGCAGGGCTGCAACAGATCGAACCGGCGATGGAGGAAGCGGCGGCCAATCTCGGGGCCCGGCCGATCCGCCGGCTCGTGGGGATCCACCTGCCGCTCGTCCTGCCCTCGCTCGCCGCGGGTGCCCTGCTCGTGTTCATGACCGCGCTCAACGAGCTCACCGTCTCGGCGCTGTTGTGGTCGACCGGCAACGAGACGCTCGGCGTGGTCGTCTTCATGCTGTACGACGAGGGCAACACGGGCGGGGCCGCGGCGGTCGGTGTGGTCGCGGTCGCGGTGGTGCTGGCCCTCGCGGTCGCGGCCTCGGTGCTCGCCCGGCTCGCAGGCCTGCCCCGCGGGGTGCTCCCCTGGCAGAGCTGACCGCCGGCCGTGGCGCGAGCCGTGCGACCCGGCGAGGGGCTCCGTTCCGGGCCGTCCCGCCCTATATGCTGCTTCGGGACGAACCCGGCCGAGCGAGGGGGTCGGCGACCTCCGAGGGGCTCGGCAGCGCAGCGGGCCGGGTGGCCTCGCGGTTCGCGGGACGTTTCGACGAGGACGAATCGAGCGGGGGTCGATGAGCGAGCTTTCCCGGATCCGCAACTTCGCGATCGTGGCGCACATCGACCACGGCAAATCGACCCTCGCCGACCGGCTGATCGAGCGATGCGGCGGGCTCGATCCGCGCGAGATGACCTCGCAGGTGCTCGATTCGATGGACATCGAGCGCGAGCGGGGGATCACGATCAAGGCGCAGACCGTCCGCTTGCGCTACACGGCGAAGAACGGGCAGGAGTACGTCTTCAATCTTATCGACACGCCGGGCCACGTCGACTTCGCCTACGAGGTGAGCCGCAGCCTGCGCGCCTGCGAGGGTGCCCTCCTGCTGGTCGACGCCACGCAGGGGGTCGAGGCGCAGACGCTCGCCAACGCCTACCAGGCGATCGAGGCCGACCTCGAGATCGTCCCGGTGCTCAACAAGATCGACCTGCCGGCAGCCGAACCGGAACGCGTCAAGCAGCAGATCGAGGACATCATCGGCCTCGACGCGAAGGACGCCCTCATGATCTCGGCCAAGACGGGGCAGGGGGTGGACGAGCTGCTCGAGGCGATCGTGCACCGGCTGCCGCCGCCCGTGGGCGATCGCGGCGCGCCGTTGCAGGCTCTCGTCGTCGACTCCTGGTACGACCCCTATCTCGGCGTCGTGACGCTCGTGCGGGTCAAGAACGGCGAATTGAAGCGCGAGCTCAAGATCCGCTTCATGGGCACCGGCGCGGTGCACACCATCGACCGGATCGGGGTGTTCACCCCCAAGCCCTTGCAGGTCGATTCGCTGGGCCCGGGTGAGGTCGGCTACATCACGGCCGGCATCAAGGAGATCGCCGATGCCCGGGTGGGCGACACGATCACCGACGAGCGCCGCCCCGCGGCCGCGCCGCTGCCCGGCTTCCGGCCGAGCCAGCCGGTCGTTTTCTGCGGCATGTACCCGACCGATGCCGCGGAATACGAGACGCTCAGGGACAGCCTAGCCAAGCTCCGATTGAACGATTCGAGCTTCGTCTTCGAGCCCGAGAGCAGCGGCGCGCTCGGTCTGGGGTTCCGCTGCGGTTTCTTGGGCCTTCTCCACCTCGAGATCATCCAGGAGCGGCTCGAGCGGGAGTTCGGCCTCGACCTCGTGATCACCGCACCCTCGGTCGTCTACCGGGTCCACACCACCGACGGGAAGGTGATGGAGCTGCACAACCCCTCCGATTATCCCGACCCGACCCGGATCGAGAAGGTCGAGGAGCCCTGGATCAAGGCCACGATCCTCGTCCCCGACGAGTTCCTCGGCAAGGTCCTCGAGCTCTGCCAGGAAAAGCGCGGGATCCAGCAGGAGCTCACTTACGTCGGCAACCGGGCGATGGTGGTCTATCGGCTGCCGCTCAACGAGGTCGTCTTCGACTTCTACGACAAGCTCAAATCCTGCACGCGCGGCTATGCGAGCTTCGACTACCAGCTCGACGGCTACGGCGAGTCCGACCTCGTCAAGGTCGACATCCTGGTCAACGGCGAGCGGCTCGATTCGCTCTCGATGATCGTGCACCGGAGCATGGCCGAGAGCCGCGGCCGGGCGGTCTGCGAGAAGCTCAAGGACCTGATCCCGCGGCAGATGTTCCAGGTGGCGATCCAGGCGGCGATCGGCGGCCGGATCATCGCCCGCGAGACGGTCAAGGCGTTCCGCAAGGACGTGCTCGCCAAATGCTACGGCGGCGACGTCACCCGCAAACGCAAGCTCCTCGAGAAGCAGAAGGAAGGGAAGAAGCGCATGCGCCAAGTGGGGCAGGTGGAGATCCCCCAGGAGGCGTTCCTGGCCGCCCTCAAGATGGGCTGAGCGCGGAGGTGGCCCCGCTCGTCTCGGTCCTGATCCCGGTCTATCGGGCGCGGGCCACGCTCGCCCGCTGCATCGCTTCGCTGCGGGCCCAGACCCTGGCCGATTGGGAGGCGATCGTCGCGGTCGACGACGGCGACCCCGGCTATCCCGCCCTACTCGAGGCGGCCGGGCTCGCCGATCACCGCATCCACTTCGTCGCGACGGGTGGGGTGCGGACCGGGGTGGCCCGGGCCCGCAACACGGCCCTCGACGCCGCGCGCGGCCGGCTCGTGGCGCCGCTCGACGCCGACGACAGTTTCGAACCCGACAGGCTCGCCATCCTCGCCCCCTTGGCGCTCGCGCGCGGGGCGGCGAGCGACGATGTACAGATCGTCGAGGAGGCGGATGGCACGCTCCTCCGCACCTGGCTGCCGCCCGGCGAGGAGCCGGTCGAGCTCGATGCCGATCTTTTGCTCGACGATCCGGTCCCGGTCCTGCCGGTGGTCGACCGAGCACTCGGGCTGCGCTGGCTCGAGGTCCCGATCTGCGACGACGTGGTCTTCAACCTCCTGCTGCTCGACCGGCTCGGCTCCTACCCGATCGTGCGGCGCGCGATGCGGGTCTACCGGCAGCGGCCGGATTCGGAGTGCAACGCCCCCGATGCCGTGTTCCGCGCCGAGGCCGGCTATCGCCGCGTGCTCGCGATGCTGGACTCGGGTGAGCTCGCGCTGCGCCCCGAGCTCGCCCGGAAGGTGCGGGCGAGCTTCCGCCGGCGGATCACGATCAACGCCGCCTTCGGCCGCGCCCGGGCCAAGGGCTGGGTCGGCTCCTACCAGGCCTTCGTGGCGCGACTCAACCGATGCGGCCGAGGATCGGAAAGGTCTCGAGCAACCAGAACGACAGCTCGTTGAGCCGGCCGGTCACGAAGAGCAGACCCGTGCCGACCAGGAGCGCGCCCGTGGCCCGCTCGACGGTCGGGATCCAAGGGCGCATCCGACGCAGGCCGGCCACCGCCCGATCGAGCAAGAGGGCCGCCAAGACGAAGGGCAGGCCGAGCCCGGCGGCATAGGAGGCCAAGAGCAGGGCACCGCGCAGCGCCGTCTCTTCGGTCCCGGCCACGAACAGGATCCCGGCCAAGACCGGACCGACGCAGGGTGTCCAGCCGAAGGCGAAGGCGAGCCCGATCAGATACGAACCCAGAAGGCCCGCGGGCTTCTCGGGCTGGAAGCGGATGTCCCGGTTCAAGAAGGCGATTTTGAACACGCCCAAAAAATGCAGGCCGAGGACGATGATGACGACGCCGGCCACTTGCGCGAGCACGAGGCTCCATTCGGCCAGCAGCCGGCCGACGGCACTCGCCGTGGCCCCGAGTGTCACGAACACCGTCCCGAAGCCGAGCACGAACAGGATCGCGGCGAGCACGGTGCGGCGGCGCAAGGCCGCGCCCTCTTCGCCCGCGAGCCCGCTCTGCAGCTGCTCCATCGAGAGCCCGCCCAAGAAGCAGAGATAGGGCGGCACGAGCGGGAGCACGCAGGGGCTCAAGAAGGAGAGGACGCCCGCGCCGAACGCCGCGAGGAAGCCGACCTCGAGCACCGCCGCCGCCTCAGCCGCCCTTGACGATCACCCGCCCGGCGGTCGGCAGGTCGATCACCTTGCGCGCTTCGATGTAGCGGGCGACGAGCTCCCACACGGGCGGCCCCTCGACCCCCTCGTTGACCGAGGCCCAGCCGGCCACGACGTATTTGCGGCTCGGGTCGATCGGCTCGCCGGTCTTCAGGAACGTCATGTCCGAGATCCGCCGGCCGATCGGCTGGTCGACGTCGATCGTGAAGCTCATGCCGCCGACCCGCACCATGTCGCCCCCGCCCTGGTAATAGGGGTCGGTGTTGAAGATGTTGTCGGCGACGTCCTCCAGCACCTCTTTCAGTTGGGCACCCGTCATCTCGATCCGGTAGACCTGCGGGTAGGTCATCGCCGTCTGCGCCCAGACGTCCTCCATGCGGATCGGCTGATCGGGCAGGAGCGAGGGGCCCCAGCGGAAGCCCGGGGACAGCGCGATCTCGGCGTCGCGCCCCTCGAGCAGGGCGGCGCAGATGAGATCGTCCCAGCTGCCCTGGAAATTGCCGCGTCGATAGAGGAGGCTCTTGGTGTGGCCGACGACGCGGTCGAGGTCGGGCAGGAAGGGCGCGCGCAGCTCCTCGACGAGCTTCGCCATCCCCGGATCGGGCCGGATCGCCTCGGAAAAGACCGGGATCAGCTTGAAGGCGTAGTCCTTCACTTCGCCGCCGCGCACCTCGAGGTCGAGCCGCGCCAGGAACTTGCCGTTGGAGCCCGTGCCCACGACGAGCGTCTTGCCGACACGGAGCGGTTCGGGGAGCGCGTCGTGGGTGTGCCCGGTGAGCACCACGTCGATGCCCGGGACGCGTGCGACGAGCTTGCGGTCGACGTCGAAGCCGTTGTGGCTCAAGAGGACGACGAGCTCCGCACCTTCCGCCCGGGCCTTCTCGACATGCTCGGCGACCCGTTCCTCGCGGATGCCGAACGACCATTGCGGGATCATCCAGCGCGGGTTGGAGACGGGCGTGTAGGGGAAGGCTTGGCCGATCACCGCGATCTTGACGCCGCCCCGCTCGAAGAAGGCGGTCGATTCGAAGACCGGCTCCTCCCACTCGGTATCGAGGACGTTGCCTCCCAAGAAGGGGAAGCCGAGCTCCTCGACGATGTCTTTGACGCGCTCGGCGCCGTAGGTGAACTCCCAATGCCCGGTCATCGCCTCGACGCCGAGTGCGCGGAGCACCTTCACCATGTCGGCGCCCTTGGTCTGCAGGGTGACCCAGGAGCCCTGCATCGCGTCGCCGCCGTCGAGCAGGAGGGTGCGGCCCTCCCGCTCCGCGCGGATCGCCCGGACGAGCGTGGCGATCCGGTCGAGCCCGCCGACGCGGCCGTAGCGCCGGGCCAGCTCGACGAAGTCCTGGTCGGTGAAGGCGTAGGCCGCGGCCGTGCCGGGGGCGATGCCGAACCGGTCGAGGAACGCCTTGCCGGTGAGGTGCGGCGGCAGGCCGCGCACCTCGCCCACGCCGATGTTGGTCGAGGGCTCGCGGAACCAGATCGGCACGAGCTGGGCGTGCAGGTCGGTGAGGTGGAGGATCGTGACGTTGCCGACCGGGCGGAAGGCCAAAAGGTCGGCTTCGCCGAGCCGATCCTGCGCTGCCAGCCGACCGGCGCGGCCGGGGCCGAGGATCGAGCAGGCGGCGGCCGTGAGGGCCAGAAAATCGCGGCGGCTGACCAAGAGGGTCCTCCCGGAGTATCGAACGCGACGGGCCGCACCCGCGGATGCGGCCCGCACAGGAAAGCAGGGGCTCGCAGCCCCCTCAGGCGGTGACGTCGATCTTGCTCTCGGCCTTGTAGACGCTGCCGTCGTCGTCGTGCCAGGCCATGGTGAGCGTCCCGCTCTCCTCGACCTTCAAGAAGAAGGAAATGTACGGGTTCGCCGAGATCGCCGGATGCAGGATCATCTCGCAGACCGGCTTGCCGTTGTATTCGCAGGTGAAGCGGTTGATGATCTTGCGCGGGATCGGCTTGCCCTCGGCGTCTTTGCGCTGCCCCGTTTCCATCACGTGGCTGACGAGGGTCTTGATCTCGACGACCTCACCCTTCTTGGCGGTCTTCGGGACCTTGATGCGCGGCTTGACGTCGGTCATGGTCGTGTTCCTCCGCTCTCGCTCAGCCGCCGCAGCCGCCGATCGTGACCTTCACTTCGGTCTTGGTCATCCAGACCGACCCGTCGGACATCTCCGCCACCGCCCAGACGTTCTGGGTCTGGGCCAGACGCATGCGGGTCGAGAATTCGGCGCGGCCGTTGGCCGGGCTGAACTTGAACGTGCACACGGCGGCCTCGGGATTGCCCTCGGCAAGGATGTGGATCGCCTTGCAGTAATCGTTCGGGGTCATCGGGCTGTCGACCGCGGCGGTCAGCGGCACGGTTTGGCCGTTCTCGGCGATCTGCGGCATCTCGAGCCGCACCTTGCCCTCCTGCGGCGTCTTGCCGCCGATCAGCTCGGCCAAGAGCTTCTGCGCCTTGGCCAAGTCGGCCTCGGCCGGTCGACCGGCGAGCCACAGCCCGCCGAGCGCCAGGGCGCTCGCACCCTTGATCACCTGGCGGCGGCTCGCCGCGCTCCGTTCCTTCATCGTCCCTCTCCCGTCGCGACGGCGCCTGCGCCGTCCTCAGTGCCGGATGGTCGACGCCTCGATCCCCGTCCCGCTCGCCATATAGGGCGGAACGCGCTCGAGGTCGCCATGTTCCTCGACGTCGGGCGGCAGGTCTTCGGCCCGGATCGGCTCGCCGCCCCCCCTGGGACGACGCGCGGACGTTCCGGGCCTGCTGCCGGCCCGGACGATGCACGGACCGTCGTGGCAGGTCAGCGAAGGACCGGCCGCGCCGCCAAGTCCCACCGATCTTCTCGTGACGGTCGGGTCCGCCCGGGTTCCGTCGGCCGGACGCGACGGCCGTCGGGGCTTCGACGCGGACCGGTTTCCGGCTGCCGGCAACCTACCGGCCGCCGAGCAGGCGAGCCCGGCCCCGAGCGGCCCTACCGCAGCGCGTTCCGCGTTCCGAAGCCGACCCGAGCCCATGCCACCTCCCTTCTCTTCGTGTCGACACCGGCCTGCCGATTGCGCGGCCGGGGACCGCCGATCCTGCACGATCGCCTTGCCGCGAACATAATACACGATTAATATACCTGACAAGCGCTTCGTGGTTGCGACGAACGGTCGCTCGGCGCACCATGGCGCGTGCGAAGGGCGCGGAGGCGGTGATGGTGCCGGTAGGGCGGCGATCGATCGGGCTCGTGGTCGGGGCGGCGGCCATTTTCGGGGCGGGGCTCGGCCCGTCCGCGGCCGAGGCCGCCGAGCTCGTCATGTTCGGCGAGCGCGCCTGCGGCTGGTGCGCGCGCTTCGAGGCCGAGGTCGGCGCGATCTACCCGAAGACCGAGGAGGCGCGGCGAGCGCCCCTGCGACGGGTCGACCTCGATCGCGGGATGCCGAGCGAGTTCGCGCATCTGCGCCCCGTGACCTTCACTCCGACCTTCGTGCTCCTCGAGGCTGGACGCGAGGTCGGTCGGATCCAGGGCTATCCGGGCGAGATGCATTTTTGGGGGCTGTTGGGCATGCTCCTCGAGCGACTGCCCGAGCCGCGCGCCGCGGCGCTCCCCGGGGGTTGACGCCGATGCCGATCGCCCACCGCCGAGCCCTCCTGAGCCTCGCAGTCGGGGTCCTGGCCGGCCGCGGCGCCGGCGCCGTCGTGACGGATGGAAGCGGCCTGCCGGCCCAGCCCTGGTTCCTCCAATCGTTCCTCGATCTGCGCGAGGACCTCGAGGCGGCAGCCGCCGCCGGCAAGCGGCTCGTCATCCTGATCGAGCAGCGCGGCTGCCCCTTCTGCAAAGACCTGCACGAGATCAACTTCGCCGATCCGGCGGTCACCGAGTGGATCCGCCCGCGCTTCGAGATCCTCCAGCTCGACCTGCACGGCGCGCGCGAGGTGACCGACCTCGACGGCAGCAAGTCCGAGGAGCGAGCGTTCGCGCGGCGGATCGCCGGGCAGATGACCCCGGTGGCGATCTTCCTCCCGGCCGATCCGGCCGAGGCGCTCGGCCGTCCGGCGCACCAGGTGGCGGTCGCCAAGATGCCGGGCTATCTACCACCACGTGAGTTCCTCTTGCTTTTCCGCTACGTTCACGAGGAGGCTTATCGGCGCGAGGGCTTCGAGAGCTGGCTGCGGCGGCAGGCCTGAGCCGGGCGCGACGTTCTGCCGCGCCGGAGCGAGGTTGGCGACGGTCGAATATTAGGGCTTTTGCAGATGCGGGCCGGCCGCGCGCGGTGGTCCGCCCGGAACCCGAGGAGGCTGGGGAATGCGCACGCAACGGATCGTGCCCTTTAACATGGCGCTCGCCGCGGCGGCGATCGGGCTCGCCGCGCCGGCGGCAGCCGCGCCGACGGCCGAGACGATCGCCCGCAACTGCGTCGTCTGCCACGGGCCCAAGGAGGCGGGGCAGCTCGAGATCCCCAAGCTCGCCAACTATCCCGCGCGCAAGATGACCGAGATGTTGACCGGCTTCCGTGACGGTCAGAAGGAGGCCACGATCATGAACCGGATCGCCAAGGCCTTCACCGACGAGCAGATCGCCGCGCTCGCCGCCTATTTCGCCAACCAGTGAGCGGGGAGCGCCGGACGATGACCACGCGACGGACTTTCCTCGGCGCGAGCCTCGGCCTCGGCACGGCTTTGGCCCTGCCGAACCTCGCCCGCGGCGCCTCGCCCAAGGTGGTGGTGGTGGGCGGCGGCTTCGGTGGTGGCACGGCGGCGAAGTACGTCAAGAAGTTGATGCCGGCCGCCGAGGTGACGCTCGTCGAACGCGACAAGCAGTTCGTCACCTGCCCCTTCTCCAATTACGTGATCGGCGGCATCGAGAAGATGCAGACGATCACCCACGGCTACGACAAGATCGCCAAGCGCGGGGTGAAGGTCGTGCATGACGAGGCGGTCGGGGTCGATCCCACCGCCCGCAAGGTGACGCTCAAGGGCGGCGCGGTGCTCGACTACGACCGGCTGGTCTTGTCGCCCGGCATCGATTTCGTCTGGGGCGGGCTCGAGGGCTACGACGAAGCCGCGGCCGAGATCATGCCGCACGCCTGGAAGGCCGGGCCGCAGACCCTTCTGCTCCGCAAGCAGCTCGAGGCGATGAAGGACGGCGGCACGGTGATCATCGTGGCCCCGGACAACCCGTTCCGCTGCCCGCCCGGGCCCTACGAGCGGGCCGGCACGATCGCCTGGTACCTCAAGAACAACAAGCCCAAGTCGAAGATCTTGATCTTCGACCCGAAGGAGACGTTCTCCAAGCAGGCCCTGTTCTTCGAATCTTACGAGAACCTCTACCCGGGCATGATCCAGTGGATCGGCGGCAAGCAAGGTGGCAAGGTCACGAAGGTCGATCCCAAGTCGATGACGGTCGAAGCCGAGTTCGGGGAAGAGAAGGGCGACGTGATCAACGTGATCCCGCCCCAGCGGGCCGGCAAGATCGCCCAAGTTGCCGGCGTGTCCGACGAGAAGGGCTGGTGCCCGATCGACCCGAGAACGATGGAATCGACGAGGGTGAAGGGCATCCACGTCGTGGGCGATGCCTGCATCGCCGGGGCCATGCCCAAGTCGGGCACGGCCGCCAACAGCCAGGCGCGCAACGCCGCGGCGGCGATTGCCGCGATGCTCGAGGGCAAGGAGCCGCCGGAGCCGGCCTTCGCCAACACCTGCTACTCGATCGTCGCGCAAGGCTACGGCTTCTCGGTGACCGGCGTCTACGGCGCCACACCCGAGGGCATCAAGGAGATCGCGGGCGGGGTGAGCAAGCTCAAGGCACCGCCCAAGGACCGGGACCTCGAGGCGGCTTACGCCTACGACTGGTACCGGGGGATCATGTACGATGCGCTGGGGTGAGGATCGCCTCACCCCGGAGGAGAAACGAGCGATGAAGGAGAAGAACGGAGAGCCACGCCGGCGCGCGGCTCTCGACCGGCGAACCTTGCTCGCAGCCGGCGGGGCCGCGGGGGCGGCGCTGGCCGGCAAGGTAGCGGGGGCCAACGAGGCCACGATCCCGGAAGAGCTGCCCGATTGGTCGCGCTATCTCGGCCCCGGGGTCGACGACGAGCCCTACGGCAAGCCGTCCAAGTACGAGGCGCACGTCGTCCGCCGCAACGTCGAATGGCTCACGGCCTCGACCGAGTCCTCGATCAACTTCACGCCCTTGCCCTGGCTCAACGGGATCATCACGCCGAACGGCGTGTTCTTCGAGCGCCATCACGGCGGTCGGGCGGAGATCGACCCGAGCGCGCACCGGCTGTTGGTCCACGGGCTCGTCGAGAAGCCGCTCGTCTACACCATGGAAGACCTCAAGCGGCTGCCGTGCGAGGATCGGATCTGGTTCCTCGAATGCGCCGCCAACGGCGGGATGGAGTGGCGCGGCGCGCAGCTCGACGGCTGCCAATATGTCCGCGGCATGATCGGCTGCGCGCAGTGGACCGGTGTCCGGCTCAAGACCTTGCTCGAGCGCTCCGGCCTCAAGCCGAACGCCAAATGGGTGCTCGCCGAGGGCGCCGACGCTTCGGCCTTGACCCGGAGCTTCCCGATCGAGAAGGCGCTCGACGACGCGTTCGTCGCCTACGCGCAGAACGGCGAGGCGCTCAGGCCCGGCCAGGGCTACCCGGTCCGGCTGATCCTCCCGGGCTGGGAAGCCAACATGAGCGTGAAGTGGCTGCGCCGGATCGAGGTCGGCGACGCGCCTTGGTACACCCGCTGGGAGACCTCGAAGTACACCGACCTCTTGCCGAGCGGAAAGGCCTACAAGTTCACCTGGGTGCAGGAGGCCAACTCGGTCATCACCTGGCCCGCGCCGGAGCACAAGATCGACGGGCCGGGCCAGTACATGATCCGCGGCCTCGCCTGGTCGGGCCGTGGCCGGATCGTGCGCGTCGATCTCACCTTCGACGGCGGCAAGAACTGGGTGACCGCACCGTTGCAGGAGCCGATCCTGCCCAAGGCCCTCACCCGGTTCTACTATCCTTGGCGGTGGGACGGCTCGACGGTGATCATCGCGTCTCGGGCGATCGACGAGACCGGCTACGTGCAGCCGACGATCACCCAGCTGCGCAACGCGCGCGGCCGCAATTCGATCTACCACAACAACGCCATCATCACCTGGCTCGTCAATGCGAGCGGCGAGGTCGAGAATGTCCAGGTCGCGTGATCTTCTGCTGGCCGCGTTCCTCGCCGCGACCGTGGCGATGCCGGCACTCGCCGGCGAACGGCCGATCGGTCGGGTCCCGACACCGGAGGAGATCGCCCGTTGGGACATCGACGCGCGGCCCGACGGCCTAGGCCTGCCGCCGGGCCGGGGCACGGCGCGGGAAGGTGAGGAGATCTACCTCGCCCGCTGTGCCTCCTGCCACGGCGAGTTCGGCGAGGCCGTGGGCCGCTGGCCGCAGCTCGTGGGTGGGCAGGGCTCCTTGACCTGGGACGAGCCGATCAAAACGGCCACGAGCTATTGGCCCTATGCCCCGACCGTGTTCGACTACATCAAGCGGGCCATGCCTTTCGGCGACGCCCAGTCGCTGACCGACGACGAGGTCTACGCGATCACGGCCTTCCTGCTCGCCTCCGACGGGATCATCCCGGAGGATTTCGTGGTGGACGCCGAGAGCTTGCCGAAGATCGTGATGCCCAACGCCGACGGCTTCATCGACGACCCGCGCCCGGACGTGCCCGGGGGCGAGCCCTGCATGAAGGATTGCGTGGCCGAGGTCGTGATCGTCGGCCATGCGCGCAAGATCGGCGTCACGCCGGAGGACAAGGCGCGGCCCGTGACCGATTGAGGGGGCTCAGCCGAAGCCGCGGCGCTCGCCGCGGCCGAAGAGCCGGAGGGCGAGGCCCCACAGGCCCAGGACGAGCCAGGCCGGCAGCGCGAGGAACGCGACGAGGACGTTGCCGGCGAGCTCGCCGAGGTGGCGTTCGACCGCCGCTTGGAAGCCGACCAGGCTGTTGGCGGAAAGCGCGTACCAAACGCCGCCGAGGCTCACCCGGCTGGCGCCGCCGCTCGCCACGAGGGTGAGGACCTCGGCGACCGCGGCGGCGGCACCCGCGAGCAAGAGGCCCGTGCCCAACCAGAAGGCGAGCCGTTGCATGTCTCCCCCTTCGCTGCGGGGCGCACGATGGAGGAGGCCGGGCGTTCCGGCAACCGGGGCGCGGATGGATTGCAGGTGCCGGTTCGGCTCGCTATCTGGCGGGTGTCGGAGGGATGGCCGAGCGGTCTAAGGCGCACGCCTGGAGAGCGTGTTGGGGGCAACTCCTCGCGGGTTCGAATCCCGCTCCCTCCGCCAAGGCCGGGCCCCACTCCGCCGCGAGCCGTGACCGGTCGCCCGTCGACCGGTCGAGCCGGGCCGGGTGCTCGTCCCGAGCTCAGAGGCTTGCGACCAGATGGCCACCGTCGACCACGATCGTGGTCCCGGTCATGTAAGCCGAGGCGTCGGAGGCGAGCAGCAGCAGCGGACCGTCGAGATCCTCGGGCCGGCCGAAGCGGCGCTGCGGGATCCGCTGCCGGAGCGCCTGCCCTGCCTCGCTCCAAAGGAAGGTTCGGTTGAGGTCGGTTTCCACGTAGCCCGGGGCGAGGGCGTTCACCCGGATGCCGAAGCGCGCCCATTCGAGGGCGAGGGCCCGGGTGAGCTGCAGGAGCGCGGCCTTCGAGGCGGCGTAAGCGGCGACCTGCCCGGCCACCCCGAGCCCCAGGATCGAGGCGATGTTGATGACGACGCCGCCTCGGCCAGCGGCTGTCATCGCCCGGGCCGAAGCCCGAGCCACCAGGAACGCACCGTCGAGATTGGTGGCGAGTGTCCGCCGCCAGTCGTCGAAGGAAAGCTCGAGGGCCCGTGCGGTCGTGGCGATGCCGGCATTGTTGACGAGGATCGTGGGTGTGCCGAGGGAGCGGCCGACCGCCTCGACACAGGCTTCCACGTCCGCGGGATCGGTCACGTCCAAAGCGACCCCGATGGCCTTCGCGCCGGCCTCGCAAAGGGCCTGCGCCTCGGCCTCGACCCGCTCGAGCCGCCGGGCGGCGAGCGCCACGGCGGCACCGGCGCGGGCGAGCGTCTTCGCCATGTGCAAACCCAGGCCCGAGGAGGCCCCGGTGACGAGCGCCACCTTGCCGGTGAGGTCGGCCGAGAGGCTCATCGGCCGCGCCTTCGCTGCTCGGCCTCGTCCCAGACCGTCAAGGGCTGGTAGTCGGGGACGAAGCCCAGGCCCTTCTCGGCATCGGAGGAGACCACGGCCTGCGAGGTCACGACGTCGACCAGGGCCGGGGCCCGCTCGAGCGCCCGCGCGAGGGCCGGGCGCAGCGCCTCCGGCCGCTCGACCCGCTCGCCGTGGGCGCCGAGCGCCCGGGCGAGGGCGGCGTAATCGGAATGCGCCAAGGTCGTGCCCACGACCCGGCCGCCGTAATTGGCCTCCTGGTCGAACCGCTCGATGTTCCAGGCGGCGTTGTTGGAGACGAGGAAGACGGCCCGGGCACCGTGCCGGACCGCGGTGTCGATCTCCATCGCATTCAGGCCGAAGGCGCCGTCGCCGTTGACCGAGACGACCTGCCGGCCGGGCATGGCGAGCGCCGCGGCGATCGCGAAGGGCACACCCACGCCGAGGCAGCCGAACGCGCCCGAATCGAGATAGGTCTTGGATTCGAGACCGATCCGGGCGAACGACAGGAGATCACCGCCGTCGGCGATCGCCACGTGGTCGGGGTCGAGGACCGCGCGGAGCGCGGCGAAGATCGCCATCGGGTGGATCTTGCCGTCGCTTCCGAGCCCGGCTTCGGCGGCGGCCCGAGCGGCCGCGGCGGCGCGCTCCTCGTGCCGGCGGCGGAGCCCCGAGGCCCAGGCGCGGTCGGTCGCGGGCTCGCGGTTGCCCGCCCGCTCGACGATCGCCGCGAGCGTGGTGGCGGGATCGGCCAGGATCTCGGGATCGCCGCGGCGGTTGTCGACGAGCTCCCCGGCATTGTCGGCGATCCGCAGGAAGCGACGGGCGGCGGGGAACACGGCGGGCGAGCCGTAGCCCAGCTGATAGTCGAGCTTGCGGCCGATCACGAGGACGAGGTCGGCCTCGCTCATCGCCCGGCCGCGCACGGCGCCCACGAAGGCGGGATGGTCCAGGGGCACGAGGCCTCGGCTTTCCTGGGTGTCGAGATAGACGGCGCCCGTCGCCTCCAACAGACGCACGAGCGCGTCGGATGCGCCGCGCGCGCCTCGGCCGGTGATCACGAGCGGCCGCCTTGCCGACCAGAGGGCCTCGACCGCGGCTTCGACCGCTGCGGGATCGGGAAGGAGGAGGCGGCGGGGCTTGGGGCGCAGCCATTCCTCGAGGACGAGCCCTTCGGGCACCGAGGTCCGCAAAACGTCGGTCGGGATCTCGACATAGGCGGGGCCGGGCTCGCCGAAATCGCCCGTCGCGCGGGCGACCGCCTCGTCGAGCTCGCGCACGACCTGCTCGGGAACGCGCAAGGTCCGCGCCTGGCGCGTCACGGGGCGCAGGATGTCGACGTGCGGGATGTCCTGGAGCGGGCCCATGTTGGCCTGCGGCCGGGGCGGGCAGCCGCCGATCAGGAGCACCGGGGCGCGGGAGAGGTGGGCGTTGGCGACCGCCGTCACGGTGTTGGTCACGCCGGGGCCGGCCGTGACCATGGCCACCCCGAACGTGCCCGTGAGTTCGGCATGGGCGTGCGCCATGTGCACGGCTGCCGCTTCGTGGCGGACGTCGACGATCCGGATGCCGCGCCGCGCGCAATGGTCCCAGATCGGCTGGATGTGGCCGCCCTGCAGGCCGAAGATCCGGTCGATCCCGCGCGCCTCGAGGAAGCGTGCCACCCAAGCGGCGCAGGAAAGGGGGTCGGTGTTCACGTCGGTCACGGCACCCGCACCCTCGGCCATGCTCACGCTCCCCGCCCGCCGCCCTCGAGCCCGCGCACGAGCCGCTCGCGCAGGACTTTGTGTTGGATCTTGCCGGTCGCGGTGCGCGGCATCTCGCCTTCTGCCACGAGGCTCACCGAACGCGGTCGCTTGTAACCCGCGAGACGCGGCCGGGCCCATTCGAGGAACGCCGTCTCGTCGAACGGTACGCCGGGGCGGAGCACGAGCACGGCGTGGACCCGTTCGCCCCAGAGCGGATCGGGAAGGCCGACCACCGCCACGTCCTGGACCGCGGGATGCTGGGCCAAGACCGCCTCGACCTCGCTCGGATAGATGTTCTCGCCGCCCGAGATGATCATGTTGCTCTTGCGGTCGACCAAGACGATGTACCCGTCGGGATCGCGGCGCGCCAGATCGCCGACCGAGCACCAGGCACCGGCGAACGCTTCGGCCGTCTTGGCCGGGTCCTTCCAGTAGCGCTCGAAGGTGTAGGGTGTGCAGGAGAAGAGCTCGCCCACCTCGCCGTCGGGCACTTCGCGGCGCTCGTCGTCGAGCAGGCGAATCGGCCCGGTGCCGATGCATTCCCGGCCGACCGTGCCGAGTTTGGTCAGCTGCTCTTCGGGGTGGAGCATGGTGACCCAGCCGGCCTCGCTCGAGCCGTAGAGCTCGAAGAGACCGGCATGGCGGAAGAGCTCCATGGCCCCGAGCTTGGTCTCGGCGCGGGCAGGGGCGGAGGAGATCATGAGCTTGCGCACCCCCGAAAGATCCAGGCTTTTCCGCACGCGCGCCGGCAGGTCGAGGAGCATGACGTATTGGGTGGGCACGAGCGAGGTGAAGGTCGCACCACCTTCGGCGAGCGTCCGCAGGCAATGCTCGGGATCGAAGCTCCTGCGCGAATAGACGAAGGTCGCGCCACCGCAATAGGCGAAGGACGTGAAGAAGTTGAGCGAGTTCGCGTGGCACATCGGCATGACGAGCAACGCCGTGTCCCTGCGGTGCAGCGCGAGCTCGATCTCGGTGACGAGCGAGAGGAGCACGGCCGCCTCGTGGCTCTTGAGCACGCCCTTGGGCCGGCCGGTGGTCCCCGAGGTGTAGAGGAGCGTCCAGTGGTCGCGGAGCCCGACCTCGACCTCGGGCTCGCGATCGCTCGCCGCGGCGAGCAGATCCTCGTACGACCGCCAGCCGGCGGGGCACGGCGCCTTGCCGAACAGGATCCGGCGCGAAGGCGGCACCGGCAGGGTATCCAAGATCGGCTCGACGAGACCCAGGAGAGCGTCCTGGACGACCAGGGCCGCGGCCTCGGCATGGTCGACCACGTAGCGCACGTCGTCGGGGACGGCGCGGAAGTTGAGCGGCACGATCACGAGGCCGGCCTTGACTGTCGCGGCATAGAGCTCCAGCCATTCGAGGCAGTTGAAGGCCAGCACCGCGACCCGGTCGCCCTTGCCGAGGCCGAGACCCGAAAGCGCGTTGGCGAGCCGGCAGGCCCGGGCGTTCCAGGCCGCGAAGGTGAGCTCGCGGTCGAGATCGCGGGCGCCGAGCCGCGTCCCGTGCAGGCGCGCATGCACCGAGAGCATCCGGCCGAGGGTCGAGAGCTCGCGCATCGAAGCGGTTCCGATCCGGTGCGGCCCCACGCCCGCGAGGGCCGCGGGCGGGAGGCTTGCGGCCGACCGTCACGCCCGTCAAGGAAGAGCCCGGGCTCGAAGGGGGAGGTGGCCATGCATCGGCGCAGGCTCGGCCGAAACCTGGAGGTCGGGGCGATCGGCCTCGGCTGCATGGGGCTTTCCGGGACCTACGGATCGGCCGACGACGCGAGCTCGGTGGCGCTGATCCGCGAGGCGGTCGAGCGGGGCTGCACGCTGATCGACACGGCCGACATCTACGGCTTCGGCCACAACGAGCGGGTCGTGGGCGAGGCGATCCGGCCGGTCCGCGACCGGGTCGTGCTCGCCACCAAGTTCGGCAACATCCGCGACGCGCAGGGGCGCCCGGCGGTCGACGGCCGGCCCGAGCATGTCCGGCGAGCCTGCGACGCTTCGCTCGGCCGGCTCGGCGTCGAGGTGATCGACCTCTATTATCTCCACCGGGTCGATCCGGCGGTGCCCATCGAGGAGACGGTGGGGGCGATGGCCGAGCTCGTGCGCGCCGGCAAGGTCCGGTTCCTGGGCCTTTCCGAAGCCGCGCCGGCCACGATCCGGCGGGCCCACGCGGTCCACCCGATCACCGCCCTGCAGTCGGAGTGGTCCTTGTGGACCCGGGAGATGGAGGCCGAGGTGCTGCCCACCTGCCGGGCGCTCGGCATCGGCTTCGTCGCCTATTCGCCGCTCGGCCGGGGCTTCCTTTCCGCGACGATCGAGCGGGTCGAACCGGGCGACCGCCGCGCCGAGCACCCCCGATTCGCGCCCGGCAACCTCGAGCACAACCAGCGGCTGTTGGGGCCCTTGCAGGCACTCGCCGCGGCCAAGGGTTGCACGCCCGCGCAACTCGCTCTCGCCTGGCTCCTCGCCCAGGGGCCCGACATCGTGCCGATCCCGGGCACCCGCAAGCGCGAGCGGCTCCTCGAGAACCTGGCCGCGACCGCCGTAGCGCTGTCGGCCGACGAGGTGGCGGCCCTGTCCGCCGCCTTCCCGCCGGGGGCGGCGGCCGGGGCGCGTTATCCCGAGGCGCAGCTCGCCCGGGTCGGGCTCTGAGCCGCCGGCCGAGCCGGCTCGTCGGACCCGCGCAACGGCGCTATCTTGCGGCCATGGCCGAGGCCGTTCGCAACCTTCCCCCCGAGCCCGTGACCGTCGAGGCGTTCCTCGCCTGGCACGACGGGACCGACACACGCTACGAGCTGATCGACGGGCGGATCGTGGCGATGGCCGCCCCCTCGCCGGACCACAGCGTGATCGCCGGGAACGTCGCGGGATTGCTCTTCGCGCGTCTGAAGCCGCCGTGTCGCGCGACCGTGGAATGGGGCGTGCCGCGGGGCGAGCGGACTTATTGGCAGGCCGACCTCGCGGTGGTCTGCCGACCCTGGCGGCCCGGTGAGCCGCCGCCGGCACCGCGGGCGCTGGTCGAGATCGTCTCGCCCGACGGCGCCGACCACGATCACGGCAAGGCCGCGGGCTATCGCGAGATCGAGGGGCTCGAGCTGATCCTCCTGATCCACGCCGATCGGCGGCGGATCGAGCGCTGGGTGCGCGAGGGCGACCGCTGGATCGTCACCGACCACATCGGCCGCGGCCGGGTCGAGCTTTCCCCGCTCGCGCTCGCCCTCGAGCTCGACGAGGTCTACGCCGGCACGAGCCTCGAGGGGGCTTGAGCCGGGCTCGGGCGGTCGGCCGTCGGGCCTCGAGCCGCGGTCCGAGCCGGCTCGTCGGACCCGCGCAACGGCGCTATCTTGCGGCCATGGCCGAGGCCGCCCGCAACCTTCCCCCCGAGCCCGTGACCGTCGAGGCGTTCCTCGCCTGGCACGACGGCACGGATACGCGCTACGAGCTGATCGACGGGCGGATCGTGGCGATGGCCGCGCCCTCGCCCGACCACAGCGTGATCGCCGGCAACCTGGCCGTGCTCGTGGGATCGAAGCTCCGCCCGCCTTGCCGGATCGTCGTGGAGTGGGGCGTGCCGCGGGGCGAGCGGACCTACTGGCAGGCCGACCTCGCGGTGGTCTGCCGACCCTGGCGGCCCGGTGAGCCGCCGCCCGCACCGCGGGCGCTTGTCGAGATCGTCTCGCCCGACGGCGCCGACCACGACCACGGCAAGGCCGCGGGCTATCGCGAGATCGAGGGGCTCGAGCTGATCCTCCTGGTCCATGCCGATCGGCGGCGGATCGAGCGCTGGGTGCGCGAGGGCGACCGCTGGATCGTCACCGACCACATCGGCCGCGGCCGGGTCGAGCTCCCCCCGCTCGCGCTCGCCCTCGAGCTCGACGAGGTCTACGCCGGCACGAGCCTCGAAGCCGCCTGATCGGGGCTCGGGCGGTCGGCCGTCGGGCCTCGAGCCGCCGGCCGAGCCGGCTCGCGCAACGCGCGCTGCGCCGCCCGCAGGCCACCCGCCTCGGCGAGGGCTTGGGGTGCGTGCCGCGCAGCGGCACGCCCGAGGCGGGCCACTCCCACGGAACGCCTTGCGCGACCGCTCACCAGCACGGCACGGTTCCAGCGGTCGTTCCAACCGCTGGGGCCGAGTCGTGATCGCCGGGAGCCTGCTGACCGAGTTCTTCCTCCGCGAAGGCTTGCGCGAGACGCCGGAATGGCGGGCGCTGGACGCCGCTCAGGTGGCGCAGGAGGCGGGGGCACTGCACTTCCTCTGGCAGGGGTTGACGGCGATGGCGAGGCCGAACGAGGCCACCACCGAGCAGGCCTTCATCCGCCCCGTGTTCGACCGGCTCGGCTGGCACCACCTGCCGCAGCAGGCGGCGGGCGGCGGGCGCCGCGACATCCCCGACGCCCTGCTCTTCACCAGCCGGGCCAGCCGCGACCAGGCCGCCGCGCTCCGCGATCCGACCGACCGCTACCGCCTTGCCGCCGTCGTGGTGGAGAACGAGGCCCGCGACACCCCGCTCGACCGGGGCAGCGGCAAGGGCGGGACGCCCGCCTCGCAGATCCTCCGCTACCTCGCGCTTGCCGAGCCCGCCTCGGGCGGCGCCGTCCGCTGTGGGCTGCTGACGAACGGGCGGATCTGGCGCCTCTACTACCACGGCGCCCGCAGTCGGGCGGAGGGCTTCGTCGGCTTCGACCTGCCCGCGCTGCTCGACGGCGCCGCCAAAGGAGAGGCGGGCGCGCTCGACCTGTTCCGCGCCTTCCTGCTGCTGTTCCGCCGCGACGCCCACGACCGCACCGGCCCCGGCGGCCTCTCCTTCCTCGACGCCGCCCTTGCCGAGGGCCGCCGCTACGAGCAGCGGATCACCGCCGCCCTCTCCGAGGCGGTGTTCGACCGTGTGTTCCCCCGACTGGTCTCCGCGCTGGCGCAGGCCGATCCGCAGGCCAGGCCCGCGGATCCGCGCTGGCGGGCCGAGGCGCGGGAGGCCGCGCTCATCCTGCTCTACCGCCTGCTCTTCATCCTCTACGCCGAGGATCGCGACCTGCTGCCGGTTCGGCACGCGGGATATGCGGCCTACGCGCTCCGGCGCCTTCGCCTCCAGGCGGCGGAGGCGCGGGATCAGGCGCACCCGCTCTCGGCCACACTCACCCGCTGGTGGGATGATCTCGCCGCTCTCTGCCGGGCCATCGACGCGGGCGACGCCTCGCTCGGCCTGCCGCCCTACAACGGCGGGCTGTTCTCGGCCTCCGCCGCGCCGCTCTTGGCCCGCGCGCCTGGCCGACGCGAAGATGGGCGAACTGCTGGACGACCTCTCGCGTGAGGGGGAAGGCACAGCCCGCCGCCTCATCAACTTCCGCGATCTCTCGGTCCAGCATCTCGGCTCGATCTACGAGCGGCTGCTCGAGTTCGATGTCGTGGCCGAGGGCGGCGGCGTCGGCGTCCGGCTGAACGCCTTCGCCCGCAAGAACACGGGCAGCTACTACACGCCCGAGGAACTGGTCCGCCTCATCATCCGCCGCGCGGTCGGGCCGCTGCTGGAGGAGCGCCGCGCCGCCTTCCGCGACGCCGCCCTCCGCCTCGCCTCGGATCGAAGGCCCAAGGAGCAGCGCCTAGCCGATCTCCGCCGCTTCGACCCGGCGGAGGCCTTCCTGTCCCTGCGCGTGCTCGACCCCGCGATGGGCTCCGGCCACTTCCTCGTTTCGCTGGTCGATTGGCTGACCGACGAGACGCTCGCCGCCCAGCAGGAGGCCGCGGCACTGGTCCCCTGGGGCGAATATGCCTCGCCGTTGTCGGCGAAGATCGAGGCCATCCGCGCCCACATCCGCGCCCAGGCGCAGTCGAATGGTTGGGAGCTGCGCGAGGACCACCTCGACGACCGGCACCTCGTGCGACGGATCGTCCTGAAGCGCGTCATCTATGGCGCCGACCTGAACCCGATGGCGGTGGAGCTCGCGAAACTCTCGCTCTGGCTCCACTCCTTCACGGTCGGCGCGCCGCTCTCCTTCCTCGACCACCACCTCCGCACCGGCGATTCCCTGTTCGGCGAGTTCGTGCATCAGGCCGAGGAGCGGATCCGCCAGCGTGCGCGCTGCTCATCGGCCAGGCCGTCGTGCAGGCCCGCCAGGCCGCGCGCGGGATGACGATGATCGAGGAATTGACGGATGCCGACATTGCCGAGGTGCGGCAGAGCGCCACCACCTTTGGCGACGTCGAGGAGGCGACGCGCCCGCTTTCGCGCTTCCTCGACTTCATCCACGCCATCCGCTGGCTGGAGCCGGACCTCACGGACTCCGAGCGGAAGGCGCTGGACCATCTGCTCGACGGCGTGCTCGGCGACCCGGTGAAGATCGCGGCGGGCCAGGTGCCGGTCGGCGGACCGGCTGGCACCCGCCAAAGTGCTGAGCGCCTGCTCGCGAAGGCGCGGCAGCTCGCCGAGGAGCGGCGCTTCCAGCACTGGGAGGTGGCCTTCCCCGGCGTGTGGGAGGACTGGGAGAGCAGCCGCCCGCGCGGCGGTTTCGACGCCGTGATCGGCAACCCGCCCCGGGACCGGATCAAACTGCAGGAGGTGGAATGGTTCGCCGCCCGCGCGCCCGAGGTGGCGAAGCAGCAGCGCGCCGCCGACCGCAAGACGATGGTGGCCGCGCTGCGGAGGAAGGGCGGGGATCTCGCCGCCGACTACGAGCGCGCCGCCTGGATGGCGGAGGCCGCTGCGCGCGTGGCCCGCAGCTCGGGCGCCTTCCCGCTGCTGTCGGGCGGCGACGCCAACCTCTACGGGCTCTTCGTCGAGCGGGCGCTCCGGCTGGTGAAGCCCGAGGGCATCGTCGGCTTGCTGGTTCCCTCCGGCATCGCTGCCGACAAGAGCGCGGCGGCGTTCTTCCGCAGTGTCGCGACCACGGGGCGGCTGGCCGCGCTGTTCGACTTCGAGAACCGGCGGACGCGCCTGGACCTCGACCCGTTCTTTCCCGATGTGGACAGCCGCTTCATGTTCTCGGCCCTGATTGTGGGCGGCGAGGCGCGGCGCTTCGACGCCGCCTCTTGCGCCTTCTTCGCCCAGAGCGCCGAGGAGGCTGAAGCCGCAGCGTTGACGTTGACGCCGCAGGACTTCGCTGCCGTCAATCCGAACACCGGCACCGCACCCGTCTTCCGCAGCCGCCGCGACGCCGAGATCACGCTCGGGGTCTACGCCCGCGTGCCGGTGCTCGTGGATCACCGGACCACACCGCCCGCGCGCGTGTGGCCGGTGCGCTACGCGACGATGTTTCATATGACGAACGACAGCGACAAGTTCCGGACCGAGGCGGAGCTGGTCGCGGCAGGCGCCTACCGCGTGGCGCCGAACCGCTGGAAGAAGGGCAAGGCGGAGTGGGTGCCGCTGATGGTGGGCCGCTCGATCCACATCTACGACCATCGCGCCGCCGCCGTGGCCGAGAACCCGCAGAACATCCACAATCCGTTCAGCAGCGAACCGACGACCGAGGCGCAACACCAGGACCCCGCCTATTGTCCGCGCCCGCAGTTCTGGGTTGAGACCTCGGAAATTCCCTGGCCTGCCGGTCTCGGCTGGGCGCTTGCCTTCCGCGACATCGCCCGCCCGACCGATGTTCGCACCGTGATCGCCGCCGCGGTGCCCTTCGCGGCCTTCGGCAACAAGCTGCCGCTGCTGCTGCCCGATCTGCCCTTGGAGCCGAAGCAGAAGGGTGCCGCGCACGAGCGCTGGCGCGCCGAGTGCGACGCCGTCCTCGCCGCCTACCGGCGCGGCGCGCCGCTGTTGCTCGCGAACCTGAACGCGCTGCCGCTCGACTACATCGCCCGCCAGAAGGTGCAGGGAACGACGCTGAACCTCTACATCGTCGAGCAGTTGCCGATCCTGCCGCTCGACGCCTTCGCCCGCCCCATCGGCGCCACCACCGCCGAGGCGGTGGTCCGCGACCACGTCCTCCGCCTCTCCTACACGGCGCACGATCTGAGGGCGTTCGCCGAGGATCTCGGCCATCACGGCCCGCCTTTCCCGTGGGACGCCGAGGAGCGCCTGCATCTCCGCGCGCGCCTCGACGCCCTGTTCTTCCTGCTCTACGGCCTCGACCGCGACGCCGCCGCGCACATCCTCGACACCTTCCCCATCGTGCGGGAGGAGGAAGAGAAGCGCTTCGGGCGCTTCCGCTCGCGCGACCTCGTCCTCGGCTACATGGCCGCCTTCGCGGCAGGCGACGCCGAAAGCCGGATCGCCGCCTAGGTCCCCACTTGTGTCCGTGCGGCGCGCCGCGCCGCCACCTTCACCCGTCTGTCGCAGCGGCGTCACGGCGCAGGACGTGGTCTGCCTTTTTCCGATAGGCTTTTCCCTTGCGGCCGCGTGAGCCGCCCGCGCACCTTGCCAGGGTGAGACCGGCCCCGCCTTCGATCGCGCGGGCGCTGCCGGTGCCCGCTGTCGCGCCGCGGCGTCGGGTGGAGCGTTGTCGGGTGGGGATCGCCATGAGCGACGATGTCGAGCGGCACCGTACACACCTGCCGATGCCGAACACGGTTCGGCCGCGCTTCGTCGCCTACGACGCCCGGGATCCCGACAGCCGCCTCCCGCCGATCCCCCAATTGCGGCCGCCCGCAGGTGCGCCGAACGTCCTCGTCGTCTTGATCGACGATGCCGGTTTCGGTGCCGCGAGCGCGTTCGGTGGGCCCTGCAACACGCCGCACGCCGAAACGCTCGCCGCGGACGGGCTCGAGTTCACGCGCTTCCACACGACGGCACTCTGCGCGCCGACACACCAAGCGCTTCTCACGGGGCGCAACCATCACTCGGCCGGCATGGGCGGCGTCACGGAGATCGCCACGGGGGCGCCGGGCTACTGCTCGGTGTTGCCCAACTCGATGGCACCTCTGGCCAAGATCTTGAAGTACAACGGCTACAACACCGCGCAGTTCGGCAAGTGCCACGAAGTGCCGGTGCGGCAGACCAGCCCCACGGGCCCGTTCGACGCCTGGCCCACGGGCGGCGGTGGGTTCGAGTATTTTTACGGCTTCATCGGCGGCGAGGCGAACCAGTGGTACCCCTCGCTCTACGAGGGGACGACGCCGGTCGAGCCGACGAAGACGCCCGAAGAGGGTTACTACCTGATGGAGGACATGACGGATCGGGCGATGAAGTGGATCTCCCAGCAGAAGGTCCTGGCGCCGGACAAGCCCTTCTTCGTCTCTTTCGCGCCGGGCGCCACCCACGCGCCGCATCACGTCCCGAAGGAATGGGCCGACAAATATACAAAGGTCGGTTCGACCAGGGATGGAACGAGCTGCGCGAGGCGATCTTCGCCCGCCAGAAGGCTCTCGGCGTGATCCCACCCGACGCGGAGCTGACCGCGTTCAACCCGGAAATCCCGAACTGGGAGAACACGCCGGCAGAGTTCCGTCCGTTCCTCGCGCGGCAAATGGAGGTCTATGCCGGATTTCTGGAGTACACCGACCACCATGTCGGACGGCTGATCGAGGGGCTGAAGAGCCTCGGCGCGTTCGAGGACACGCTCATCTTCTACATCATCGGTGACAACGGCGCCTCATCGGTGACAACGGCGCCTCGGCCGAAGGTGGCATCCGTGGTGCCTTCAACGAGATGAGCTCCTTCAACGGCCTGCAAGCTTTCGAAACGCCGGAGTACCTGGCCGCGCGCATCGACCGTCTCGGTGGCCCCGAGTCGTACAACCACTACGCGGTCGGCTGGGCGCACGCGATGAACACGCCGTACCAGTGGGCCAAGCAGGTGGCCTCGCACTGGGGCGGCACCCGCAACGGCACGATCGTCTCGTGGCCCGAGGGCATCGCGGCCAAGGGCGAGATCCGCACGCAATTCACCCATGTGATCGACGTCGTGCCGACGATCCTCGAGGCGGCGGGGCTGCCGCATCCCGTCGCGGTCGACGGGATCCCGCAGGATCCGATCGAGGGCGTGAGCATGCTCTACGCGTTCGACCATCCGGCGGCGCCGGAGCGCCACGAGACGCAGTACTTCGAAATGCTCTGCAACCGTGGGATCTACCACAAGGACTGGACCGCGGTGACGAAGCACCGCACGCCCTGGGCGCCGATGAACGCGCCGGTGCCGCCCTTCGACCAGGACGTTTGGGAACTCTACGCTCCGGACGACTGGACCCAAGCGCACGATCTGGCGAAAGAGAAGCCCGAAAAATTGCGCGAACTGCAGCGTCTTTGGCTGATCGAGGCCGGCCGCTACAAGGTCCTGCCGCTGGACGACCGCATGCTCGAGCGGCTGAACCCCGACACTGCGGGTCGCCCGGTTCTCGTCCGCGGGAAGACCCAGCTCTTGTTCGGCGGCATGGGCCGCCTTTCCGAGAACTGCGTGTTGAACATGAAAAACAGGTCCCATGCGGTGACGGCACTGATCGTGGTGCCGGATGCCGGCGCCGAGGGCGTCATCATCGCGCAGGGCGGCAACTTCGGCGGCTGGTGCCTGTACGCCAACGACGGCAAGCGGAAATACTGCTACAATTGGAGTGGTTTCCGGCATTTCATGCTCGAGAGCGACCGCGCGATCCCGGCCGGCACCCACCAGGTGCGCATGGAGTTCACCTACGACGGGGGTGGCCTGGGCAAGGGCGGGACCGTCGCTCTCTTCATCGACGGGTAGAAGGCCGGCGAGGGCGAGGTCGGCGCAACCCTGGCCATGATCTTCTCGGCGGATGACGGGTGCGACGTCGGCGAGGACAGCGGCGCGCCGGTCTCACCGGACTATCCGGCAGGCGCGAACCGCTTCAACGGCACGGTGAAGGGCGTCGAGCTTGCGATCGCCGAGGCCGCGGAGAACGCCGATCATCTGGTCGATCCGAGGGAGGTCGTCCGTCTCGCCCTGGCGCGTCAGTAGGACATCGCCGAGGCCGACGCCGGCAGCGCCCGGGGCCCGGATCACGACGTGCAAAATTCCGCCCGTCACGGGACGTCGGTAACCAACGCGCCCCCGTCGATCTGGGCGGACGGCTGGAGGTCCCGCGCCCGGCGCGTTCGACCGCGTGCTCTCGACACGCCGGATCGCCGGATGCGGACGATACGGCTCCGCCGCTTCGGTGAGCGGCGGCGCTACGATCGCAACCGGGACAGTCGATGAAGCTGGCCGCCGTCTCGGCGCTTTTTCCGCCTACCCGTTCCGAGGCCCGCTCGTCGGGGACAGCGAAACGATGGTTTCCAAGAGTTGATTGAATTTTTCCAATGGTTCATGATTGCTCCGCTGGAGCGCGTCAGGATGGAAGTGCATGATCTCGTTGCGCAGCTTCCGTACCTCATCCAGTGCTTTGCAAAATGTTTCCCGGCATGCAACAAAATTCAGCTTGCTCCAGTTCGCATCGTTCTCGAAAAGGCGCTGGTACTCGCCGAAAGAAAGATCAGCTGCGCATTTGACATTCTGTTTTCTTTGGGGGTCGGCATCGTGGACGGCCGACCGATGCTCTCGGGATCGAACGTGGCGTCGATGATCCGCCGAAGATTCGACTCGATCCGACCCAGTACAAGGAACGGCTTTGCGAGCGCATGAAATTGTCGACTCACGTCCGACGCAGTAACGATCCCACAAACTTTCCTATCCTTTCCTCGGACGAAGACAAAATCGTGCGCAACGACTTTCGTTACCAGGTCAAATATCGAGGCGCGTCTTCGATCTCCTCTGCTTTGACGAGAGCATCGTTGACGATACGTAGCTCTTTTTTCTGCGAGAGATTCCTGCCTATCGATTTCCAGCTGATGGCCCCCTTGAGCTCCCTCTCGGAAGTCATCACCGCCAACTGGGAATAATCATGCAACATCATCAAAGTGACGGCTTTTTCGATCGGGTCCGTGGGTTTGACCGAAACGACACCTCGGTTGGCGGAGTCGAGCATTCGGACGACGTATTCGGGACCCTCGTATGCAGAGGGAGAAAGGGATCGTTCTACCTGATCGCCGGTGGGCTTCGGGGCTGCAACGAACGCGACCTCGGCGTCGATCCACACTGTCCGAAAATCCGGCTCGGTGACAAGGCCTGCTTGATGGAGCGCATCCTCTATCTGCGTACAAATCCAGACACCCCGCCGCTGGGCACCGAACCACGACAACAATTCGCGTACACTGCGGCGAGGTTGTTGTCCGCCTTCGACCTCTTTTTGGACTTCGCGAAGACCATCGGGTATAACTTGCATTGTCGAACCTCGAATGGATCGGTCTCTTGGCCAGTGATGGACGAGAGCCGTTGTCATCCCTTGCCGCTGATTTTCCGGACAATGACGTCGGGGTCCGATGGTGTCAATCGCCGCTGCGCGGTAGAATTTCACTCACGGATTGAGGCGAAGGGAATTCCGCCGAGGAATGGCGATTATCTCGGGTCGGTGCGGCCTGCGCCCGACGTCGACTCCCTTCGCAGCTACGGGTCATGGTGAAAAGCAGGGCGCGACCGGCCCAGCTCGCTCGCCGGGCCGAAGCGGGCCGCATCCCGGTGCCATTGGCGCCGCGCGACGGCCCGTGTAACCATGCCGCCGCAGCGACGCGGAGCCCGGGACGCCCGTGACGGCCGCCATCCGGCGCTTTTTCGATCACGATCTCTGGTGGAGCTTCGGCCGCTCCCCGCTCACCGTCGCGGCCGCGCTCGTCACGCTCGCCTTCCTGCTCGCGGCCCTCTTCGCCCCCTGGGTGGCACCCCACGACCCGTTCGACCCGGCGAGCCTCGATCTGTTGGACGCCTTCACCCCGCCGGTTTGGACCGAGCGGGGTGACCCCCGCTTTCTGCTCGGCACCGACGATCAGGGCCGCTGCGTGCTCTCGACCATCGTCTGGGGCTCGCGGATCTCGCTGCTCGTGGGCTTCGCCGCCGTCCTGCTCTCGGCCGCCCTCGGCGTGGCCCTCGGCGTGTCGGCAGGCTATCTGGGCGGTGCTTACGAAGCCGTGGTCATGCGGCTCGCCGACGTCCAGCTCACGATCCCGGGGATCCTCGTGGCGCTCACGATCAACGGGGTGGCGCGCACCCTCGTACCGCGCGAACTCCAGGACGCCGCGGCGATCTGGGTGCTCGTACTCGCGATCGGCATTTCCGATTGGCCGAAATACGCCCGGCTCGCGCGCGGCACGACGCTCGTCGAGAAGAACAAAGAGTACATCGCGGCCGCTCGGGTGATGGGACTGCATCCTCTGCGCATCATGGTCCGTCATCTCTTGCCCAACGTGATCGGGCCCGTGCTCGTGATCGGCACGATCGGGCTCGCGCTCGCCATCATCTCCGAAGCCACGCTTTCTTTCCTCGGGGTCGGCGTGCCGCCCACCACCCCCTCGCTCGGCACGCTCATCCGGATCGGTAACGACTTCCTCTTCTCCGGGGAGTGGTGGATCACCCTCTTTCCCTCGCTGGCCCTCGTGCTCCTCGTGCTCGCCGTCAATCTTTTGGGCGATTGGCTGCGCGACGCCTTCAACCCCAAGCTCCGCTGAGCCGCCCGGTGCCGCTGCTCGAGGTCGACGACCTGGTGGTCGAGTTCCCGACCCGGCGCGGGCGGCTCGTGGCCGTCGACGGCGTGAGCTTTTCGATCGAGCCGGGCGAGGTGCTCGGCATGGTGGGCGAGTCGGGCGCCGGCAAGTCGCTCATCGGCACGGCGATCATCGGCCTTTTGGAACCACCCGGGCGGATCGCCCGCGGGTCGATCCGGCTCGAGGGGCAGCGGATCGACGATCTGCCGCCCGAGGCGATGCGGCGGATCCGCGGCCGCAAGATCGGGGCCATCTTCCAGGACCCGCTCACCTCGTTGAACCCGCTCTACACGATCGGCCGGCAGCTCGAGGAGACGATCCGCACCCATCTCGACCTCGACGGCCGAGCCGCCCGCGCCCGGGCGATCGATCTTTTGCGCGAGGTCGGCATCCCGGCGCCCGAGCGGCGGATCGACGCCTACCCGCACGAGCTCTCGGGCGGCATGCGGCAGCGGGTGGTGATCGCCTTGGCGCTCGCCGCCGAGCCGGCGCTCGTCGTGGCCGACGAGCCCACGACCGCCCTCGACGTCTCGATCCAGGCGCAGATCGTCCAGCTCTTGAAGCGGCTCTGCCGCGAGCACGGGACGGCCGTGCTGCTCGTGACCCACGACATGGGGGTGATCGCCGAGACCGCCGATCGGGTGGCGGTGCTCTACGCCGGACGGCTCGTCGAGCTCGGGCCGGTCGAGGCGGTGATCCGCCGGCCGCTTCACCCCTACACGCAGGGGCTCATGGGGGCGATCCCGCGGATCGGCGCGCGCAAGGGTCGGCTCGTGCAGATCGACGGCGCCATGCCGCGGCTCGATGCGATCCCGCCCGGCTGCGCCTTCCACCCGCGCTGCCCACACGCCTTCGAGCGCTGCCGGATCGAACGGCCGGATCTCGTCGGGGTGGGACCGGCGCACCGCGCCGCTTGCTGGCGGGTCGAAGTAGAGGCGGGATCGTGAGCGCGCCGCCGCTCGTCGCGGTCGAGGGGCTCGCACGCCGCTTCGACGTCTCGCGGCCTTGGCTCGCCCGGCTCTTGGCGCGCGAGCCGCGCCGCTGGCTGCAGGCGGTGGCGGGCGTCGACTTCGCGATCCCGCGCGGCACCACGATGGCTCTCGTGGGCGAGTCGGGCTGCGGCAAGTCGACCGTGGCGCGGATGCTCGTGGGCCTCCTCGCGCCGAGTGCCGGGCGGATCCTGTTCGACGGCACACCGCTCGATCCGAAGGCGGGGCGCAAGGCGATGGCCCCGGTCCGCCGGCGCATGCAGATGATCTTCCAGGACCCTTACGCGAGCCTCGACCCGCGCTGGCGGGTGGCGGACATCGTGGCCGAGCCGCTCGATGCCTTCGGGCTCGTGGCCTGCCGGTCCGAGCGGCGCGAGCGGGTGGCCGAGCTGCTGCGTGCGGTCGGGCTGAGCCCGGCCGACGGGAGCAAATATCCGCACGAGTTCTCGGGCGGCCAACGGCAGCGGATCAGCATCGCCCGGGCACTCGCGAGCCGGCCCGACTTCCTGGTCTGCGACGAGCCCACCTCCGCCCTCGACGTCTCGGTCCAGGCGCAGATCTTGAACCTGATGAAGGACCTGCAGGAGCGGCTCGGGCTCACCTACCTCTTGATCAGCCACAATCTGGCGGTGGTGAGCCTGATGGCCGATCGGGTGGGCGTGATGTATCTCGGGCGGATCGTCGAGTTCGCCCCGGCCGAGGAGCTGTTCACCCGGCCGCGCCATCCCTACACGCGGCTCCTGCTCGACACCGTCCCCGACCTCGACCTGCGGCGACGCGAGCGGGTGCCGGTCGCGGGCGAGGTGCCGAGCCCGATCGACCCGCCCGCGGGCTGCGCTTTCCACCCCCGCTGCCCCTGGGCGAACGGGCGCTGCCGGGCGGAACGACCGCAGCCCTTGCCGGTCGGGGCCGCCCGGGTCGCCTGCCACGCGGTCGAGGAGGGGCGCCTTCCGGCTTGAGAGGGCGGGGCTCAGCTCGCGGTGCGCTGCTCGGCGAGGAGCATCGCGCGCAGGTCCTCGGCGGCCCGCTCGAGGAACAGCAGCACCCGGGCATCGCCGTAGTCGTAGAAGACGTCGTCCGGGTCGCTCACCGTGGTGGCGCGGAAGCGGCTGACCGCCAGGTCGAGGACCGCCATCACGCTCTCGAGGTTGCGCGCCGGCGTGGTCAGCAGCATGTTCTCGAGCTCTTCGATCTGCCGATCGACCTGCTCGATCTCGCGCTCGATCTCGTCGAGCCCGGCCTCCTTCTCGGCCTTGGAGAGGTCGCTCATCATCGAGCGGATCTCCTCGGCCGACATGCCGACCAGCTGGAGCGGCACGAAGGTCCACTCCGGCAGGCTGCGACGCAGCCGGTCCTGGCGTTCGACGAGCCCGTCCCGGCGGCGCTGCAGCTCGCTCAAGCGCCGCACGAGGAGCATCGTGTTCGTGATCACCGCCATGCTCGTCCCTCCTCCGCCATCCTCGACCCACCGCAGACGGGCGAGCCCGCGCCGGCGAACTTGGCGCTGCACTGTACCGGTGTCAACGCTTTTTCATGTTCGGTGAAGGAGATATTCAGACTGAACTTCGATAAAATGCTGGATACTTGGATTGCCTGCAAATTTGATTGAGAGACTGCGAAAATTTTAGGGAAATGTCCGACATGTGCGCGCGATGGACGGCGCGGCCGACCCGCCGCATAATCGGCTCGGTGGGCGGGGAGGCCGGCAAGCGGGTGTCGCCTTGAGGTTGAGCGAGCCGAGCGGAAACGACGTCGGATCGCCCGTGGCCCCGGGCCGGCCGACACGGTTCGTCGGCCTGCGCGGCTATCTTTTGGCCGGGATCATCGTCACCGCGCCGATCGGCATCACCTTCTGGCTCGTCTGGCAGGTCGTCGACTACATGGACCGGACGGCGGCCGCGCTCCTGCCGGCCCGCTACAATCCCGAAACTTACCTGCCGTTCAGCGTACCCGGCCTCGGCCTGTTGGTGATCCTCGCCCTGTTGACCCTGATCGGCTGGTTCACCGCCGGCTTCCTCGGCCGGACGATCATGCGGATGGGCGAGCAGCTGGTTGCCCGCACGCCCGTGGTGCGCAGCATCTACGGTACCTTGAAGCAGATCTTCGAGACCGTGCTCGCCTCCTCCTCGCGTTCCTTCCGCGAGGTCGTGCTCGTCGAATGGCCGCGGCACGGCTGCTGGTCGATCGCCTTCGTGACCGGCACGACCCTCTGGGAGATCCCCGGCAAGGGGGCCTCCGACATGGTCAACGTCTTCATGCCCTGCACACCCAACCCGACCACCGGCTACTTGATGTTCGTCTCGCGCGCCGAGCTCGTGCCGGTCGCCATGACGGTCGAGGAGGGCATGCGGATGGTGGTCTCGGGCGGGATCGTCAACCTGCCGCTGCGCCCGGCCGAGCGGAGCGGCTCAGCCGGCCGCCAGGAGGCCGAAGGCCGCCGTCCGGTCGAACAGCTCCAAGAGGTGCCGTAGGGCACGGCCGCGCGCACTCTCGAGGCGCGGATCCCCCTCGAGCGCGGCGCGTGCCAGATCGCGCGCCACGGCCAGGAGATCGCCGTCGCGGGCGAGATCGGCGAAGTCGAAGCTCGGCAGGCCCGATTGGCGCGCGCCCAGAAGCTCGCCCGGGCCACGCAGCGCGAGGTCGGCTTCGGCCAGGGCGAACCCGTCGTGGGTTCGCCGCAACGTCGCGAGGCGGGCCCGCGCCGCCTCGCCACCCGCCTCGTCCCAGAGCAAAAGGCAGGTCGAAGGGCGGCTGCCGCGGCCGACGCGGCCGCGCAGCTGGTGGAGCTGGGCGAGGCCGAAGCGCTCGGCGTTCTCGATCACGATCACCGTGGCCTCGGGCACGTCGACGCCGACCTCGACGACGGTCGTGGCGACCAGGAGGCGGATCCGGCCGGCGGCGAAGGCGTCCATCACCGCCCGCCGCTCCGCCACCGGCTGGCGGCCGTGGGCGAGCCCCACGAGGTCGCCGAAGCGGGCGGCCAGCGCCGCGTGGCGGGCGAGGGCAGCCGCCCGCTCGGCCCGGCTCTCGCCGTCGATCGCGGGGCAGATCCAGTAGAGCCGCTCGCCGCGGGCGAGGGTGCGACCGCAAGCCTCGACCACCTCCTCGAGCCGGCGCAGCGGCACCGCCCGGGTCGTGACCGGTGGCCGCCCGGCCGGCCGGGCGCGCAGCTCGCTCACCTCGAGATCACCCCAGCGGGCCATCGCGAGCGTCCGCGGGATCGGCGTCGCCGAGAGCAGGAGGAGATCGACCCCGCAGCCCTTCTCGACGAGCGCCAGGCGCTGGCGGACGCCGAACCGGTGTTGCTCGTCGACCACCGCGAGCGCCAAGTCGGCGAACCGCACCTCGGGCTCAAGCAGCGCGTGCGTCCCGACCACGACCGGCGCCCGGCCCCGGGCGAGCCGCTCGAGCGTCGCCCGCCGGGCGCGCACGGGCTCGCCGCCGACGAGGAGGTCGACCTCCACCCCGAGCGGCGCGAACCAGCGGCCGAGTGTGCCCGCATGCTGCCGGGCGAGGATCTCGGTCGGCGCGAGCAGCGCCGCTTGCCGGCCGGCCTCGACGACCTGCAACAGCGCGAGCGCCGCGACCAGCGTCTTGCCCGTGCCGACATCGCCCATGAGCAGCCGGGCCGAGGCCCGTGGTGCGGCGAGCGCGGCCTCGATCTCGGCCGCGGCCCGCCGCTGGTCCGTGGTCGGCGCGAAGGGCAGGGCCGCCCACAAGGCCCGGCGCAGCCGCCCGTCGCCCCGGCTCGGCCGCTTGGCGACCGCCTCCCGCCGCCTCCGCTCGAGGGCGAAGACGAGCTGGGCCGCCAACAGCTCGTCCAGGGCGAGGCGCCGCCGGGCCGCCTCGAGCTCGGCCGGATCGGCGGGCAAAAGACCGTGCAGCCGGCGGAGCGCGGTGGTGAAGGAAGGCCGGCCGACGGCCGCCGGGCCGAGCCATTCCTCGAGCTCGACGAGGCGGGCCGCCGCCTCGCGGACGAGCGCCCGCAGCCGCGTCTGGCCGAGCCCCTCGACGAGTGGGTAGATCGGCAAGGGGCGCGGCGCGCGGACGAGCGCGCTCGGCAGGAGCTCGGGATGGGCGATGCGGAAGCGGCCGTCGCGGCGGGCGAGCCGGCCGTGGACCAGCTGCACGGCCCCGACCGGGAAGCGCCGCGGAAGCCAATCGCCGCCGACATGGAACCACAGGAGCTCTCCCGGCCGTCCGCCCGCTGCGACCGGCAGCCGGGTGGGGCGGCCGGCCCGACCGGCGAGCGGCAGGCCGGTCACGGTCACGAGCAGCGTGGCCTCGGCTCCCTCGGGGAGCCGATCGGGGTCGGCCGCGGGGCGCGGGTCGAGCCAGCCGCGGGGCCGGAGCCGCAAGAGGTCGACCAGGCGCGGTGCCTCGCGGCCCGAGAGGCGGGCGAGCGCGGCCAGGGTCGCGGGACCCACGCCGGGCAGGCTCGAAAGCGGGGCCAGGAGCGGTGCCAGCGGGGAAGGGGTGGGCGCCCGCGCGTCCTCGCGTCGCTTGGCCGGCAGGACCAACTGGGCTAGATCTCCGCCATCCTGGCGCCTCCGGGCGCCTTCTTCCCGGAGCGGCACCTAGCATGGACGAAGCGGACCTGGCCATCCGGCGGCGGCGGCTGCGCCATCGCTGCCGTTATCGCGGTTTCCTCGAGGCGGATCTCCTGCTCGACCGGTTCGCCGAGGCGTGGCTCGACCGGCTCGACGGGGCGCAGCTCGCCCGGCTCGAGGCACTGCTCGACGAGCCCGATGTCGACATCTGGGACTGGGCGACCGGCCGGCGGCCGGTGCCGGCCCGGCACGACGGCGAGCTCCTCGCGATCCTGCAGCGCTTCGCCCGCGAGGGTGGGGCGGTCCGGGAGGCGTGAGCGCGACGATGGCCGAGCCGGCTCGGGTCCTCGAAGCACCCCCCGCGCCCGTCCGGCCGCGGGCGTTCTTGCTCGGCAACGCGCGCGAGGGGCTCGAGGCGCGCTATCTGGCCGACCGGCTCGTGCGCGGGCGGGCGCGGCAGATCCTGCACGTCGCGCGCGACCTCGACCGCGCCCGCCAGCTCGCCGAGCTCGCCCGCTTCTTCGCGCCCGAGCTCGAGGTCTCGATCTTCCCGGCCTGGGACTGCCTGCCCTACGATCGGATCTCGCCCAACCCGCAGATCATGGCCGAGCGGCTTCTGACGCTCGCCCGACTCGCCGAGCCCGCCGGAGGGCCGCGTCTCGTGCTGACCACGGTGAACGCGGTCCTCCAAAGGGTCCCGACCCGCGAGACGGTGCTCGCCGGCCACCTCGTGATCGAGGCCGGCAAGCGGCTCGACCGTGAGGCGCTCGCGGCCTGGCTCGAGCACGACGGCTACCGGCGGGTCGGCACGGTGGTCGAGCCCGGCGAGTACGCGCTCCGGGGCGGGCTCGTCGATCTCTTCCCGATCGGTGCGGCACGACCGGTCCGCCTCGACCTGTTCGGGACGGTGGTCGAATCGATCCGCCATTTCGATCCGTTGAGCCAGCGCTCCGCCGGCAAGCTCCGCCGCGTCGAGCTCGTCCCGGCGAGCGAGGTCCTGCTCGACCCGGCGGCGATCGAACGGTTCCGGGTGGGCTATCTGCAGGAGTTCGGCGCGGTCACCGACGATCCGCTGCTCGAGGCGGTGACCGCCGGCCGGCGGATCGCCGGGATGGAGCATTGGCTGCCGCTCTTCCACGAGCGGCTCGTGACGATCCTCGACCATCTCGACCCCGAGGCCGAGATCGCCTTCGACCATCTGGCACTCGATGGCATCCGCGAGCGGGCAGCGCTGATCGGCGAGCATTACGAGGCGCGCCGCGCCCCGCCGGTCGTGGGCACGAGCTTCGGGACCGCACCCTACCGCCCCTTGCCGCCCGAGCGGCTCTATCTCGACGAGCAGAGCTTCGCGCGCCTCGTCGAGCCGCGGCTGCGCCACCTCTTCTCGCGCTTCGCCCCGCCGCCCGCACCGCCCGCCGGGATCGACCGCTGCCTCGACCTCGGCGGCAAGCCGGCGCGCGACTTCGCTCCCGAAAGGGCGAGCCGCGAGACCAACCTCTTCGACGCCGTCGTCGCGCATCTGAAGGCGGTCCAGGCGGCGGGTGAGCGGCCGTGTCTCGTGGCCGCGAGCGAGGGCGCCCTCGACCGGCTCCGCCAGGTGCTCGAGGATCACGGGCTCGAGGGGCTCGTGCGGGTCGGCAGTGCGGCCGAGCTCGCGGCCCTTCCCTCGGGCGTGGGTCTCGCCGTGCTGCCGCTCGAACACGGGGTGGTGGCGCCGGGCCTCCACCTCCTGACCGAGCAGGACCTGTTGGGCGAGCGGCTCGCCCGGACCGCCCGCCGGACCCGCCGGGCCGACCGTTTCTTGCAGGACCTCTCGTCGATCTCGGAGGGCGACCTGCTGGTCCACGCCGAGCACGGGATCGGCCGCTTCGAGGGCCTCGTCACGCTCGAGATCGGTGGCGCCCCGCACGATTGCTTGAAGCTCGTCTACGCCGGCGGCGACAAGCTCTTCGTCCCGGTCGAGAACCTCGAGATCCTCTCGCGCTACGGCCATGCCGACGAGGCCGTGGCGCTCGACAAGCTGGGCGGGGTCGGCTGGCAGCAGCGCAAGGCCAAGATCAAGGAGCGGATCCGCGAACTCGCGGGCGAGCTCATCGCGATCGCCGCCGAGCGGGCGACCCGCAAGGCCCCGGCCCTCGAGCTCCCGCCCGGCGTTTACGACGAGTTCGTCGCCCGCTTCCCCTACGAGGAGACCGAGGACCAGCTCCGGGCGATCGAGGCGGTGCTCGAGGACCTGGCCTCGGGTCGGCCGATGGATCGGCTGATTTGCGGCGACGTCGGCTTCGGCAAGACGGAGGTGGCGCTCCGCGCGGCCTTCGTGGCGGCCATGAGCGGCAAACAGGTGGCCGTGCTCGCCCCCACCACGCTCTTGGCCCGCCAGCACTACAAGGTCTTCTCCGACCGCTTCCAGGGCCTGCCGATCCGGATCGGCCAGCTCTCCCGCATGGTGAGCGCGCGCGAAGCGGAGGCGGTCAAGAAAGGGCTCGCCGAGGGCACGATCGACATCGCGATCGGGACCCACGCGCTTTTGGGCAAGGGCGTCACGTTCAAGGATCTCGGCCTCGTCGTGATCGACGAGGAGCAGCATTTCGGCGTGGCGCACAAGGAACGGCTCAAGAAGCTGCGCGCCGAGGTCCACGTCTTGACGATGACCGCCACGCCGATCCCGCGCACGCTGCACATGGCGCTCGGCGGGATGAAGGACCTCTCGGTGATCGCCACGCCGCCGGTCGACCGGCTCGCGGTACGGACCTTCGTGATCCCGGTCGATCCCGTGGTGATCCGCGAAGCGCTGTTGCGCGAGCGGCACCGCGGCGGCCAGAGCTTCTACGTCTGCCCGAAGATCGCCGACCAGCCGAAGCTCGCGGAGACCCTCGCCAAGCTCGTGCCCGAGCTCAAGGTCGCGGTCGCCAACGGGCGCATGGCGGCGAGCGAGCTCGAGGCCGTGATGGCCGACTTCTACGACCGCCGCATCGACGTGCTCTTGGCCACCAACATCATCGAGAGCGGCCTCGACATTCCCTCGGCGAACACGCTGATCGTCCACCGCGCCGATCTCTTCGGCCTGTCCCAGCTCTACCAGTTGAGGGGTCGGATCGGCCGCTCCAAGGTCCGCGGCTACGCCTATTTCACCGTCCCGGCCGACAAAAAGCTCGCCGAGACCGCGGAGAAGCGGCTCCAGGTGATCCAGTCGCTCGAGGGGCTCGGCGCCGGCTTCCAGCTCGCGAGCCACGATCTCGACATCCGTGGCGCCGGCAATCTCTTGGGCGAGGAGCAGTCGGGGCACATCAAGGAGGTCGGCTTCGAGCTCTACAATTCGATGCTCCAGGAGGCGGTGGCCGAACTCCAGCGCCAGCGCGCGGCGGCACCGGCCGGGGCCGAGGCGGGGGATTGGACCCCGCAGATCACCATCGACGCACCGGCCTTGATGCCGGAGAGCTGGATCGGCGATCTCGATCTGCGGCTCTCGATGTACCGCCGGCTCGCAAGCCTCGCCGAGCCCGCCGAGCTCGACGCCTTCGCAGCCGAGCTCGTCGACCGGTTCGGGCCCATGCCGCCCGAGACCAAGAGCTTGCTCGAGATCGTCGCGATCAAGCAGCTCTGCCGAAAGGCCAACGTCGCCAAGCTGGATGCCGGCCCCAAGGCCATGGTCTTGACCTTCCACGAGAACCGTTTCCCGCACCCGGAGCGGCTCGTGGCCTGGATCGGGCGGAGCGGCGGCCGCGTGCGGGTGCGCCCGGACCACAAGCTCGTCCTCGCCGAAGAGACCACGAGCCCGGAGGAGCGGCTCAAGAAGGCCAAGCGCCTCGTGGCCGAGCTCGCCAAGCTCGCGGCCTGAGGCCAGGGGAGGGACGCCATGCTCCTCTACACCCATCCCGCGAGCTTCGAGCACGACACGGGGCCCGGCCATCCCGAACGGCCCGATCGGATCCGGGCGATCCTCGCGGCCCTGGATGCGGCTTCGATCCCGGGCCTGGTCCGCCGCGAGGCGCCCGAGGCCGACCTCGAGGCGATCCGCCTGGCCCACCCCGAGCCCTATCCGAGCCGGATCCGCGCGGCGATCCCGTGGTCCGGGCACGCCCATCTCGATCCCGACACGGTCGTCTCGCACGGCTCGTGGAAGGCGGCGCTCACCGCCGCCGGCGGTGCGGTCGCGGCGGTCGATGCGGTGCTCGCGGGCGAGGACCGCCGCGCCTTCTGCTGCCTCAGGCCGCCCGGGCACCATGCCGAGCCCGCCCGTGCGATGGGCTTCTGCCTGTTCGACAACGTGGCGATCGCGGCGCTGCGGGCGCGGCACGCGCACGGGATCGAGCGGATCGCGATCGTCGATTTCGACGTCCACCACGGCAACGGCACCCAGGCGATCTTCTGGAACGACCCGAACACGCTCTTCGTCTCGACCCATCAATGGCCGCTCTACCCGGGGACCGGCCGCGAGACCGAGACGGGGGTGGCGAACAACGTCCTCAACGTTCCCCTGCCACCCGGGACCGACGGGGTGGCCTACCGCGCCGCGGTCGAGGCCAAGGTCCTGCCGCGGCTCGAGGCGTTCGCGCCCGAGCTCTTGCTGATCTCGGCGGGCTTCGACGCGCACGTCCGCGACCCGCTCGCCAATTTCGCGCTGGTCGAGGAGGACTTCGCCTGGATCACGGCGCGCCTCGTCGCGATCGCCGAGCGGCACGGCCGCGGCCGGATCGTCTCGGTGCTCGAAGGCGGCTACGATCTCGAGGGGCTATCGAAGAGCGCGCTCGCGCACGTGCGGGTGCTGGCGGGCGCGTGAGGGGAGGGGCCATGGCAGCCGCCGAGAAGGAGGTCGGCGCGACCGGCGAGCCGGAGCGACCGATCGCCGCGATGAGCTTCGAGGAGGCGATGGCCGAGCTCGAGGCGCTGGTCCAGAAGCTGGAGCGCGGCCAGCTCGACCTCGAGGCCTCGATCGCGGCCTACGAGCGCGGCACGGCGCTGCGGCGCCATTGCGCCGAGAAGCTGCGCGAGGCCGAGCTCCGGGTCGAGAAGCTCGGGCTCGACCGCGAGGGCCGACCGACCCTCGAGCCCTTCGCCGAACGGCCGTGAGTCCGGCCGAGGTGGCGGCGCTGCTGGCCGAGCACGCCCGGGCGGTCGAGACCGAACTCGAGGCGCTGCTCGCGGGCCCGGAGCAGCCGGAAGCCTCGGCGGCCGAGCGGCGCCTCCTGGCCGCCATGCGCCATGCCGCACTGGGCGGCGGCAAGCGGCTCCGCCCGTTCCTCGTCCGGGCGGCCGCCGCGCTCGGCCGGGCCGAGCCGGCCGCGGTGCTCCGGGTGGGCGCGGCGATCGAACTCGTCCACAGCTATTCGCTGGTCCACGACGATTTGCCGGCCATGGACGATGCCGCCACCCGCCGCGGTCGACCCTCCTGCCACGTGGCGTTCGACGAGGCGACCGCGATCCTCGCGGGCGACGCGCTCCAAGCCTTGGCCTTCGAGGTGCTGGCTCGGCCGGATTGGCCGGCCTCGGCCGAACTCCGCGCCGAGCTCGTGGCCGGCCTCGCGCGGGCGGCGGGTGCTGCCGGGATGTGCGGTGGCCAGGCACTCGACCTCGCGGCGGAAGGCACCGCGCTCGACGAGGCCGGGATCACGCGCCTCCAGGCGCTCAAGACCGGGGCGCTCATCGCCTTCGCCTGCGAGGCCGGCGCCCGGCTCGCCGGGCTCGACGCCGAGCGGCGCGGCCTCGTCGCCGAGTATGCCCGCGCGCTCGGCCTCGCTTTCCAGATCACCGACGATCTGTTGGACGCGACCGGCACGGCGGCCGAGCTCGGCAAGCCCGCCGGGGCGGATGCCGTCCAGGGCAAGGCGACCTTCCTCCGGCTTCTCGGCGAAAGCGGGGCGCGGGCGCGGCTCGAGGCGGTCCGCGCGGACGCGTCAGGAGCGCTTGACAAGCTGGGCCCCGAGGCGCTCCTCCTGCGGGCTACCCTCGACCTCGTGGTCGAGCGGCGCCATTGAGCCGGAACGAACCGGGCCGAGCCATGATCGCCACGCCGCTCCTCGACCGTATCCGCGACCCGCGCGATCTGCGCCAATTGCCGCGCGAGCGGCTCAAGGACCTCGCCGACGAGCTGCGCGCCGAGACGATCGACGCGGTCTCGGTCACGGGCGGGCATTTGGGTGCCGGGCTCGGCGTGGTCGAGCTCACGGTCGCGATCCACTACGTCTTCGACACGCCGCACGATCGGCTGATCTGGGACGTCGGGCACCAGGCCTATCCGCACAAGATCTTGACCGGCCGGCGCGATCGGATCCGCACGCTGCGCCAGCCGGGCGGCCTTTCGGGCTTCACCCGGCGCAGCGAGAGCGTCTACGACCCCTTCGGCGCGGCGCACAGTTCGACCTCGATCTCGGCCGGGCTCGGCATGGCGGTCGCCTCGCGGCTCGAGGGTATCGACCGGCGGGTGATCTGCGTGATCGGCGACGGGGCGATGAGCGCCGGGATGGCCTTCGAGGCGCTCAACAACGCAGGCGCGCTCAAGGAGCGGATCGTCGTCATCCTCAACGACAACGACATGTCGATCGCCCCGCCGGTCGGTGCGGTTTCCGATTACCTTTCGCGGCTCGTGAGCTCGCACGCCTATCGGAGTGTGCGCCACGTCGCCAAGCAGCTCACCAAGGCGCTCCCACGCCCCCTGGCGCAGGTCGCGGCCCGGGCCGAGGAGTTCGCCCGCGGCCTCGCCACGGGCGGCACGCTGTTCGAGGAGCTCGGCTTCTATTACGTGGGGCCGCTCGACGGCCACAATCTCGACCATCTCGTGCCGGTGCTCGAGAACGTCCGCGACGATCCCACGCTCGGGCCCGTGCTCGTCCACGTCGTGACCCAGAAGGGCAAGGGCTTCCCGCCGGCCGAATCGGCGGCCGACAAATATCACGGTGTGGGCAAGTTCGACCCGGTCACCGGAACCCAAGTCAAGGGCAAGGCGGGGCCGCCCTCCTACACCGCCGTGTTCGCGAAGGCGCTCGTCGCCGAGGCCGAGCGCGACGAGCGGATCGTCGCGATCACCGCGGCGATGCCGTCCGGCACCGGGCTCGACAAGTTCGCCGAGCGGTTTCCCGAACGCTGCTTCGACGTCGGGATCGCCGAACAGCACGCGGTCACCTTCGCGGCCGGGCTCGCGGCCGAAGGGATGAAACCCTTCTGCGCGATCTACTCGACCTTCCTGCAGCGGGCCTACGACCAGGTCGTCCACGACGTGGCGATCCAGAAGCTGCCGGTCCGCTTCGCCATCGACCGGGCCGGGCTCGTGGGCGCCGACGGGGCGACCCACGCGGGCTCCTTCGACCTCGCCTATCTGGGTTGCCTGCCCGGGATGGTGATCATGGCGGCGGGCGACGAGGCCGACCTCGTCCACATGGTGGCCACGGCCGCCGCTTACGACGAGGGGCCGATCGCCTTCCGCTACCCGCGCGGCGAGGGGATGGGGGTCCCTCTGCCCGAACGGGGCACGCCCCTGCCGATCGGCAAGGGGCGGGTGCTGCGCGAGGGCGGCCATCTCGCGATCCTCTGCCTCGGCGCCCGGCTCGCCGAGTGCCTCCTGGCGGCCGAGGAGCTCGCCGCGCGCGGCTTCGCCCCCACCCTCGCCGATGCCCGCTTCGCCAAGCCCCTCGACCGCGAGCTGATCCTCCGGCTCGCCCGCGAGCATCCGGTGCTGATCACGATCGAGGAAGGCTCGATCGGCGGCTTCGGCAGCCAGGTCCAACAGTTCCTGCTCGAGGAGGGCCTCCTCGATTCCGGCCGGCTCGTGCTGCGCAGCATGATCCTGCCGGATCGCTTCATCGACCACGGCACGCCCGCGGGCCAATATGCCGAGGCCGGGCTCGATGCCCGCTCGATCGTCGCCAAGGCCCTCGCCCTCGTCGACCCGGCGCGCGCCGAGCGTCTGCGGGCCGAGCCCCTGCCCGCCGCCGAGTGAGCGGCAAGGGCACGGACAAGCTCCGGCTCGACGAGCTCCTGGTCGCCCGCGGCCTGGCCCCGAACCGGACCCGCGCGCAGGCGTTGATCATGGCCGGGCGGGTGCGCTCGGCCGGCGCGCGGCTCGACAAGCCGGGTCGGCTCGTGGCCGCCGACCTGCCGCTCGAAGTCGAGGGCGGGGAGGGGGAGGAATGGGCCTCGCGCGGGGCCCTCAAGCTCGTGGCCGCGCTCGACGCCTTCGCGATCGACCCGGCCGGTCGGGTGGCGCTCGACATCGGTGCGTCGACGGGCGGCTTCACCGACGTGCTGCTGCGGCGCGGCGCGCGACGGGTCTACGCGGTCGATGTCGGCCGGGGCCAGCTGCTCTGGCGGCTGCGTACCGACCCGCGGGTGGTCGTCCTCGAAGGTGTCAACGCCCGCCATCTGGGCCGCGAGCAGGTTCCCGAGCCGATCGAGCTCGTCACTTGCGATGTGAGCTTCATCTCCTTGAAGCTCGTCCTGCCGGCCGCACTCGCGCTCTGCGCGCCGGGGGCGTTCCTCGTGGCGTTGATCAAGCCGCAGTTCGAGGCCGGCCGCGAGGCGGTGGGGAAGGGGGGTGTCGTGCGCGATCCGGTCGTGCACGAGCGGGTCTGTGCCGAGATCGCCGCTTGGCTTTCCGCTCGACCGGGCTGGCGCGTGCTCGGGATCCTGCCCTCCCCGATCCTCGGGCCCGCGGGCAACCGGGAGTTCCTGATCGCGGCCCGCCACGAGGCCGAGGTCCTGACGCCGCCCGTGGGCGAAGGCGGTTGAGGCCGCCCGGCGTTCCGCCTCGGGGGGTCTCACGCAGCCGCGCGGAAGCGGGCGAAGCCGGCCTCGAGGTCGCGGATCAGGTCGTCCGGGTCCTCGAGGCCGACGTGGATCCGCATCGCCTGGCCGGGTTCGGTCCAGGGCACGGCCGTGCGGATCGGTCGCGGGTCGGTCGGGATCAACAGGCTCTCGTAGCCGCCCCAGGAGGCGCCCATCCCGAAGAGCTCGAGATGGTCTAGGAACGCGGAAAGCTGCGCCGGGCTGCAGGGCTCGAGGACGAAGCCGAACAGACCCGAAGCGCCCAGGAAATCGCGCCGCCAGAGCGCGTGGCCGGGATCGTCGGGGAGAGCTGGGTGCATGACCCGGCGGACCTCGGGCCGCCGGCGCAGCCAGTCGGCGAGCAGGAGCCCGCTTTCCATGTGCCGCTCGAGGCGGACGGCGAGGGTCCGAAGGCCGCGCAGGGCGAGCGTGCACTCGTCGGGCCCGGCGGCGGTGGCGACCTCGAACACGCCGTGGCGGACCCGCTCGAAGAGCGCCTCGGTCGTGGTGATCGTGCCCATCATGAGGTCGGAATGGCCGCCGATGTACTTGGTCGCGGCCTGGATCGACACGTCGACGCCGAGGGCGAAGGGCTTGCAGTAGAGCGGCGAGGCCCAGGTGTTGTCCATGACGACCACGGCGCCATGGGCGTGCGAGACCTCGGCGACGGCGCGGATGTCCTGCATCTCGAAGGTCCAAGAGCCCGGCGACTCGAGGAACACCACCTTGGTCTCCGGACGCAGCGCCGCGGCGATGTCGGCGCCCGTGTCGGGCCGCACGTAGCTCGTCTGGATCCCGAACTTGGCGAGCATGCCGTCGGCGAAGCGGCGGGTGGGCCCGTAGACGCAGTCGACCAGGACGAGGTGATCGCCCGGGGCCAGCAGAGCGAGAAGGGTGGCCGAGATCGCGGTCTTGCCGGAGCCCACGGCGATCGTCCGATAGCCGCCCTCGAGCCGGGCGATCGCCTCTTGCAGGGCCGCCGTCGTGGGCGTGCCGTAGCGGCCGTAGGAGCCGGGCTCGCCGTAGCGGCGGCTGCGGAAAGCCTCGACGGTCGGCGAGAGGATCGTCGAGGCCCGCCAGGTGGGCGGGTTGACGATCCCCTGATGGGCCTCGGGATCGCGCCCGAGGGTGGTGACGAGGGTCGCATCTTTCATCGGGCACCCCGCGGCTTGGACGAGCCGGCGCTTAGCACGCGCGGGCCCGGCACCGAAGGGCGACGGGCGGTCTGCGAGGCGGTCGGGTCGGTCATGCGATAGCCGATTGGCACGGCCTTCGGACCGTGCCATGACTGCCACAGATCCGGCGGGCCGACCCCTCGGTCGGGCGGTAGCGACCAGCCGGGCGACAACGCCACAGGGACCAGGAGGGAGCATGACCGTCAACCGTTGGCTTCTGGCCGGGGCCGCGTTCGTGAGCCTCGCCGCCGCCGGCGCGGCGCAGGCCGGCGAGACCTTCGAAGCCGTCAAGAAGAAGGGCTTCGTCCAGTGCGGTGTGAACAACAGCGGGCTGCCCGGCTTCGCCCAGGTCGACGACAAGGGCAACTGGGCCGGGCTCGACATCGACGTCTGCCGTGCCGTCGCCGCCGCGGTCTTCGGTGACGCGAACAAGGTGAAGTACACCCCGCTTTCGGCCAAGGAGCGGTTCACCGCGCTGCAGTCGAAGGAAGTCGACGTCCTCTCGCGCAACTCGACCTGGACCGTCGCCCGCGATTCCGCGCTCGGGCTCGATTTCGTCGCCGTCAACTATTACGACGGCCAGGGCTTCATGGTGCCGAAGAGCCTCGGCGTGAAGAGCGCCAAGGAGCTCGACGGGGCTTCGGTCTGCGTGCAGACCGGCACGACCACCGAGCTCAATCTCGCGGACTTTTTCCGCGCCAACAACATGCGCTACGAGCCGGTGGTCTTCGAGACCAACGACGAGATCATCGCGGCGTTCCAGGCCGGCCGCTGCGACGTGTTCACCACCGACCAGTCCGGCCTCTACTCGAGCCGGACCAAGTTCGAGAAACCCGACAATTGGGTCGTGCTGCCCGAGGTGATCTCGAAGGAGCCGCTCGGCCCGGCGGTTCGCCACGGCGACAACGAGTGGGCGGACGTCGTGCGCTGGTCGTTCTATGCCATGGTCGAGGCCGAGGAGCTCGGCGTGACCAGCAAGAACCTCGAGGAGATGAAGGCCAGCAAGAACCCGAACATCCGCCGCCTCCTCGGCCTCGAGGGCGAGATCGGCAAGGGGCTCGGCCTGCCGAACGACTTCGCCGCCAAGATCATCGCCCAGGTGGGCAATTACGGCGAGAGCTTCGAGCGCAATCTCGGCGAGAACACGCCCTTGAAGATCGCCCGCGGCATCAACGCGCTCTGGACCAAGGGCGGGCTCATGTACGCGCCACCCTTCCGCTGAGAGACGTCGGCCGGGGCCGCTCGGGCGCGCCGGGCGGCCCCCGCGGGTCCGGGTGGGAGGCACCAGCATGGCCGCCAGGGTGGCAGGAGGCGAACGACCGTCGCGCGGCGCGCTCTGGCGGGACCGCCGGGTCCGCGGTCTCTTCGCCCAGGCCCTCGTGCTCGGGCTCGTGATCGCCGCGGGCGCCTATCTGGTCCACAACACGATCGTCAACCGCGAGCGCCTCGGGGTGGCCTCGGGTTTCGACTTCCTCGGCCGCCTCGCCGGCTTCGACGTTTCGCAGTCGCTGATCGACTTCGCGAGCGACCGCAGCTCCTACGGCCGCGCCTTCGTCGTCGGCCTGTTGAACACGCTCTACGTGGCGGCGGTCGGGATCGTGCTCACCACGCTCATCGGCTTCGTGATGGGCATCGCCCGACTGTCGTCGAACTGGCTCGTGGCCCGCTTGGCGCTCGTCTACATCGAGGTCATCCGCAACGTCCCACTGCTCCTCCAATTGATCTTCTGGTACGTGGTCGTGCTCGGCGCCCTGCCGGGCCCACGCGAGAGCCTCGAGGTCCTCGGCATCGGCTATCTCAACGTCCGCGGCCTGTTCCTCCCCAAGCCGATCTTCGAGGAAGGCGCGGTTCTGGAGCTCCTCGCCCTTTTGGCCGCGATCGTGGCCGTCGCGGTGATCGCCCGCTGGGCCCGGCTGCGGCGCGAGGCGACCGGACGAGGCTTCCCGACCTTCTGGGTCGGCCTCGCGATCCTGATCCTCGTGCCGCTCGGGACGCACTTGGCGCTCGGCGGGCCGATCTCCTTCGAATATCCGCGCCTGACCCGCTTCCGCCTCGAGGGCGGGCTCGTGCTCTTGCCGGAATTCCTCGCCCTCGTGCTCGGCCTCTCGGTCTACACCGGGGCGTTCCTCGCCGAGATCGTCCGATCGGGCATCCTTTCGGTCGGCAAGGGCCAGCTCGAGGCGGCGGCCGCCCTCGGCCTCGCGCCGAAACAGACCCTGCGCCTCGTCGTGATCCCGCAAGCCCTCCGGGTGATCATCCCACCGCAGACCAGCCAATATCTCAACCTCACCAAGAACAGCTCGCTCGGCGTGGCGATCGGCTACCCCGACTTCTTCAACGTCGCCGGCACGGTCAACAACCAGACCGGCCAGGCGGTCGAGGTCATCGCCATCACCATGGCGGTCTATCTCTCCTTCAGCTTGGCGATCTCCGCCTTCATGAACTGGTACAACGCCAAGATGGCGTTGGTGGAGCGTTGAGCGATGGCGGTCGGTGCCACGAGCCTGCCCTCCCTCCCGCCGCCCGCGACCGAGCGGTTGGGGGTGGTCGGCTGGCTGCGGCGCAACCTGTTCAACTCGCCCCTCAACAGCCTGCTCACGATCCTCGTGCTCTGGCTGTTGTGGGTCACGCTCGTGCCGGCGTTCGAGTGGGCGGTCGTGAACGCGGTCTGGTCGGCCGAGAGCAAGCAGGACTGCGAGGCGGCGTTCCGTGCCGCCGGGACGGCCGAAGCCCCGGCCCGGGGCGCGTGCTGGGCGGTGCTGCGGGCCCGCTTCGGCCAATATGTCTACGGGCTCTACCCGGTCGAGCAGCGCTGGCGGATCGACCTCGCCTTCGCGATCCTGCTCGTGGCGATGGTCCCGCTCTTCCTGCGGATCGCGCTCGACAAGCTGCTCTACGCCGCGGCCTTGATCCTGGTCTACCCGCCGATCGCCTACCTCCTGTTCTACGGCGGCTGGTTCGGGCTCCCGGTGGTCGAAACCCCGCTCTGGGGTGGGCTCTTCTTGACCCTCGTCATCGCCGGGGTCGGGATCACCGCCTCCTTGCCGCTCGGCATCCTGCTGGCGCTGGGCCGCCGCTCGGACCTCCCGATCATCAAGGCCCTCTCGGTCGCCTTCATCGAGCTCGTCCGCGGCGTGCCGCTCGTCACCGTGCTGTTCATGGCCTCGGTGATGCTGCCGCTCTTCCTCCCCGAGGGCGTGACCTTCGACAAGCTGTTGCGGGCCCTCGTGGGCGTCTCGCTGTTCTCGGCCGCCTACATGGCCGAAGTCGTGCGCGGCGGGCTGCAGGCGATCCCCAAAGGCCAGTACGAGGCGGCCGCCGCCCTCGGCCTCGGCTATTGGAAGATGATGGGCCTCGTGATCCTGCCGCAGGCCCTGCGCCTCGTCATCCCGGGGATCGTCAACACCTTCATCGGGCTGTTCAAGGACACGGCCCTCGTCCTCATCATCGGCCTCTACGATCTGCTCGGGATGGCGCAGCTCATCATCAAGGATCCGCACTGGCTCGGCCTCGCGACCGAAACCTATCTGATCGCCGCGGCGGGGTTCTGGATCTTCTGCTTCGGCATGTCGCGCTACAGCATGGCGCTCGAGCGCAAGCTCGCCCGCGGTCACCACCGCTGACCCTGCGGGCAGCTGAAGCGCCGAAGGGCGATCGGGGAAGGCGGCGAAGCGATCGGGACCGAGGAAGATGGCGCGGAGCGACCAGGGCGGGCCGATGATCCGGCTCGAGGACGTCCACAAATGGTTCGGCGAGTTCCACGTCCTCAAGGCGATCAACCTCGAGGTCGAAAAGGGCCAGAAGGTCGTGGTCTGCGGGCCCTCGGGCTCCGGCAAGTCGACCATGATCCGCTGCATCAACCGGCTCGAGGAGCATCAGCGCGGCCGGATCGTGGTCGATGGGATCGAGCTCACCTCGGACGTCAAGAACGTGGACGCCATCCGCCGCGAGGTCGGGATGGTCTTCCAGCACTTCAACCTCTTTCCGCACTTGACCGTGCTCGAGAACCTGACCTTGGCGCCGATCTGGGTGCGCCGGATGCCGAGGAAGGAGGCCGAGGAGCTCGCCATGTTCTTCCTTGAGCGGGTCAAGATCCCCGAACAGGCGCACAAATATCCGGGCCAGCTCAGCGGCGGCCAACAGCAGCGCGTCGCCATCGCCAGGGCACTCTGCATGAAGCCCAAGATCATGCTGTTCGACGAGCCGACCTCGGCCCTCGACCCGGAGATGGTCAAGGAGGTGCTCGACGTCATGATCGAGCTGGCCAACGAAGGGATGACGATGCTCGTCGTCACCCACGAGATGGGTTTCGCCAAGTCGGTCGCCGACTTCGTCGTGTTTATGGACCGCGGCGAGATCGTCGAGGTCGCACCGCCCGAGGAGTTCTTCTCGAACCCCAAGTCCGACCGCACCCGGCTGTTCTTGAGCCAGATCCTCTCGCATTGAGGGTGTGGGGCTCGGCCGCGCGCAGGAAGCGGCCGGCTGGTTCGGCTCCTGCACCGCTTCTCGTCGCCGGATCGGTTGTCATAACAAACCTTATCCGATCCGAGTGCCACGGACTTGGCTCGGGCCGCCGCCCGCCTACCTCTCGCCCGCATCGTCCAAAGCGTACGGGGACCACGACATGGCAGCGCCCTCGGCCGCAGCCGTTCTCGCGACGCGCGGGATCCTCGAGCTCTCGGGGGCCGACGCTCGCACCTTCCTCCAGGGCCTCGTCACCGCCGATCTCGGCCGCCTCGCGCCCGACCGGGCGATCTGGGCGGCGCTGCTGACCCCGCAGGGGCGCTGCCTCGCCGAATTCGCCCTCGTCGAGGACGGCCCGCGGATCCTGCTCGATGTCGAACGGGCCGGCCTCGAGGCGCTCGCCCGCCGCCTCGCGCTCTACAAACTCCGGGCCGCGGTCACGATCGAGGACCGCTCGGCCGCCTGGACCGTGCTCGCGCTGCCCGACCCGGCTGCCGCGGACCGTTTCGGCCTGCCGGCCGAGCGCGGCGCCTGCCGCCGGCTCGACGACGCGCTCCTCTTCGTCGACCCGCGGCTCGCCGCCCTCGGCGTGCGGGCCCTCGTGCCCACCGAGCGGCTCGCCACGTTCCTCGCCGCGCAAGGCTTGCACGAGGCCGATGCCGCCCTCTGGGATCGGCACCGGCTCGCCCTCGGCGTGCCCGAGGGTGCCGTCGATCTGCCGCCCGAGAAGGCGCTCGCGGTCGAATCGGGCTTCCTTGAGCTCGACCTCGTGTCGCTCACGAAGGGCTGCTTCGTCGGCCAGGAGCTTACCGCCCGAATGGCCCATCGTGGCCTCGTGCGGCGGCGGCTCGTGCCGGTGCGGGTCGAGGGGCCCCTGCCGCCGCCCGGCACGACCGTCCGGCTCGACGGTCGCGAGGTGGGCGAAGTGCGCAGCGGCCGCGAGGACCGGGCGCTGGCCCTCCTGCGCCTCGAGGCGCTGAGCGCGGGCCCGCTCGAGGCGGACGGCGCGCGGCTCCGGCCCGAGCTGCCCGGCTGGATGGAACTAGGCGAAAAGTCCTTGACATAGGCAGAAGAGCCTGCCATCTTGCGCGCGAGGCCGCTCGAAAGCGGTCTCGGTCATCGCTCTCCTGCCTCCCCCGCTCGAGCGGTCGGCCCCCGTGCCGACCGCTCCTTTTTCCTTACGGGTGCGCGGTCGCGCCGCGGAGGTGCTCGACCCGTGCCCGGAGCGGGGCCGCCTCCCGGCACGAACAGCGCGTTCGCGGGTGAGCTCAGGCTCGGTCGAGCGCGGCCAAAAGGGCCGGGTGGCTCGCGAACGGTGAGAGAGACGCCGCGGCGAGCCGGTCGGCCAGGCGGGCCACCGCACGGCGCCCGGCCTCCGCCCTGAGCTCCGCCTCGAGCCAGGCGCGGGCTTGGCGGAGCCGCCGGGCCGGTGCGTCGCCCGCGACGCCGACCGCCCGCGCCTCGAGCGCCTCCACCAGCGCCTCGATCCCCTGCCCTCGGCTCGCCGAGACGAGCAACACGGGCGGTCGCGGCCGGCCCGGCGGGGTCACGAGGGCGAGGGCCGCCTCGAGCTCGCGCGCGCTGCGCTCGGCGGGGGCGCCGAGATCGGCCTTGGTCACCACGGCGAGGTCGGGGATCTCGACGATCCCGGCCTTGAGGAACTGCAAGGCGTCGCCCGAGGCCGGCTGGACCGCGAGCAGCACCACGTCCGCGAGATCGGCGATTTCGGTCTCCGATTGGCCGACGCCCACGGTCTCGACCAGCACCCGGTCGAACAGCGCGCGCAGGAGCACGAGGGCGGGAAAGCACAAGGAGGCCACGCCGCCGAGCCGGTCGCGAGCGGCGAGCGAACGGACGAACAGGCCCTCGTCCTCGGGGTCGAGGGCGAGCCGGGTGCGGTCGCCGAGGATGGCGCCCCCGGTCCGCCGCGAGGAGGGGTCGACCGCGAGCACGGCCACCCGCCGCCCGGCCCGCCGCCAAGCCGCCACGAGCGCCGAAGCGAGGGTCGATTTGCCGACCCCCGGCGGGCCGGTGAGCCCCAGGGTCCAGCCCGCGGGGCGCGCCCAGGCGGCCTCGAGCAGGCCGATCGTCGCCGGATCGTCGGGGGCTTCCTCGATCCGGGCGAGCGCGCGGGCGAGCGCCGCCTTGCCACCGGCGCGCAGTGCCTCGAGCGGCTCCGCCGCTGCGCTCACCCCGGAACGATCCTCATCCGCGCTCCTCGCTCGGCACGACCCCGCGGCGCCGCAGCACGGCCTGGGCGGCGGCCAGCCGGGCGATCGGCACCCGGTAGGGCGAGCAGGAGACGTAGTCGAGGCCGACCTCCTCGCAGAAGGCGATCGAAGCCGGATCGCCGCCATGCTCGCCACAGATGCCGAGCTTGAGGTCGGGCCGGGTCCCGCGGCCGCGCGCGCAGGCGATCCGCACGAGCTCGCCCACGCCCTCGACGTCGAGCGAGCGGAACGGGTCGGTCGGGAAGATCCCGGCCTCGAGGTAAGCGTCGAGGAACTTCCCCGAATCGTCGCGCGACAGGCCGAGCGTCATCTGGGTCAGATCGTTCGTGCCGAAGCTGAAGAAGGCGGCGTGCCGCGCGATCTCGCCGGCCCGCAAGGCCGCGCGCGGTAATTCGATCATGGTGCCGACGAGATAGTCGATCCGCCGGCCCTTCTCCGCCATGACCCGCTCGGCAACCTTCCGCAGCCGCTCGCCCACGAGCTCGAGCTCGCGCGCCGAGCCCACGAGCGGCACCATGATCTCCGGCACGACGACGGTGCCCGTGCGCGCCTCGACCTCGAGTGCGGCCTCGACGATTGCTTGGACCTGCATCTCGTAGATCTCGGGGTAGACGATCCCGAGCCGGCAGCCGCGCAAGCCCAGCATCGGGTTCGCTTCCTCGAGCTCCTTGAGCCGGCGGCGCACCACCCGCGGCTCCACACCGGCCGCGGCCGCGACCTCACCGATCTCGGTCTCGGCGTGCGGCAAGAACTCGTGGAGGGGTGGATCGAGGAGGCGGATCGTCACCGGCCGGTCGCCCATGATTTCGAAGAGCTCGACGAAGTCGGCCCGCTGCACGGGCAGGATCTTGGCGAGCGCCTTTCTCCTCCCCTCGGCGTCGGAGGCGAGGATCATCTCGCGCATGGCGACGATCCGCTCCTCCTGGAAGAACATGTGCTCGGTCCGGCAGAGGCCGATCCCTTCGCAGCCGAAGCGCACGGCGGTCCGGGCATCGAGCGGGGTTTCGGCGTTGGTCCGGACCCGGAGCCTGCGGACCTCGTCGGCCCAACTCATGAGGGTGGCGAAATCGCCCGAGAGTTGCGGATCGATGGTCTTGACCGCACCCAGCATGACCTCGCCCGTCGAGCCGTCGATCGTGATCACCTCGCCCGCCGCGACCCGCACGCCGCCGCTGCCGAACGCCCGCTCTTCGTAGGAGATCAAGAGGTCGCCCGCACCGCACACGCAGGGCTTGCCCATGCCGCGCGCCACGACCGCGGCGTGGCTCGTCATGCCGCCGCGGGCGGTGAGGATGCCGCGGGCCGCGTGCATGCCGTGGATGTCGTCGGGCGAGGTCTCGATCCGCACGAGGATGACGGCCTCGCCGGCGGCCGCCAGCCGCTCCGCCTCCTCGGCACTCATGACGACCTTGCCCGAGACGGCGCCGGGCGAGGCCGGCAGACCCTTGGCGATGACCCGCCGCTCGGCCTTGGGGTCGAGGGTCGGGTGGAGCAGCTGGTCGAGCTGCGCAGGGTCGATCCGCAGGAGCGCTTCCTCCCGCGTGATGAGCCCTTCGCGGGCCATGTCGACCGCGATCTTGAGCGCCGCGGCGGCGGTCCGCTTGCCGGTGCGGGTCTGCAGGACGTAGAGTCGGCTCTTTTGCACCGTGAACTCGATGTCCTGCATGTCGCGATAGTGCCGCTCCAGCCGGTCGAAGACCTCGACCAGCTCGGCGAAAGAGCGCGGCAGCCGCTCCTCCATCGAGGAACCGGCGGCAGCCGGCCCGGCCATCGCCTTGGAGAGCGGCTGCGGCGTGCGGATGCCCGCCACCACGTCCTCGCCCTGGGCGTTCACGAGATATTCGCCGTAGCGGACCTTCTCACCGGTCGAGGGGTTGCGGGTGAAGGCCACGCCGGTCGCGCAATCCTCGCCCATGTTGCCGAACACCATGGCCTGGACGGTGACCGCGGTGCCCATCTCCGCCGGGATGCCGTGCAGCTTGCGGTAGGTCTGGGCACGCGGGTTCATCCAGGAGCCGAAGACGGCACCGATCGCCCCCCAGAGCTGCTCCTCCGGGTCGTCCGGGAAGTCCCGGCCGAGTGCCTTGCGGACGATCGCCTTGTAGGCCGAAACGAGCTCCTCGAGCGCCTCGGCCGGCAGCTCGTTGTCGAACCGGGCGCCGCGCTCGCGCTTGGCTTCCTCGAGCCGCTCCTCGAACAGGTAATGGTCGATGCCGAGGACCACGTCGCCGTACATCTGGACGAAGCGGCGATAGCTGTCGAAGGCGAAGCGGCGATCCTCGCTCGCCCGGGCGAGGCCCTCGACCGTCCGGTCGTTGAGGCCGAGATTGAGGACCGTGTCCATCATGCCCGGCATGGAGACCGGCGCGCCCGAGCGGACCGAGACGAGGAGCGGCCGGTCGGGGTCGCCGAAGCGGGCGCCGACCTCGGCCTCGACCGCGGCGAGGGCGGCTCGGACCTGCTCGCGCAGGCCTTCGGGGTAACTCTTGTCGTGGGCGTAGTACCAGGCGCAGACCTCGGTCGTGATCGTGAAGCCGGGCGGCACCGGCAGGCCCAGGCTCGCCATCTCCGCGAGATTGGCCCCCTTGCCGCCCAACAGGCGACGCATGCCGGCGTCGCCCTCGGCGCCGCCGCGACCGAAGCCGTAGACCCATTTCTTGGTCATGAGCCGCCCATCCTCCGAAAAGCCGCTCGCGCCCGGGACGGCCCCTCGCCTACCCGCGCCCGGGCTCCTCGATCCGCGCGAAATCCGCGACGTCGCCGAGCGCCGATCCTATCCGCGACAGCATGAACAAACGGTTGACGCGCAGCTCGGGTTCGGGCGCGTTGACCATCACCCGATCGAAGAAGGCGTCGATCGGGCGCCGCAAGGCCGCGAGGGCGGCCATGGCACCGGCCCAATCCTCGGCTGCGAGGGCGGTGGCGATCCGCGGGCTCGCGGCCTCGAGCGCGTCGAACAGGGCGATCTCCTCGCTCGCCCGCAAGAGCTCGCGGCGCGGCTCGCCACGATAGGCGCGGCCGTCCTTGCGTTCTTCGATCGCCACGATGTTGGTGGCCCGGCGGTAACCCGCGAGCAGGTTGGCGCCGTCCTCGCTCTCGAGGAAGGTGCGGAGTGCCGCGACCCGGGCCTGCAGGCGCACGAGATCGTCGTCGAGCCCGACCGCCAGGACCGCGGCGATGTGGTCGTGGCGCACCCCCTCGCCGCGCAGATGGACGACGAGCCGGTCGGCCAAGAAGCGCAGGAGCTCGTCCGAAAGTGCCGCGCGGTCGAGGTCGGCGAAGCGCGCACCGTAGCCGTCGAGCGCAGTCGTGAAGGCCCGGCGCAGCGGCAGCCGCAGCCGGTTCTCGCTCACCAGCCGGATGATGCCGAGCCCTGCCCGGCGGAGCGCGAACGGGTCCTTGGTGCCGGTCGGTCGGATCCCGGCTGCGAAGAAGCCCACGAGATGGTCGATCCGGTCGGCGAGCGCGAGGACCACGCTCTCGGGTGCCTTCGGGCAGCGATCTTCGGGGCCCTTCGGGCCGTAGTGCTCGGCGATCGCCCGGGCGACGGCCTCGGGCTCGCCCTGCACCCGTGCGTAGTGACCGCCCATGATCCCCTGCAGTTCGGGGAACTCGCCCACCATGCCGGTGACGAGATCGGCCTTGGCCAGAAGCGCCGCTCGCTCGGCGAGGATCCGGTCGGCGCCCGGAACGAACGGGCAGAGGAAGCCCGCAAGGGCGACGAGCCGCTCGACCCGCTCGGCTTGGGTGCCGAGTTTCTCGTGGAAGACCATCGCGGCGAGCTTCGGCAGCCGGCTTTCGAGGCTCCGCTTCTTGTCCTGCTCCCAGAAGAAGCGGGCGTCCCAGAGGCGGGCGCGGAGCACCCGCTCGTTGCCCGCGACGATCGCGGCACCACCGTCCGCGGGCTCGATGCCGGCGACCAGCACGAAACGGGGGGCGAGCCTCCCGTCCGGTGTCTCGAGGGCGAGGTAGCGCTGGTTCTGCCGCATGGTCAGCACGAGCACCTCGCTCGGGATGTCCATGAAGGCGGGGTCGATCCGGCCCAAGAGCGGCACCGGCCATTCGACCAGACCCACGATCTCCTCGATCAGCCCCTCGTCGCGGACGAGCCGGAGCCCCTCCCCCGCGGCCAGCCGTTCGGCGCCCTCGAGGATCCGCCGCCTTCGCTCGGCCGGGTCGAGCACGACCTTGGCACCCGCGAGCGCGCGCTCGTATTCGGCGAAGCTCTTCGGGCGCAGCGCCGCGGGTGCCAGTAAGCGATGGCCCCGGGTCGTGGCCCCGCTCTCGATCCCGGCGAAGCCGAAGGGCACGACCTCCCCGTCGAAGAGGCAGAGGATCGAGCGCAAGGGCCGCACCCAGCGCGCCTCGCCCGTGCCCCAGCGCATCGACTTGGGCCAGGGAAAGCGGCCCAAAAGTTCGGGCAGGCGGGTGGCGAGGAGGTCGCGGGTGGCGGCACCGGGCTCACGGACGATCGCCCAGAGCACCCTGCCCTTCTTCTCCTCGCGGACCTCGACCGTGGCACCGTCGGGCGGCAGGCTGCGCTTGAACCCCTCGATCGCCGCGACGGGCGCGTCCTCGCGCGGGCCCCGGCGCTCGGTGACCCGGTCGGGCTGGCGCGAGGGCAGACCCGTCACGACCGCGACGAGTCGGCGCGGGGTCGTGAAGCAGCGGATCGGCTCGTCGAAGGCGAGGCCGGCTTCCCGGAACAGATCGCCCAAGAGTTCGGCAAGGTCGCGGCGCGCCCGCTCCTGCATGCGCGCCGGCATCTCCTCGGCGAAGAGCTCGAGCAGCAGTTCGGCCATGGGCTCAGCCCGACCCCTGCCCGGTCCGCTCGAGCCAGGCCTCGCAGCAGGCCTTGGCGAGCGCCCGCACCCGGCCGATATAGGCCTGCCGCTCGGCGACGCCGATCGCACCGCGCGCGTCGAGGAGGTTGAACAGGTGGCTCGCCTTGAGGCACTGGTCGTAGGCCGGCAGCGGCAGCCGGTGGGCGAGCAGATGGCGGCATTCGGCCTCGGCGTCCTCGAAATGACGCGCCAGGCGCTCGACCGTCGCGTACTCGAAATTGTGCGCGGAATATTGCCGCTCGGCCTCGAGGAACACGTCGCCGTAGGTGACGCCCGCGCCGTTGAAATCGAGCTCGTAGACGTTCTCGATCCCCTGCACGTACATGGCGAGCCGCTCGAGCCCGTAAGTGAGCTCGCCCGACACCGGCCGGCAGTCGATCCCACCCACCTGCTGGAAATAGGTGAACTGGGTGACCTCCATCCCGTCGCACCAGACCTCCCAGCCGAGGCCCCATGCGCCGAGGGTCGGGCTCTCCCAGTCGTCCTCGACGAAGCGGATGTCGTGCAGGAGCGGATCGATCCCAAGGGCCACCAAGCTCTCGAGATAGGTCTCCTGCAGATCGGGCGGCGAGGGCTTCAAGATCACCTGGAACTGGTAATAGTGCTGCAGCCGGTTCGGATTCTCGCCGTAGCGGCCGTCGGTCGGCCGGCGCGAGGGCTGGACATAGGCCGCCCGCCAGGGCTCCGGGCCGAGCGCCCGCAATGTCGTCGCCGGGTGGAAGGTGCCGGCGCCGACCTCCATGTCGTAGGGTTGGAGGATCAGGCAGCCCCGCTCGCCCCAGAATTGTTGCAGGCGGAGGATGAGTTCTTGGAAGCTCGGCGGGCGGGGGCTGGCCACGTCGGCACTCGGTTTCGGCTGGCCTCGTGTTGCGTTGCACACGCTCTAGAAGGCGGCCCGCAGCGGGGTCAAGGCGGGTGCGGCGCTCGGACCCGGTCGATCCGGCACTCTTCCACGCTCGGGCACCAGGTTCCGTTCGGGACCCAGGTTCCGCAGCGCGGGCAGGGAACGAGGTCGGTCGTCTCGCCGGCCGACGCGCCGCGGCCGGTTGGCGGCACCGGTGGTTGGCGCTGCGCCTGCTCGAGCTTCTTCTGCAGCACGGTCAACAGGCGAAGGCCCTTCCAGGCGGCGACGATCACCAGGAGGACGACCAGGATCTTACCCAAGCTCAAGGTGAACATCGCTCCTCCCCTTCCCGGTGCCCGCCGTCCCGTTCAAAGACCGAGGCGGGCGCGCAGCGCCCGTTCCTCGAGGAGGGCGAGGCCCTCGGCCGCGGCTTCGGCGGCGAGCGTGCCGAGCCCCATCCGCGAGAGGAGGCGCGGCCGCGACGGGTTGACGAGCCGGACCCGCACGTCCGCGCCGAACCGTTCCTCGAGGGTCGTGCGCAGCTCGCCCAGGCCGTCGGCCAGGCCCACCGCCACCGCCCGTACCCCGGTCCAGACCCGGCCGTCGAACAGTTCCGCTTCGGGCGCCTTCAAGCGGCCGGCGCGGCGGGTGCGCACCTGCTCTTTGAAGCGCTCGTGGATGTCGCCTTGCAGCTCGGCGAGCAGGGCCAGATCCTCCGCCCGTTCGGGGCGGAACGGGTCCAAGAAGCTCTTGCGGGCGCCGGCCGTGTGCACCCGACGCTCGATCCCGAGCCGCTCGATCGCCTGACCGAAGCCGAAGCCCGCGCTGATCACCCCGATCGAGCCCAGGATCGAGGCCGGATCGACCAGGATCTCGTCGGCCGCGGTGGCGAGCCAATAGCCACCCGAAGCGGCGACGTCCTCGACGAAGGCGAGCACCGGCCGGCGGTTCCGCTCGGCCAAAGCGCGGATCCGGCCGGCGATCAGCGCCGATTGCACCGCCGAGCCGCCCGGGCTGTTGATCAGGAGCGCAACCGCCGGGGCGTGGCCGATCGCGAAAGCCCGGTCGATCGCCCGCTCGAGCCCGGTGAGCGAGAGGCCGGCGCCGCGCAGCGGCAGGCTGCCGATCAGTCCCGCGAGGCGGATCACCGGCACGATCGGGCGGCGCCGCCAGAAGGCCCAGAACGGCCGGGGCGCGGGCGGCGTCGGGGTCACCATGGGATCGGCTCGGCTCCACGCAGGACAGCTTCGGCAGCCTCGGTATAGCGCCCGTCCGGGCGGTGCAAGACGAGGCCCGGCAGAAGCCGCGCCGGCGCCCGGCTCCCCTTGCGCGCGCGGACCAGGATCCGGCGCGCCGGCTCGCCCTCCTTGGGCCAGAGTGGGAACAGGGTGATCTCGCCCGCCCGGCCCGTGAGTGCCGCGAGGAGCTCCGGCAGTCGATCGGCCCGGTGGACGAGGACGAGCCGGCCATGGGGGGCGAGCCGCGCGAGGCAGGCCTCGACCCAGCGACACAGGTCGGTCGATTCGAGCCGCGCCGCCGCCCGGCCGGGCTCGTCCGGCTTGCGCGCCCGGGCGGGCTCGAGGAAGGGCGGGTTGGAGGCGACCCAATCGAAAGCCGTGCGCCGCAGCTCGGGCGGCGGGGCCGAGAGATCGCCCTCGACGAGCTGCACCCGGCCCTCGAGCCCGGCGAGGGCCACGCTCGCCCGGGCGAGTTCGAGGGTGGTCCGATCACGCTCGAGGCCGGTGACGAGAACGTCGGGGCAGCGCACGGCGAGGCAGAGGCTCGCAGAACCGGTGCCGCAACCGGCATCCAGCACCCGCTCGCCGGGCCGGGCGCCGACCGCGGCGGCCAACAACACCGGGTCGATCGCCGCCCGATAGCCCCGTTTCGGCTGGAGGAGGCGGACCCGGCCACCGAGCAACAGGTCGAGCGTGGTGGCGCTCTCGCCCGCTTGCCCGTCGGTGGTGCTCGCCTCGGAAGTGAGCGGGCACATTTGCCAGAGGCTCCTCGGGGGTATAAGTCCGCTCCAAGATGACCCGGCCGGACGGGCGGGTCGAGGGAGACGCCTCGTGTCCCCAGCAGCAGCGATGCGCAGCGAGCCGAGCCGTTCGGCACTCGAGGAGGCCCGAGCCCTCGTCGCCGAGGACATGGCACGGGTCGACCGATTGATCCTCGAACGGCTGCAGAGCGAGGTCTCGCTGATCCCCGAGCTCGCCCGGCATCTGATCGCCGCCGGCGGCAAGCGGATCCGGCCGATGCTCACCCTGCTTTCGGCCCGGATGTGCGGCTATCGGGGCGAGCACCACGTGGCGCTCGCGACCGCCGTCGAGTTCATCCACACCGCCACGCTCTTGCACGACGACGTGGTCGACGACAGCGATCTGCGGCGCGGCAGGGCCACGGCCAACGCGCTCTGGGGTAACAAGGCCCCGGTGCTCGTGGGCGATTTCCTCTTCAGCCGGGCCTTCCAGCTCATGGTCGGCGTGGGCGATCTCGAGGTGCTGGGCATCCTCGCGCGGGCGAGTGCGGTGATCGCCGAAGGCGAAGTCCTCCAGCTCGTCACCGCCAACGACACGGCGACCAGCGAGGAGGCCTATCTGCGGATGATCGCCGGCAAGACCGCCGCGCTGTTCGAGGCGGCCTGCGAGGTGGGTGCGGTCGTGGCCGGCCGGCCACGAAGCGAGGCCGCGGCGCTCGCGACCTACGGTCGCTCGCTCGGCATGGCCTTCCAGCTGGTCGACGACGCGCTCGACTACAGCGCCCGCGAGGCCGAGCTCGGCAAGGCCGTGGGCGACGATTTCCGCGACGGCAAGATCACGCTGCCGGTGCTCGTGGCCTTCGCTCGCGGCAGCGAGGCGGAGCGCGCCTTTTGGCGGCGGACCCTGGAGCAGGTCGAGCAAACGGCGAGCGACCTCGCCGAGGCGCAGCGCCTCTTGGCCCGCCACCGGGCGATCGAGGCGACGCTCGAGCGCGCTCGGGCCTACGGGCGGGCGGCGCGCGAGGCGCTCGCCCCCTTCCCCCGCTCGCCGGCTCGCGACGCGCTCTCGGGCCTCGTCGATTTCTGCATCGAGCGCGCTTATTGAGCCGGCGCGCGGTGTCCTCGCGGCTTCGGGCTTGCGGGCGGCGGCCGGGCCGACTATCTCCTCGGCCGGCCCCGGTCGGAGCGTAGCTCAGCCTGGTAGAGCACTGCTTTCGGGAGGCAGGGGTCGCGTGTTCGAATCACGCCGCTCCGACCATCTTCTTCGCTCCCGGTGACGCATGCGTTGGTGGCAGTGGCTGCCCATCGGTCGGGTGGGCGAGATCGCACCCGAGGAGTTGGCGCGCCGCATCCGCGAGGGACGGGCACCCGTCATCCTCGACGTGCGCAGCGCCGCCGAGGTCGCCGAGGGCACGATCCCGGGGGCGCGCCACGTTCCCGTCCACCTGCTCCCGTCTCGCTTCGCCGAACTCGGCCTTTCACCCGGCAGCGAGGTCGTGGCGGTCTGCAAGACCGCGCACCGTTCGATCCCGGCCGTCCGCTTCTTGACCGAACGAGGCTGCCGCGCCGTTCAGCTCGCGGGCGGGATGGATGCCTGGCGGCGGGCCGGGCTGCCGGTCGAGCGACCGGCCGAGGCCTGAGCGCTCAGCCCGGCACGGTCCAGGTCGGCGCGCGGCGGATCACCGCAGCGAGATCGAGCCCCGGCGCGCGGGCCCGCTCGGCCTCGACCTGCTCGCGCACGAGCCGCTCGTAGCTCGCCGGTGCCGGATCGGCGTAGAGCACGCCGAGCGCCACCGGCAGCGGTGGCTCGAGGGCGGCCAAGAGCGTGGCGAGCGAACGGTCGCGCTCGTCGTGGACCAGCACGCCCGCCGCCTGCCAGCCCTCCGGCCCGACCTCGACGACCTCGAGGCCGGCCCGATCGCGGCCCGGGGCGAGCCCCTTGCGGCCGTCGGCGAACAGCAAGGGCTCGCCGTGGCGCAGGAGGAGCTGGGCCTCGGCGGCGTGCGCCTTCTCGGTGATCGCCGCCCAGGCTCCGTCGGCGTAGATCACGCAGTTCTGCAGGATCTCGACCATCGCCGCCCCGGGATGGCGGCGGGCCCGGACCAGGATCTCGGGCAGCTGCTTCTGGTGGACGTCGACGCTGCGGGCCACGAACCGCGCCCCGGCCGCGAGGGCCAGCGAGCAGGCCGAGAGCGGCCGCTCGAGCAGGCCCGAAGGTGTCGAGGGGGTGCGCGTGCCCGTGGGCGTGGTCGGCGAGGCTTGGCCCTTGGTCAGGCCGTAGATCGCGTTGTTGACGATCAAGATCACGAGATCGAGGTCGCGGCGGAGCGCGTGGACCAGATGGTTCGTGCCGATCGCCAGCATGTCGCCGTCGCCGCCCACCACCCAGACGTCGAGCTCGGGCCTGGCGAGCTTGATGCCGGTCGCGATGGCCGGCGCCCGGCCGTGGATGCCGTGGAAGCCGTAGGTCGCGAGATAGTGCGGGAAGCGGGCGGCACAGCCGATCCCCGAGACGAACACGGTCCGGTCCGGGTCGGCGCCGAGCTCGGCGAGCGCCTTCTCGACCGCCTTCAAGATCGCGTAGTCGCCGCAGCCCGGGCACCAGCGGACCTCCTGGTCGGAGGCGTAGTCCTTGGGCTCGAGGCGGCGGGCCTCGCCGCCCGGAGCGGGCTCGGCCGGAAGGTCGAGAACGGTCGCGTCGGCGCTCACGGGGCCTCCTCGAGCCGGGCCTCGATCGCCTGGCTCAATTCTTCGACGGTGAACGGCCGGCCGGTGACCTTGGCAAGCGGCTCGGCCGGGACGAGCAGCTCGGCGCGCAGGAGCGTGGCGAGCTGGCCCGTGTTCATCTCCGGGACCAGGATCCGGCGAAAGCCCGACAAGAGATCGCCGAGGCCGCGCGGCAAGGGCCAGAGATGGCGGAGATGGAGATGCGCCACGTCGCGGCCTCGGGCTCGGGCCGCCGCCACCGCATCGGCGATCGGCCCGTAGGTGCTGCCCCAACCCACGAGCACGAGCCGGTCGTCCGGATCGCCCTGCTCGAGCGCGGCGGGCGGGATGTCGTCGGCCACCGCGAGGATCTTGGCGCGCCGGGCTGCGGTCATCCGGGCGTGGTTGACCGGGTCGTAGGAGATCGCACCGGTCTCGAAGTCGCGCTCGAGGCCGCTGATCCGGTGCGCGAGGCCGGGTGTTCCCGGCACCACCCAGGGCCGCACCCCGCGCGCGTCCCGCCGATAGGGGCGAAAGTCCTCGCGACTCGTGTGGAAGCGCACCGGGAAGGCCGGCTCTGCGGAAAGCTCGGGGATCCGCCAGGGCTCGGCCGCGTTCGCGAGGAAGGCGTCGGCGAGCAGGATCACGGGCGTCATGTGCCGGACGGCGAGGCGGACCGCCTCGCGGGCGATCGCGAAACCGTCCGAGGGGGTGGCGGCCGCGAGCACGACGAGCGGGGTGTCGCCGTTGCGGCCGAAGACCGCCTGGAAGAGGTCGGACTGCTCGGTCTTGGTCGGCATGCCGGTCGAGGGCCCGGCGCGCTGCACGTCGATCACGACGAGCGGCAGCTCGACCGCGACGGCGAGCCCGAGCGCTTCGGTCTTCAAGGCCATGCCCGGCCCCGAGGTGCCGGTGACCCCGAGCGCCCCGGCGTAAGAGGCGCCGATCGCCGCGCAGACCGCGGCGATCTCGTCTTCGGCCTGGAAGGTCGTGACCCCGAGGGGGCGCAGCCCGGCGAGCTGGTGCAACAGCCCCGAGGCCGGGGTGATCGGGTAGGAGCAATAGACGAGCTCGAGCCCGGCGTCCCTGCCCCCGGCGAGCAGGCCGAAGGCGAGCGCCTCGAGCCCGTTGACCGTGCGGTAGGTGCCGGGCTCGAGCGGCGCCCGGCCGACCGCGAAGGCGGGGATCGCGAGCTCGCTCACCTCGCCGAACCGGTGGCCCGCGGCGAGGGCCGCCTTGTTGGCCGCCAACAGCGTGGGCTCGTGGGCGAAGCGCCGCTCGAGCCAGGCCTCGACCGAGCGGCTGTCGCGGTCGTGCATCCAGAGAACGAGGCCGAGCGCCCAGAAATTCTTGGCGCGGCCGGCCTCGCGCGCCGAGACGCCGGTCCCGGCGGTGGCCTTGCGGGTGAGCTCCTCGATCGGGATCTCGAGCACCCGGAACGGCCGGAGCGTGCCGTCCTCGCGCGGGTCGGCGGCGAACCCGGCGCGCTCGAGCTCGCGCTTCTTGAAGGTGCCGGGATCCAGGATCACGAGGGCACCGGGCCGCAGATCGGGCAGGTTGACCTTGAGGGCGGCCGGGTTGAGGGCGACCAGCATGTCCGGCCGGTCGCCGACCGTGTGCACCCGGTGATCGGCGAACTGGATCTGGAAGGAGGAGACGCCGAAGGTCGTGCCGGCCGGGGCGCGGATTTCCGCCGGGAAGTCGGGGAAGGTCTCGAGGTCGGCGCCCGAGAGCGCGGTCGCGAGGGCGAGCTGGCCGCCCGCCACCTGGATCCCGTCGCCGCTGTCGCCCGAGAGCCGCACGACGACGCTCGAGCGCGGGGTGCGCGCGGGGCGCGGCCGAGCCCCGACCACGGGTGCGCCCACGATCTCCGCCATCGCCGCACTCCGCCCCGCCGCGTTCATGAGCCGATGCTCATACGTCCCGCAGATCGGTCGCCCGGGCGCGCGGGGCAACGCGACAGGCGGGCGCAGCCGGTCCGATCCCCCCGTTCACGAGGCGCCGAGCCACCAGCGACCGCCGCAATTGGCGGCCACCCCTTCCTCGAGCTCGCGCTGGACCCGTGGCCGATCCGGCCGATCCGTGAGCGCCCAGGCGGCGGCCGTGGGCGCCGCCACGGCCACCGTGGCCACGCAAGCCGCACCCTTGACGAGCAGGAGGACGGGGGTGCCGACCACCGCGAGTGCCCCACCGTCGGGCCGCTCCGGGCTCGCCGTGCAGGCGGCGAGCCCGAGCCCGCCGCCCAGCAGGCACAGGGCGCGGCGCACGGCCGGCCTCAGCCGTACCGGTAGGGCGGGCCGGCCTTCTCCATGGTCGCGAGATAGTCCTTCAAGATCTGCACGACCTTGGCCGTCCGCGGGCTCTTCTTGGCGACCTCGTCCCAGAACTGGAGTGCCGCCTTCTCGATCGTCGCCCATTCGGACTCGGGGATCGAGGTGAGCTGGAGCTTGCCGCCCTTCGTCCGGTAATGCGCCTCGCCCCACCAGTACCAGTGCAGCCTGTAGTAGTGCGAGCTGTCGATACACAGCTTGAACAGCTCCTTGAGATGCGCCGGCAGGGCGTTCCACTTCTCGGTGTTGACGATGTACGAGCCGGCCCAGGCGCCGGAGATGTTGTTCGTGAGATAATATTTGGTGACGTCGGCCCAGCCCACGGTGTAGACCTCGGTGATCCCGGACCAGCACACCCCGTCGAGCTCGCCCGTCTGGATCGCCACCTGCACGTCCTCGTAGGGCAGCGAGACCGGCACGACGCCGAAGCGCTGCAGGAACTGGCCGCCGGTCGGGAACATGTAGAGCCGCAGGCCCTTCAAGTCGGCGAGCGAGCGGACCGGCTTGGTCGAGGCGATGTTGCAGGGGTCCCACGAGCCGGTCGAAAGCCAGGTGACGCCCGGGACCTCCTTGTAGGCCTCCTCCCAGATCTCCTTGAGCCCGTACCAGTTCCACAAGGTCGGGACGTCGAGCGAATAGCGGCAAGCGAAGGGGAAGTAGGCCGAGAACACCGAAACATCGATCGGTGCCGCCATCGAGTCCTCGTCGGATTGGGCGGCGTCGATCGTGCCGCGCTGCACGGCACGGAACAGCTCGCCCTGCGGCACGAGCTGGTCGGCGGTGTAGAGCTCGACCACCATCTGGCCGTTGGCGGCCTTGTTGAAGGCGTCGATCGACGGCTTGATGACGTGCTCGGCCAAAGCCGGCCCGGCATAGGTCTGCAGCCGCCAGCGGATCGGCGTCTGGGCGCGCAGGATGGCGGGTGCGGCGAGGGCCGCCGTGCCGGCGCCGGCGGCCAGGCCCACGCTTTTGAGCAGGTCGCGTTTGGTGGTCATCGGCCGATGCTCCCTTGCGGGGCCCGCCACGGCAGGGCGGCCCCTCCCCGCCCCGGACCTTGCCACGCCGTCGCGCACGGGCCAACCGCCTCGCACCGGCTGCGCGGCCTCCATCGAAAGCCCGCCCGACCGGCGACGCGGGATCTCGCCGAACTTTACCCATGGCCGCGCCTCAAAGGGGCGGCGGCGCGGAGAGTTCGCGGAGCTTGGCGATCGCGGCCGAAAGATCGTCCCCGGCCGCCAATACGAGCAGAACGGGGCGGCGGCCCCCGTAACGCCTGCCCACCGACTTCCCGAGGGCAGCGCCGAGCGCGAGGCAAGGATCGCGGGCGGGAATCGTCCTGCCCACCCCGGCGACAGGTATGTGGAACCACAAAAGAGCGTGACCGGCGGAGAACCCGTGTTCGCCGACGCTTTGCCCCGCCTCGAGCAACGACCCGGTCCGCGCGTCGAAGAGGAAGGCAGCCGCGACCTCGCGATCCTCTTTCATGATGCCCCCACCGAGGACCAGTTCGGTGGCAACGAATTGCACGGGTTGCCGACGGTGTTCGGCCACGGCGAGCAGATCGACCGCACGGGCCCGCAACTGCTCGGCGATCGGCCCCGCGAAGAGCTCGGCGAGCGACAGCCGGTCGCGGCGGGGGGCGCTCTCGTTCCAAAAGGTCGCCGTCGGCAAGACCTCGACAGGGTCGAAGCTCTCTCGGATTCCTTCGACGAGGCAGCGCGGATCGGCGGGCTCGCCCGGCTTGCCGAACAGGTCCGTGTCGTCGACTTCGCCCGTCACGGGGACGATCATGATCACATATTGCTTCGGCACTTTACGGACGAAGGCGTCGCGGACCACAGTGAGCGCCGGCATCTCCGGCAGTGCGGCGGCGGTCGGTGCGAACGAAGCCATCGCGGGTTCCTTCGTCACCTCGCAGCTCGCGAGGTTCCCCGCCGCCGCGACCAACACGGCTCCTGCTCGAAGCACCCTGGCCCACCGTCCGAACGATCCGCTCATGCGATGCGATCCCCGCACCTGGCCGACAGCCGTCCGCCGTACACCGGGCAGCCGAGGCCAACAACGATCGCGAGCGGCGCGCGGCCGGCATCGCGCTCGCGTCAGCAGAGCGCTCCACGCGATCGCCTCCCGGGCAGGCATCTCGAAGCGCTTGCGGCCAAGATCCCCTCCGACACGGAGCGGCAGCGCGACCCGGCGGTGAGTCGCGTCAAGGTCGGCGACGTGCACCGTGCCCGGGGCGATCTCGTGGGCGCGCTCGAGGCCTTCGGCAAAAGCCTCGAGATCGCCGAGGCGCTCGCGGCCAAGGACCCCGCCAACACGGATTCGCAGCGTGGCCTGATCGTCGCCCTCGTCAAAGTCGCCCAGCTCGCCGCCCAGGAGGGGCGCAACACGGAGGCGCGGGCACGCTACGGACAGGCCCTGCGGATCGCCCGGGCGCTCGAGGCGACCGGCAGGCTCGCCCCGGCCGACGCCTGGATGCCCGGCGATCTGGAGCGGCAGCTCGCGGCGCTGCCGCCCTGAGCGCGCTTGTCGGGCAGGCGTGAGCGGACTATGATCCGCGATAGGGGAGAGAGGCGCCGTCGGTTGCCAGTGAGAGGAACCGATGCCGCAAGCCTGCCCCGCCCTCCCCGCTGCCAGCCGCGCCGCGGCTCCCGAGCCGCGGCTCCCCGACCTCGCCGCGCTGCGCGCCGCCTGGCGAGCCCGCCGCCCCCCGGCCGACCCGGCCGAAGACCACGCCCTCGAGGCCCTCGTCTCGACGGTCTGGCGCAGCCACCGTCTGGCCGCCCTCGAGCTCCGGCTGCTCGAAGCGCTCCTCGCGGGCGAGGCAGTCGGGCCTTTACCCTCGCTCGCGACGCTCGTGCGCTACGGCAACCGGCTCGAGCGGGTGCGCCGCGCGGCCGAGCTCGAGCTCGAGCGGCTGCGCCGCGAACCCCGGCCCGCCCCGAGCACCGCGGCACCCGAGCCGGCCGCGCCCGACCCGCGCGGCGAGGCTTCGCGCGAATCGGCGCACGAGCCTCCCGAAGCGGCGCCGAGGGCCGCCGAAGCGGGCGTCGATCGAGCGGGGACAAAAGCTCCCGAGCCGCCGCGCGGAGCTGTGGCGACCGCGGGCGGGGCATCGCCGGACGCGGCTCCCGAAGCCCGCGGGCCGACCGCGGAGCCGAAGACGACGCCCGCGCGCGGGCCGGGGCCCCTCGCCTCCGCGACCTCCGCCCTGCGCGTCGCGGCCCGGGTCTCGACCTCGAGCGTGGGGCTCGTGGCCGGGCTGGATGCGGCCGGTGTGCCCCTTCCCGACTTGCCGCCCTACGCGGCGGCGGCGTCCGCCGGTCGAGTGCGGACTCAGCGGGCGTAGACGAGCTTCGGTAAAAAGAGCGCGAGCTGCGGGAAGAGCCCGACGATCAAAAGCGTCACGAGCATGATCGCCACGAAGGGGGCGACCGAGCGGTAGATGTCGGCGAGCCGGATCTCGGGTGGGGCCATCGCCCGCATGAGGAAGAGATTGTAGCCGAAGGGCGGGGTCAGGTACGCGATCTGGCAGGTGATCGTGTAGAGCACACCGTACCAGATCGGATCGAAGCCGAGCTTGCGCACGAGCGGGATGTACAGCGGGGCGACGATCACCAGCATCGCCGTGTCGTCGAGAAAGGTGCCGAGGATCAAGAAGGAGAGCTGCATCAAGACGAGGACTTGCCAGGGCTCGAGATGCATCTGGCCGATCACGAGCCGCTCCACGGCCTTGACCGCGCCGAGCCCGTCGAAGACCGCGCCGAAAGCGAGGGCGGCCGTGATGATCCAGAGGAACATGCAGGAGACGGCGAGCGTCTTCTTGGCACAATCCTCGAGGAAGGCGAGCGTGAGCCGGCCCTTGAAGGCGGTCACGAGGAGCGAAGAGAGGGCGCCCACGGCCGCACTCTCGACGAGGCTCGTCACCCCTTTGACGAAGAGGCCGATCATGAGGGCGAAGATGGCGAGCGGCCACAAGCCCGCGCGCAGGAGGAGGAGCTTCTCGCGCCGGGGGATCGCCGCCCGCTCCTCGGCGGGAAGCGGGGGGCCGAGCTCCGGCTGCAGCCGGCAGCGGATCAGGATGTAGAGGACGAAGAGGGCGGCCATGAGCAGCCCCGGCAGGATCCCGGCGAGCCAGAGATGGCCCACGGGCTGGCGGGCGATCATCCCGTAGAGGACGAGGACGACCGAGGGCGGGATGAGGATCCCGAGCGTGCTGCCGGCCTGGATCACGCCCGTGACCATGAGCTTGTCGTAGCCGCGCTGGAGCATGGCCGGGAGCGCGATCGTGGCGCCGATCGCGAGTCCCGCGACCGACAGGCCGTTGATCGCGGAGATCAGCACCATGAGGACGATCGTGCCGATCGCGAGGCCGCCCCGCACCCCGCCCGACCAGACGTGGACCATGCGGTAGAGGTCGTCGGCCAGGCCCGAGCCCGCGAGCACGTAGCCCATGAGGACGAAGAGCGGCAGGGTCACGAGGGCGTACCAGTTCATGACCTGGATCGCCGCGTTGAACGGGATCTCGACCCCGCCCGTGCCCCAGAGGGCGAGCGTGGCGACCGAGGCCACGAAGCCGATCGCCGCGAAGACGCGCTGGCCCGTCAAGAGCATGAGCATCATGCCCGAGAACATGAGGATGGCGATGAGCTCGTAGCTCACGGCCGCTCGTCCTCGGGTAGAGGCTTGCCGCGGAAGCGCGCGAGATCACGGAGGAACAGCGCGGTCGCTTGCAAGAAGATCAAGACGAGGCCCACGACCATGACGATCTTGATCGGCGCCAAGGGCGGCGCCCAGGCCGAATAGTTGCGCTGATCGTAGGTGATCGCGTAATGCGTGCTGGAGATTCCGCCGATCAACATCACCGCCAAATAGAAGAACAGGCAGAAGGCGGTGAGGGAATCGGCGAAGGCGCGGGTCTCGGGGCGCCAGCGCGCATAGAGCAGATCCATCCGCACGTGCGCGTCGGCCTTCAACGACCAGCCGCCGCCCAACAGGAAATAGGCCGCGAGCAGGAACTGTGCCGTCTCGACCGACCAGAGGAGCGGCACGTTCAACACGGTGCGCGAGAAGGAGGCGTAGAGCAGCAACAGGAGGAAGACGAAGATCATCCAGACGACGAGCCGGCCGACCGTGCGGTTCAGCGCGTCCACGAAGCGAACGTAGCGGACGAGCGCGGGCGGCACCGGTTGCTCGACGGGTCGCGGGCGGCTCGAAGGACGGTCTCAGACCGGCAGCGTGTAGGCGGTCTTGACCGTCGTGTAAAACTCGACCGCGTAACGGCCCTGCTCGCGCGGGCCGTAGGAGCTGCCTTTGCGGCCGCCGAAGGGGACGTGGTAGTCGACCCCGGCCGTGGGCAGGTTGACCATCACGAGCCCGGCCTGCGCGTGCCGCTTGAAATGCTGGGCGTATTTCAGGGAGGTCGTGCAGATGCCGGAGGACAGCCCGTAGGGCGTGTCGTTGGCGACCGCCAGGGCCTCGTCGTAGTCCTTGACCCGGATCACCGAGGCGACCGGGCCGAACACCTCCTCGCGGTTGATCCGCATCTCGGGCGTGGTGTCGGTGAAGAGCGCGGGCTCGAGGTAGAAGCCGGGGGTGGCGCGGGTGAGGCGCTCGCCGCCGCAGGCGAGCTTGGCGCCCTCCTGCTTGGCGATCTCGATGTACATGAGGTCCTGGTCGAGCTGGCGTTGGTCGACGACCGGGCCGATCTGCGTGCCGGGCTTCAACGCGTCGTCGACCACGAGTTTGACCATCGCCTCGACCATCGCGCTCACGAAGCGGTCGTGGATCTTCTCGGTGACCACGAGCCGCGAGGAGGCGGTGCAGCGCTGGCCCGTCTGGTAGAAGGCACCTTGGATCGCACAATGGACCGCCGTCGGCAGATCGGCGTCGTCGAGCACCACCAAGGGGTTCTTGCCGCCCATTTCGAGCTGGCATTTCTTCATCGTCCGGGCGCAGACCTCGGCCACGTGCCGGCCGATCTCGACCGAGCCCGTGAAGCTCACCGCATCGACGTGCGGCGAGGCGATGATCGCCTCGCCCACGACCGAGCCGCGGCCCATCACGAGGTTGACCACCCCTTTGGGCAGGGTGCGGGCGAGGATCTCGCAGATCGCCCAGGCCGAGCCGGGGCAGAGATCGGCCGGCTTCAAAACCACGGTGTTACCGTAGGCGAGCGCGGGTGCCATCTTCCAGGCCGGGATCGCGGCCGGGAAGTTCCAGGGCGTGATCAGGCCCACCACACCCAAGGGCTCGCGGGTGATCTCGACCTGGATGCCGGGGCGCGTGCTCGGGACGGTCTCGCCCGAAAGGCGCAGGCATTCGGCGGCGAAGAACTTGAAGATGCGGCCGGCGCGGACGACCTCGCCCACCCCCTCGGGCAGGGTCTTGCCCTCCTCGCGGGAGAGCAGGCGGCCGAGCTCGTCTCTGCGGGCGAGGATCTCGTTGCCGACCGCATCGAGCATGTCGGCGCGGGTCTCGACCGGCATCGCAGCCCAACCCGCGAAAGCGGCGCGCGCCTCGGCGATCGCCGCCTCGACCTGGGCACGGTCGGCCTGGGCGTACTCGCCCACGACGTCGTCGGTGTTCGAGGGGTTGACGTTCTTGGTGACCCCGACACCCTCGACCCACTCGCCGCCGATCAGGTTCTTGTGCAGCATCCCCTGCCCTCCCGCACGCCGCGCCACGATAGCGGCCGAACGGGAGCCGGCAAGACGCCCTCACCCCTCGGGCCGCAGCAGTTCCCCGGCCAAAGCCCCCCTCACCGTGCGCCAGGCGAGCGCGCCGATCAGCGCCACGAGCAGCACGTAGAGCACCCAGGAGAGGGCCAGGAGGAGCGGCTGGCCGAGCCGTTCGGCGGCGACCGAGGTGGCGATGGTGAAGGCCGCGAGCGGGAAGGAATAGGCCCAGAAGCTCAAAGCCCAGGGCAAGCGGACCAGCTTCGGCGCCTGGATCACGAGCAGGAGGAAGAAGAGCAGCGCCGCGGCGTAGAGGACGCGGCCGAAGGCGCCGATCTCGCCCGTGAGCTTCACCCAGGCCAAGAAGGATACCGCGGGCGGGGCGATCAGGATGCACAGCGTCGGCAACAACCGGGCCGGCAGCGGATGGTGGAAGACCAGCCGGTTGAAGACCAGGGTCAAAAGGACGAGCCAGAAGAGGAGCCCGACGCCGAAGAAGAACCAGGAGAGCTCCGCCCAGCCCAAGGGCACGCCCGCGATCGGCACGAGCACGTTGCCCACGGCCGGGATGAACCAGGCCGGGTTGAGGTGCGGCGGCTCGTAGTGCTGGGCCTCGATCCAGGTCGTCACGACCGCGAGCATGGCCGCGAGATGGGCGAGCGAGCCCAAAAGCCACAAGGGCTCGGCCAACCGCGGCAGGTGCGGGGCGAGCGCGGTCGCGACGAGCAGGAGCCCGATCGTGATCGCCGGGAAGAAGGCGATCCGCACCGGATGCCGCCACTCGGCCACGACTTCCTTCGCGTGGTTCGCGATCTTGAAGCCGTAAAGGCCCAACAGGCCGAGATAAAGAAGACCCGTCAGAGCGAGGAGCAGGAGCGCGAGAGGACCCAGCGCCGGCAGCAGCTGCGCCATCCGCTCGGTCGCGAGCGTCAGGCCCGCCGAGCCCATCACGGTCGCGAACACGCCCACCGGAAGATGCGCGAGCCCTGCCGCGAGGCTCGGCCGGGCCGCCGGTTCCACTGCGTGCATCCTGGTTCCTCCCGCCTGTCGCTCGCCGTCCCGTCCGGGCAGACGGGTCTTTTATATGAGATAAATCTGATGGAACAAGGGCCGCCACGGGGGGCTCCCGCGTGACGGCGCGGCGCTGTAGAGCCGGCACCGCAGGCGGGGAGAAGCCACCATGAGCGTTCTGCGCACCGTCTCGCCGGTCGACGGCCGGATCGTCGTCGAGCGGCCCTTGGCCGATCGGGCCGCGGTCGAGGCCGCGGTCCGCCGTGCCCGCGCGGCTTTGCCGGCCTGGCGCGCTCGGGCCGTGGAGGAGCGCGTGGCGCTGCTGCACCGGGCGATCGACCACCTGGTCGCGAAACGCGAGGACATCGCCCGGGAGATCACGATCCAGATGGGCCGGCCGATCGCCCACAGCCCGGGCGAGCTGCGTGGGCTCGAGGAGCGGGCGCGCTGCATGCTGGCGCTCGCCCCCGAAGCCCTGGGTGAGGTGCGCGTGCCGGAAAAGCCCGGCTTCACCCGGTTCATGCGCCGCGAGCCCTTGGGCCTCGTGCTGGTCGTGGCCCCTTGGAACTACCCCTACCTCACCGCGGTCAACGCGATCGTCCCGGCGCTCGCGGCCGGCAACGTCGTGATCCTGAAGCACTCGCACCAGACGCCGCTCTGCGCCGAGCGGTTCCAGGAGGCGATGGACGTGGCGGGCCTCCCCGACGGCGTGTTCCAGTATCTCCACATGGACCACGCGGCGACCGCGGCGCTGCTCGCCGAGGGCGCGGTCGACCACGCGGTGTTCACGGGCTCGGTCGCGGGCGGCCACGCGATGCAGCGCGCCGCGGGCGAGAGCTTCTGCGGGCTCGCCCTCGAGCTCGGCGGCAAGGATCCTGCCTATGTCCGGGCGGATGCCGATCTCGCCCACGCGGTCGAGAACCTCGTGGACGGCGCCTGCTTCAACGCCGGCCAATCCTGTTGCGGGATCGAGCGGATCTACGTCCACGAAAAGCTCTACGAGGATTTCGTCGAGGGCTATGTCGAGCTCGCCTCCCGCTACGTGCTCGACGATCCGCTCCTGCCCACGACCACGCTCGGGCCGATGGTCCGGCCGCAGGCGGCCGACTTCGCCCGCGGCCAGATCGCCGAGGCGGTGCGCGCCGGCGCCAAGGCGCTGATCGACCCCGCGCGCTTCCCGCGCGAAGCGGCGGGCTCGGCCTACATGGCCCCACAGTGCCTCGTCGAGGTCGACCATTCCATGCGCGTGATGCGCGAAGAGAGCTTCGCCCCGATCGTCGGCATCATGAAGGTGCGCTCCGACGAGGAGGCCGTGGCCCTCATGAACGACAGTACCTACGGCCTCACCGCGGCGATCTGGACGCGTGACCTCGAGGCGGCGATCCGGATCGGCGAGCGGCTCGAGACGGGCACGGTGTTCATGAACCGATGCGATTATCTCGACCCCGAGCTCGCCTGGGTCGGGGTCAAGGACAGTGGCCGTGGCGTGGCCCTTTCGCGGCTCGCCTACGAGCATCTGACACGACCCAAAAGCTTCCACCTGCGCCATCCGGCTTGAGGCGGCGCGCGGGCGCCGGCCGGGGCGTCGGGGCTCGCGTTGACAGGTCGGAGGCCGCCGCCTATCTGCAATCGGCTGCTCCGGGACCGGCCCGGCTGGCGGGCTCCCTTCGTCGCGAGGTCGCATCCGAGCATGTTCGCCTCCCTCGCCAAGCGGTTGTTCGGCTCCGCCAACGACCGCATCGTCAAGGCTCACCGCAAGACGGTCGAGCGGATCAACGCCCTCGAGCCCGAGCTCGAGCGGCTGCCGGACGGTGAGCTCCGCGCCCGGACCGAGCTCTTCAAGGCCCGGCTCGAGAAAGGGGAGACGCTCGACGATCTCCTGGTCGAGGCGTTCGCCACGGTGCGCGAGGCCGCCAAGCGGACCCTCGGCCAGCGCCATTTCGACGTCCAGCTGATCGGCGGGATCGTCCTGCACAAAGGCGGGATCGCCGAGATGAAGACCGGCGAGGGCAAGACCCTCGTCGCGACCCTGCCGGCTTATCTCAACGCGCTCACCGGCAAGGGCGTGCACATCGTCACGGTCAACGACTATCTGGCCCGCCGCGACGCCGCCTGGATGGGCCAGATCTACGAGTTCCTGGGTCTCTCGGTCGGGGTGATCGTGCCGCAGCTCGACGAGGAGCAGCGGCGGCGCGCCTATGCCTGCGACGTCACCTATGCCACCAACAACGAGCTCGGCTTCGACTATCTGCGCGACAACATGCGCCACAGCCTCGAGCAGATGGTCCAGCGTGGGCATCATTACGCCATCGTCGACGAGGTCGACAGCATCCTGATCGACGAGGCGCGCACGCCGTTGATCATCAGCGGGCCGACCGAGGACAGCTCGCAACTCTATCGGGCCGTCGACAAGATCATTCCCGAGCTCGCGCCCGACGATTGGGAGAAGGACGAGAAGCAGCGTACGGTCACGCTCACCGAGAAGGGCCAAGAGCGGGTCCAACAGAAGCTGGCCGAGCTCGGCCTGTTGAAGGCACCCGATCTCTACGACATCGAGAACGTGACGATCGTCCACCACGTCAACCAGGCACTGCGGGCGCACCATCTCTTTCGCCGTGACGTCGACTACATCGTCAAGGACGGTCAAGTCGTCATCATCGACGAGTTCACCGGGCGGATGATGCACGGCCGGCGCTATTCCGACGGCCTGCACCAAGCACTCGAGGCCAAGGAAGGTGTGCCGATCCAGGCCGAGAACCAGACCCTCGCGACGATCACCTTCCAGAACTATTTCCGGCTCTACGAGAAGCTCGCCGGCATGACCGGTACCGCGGCGACCGAAGCCGCCGAGTTCGCCGAGATCTACAAGCTCGACGTGGTCGAGATCCCGACCCACCTCCCGATGATCCGCAAGGACGAGGACGACGAGGTCTATCGGACCGCCAAGGAGAAGTACGCGGCGATCTGCCAGGAGATCGAAGAGGCGCACCGGCGCGGCCAACCGGTGCTCGTGGGCACGGTCTCGATCGAGAAGTCCGAGCTCCTTTCCGAGATGCTCGCGAAGCGGGGCATCCCGCACCAGGTCCTCAATGCCCGCTACCACGAGCAGGAGGCGATGATCATCGCCCAGGCGGGCCGGCTCGGTGCGGTGACGATCGCCACCAACATGGCCGGCCGCGGCACCGACATCCAGCTCGGCGGCAACGCCGAGATGCGGATCCGCCAGGAGCTCGGACCCGACGTCGCGAAAGACGATCCCCGGGCACGGGCGATCCGTGAGGAGGTCGCAGCCGAGCGCGAGAAGGTCAAGGCGGTGGGCGGGCTCTACGTGATCGGTACCGAGCGGCACGAGAGCCGGCGGATCGACAACCAGCTGCGCGGCCGCTCCGGCCGGCAGGGTGATCCGGGGCGCTCGAAGTTCTTCTTGTCGCTCGAGGACGATCTCATGCGGATCTTCGGGTCCGAGCGGATGGACGGCATGCTCCAGAAGCTCGGGCTCAAGGAGGGCGAGGCGATCGTCCACCGTTGGATCAACAAGGCGCTCGAGAAGGCGCAGCAAAAGGTCGAAGCCCGCAACTTCGACATCCGCAAGAACCTTCTGCGCTTCGACGACGTGATGAACGACCAGCGCAAGGTCGTCTACGAACAGCGCATGGAGCTGATCACGGCCGAGAACGTGGCCGATACCGTCAGGGACATGCGCCACCAGGTGATCGAGGAGCTGGTCGCCAAGCACATTCCCGAAAAAGCCTACCCCGAGCAATGGGACGCAGCGGGGCTCGCGGCCGACGTGCGGCGCTACCTCGCGCTCGAGCTGCCGATCGAGGAGTGGGTGAAAGAAGAGGGCATCGCCGACGAGGAAATCCGCCGCCGCCTGATCGACGCTTCCGATGCCAAGATGGCGCACAAAGTCGTGACCTACGGCGAGCCGGTCATGCGCATGGCGGAGAAGAGCCTGCTCCTGCAGATTCTCGACCATCTTTGGAAGGAGCACCTTCTCCATCTCGACCATTTGCGGCAGGGGATCCATCTGCGTGGCTACGGGCAGCGCGATCCGCTGAACGAGTACAAGCGCGAGGCGTTCGCGCTGTTCGAGGCGATGCTGCACCAGCTGCGGCTGACCACGACCCAGGTGCTCTCGCACCTCGAGATCCGGATCGCCCAGCCCGAGCCGGAGCCGGTCCCCACGGCGGCCGCGCCGCGCGCTCGAGCGCTCGCCATGGCCGACGGCGGCGACGGGATCGACCCGGGCGACCCGCGCAGCTGGGGCAAGGTCCCGCGCAACGCGCCCTGCCCGTGCGGCTCGGGGAAAAAGTACAAGCAATGCCACGGGCGGATCGCGTGAGCCACCGCCGAAGGTCGAGGTGACCGCGCCGCGGGTCATGACGGCCATCGCGGCCGGTCGGTTGTCGCGGGGCTCCGACCCGCCCATGCTCGTGGCCGGGCCGGCCGATCCGGGAGGCCATGGGTGTACCTGTTCGACAAGACCCGCCTCGACCTCGCGCGCGAGTTCAAAGCGAGCCCGTACGGCCCGCACAGCCCCGATCTCCAATATCTCTTGCACCTGATGCGCCGTCCCTCGCCGGATCGGCCGTTCCATTGTCTCGTCGTCGACAAGGACGACGAACGTTGGACGCTCGCGGTGATGGAGCCGGGTGGCCTGCGGCCGCCGACCCTCACGAACCACGTGTTCACCGATCTCGCGGAAGCCGAGTGGTACGTCTTCAAGTTGCGTTGGCGCGAGCTCGCGGGCGAAGACCTGCCGATCGACTGAGCCCCGTCGCAACCACCGCCGGAGCCGCCGATGACCGTCTTGATGGGCTATTGCGACCGTTGGAGCGCGCGGCCGGGTGACACCGTCCGCTTCATGGTCTCCTGCGAGGGGGCGGCGCGCTACGACGCCCGGATCGTCCGCTTGAAGCAGCCCTCGGCCGGGCCGCGCGCGACCCCCTTCGCGCCCGAGCCGGTCGCCGCCCCTTGCAACGGCAGCTACCCGGCCCGCTGGCAGCCGATCCCGATCGGCTCCTTCGTGGCCGTGCCCGCCCATCCGCGGATCGGCGACCTCGCGAGCTTCACCCTCTCGGTCCGCGTCTGCCCGACGACGCCGGACCGCGGCCGTCAGGCGCTGCTCGGAACCTGGCGCGAGGACGAGGCCACGGGTTGGGTGCTCGCGCTCGACGAATCCGGAAGCCCCGCGCTCCGCATCGGCGCGGGCCCCGAGGCGGTGGCCGAGGTCGCGACCGGGGTGCCGTTGCGGGCCCGTCGCTGGTACCGGCTCTCGGCCGGCTTCGATGCCACGACGGGCCGCCTGTTCGTCCGCCAGGAGCCGCTCGAGGCCGGGGGCTTCGCTCTCGACCGGCCGGCCGAACGGTCGATCACGACCTCGGTCCGGCCCGGCGGCGGGCCGGCCCCTCTGCTCATGGCAGCCGCCCAGGCCGGACCGACCGACGGGCCCGCGGCATGGGGTGGCATCCGCACCACCTGGCATTTCAACGGCCGGCTCGATTCGCCGCGTCTCGCCGCTTCGGCCTTGGATCCCGTGGCGGTCGCGGCACTCGGCGCCGCGCCCTGGCCCGTGGGCCTGGCCGAGCTCGTCGTCGGGGCCTGGGACTACTCGATCGGGATCGCGACCGAGACGGTCCACGACCGTGGGCCGCATCGCCTGCACGGGACGACCGTCAATCTTCCCACGCGCGCCGTCCCCGGCGCCGATTGGGACGGCTCGGTGGTCGATTGGACGCGCGATCCATCGCACTACGGGGCGATCCACTTCCACGACGACGATCTCGTCGACGCCTGCTGGGACACCGATTTCACCTTCACCGTGCCGGCGGAGCTCCGCTCGGGCGTCTACGCCGCGCATCTTTCGGCGGGCGGGGTGGAGTTCTGGATCCCCTTCTTCGTCTGCCCGCCGCGCGGCGTGGGGCGCTCGCCGGTCGCCTTCCTCGCCGCGACCGCGACCTACACGGCCTATCTCAACAATCGCGGCCGCTTCGCCTCGCTCGCGACCGAGCTCTACCAGGGTCGGCTGTTGACCCTCGATCGCACCGACATGCTCCTGCTCGAACATCCGGAGATGGGGCTTTCGACCTACGATCGGCACAGCGACGGCTCGGGCGTGGCCTATTCGAGTCGGCACCGGCCGGTGATCAATTTCCGGCCGACCGGGCGACATTGGAACTTCAACCTCGATCTCTTCATCGTCGACTGGCTCGAGCATCTGGGCGGCGACTACGACGTCATCACCGAAGAGCAGCTGCACGAGGAAGGGCTCGGCCTCTTGGCTCCCTATCGGGTGGTGATCACGGGCTCGCATCCCGAGTACGACAGCCGCGAGATGCTCGACGCCCTCGAAGCCTATCTGCGCCGCGGCGGCCGCCTCATGTACATGGGCGGCAACGGCTTTTATTGGCGGATCGCGCACCATCCGACCCGTCCGGGGGTGATCGAGGTGCGCCGCGCCGAGGGTGGGGTGCGGGCCTGGGACGCCGAGCCCGGCGAATCCTACCACAGCTTCACGGGCGAATACGGGGGGTTGTGGCGCCGCAACGGGCGAGCTCCGCAGCGCCTCGCGGGCGTCGGCTTCATCAGCCAGGGCTTCGACGCCTGCTCCTACTACCGGCGGACCGCGGCCGCCGCCGATGCCCGCGTGGCCTGGATGTTCGAGGGGATCACCGCGGAGATCCTGGGCGATTTCGGGATCCTGCAAGGTGGTGCGGCCGGGCTCGAGATCGACGCCGTCGATCCGAAGCTCGGCACACCGCCGCACGCGCTCGTGGTGGCCCGCTCCGAGAACCACTCGAACACCTACGAGCTCGTGGCCGAGGAGGTGTTGATCCCGCACGGTTCGACGGATGCCACGATCAACCGCGACATCCGGGCCGACATGACCTTCTTCGAGACCCCGGGCGGCGATGCGGTCTGGTCGACCGGCTCGATCGCCTATGCGGGCTCGCTCTCCTGGAACGGCTTCGACAACGACATCTGCCGGCTCACCACGAACGTGCTGCGCCGCTTCCGCGATCCCACCCCGTTCCTCTGGCCACCCCACTGAGCAGCTCGCCCGCTCTGCCCCGGGAGGACCCGGCTCGGCACCGGGGCGGTCCGGAAGCGGTAGCGACGACCAAGCGGCGGGGCGCCCGGCGATGGCCCGCCACGGGCCGAAGCACGAGCGGCGGAGGAGCGCGACCACGTGCCGGAGCACGGCCTCGAGGACGAACACGATCGCGGACCATGACGGGGGACGATGCACGGGACCTCACTCGTTGGGCCCCCTTCTCCTCGCAGCGAAAGGTTGACGAATCGTTGATCCGCCTCGGCGCCCCGATCGGTTCCGAAACGGAGCGGACCGCGCGGCCGACCGGCGCGGACGCGAAGCGGCCTTCGGGTCCCGTGTAACCGTCGAACCCGCCGGTGGCGTGGCCTCCGGACCGGCGAGCGCTCAACGATCCGTTAACCTTTCGTCGGCAGGATGGCGCTCGAGAGCGGCGGGTCGCGCCGCATCCGACGGAGATCGCCGATGCGGGCCTTGCTCGCCATCCCTCGTTACCGTCGCCCCTGTAGCGTGGCGGCGCGGCACGATTTGCTGCGTGCGGCGGCGCGCGCCGAGGGCGCGGCGGCGCTGGCCACGGTAATTCTTCGCCGGCACGAGCTGTTCGGCAGCGATCGGTCGGCTGCCCGTCCCGGGCTCGGCACCGTGCTGCCTACCACCGACCCGCAACGCATGCGGCTCGACATCCGGGTCGGCGTGCAAGAAGGGGCGCATCGCGTGGAGGAGCTGCGTTGCTCGAGGGACCCGTTCCACCGCCACCGCTCCCCCGGCGGAGCCGCTACCACGGCCCGGCGGACGGCGAGCCCCGGCGTTTCCTCGGCCCGGAGCGGGGCCGCCCGGGTCGCCGCCCCCACGAGGCGACGCCCCTACCCGTTTGCGATCGCGAGCGGCGCGATGTCGATCGGGTGGTCAGGCGTTCGAGACCCCGCCGTCGACGTTGATGATCTGGCCGGTGATGTAGCTCGAAGCCGCGTCGCAGAGGAAATCGATGACGCTCGCGACCTCGCGCGGGTGGCCGCGTCGCTTGAGCGGGATCTCGGCGAGCATCCGCTCGCTGCGCGCGCGATCGGCCCAGATGTGGGCCGGCATGCCGGTTTCGATGTGCCCGGGGGCGAGGCCGTTGACCAGCACGTGTGGCGCGAGCTTGCGCGAGAGGGCACGGACCAGGCCCACGATCCCGGCCTTGGCGGCACTGTAGCTCACATGGTCGAACGAGCCGCGGCGAAAGGCGAGCGAGCTCACGAGCACGATCCGACAGGCGACCTCCTCGTCGAACCGTCGGGACACCGCGACGCACATGTCGAAGGCGTTGGTCAGGTTGGCGGCCTGGACGCGGTCCCAGACCGGCCGCGCGTCCCGCGCGAAGTCCTCGGGCTCGAACAGGCCCGCCAAGTGGACGAGCGCGTAGACCGGGCCGTCGACCGCGTCGAGCGCCTGCTCGCAGGCCGCCGGGCTCGCGATGTCGGAGACCACCGGGGTGGCCCGGGCACCGACCCCGAGCTCGTCCACCAAGGCCTCGAGCGCGGCCGCGTCGCGATCGATCAGCAGGCAGCGGGCCCGCTTGGCGAGCAAGAGACGGACCGTTTCCCGGCCGATCCCGCCGGCCGCACCGGTGACGACGAACAGCCGACCTTCGTAGGACATGCCCCGGATCCAACGTCGCCGCCCCAGGTTTCGGGGCGGGCTCGGTGCTGTCAAGCCGAGTGGCAGCCCCGCCCCCTCGCCCGCGACGGCGCGATCGGGTCATCGGCGCGGACTCCGGCCGGGCGGCGTTCCTCCTCGGCCGACCGCCGGCTCTGCCCGGCAGGTGGACGGGGGCAGCCGCCGGGGGCGGCGTGGACCGGGGGCGCGACGACGAGACGGGCCACGGAAAGGCCGTGGGCGACCCCGGGCGCTGGGCGATCCGTGCGCCGAGCCGCCACGCGGAACCCTCCCCGCGGGCCCACAGGGTCGGGCGGGCACCGATTCACGGCAGTGCCGAGCGATCGAGGCCACCCTGCCGGGGCTCGGGCTCGGAGCCGCGACCCGGAAGAGGCGGCCGGCGGTCTTCGTGGCGGAGCCCGCCGGGGGTTCGGTCTCGCTGCCCCCGCGCCGGGTATCGGCGCCCGACGCGCGAGCCTCGGGCAGCCGGCCCACGATCGCTCGCGGCCGTGGCTCGCGATCCGCCACGGCCGTCCGGCCTTCGACCAGCCGTTCCACGCCGAGGTCCGCGCCCGCGGCCTCGAGGCCGACGTCACCGCAGCGCCGCGGATCCCGCGGGCCGCGGCGCAGCCCCTGGGACGCCGGGCGTCCGAGCCGATCGCCTCGACCTCGACGCTTCGCCCGAGGAGCCGGACGGGCTCGTCGAACTCGAGGATCTTCGGCTGCTCCCGCGACCGCCCGGCCGCCCGGTGGGCGACGGGGGCGTCGCGGCTTTGCCGGGCCTCGCGCGCTCGTGCCGCATTCGCGGGCCGACATGGTCTCGGGCCCCGGGCCCACGGCGCGAAGTTCGTGCTGCGGAGGCCGGACGTCGACCGGCACGGAACGGGCGCCGGCCGGCCGGTTCGGGGGACCGTGTGAGCCGGGCGGCGCTCGCCGCGTGCCGCCAGCTCGGCGGCCGCCACGCCGAACGATCCGGGCGCGCCGGAGCGCGGCTCGCTCGTCGCGTCCCGTCGCCGAGGGGTGGCCTCGGGCGCGCGGCCCGGCTAGCTTGCCGGCCGTCCTCCGCCGGACTCCCGACGGGCCGTCCCATGTCCCTTCCTTCGTCCTGGTCGCCCGAGACCCAGGCCCACCTCGCCGGGCTCAACCCCGAGCAGCTCGCCGCGGTGACCGCACCCGACGGGCCCTTGCTCGTCCTCGCCGGCGCCGGCACCGGCAAGACGCGCGTGCTCACTTGCCGGCTCGCGCATCTGCTCGTGGCCGGGCGAGCCCGGCCCTCCGAGGTGCTCGCGGTCACCTTCACCAACAAGGCGGCGCGCGAGATGGCCGAGCGGGTCGAGCGGCTGATCGAGCGCAGCGTGCAAGGCATGTGGCTCGGTACGTTCCACGCCATGGGTGTGCGGATGTTGCGCGCCCATGCCGAGCTGGTCGGCCTCCAGCCCTCCTTCACGATCCTCGACACCGACGACCAGCTGCGCCTCGTCCGGCAGCTGATCCAGGCGGCCGGCCTCGAGGAGCGGCGCTGGCCGTCGCGCGGTCTCCTCGCCCTGCGCCAACGCTGGACGGACCAGGGCTGGACG
>Ga0073932_1000207_pt1 | contig 155578 bp, 145 predicted proteins | sample DewCreD2012metaG_FD_76967 | JGI IMG/M metagenome (GOLD analysis project Ga0073932, IMG submission 76967) | Hot spring sediment bacterial and archeal communities from British Columbia, Canada, to study Microbial Dark Matter (Phase II) - Dewar... ... | reverse complement strand
GAGTTAACGTACACCGCACATGATCTAGATGATGGTTTACGTTCCGGTATGATTTCAGCCAACATGTTGGAAGGAATGGCTTTGTGGGAGATATTAGTTGAAAGCGTTGGCTGGAAGAAATCAACCCTCGACGACCTTTCCCGCCACCGCATTATCCGCCGCCTGATTGGCATGGAAGTATCTGATTTGGTTCATTCGACGGTTCAACGCATTCGGGAAAGTGGTGTGAGAAATGTCGAGGACGTCCAGCGCCTGCCTTATAATGTGGTCGGGTTTAATGAAGAAACCTATCGCCGCAATCGGGAACTAAAAGATTTTCTTTTCACAAATTTATACCGCCATTTTCGAGTAATGCGAATGACCGTGAAAGCTGAAAGAATAGTGACGGAACTCTTTCATGAATATAAAACCGAGCCGAAAATTCTGCCCAAACATGTCCAAAGCCAGGTTAATGAAACGGGTTTGGAACGAACCATTTGTGATTACATCGCGGGGATGACTGACCGGTATGCAATCGAAGAATATCAGAAATTATTCCAGCCGGATCGGCTGCCATAAGACAAAGTTGGTTAAAACTACTTATTAATAATATTTTAGGATGGATCTATGCCAGAAAAACATTACTTAACTCCTGAAGGTCTGGAACGATTAACAACCGAGTTGGCGTATCTGAAGGGACCGGCGCGTGAGCAGCTTGCTCAAAGGCTCCGTTCTGCCATTCAACAAGGCGATTTATCAGAGAACGCGGATTATATCGCCGCCAAAGAAGAACAAGGTTTTTTAGAAGGGCGCATTCAGGAATTAGAACAAATCATTAACAATGTGGAAATCATTCAGGAAAAAGCAATCAATCGTATCGTGGTTGAGATCGGAGCCACTGTCACAATTCAAGAGGGTGATTTTGAGCCTGATGTTTTTCAGGTTGTGGGTCCAAAAGAAGCAGACCCTGGCAAGGGAAGAATATCATTTGAATCTCCAATTGGTAAAGCCATTGTGGGGCACAAAGTTGGAGACATCGTTTTTGCAGATGCGCCGGATGGAACGATACAATTAAAAATCATAAAGATCGAATAAGTGAGAAATCAAATCGTTAAAACCAAAAAGTCCGGATCGACCGGACTTTTTGATGTTTATCGACTAAGGCTAAGCGCCAGGTTTCGGCCAAACCGCTAATTCGAGTGTCATATTTTCGAAGAAGCTGGAGGGCGGTAAGGCACCCTGTCCATAAGACAGGTTGACCACACGCGCTTCGAGTTGCAAAGTCGCTGTCTCCAGAAGAACGGTCATTCCCGGTTCTGCCAGGACCAGGTCGCCTTTTGATGCTAACCGCTGCCGGATGGTTGGATCATCAAATGCGTGGGCGCTCATTAGTACCCGAGTTACCGTTTGAATATCATTTTTATCAAACAGCCAGACCTCAAAGGCAGTGACTTTCTTGGGATCGCCAACCCCGATCGTTTCAGAAATGCCAACACCACATTCACCCAAGAATTCGCCGGTTGGAGAATCGATGCTGAATGAATCATCATATAAATCATCACCCAGGCGATAAGTTGTCATAAATTGAGCTACTGGCGATTCCTGTGCCGCTGCAGCTTGAGGTTCTACCTTCGCTGTATCGGCAGGTGATGCCATTTGCCGGCTGCCTCCACCCTTCATCCGATTTCGGAAGAACAAAATATAGACGAGAGCTCCACCGACCAACAGGGTTAAGACACACATCACACCCAGGATGATGGTCAGATTACTCCTCAATCCGCCCGTATCAGGAGCAACTCCTTTGGTGGGTGTGGCAGTGCCAGGGGCGGTTACCGCTGGAGTACCCGCTTTCGGAGGCTGAGTAGCAGCGCCAGGTGGCGTAGTCGGCTGCGACACGGGAGGCAATCCAGTCGCCTGGACCGCCAGGCTAAATTGGTTGATATCAACCTGGCTGATATAACCAGGATTCGCCTGGATTTTGCTTAAGATCGCCGGACCTTCTTCGCCAATTTCTTTCCATCGTTTCCTGGCTAATTCTTTATCCTGGTTTTTCGAATAAGACTCGATCACCATCTTGATATAATCCTCTTTGAAGGACTTTTCAAGGAACTTTGGTGAGGCGTCGGTCCATTGAACCGGGAACAACCACCAGCCCAGAACGGTTAATCCAATGATCAGCCCCAGGATGAATGCGATTCCGCCAATCACGAGAGGATTATTGAGTAAATCTCGTAAATTTTTCATGCTATCTACTCCTGTTGTTTAATTTGCCAGGTTCCAATGCAGCTCGTTTATGGTATTGTAGACCAAATATTCGAACAACGCAACCAGGTTACCGGCATCAATTCGTTTCTCTTAATGCAAGGTTCATGCCGACTCCTGGCTGGCTTCAGGGATTTGTTCAATCAAGAAACTTTCCTGGCAAACAGTGCATTGGTACTCACGTTTATTCGCCACAACCAGCAATCCTCCACAACTTGGACATGGGGCAGGGATTGGACGTTTCCAGGAGGTAAAATTGCAGGTGGGATAATTTGAACACCCATAAAAGACCCGCCCTTTTCGCGTTTTTCGCTCTACCAGATCGCCTCCATCTTGGGGACAAAGCACATTGATTTTTTCCAGGTAAGGCTCGGTGTACCTGCAATCAGGAAATCCGCTGCAACTGATGAATTTCCCATATCGCCCCCATCGAATCACCAGATCTTTGCCACATTTTGGGCAAGGTTTTCCAATCTTTTCCAATTCAGCTTTCGAGAGCGGCATTTCAGCTTTTGCGCGCTCTACCAAAGGGGAAAAATCCTCATAGAAAGAACGAATGATATTAACCCATTCTACTTCTCCACTGGCAATACGATCCAGGTCTTTTTCCATTGTAGAAGTAAAACCAACATCCACAATACTTGGAAAATGGTTGACAACCAGTTCATTTACTAATATCCCTGTTTCGGTCGGGTAAAGACGCTTGTTTTCGCGACGCACATAACCACGTTCTTGAATTGTTGAAAGAATAGGGGCATAAGTGGAAGGTCGTCCAATCCCAAATTCTTCCAGAATCTGCACCAATGAAGCTTCGCTATAACGGGGTGGAGGCTGGGTAAAATGCTGCTCAGGGATCAAGCGTACCAGCGATTGATCCTGGTTTTCCTCCAAGCCCGGTGGAATGCGGACGTTTTCTTCATCAGCGGTTTTATCTTCGTCCTTTGCTTCTTCATAAACAACCAGGTAGCCCGGAAACTTGACGGAGGATCCATTCGCCCTGAATAAATAGGTATACTGTTTTCCTTTCCCCTCAATTTCTACGGAAACTGTATCATATACTGCCGCTTCCATTTGAGATGCGACAAATCGCTGCCAGATCAACTGATAGACCTTGAATTGTTCCGGGCTTAAAAATTCTTTGATCTTATCCGGCGTTCGAAACACCGAAGTGGGACGAATTGCTTCGTGAGCTTCTTGCGCTCCCACTGCCCTGGTTTTATATTGCGGGGGAACAGCAGGCACGAATGAATCGCCGTAATTCTGTTTAATCAACTGCCTTACTTCATTCACTGCCAGCTCAGAAATATTCGTCGAATCCGTACGCATATAGGTGATTAAGCCCGTATTTCCGCCCTCACCGACATCAATCCCTTCATAAAGTTGCTGCGCCATGATCATTGTGCGCCTAGCGGTATATCCCAATTTTCGGGAAGATTCTTGCTGCAAGGTGCTGGTGATAAATGGCGCAGAAGGTCGTCTGCGGCGTTCGCTTTTACGAATCCGAGAAATCACAAAATTTGCTGGCTGCATATCTTGTAAATATGCGTCAACCGATGTTTGATCTGGCAAAATAGGATCTTCTCCATCTATTTTCGCCAGTCTTGTCATGTATACTGCTTCACTATTGGAGGGACGAAATTCTGCCGCAATGCTCCAATATTCCTCGGGGATAAAAGAATCGATCTCCTTTTCACGTTCAACGATTAAGCGCAAAGCCACCGATTGAACCCGCCCTGCAGAGAGGCGACCACGTACCTTTTCCCATAAGATCGGACTGATACTGTATCCGACCAGTCGATCCAGCACACGGCGGGCTTGTTGGGCATCGACCAGGCTCATGTTAACCTCTCTGGGATGTGCAAAGGCATCCGCGACTGCTGGTTGTGTGATCTCATGAAAAACAACTCGCTTGGTCACCTTTGGATTAATCTCGGCTGCCTGCATCAAATGCCAGGCAATCGCTTCACCTTCCCGATCAGGATCGGTCGCCAGATATATTTCCTCTGCATGACGCGCCAGCTGTTTAATCTCTTTAACCACTGGTCGCTTCTCATTAGGCACGCGATATTTGGGGGTAAAGTTGTTTTCGATATCGACTGAAAGGGATGAACGCAGTAAATCGCGTACATGCCCAACCGAAGCCCTCACTGTAAACCCTTTGCCGAGGAACCGCCCCACCGTTTTCGCTTTTGCAGGAGATTCAACAATCACCAGCTTTCCATCACGCTGAAGCCCTCGTTTTTCTGGCGCTGGTATGTCGCGGTGAGCCTCAGTAATTCCCATGCGAAACATTTTTGTTCCACACACGCCACATTCACCCTTCGTAACAGGAGTGCCGATTGCGTTGTAATCCGCCACCGGGTTGACAATTTCTCGTTTTTCTCTGCATTTAACACAATAAGCTTCTACCAATTTCCACTCCTAGAGATAGCTGGTTTTCCCACTTAATTTTAACAGGTTGACAACCTCTTTTATTTTCTGAGATTGTTCTCGCGAGCACACCAATACGGTATCACCTGTATCGACAATTACCATATTTTCGACACCTACCGTAACGATTAATCGCCCACTTCCCTCCGAGCAAACCAAAGAATTCTTTGTGTCAAGCTGAACATGTTGAGATTTTAATACGATATTACCATAATCATCTGCTGAAAATACTTCAAACAAAGACTCCCAGCTACCGACATCATTCCACCCAAGGTTTTCTGCTGGCAAAACAGCTACCCGGCTGGCTTTCTCCATTATTCCATAATCGATCGTTTGAGGGGTAATGGTCTCCCAAACATCCAGCAAAATTTTTTCCTTTACGCCTGTCGCCCAATTTGCTTCGATTTCTCTCAACTTACCCATCAAATCCGGCATTAATTTTCCCATTTCTCTCCAGATTCGTTCAACCCTCCAGATAAACATACCCGAATTCCAGTCGTGATCACCACTTTCCAGGAACACACGGGCTGTTATTTCATCTGGTTTTTCTTTGAACCGCGCTACCCGAAATGCAGGAATATCAGCATATTCTCCCAGGCGTTCTCCTCTTTGAATATATCCATACCCTGTGCCAGGGTAAGTCGGTCGGATTCCCAGGGTCACCAGATAGCCATCCCCCGCCAGTAAATATCCGCTGTTTAATAAATTGTGGAACAAGCGGACATTCTTAATATAATGGTCAGAAGTCAAGACTGCCATCACTCCATCAGGGTCTCTTTGCCTGATTGCAATCGCTGCCAAACCAACCACGGAAGCGGTTCCGCGCGGCTTCGGTTCGATCAAGAAATTTCCTTCAGGTATGATAGGGGATTGACGCATGAGTTCGTTCGCCTGGTCAGCCACTGTTACGATATAAATATGATCAGGGGGAAAGAACCCTACCAGCCGGTCAATTGCTGTTTGAAAAAGCGTTTTTTCACCATTCAGGCAAATGAATTGTTTGGGATGTGCAAGGCGCGAGAGCGGCCAGAGTCTGGTTCCGCCCCCACCTGCCATGACCACCGCGTAGTAATTATTCATCTTCAGGCTCATAATATCCAGATGATTGTTCTCGGATTGCGACATAATTCATGCCTCCGATTTGCCGCACCATTCCTTTTAATTCCATCAAAGTGAGTGTAGCCGATACTTTTTCGATTGACAAGCCAGCGGAAACACAGATTTCGTCAATATGTAAAGGCTCAGAATTTAGTACGCTTATAATCGCTGCCTCCAGTTCACTGGCTGGAATGACTTTTCGAGCAGCCGTTTTCTCAATCACCTTGGTCATATGGAGGTCTTCGACCACATCCCCCGGTTTTAGCAGCGGTTTTGCTCCTTGTTGAATCAAACGGTTCGTGCCCGTACTTTGAGGAGCATATATATTGCCAGGCACCGCATAGACATCCCGCCCCTGGTCTGCAGCAAAAGCAGAGGTGATCAATGCTCCACTCGTTTCACCCGCCTCGATCACAACCACCGCAACAGACATGCCGGAAATGATTCGATTTCGTGGAGGAAAATTAACACTGTCTGGCGGAGTACCGGGAGCGTAATCACTGATAATCGCTCCCCTTTCTATGATCTTGTCAGCCAGGCGAGTGTGTTCGGGAGGATAGATTCGATCCACTCCACACCCCAGCACCGCAATCGTTCTTCCACCTGCTTTTAAAACGCCTTCATGTGCGATCGCATCCACACCCCTTGCCAACCCGCTGACCACCGTAACTCCATTTGCCCCCAGGTTTGCAGCCAATTCCTCTGTCACCTGCCTGCCATATGAGGTTACCTTGCGTGTACCAACTACGGCTACCGCCAGATGATCTTCGGTGATTATTTCTCCCCGTACATATAGGACGGGAGGAGGCTGGTCAATTTCTTTCAACCTGGCAGGATATAAATCGTCTTCCCAGGTCATCACTTGAATCCCCTTTTCCTTAATGCGCTGCCAGATTCGCTCCAGATCGATTTTTTTCCTGAGCAAAATAAAATTATCCAGAGATTTTTGTGGAATACCCGCTTCCCGCAATGCATCATAAGGCGCTTCCCAGGCTAATTGAAGAGACCCAAAAAAGTCGATCAAAGCCTTAAAACGAACAGCCCCAATCCCCCGTACCATATTGAAACCGACCCAATACATCCGGTTGTCCACAATCACCTACCACCATTCAGGCGGATCAACGACCATCCTGTTTTGAGTCAAATCAATTTCTTTCACCACCGATTCAATCGCAGGTAACAGCAGTTCGGTGTCGTCGCTGGATTTAACCACATATACATCATTTGCCCCCGTCTCTAAGATATCAACCAATACACCCAGGCGTTTTCCAGCAGTATCCTCTACTTGCATATTGATTAACTGATGATAATAATATTCCCCCTCCGGCAAAGGTGGAAGCTGATCCACACGCACATACATCAAGGAATTGCGAAACCGGTTCGCATCCTCCGGAGTTGATACCCCTTCAAGGGTTATCAATAAATGTTTATCCGCTCTTCGAACCCGTTTAATCACATGGGGAATATGATCTTCGCCGATGAAAATTCTTTTCCTGGGACGAAGTCTTTCGGGAAAATCGGTGAGGATGTCCATCAAGATTTCCCCCTCGATTCCATGACTTCGTCTTAGTTTTCCAACCGCCAAGAAGACAGGCTCGCCCGGGTCGGGCGAGCCTGTTGGGTCTGCTTTTCGCCGTTTTGGTACACCCTTGTTAAGCGTCATCGCGGTTCAATCACATCCAGAATAGCCTGCTTGCCCTCGCGAGCAGCAGCAACACGCAATAATATGCGCATGGCATTGGCAACTCTGCCACTTTTTCCTATTACTCGCCCCATATCATCTTTTGCCACCCATAATTCAAGGCGCATTTTGCCATCACTGGTCCTACCCTGCCGGACATTTACCTGCGCCGGGTGATCCACCAATGAACGAGCAATATAATCAATTAAATCTTTCACACCGCCTCCTTATCATAACAAAGTAAAAAATTGTTGGAAGGGGGGCTTTATTTTTTCGCTGTAGAAATGGAAACCCGTTTCTCGTAAACCGATTTTGCTTCTTCGAGCAATGTATCAACAGCTTCACCTTTTTTCAACCTGGCATAGCGTTCATCCAGCCCAACACTTTTGAATAGTTTTTGCACCGATTCGGTAGGCTGAGCGCCCTTTTGCATCCATTCATAAACCCGTCCTTCATTTACCTCGAGGGTAAAGGGATCAGTCCTGGGATTGTAAAATCCCAAAACTTCCAGAAAACGCCCATCACGAGGACTTTCTTTATCTGCTGCGATAATACGGTAACTGGGTTGACCTTTCAGACCAATCCGACGTAAACGAATACGAACCATTGCTGTCTTTCTCCTTAATCACTCATTTAATAATTGTCAATTGGTAATTGTCTGGTCTCAACTTGATGAGGTGGCAAGGAAGGAGGATGCCAATCAAATCAAGTCCAGTTTATTACCCAAACAAACGGGGTATTCCCCGCCCGCCTGTCTTTTGTATTGTCTTAAATAACCGTTGTGCTTCACGAAACTGCTTTATGACACGGTTAACATCTTGTACATCCGTTCCAGAACCCCGCGCAATCCTGCGCCTGCGGCTTGCATTCAATATATCTGGTGAGCGTCGTTCACCTGGCGTCATTGAATTGATGATTGCTTCTACTAATTTTAACTGTTTTTCTGCATCCTGAGGGGATACTTGCCTGGCTAATTGCCCCATTCCCCCTGGCAGCATTTCAAGAATCTGGGTTAGTGGTCCCATTTTTCGGAGCTGGCGAAGTTGCTGTGCAAAATCTTCCAAAGTAAACTGCCCCGACATCATCCGCGAGGCTTGTTCTTTGGACATTTTTTCATCATAAGCAGATTCCGCTTTTTCAATTAATCCCAGGATATCCCCCATGCCTAATATGCGTGAGGCAAGCCGGGCAGGATCAAATGTCTCAAGAGCGTCTAATCCCTCACCCGTACCTAAATATTTAATGGGAATACCTGTAACGCTGCGGATGGATATCGACGCTCCACCACGAGCATCGCCATCAATTTTGGTCATAATCAAACCACTAATGGGAACAGCACTCCGGAAGCCTTCCGCAATGTGAAGCGCTTCTTGACCGGTCATCGCATCAACCACCAGTAATATTTCTTGCGGATTAACGCGCTGGTTGATTTGTTTGATCTCATCCATGAGCGAGGCATCGAGTTGGGATCGCCCAGCCGTATCAAAAATTACAACGGTGTAACCGCCCTTACTCGCCTGGTCAAATGCCCGCGCAGCAAGCTCGGGGGGCTTTATACCAGCCTCGTAAAAAACTGGAACGCCTACTTTTTCACCAAGCGTTTGAATTTGTTTTACTGCAGCAGGTCGATAGGGATCAGCTGCGACCAGCATGACCCTTTCGCCTTGCGACCGAAGAAGCCGTGCAAGCTTCCCCGCCGCAGTTGTTTTCCCCGATCCTTGTAACCCGACCAGCATAATCGAACGGGGGCGAGGTCCAGTCAAATTTAGGCGGGAAGGTTCACCCAGCGTAGTAATTAGCTCTTCATGGACAATCTTGATCACTTGTTGGGCTGGATTTAATGCTTTGGATACTTCCGCGCCTATTGCCCTGGCGCGTACGCGGGCAATAAAATCTTTCGTAACACCATACTGAACATCTGCCTCTAACAACGCAAGCCGAACCTCGCGCATTACCGCATCAACATCCGCTTCAGACAGTTTTCCCCGCCTTCGTAGTTGTTGAAAAATCGCTTCCAGACGCCCAGTTAAATTCTCGAACATACTTTTTCCTTAAATAACCACAGCACTACCACTCGTTGATTGGCAGCAATCGATTTTAGCCTGGAAGATACCAACGGTCAAGGGAAAAAAGAAACCTGATCGCTTTTGTTTCAAACGCAACTTTTTCTCTTTTTTGGGTTAAACTAGATAATAATATTGTTAAAAATCATGGCTTGGAGGTAATCGTAATGTCAAAAGTCGCTATCGTCTCTGACAGTACTGCGACCATTCCTTTGGAATTATTAAATCATCACACATCCATTTATACCGTTCCATTGCAAGTAATTTGGAAAAATCAGATTTATCGGGATGGCATTGATATTAAATCGGATGAATTTTATAAACGCTTGGTTGTCGAGAAGGAAATGCCAACCACCTCTCAAACCACGCCCGAAACATTTAAAACCCTTTACGGTCAATTGCTTGACGAAGGCTATGACATTTTGAGCATTCATATCTCCTCACGCCTTTCTGGAACTCTTGATTCTGCTATTCAAGCCAAAGCCACATTCCCCGGTGCGAATATTGAACTGATTGATTCAGAAACGACATCCATGGCAATGGGATTCCAGGTATTAACTGCCGCAAGAGCCGCCAGTCAGGGAGCGTCCCTCCAGGAATGTAAGATCCTGGCAGAGAAATGCCGTGAAAATTCTGGAGTTTATTTTGTGGTGAACACGCTTGAATATCTACGCCGCGGCGGGCGGATTGGCGGCGCGGCTGCTTTTCTCGGTTCTGCACTCAACTTAAAACCAATTCTTGAACTCCGCAATGGTCGCATTGAAGCAGTCGAGCGTGTTCGTACGCTGGGCAAAGCAGTAGATCGGCTGCTTGACCTTTTCGAAGCCAAAGTGAATAAACGCACTCCTGTTCGCATTGCAGCGCTGCATGCCACCACTCCTGAGGATGCCGCTGTTCTGCTGGAGCGTGCGCGAAGTCGTTTCTCCACCAGCGATGTGAATGAAGCGTTCGTTTCCACGATTAGTCCGGTGTTAGGCACCCATGTCGGACCTGGGTGTCTTGGAATCGCATTTTTAGCAGGTATGTAAAATCCATTCACCTCTCATTTACGAAAAAACAATCCAACCGAAGTTGGGTTGTTTTTTTAATAAAAGATACCATTAATCGGAGTACAATTCAGCAAAATTATACAGCGAGATTGGAGCAACATGCGGCACTATCCCGACGTAGGCGTCTTATGCGGTTCAATGCTACTTCCTAAACCAGAGATAGTTCTCTCCAAATGGAGCGTTATCGCTTGCGATCAATTCACCTCCCAACCAGATTATTGGAAAAAAGTCGAAGACATAATCGGTGAAGCTCCCTCCACATATCACCTTGTTCTTCCGGAGGCGTTTCTTGGAAAAAAAGATGAGAATAAATGGATCGAATCGATAAAACAACATGCCACCCGTTATCTCCAGGAAAACATATTCTACGAAGTCGATAGTATGATTTTTATTGAAAGAGAGTTCAGGGGAGTCAGGCGGCGTGGCTTGATAGCAGCTATCGACCTCGAACAATATGGATTTGAGCCTTACACATCCTCCCTGATCCGTGCCAGTGAAGAGACAATCCTCAATCGGCTGCCTCCTCGAGTTCTCATTCGCCAGAATTCCCCAATCGAAACATCACACACCCTTTTACTAATTGACGATAGAACTCAATCCATCATTGAACCATTAAGTCAAATCACATCGAAACTGTTGAAATTATATGAGTTTGAGTTGATGCAGGATAGTGGATACATCAGGGGATATGCTATCGAAGACCCTAAAATTGAAACGAAAATCATCAACGGCTTCAGAAGATTAATAAACCCTGAGCAATATTCAAAGATGTATTCTCTGGAACAGGCGAATCAGCCAGTATTATTCGCTGTTGGAGATGGTAACCATTCATTAGCAGCTGCCAAAGTGCATTGGGATTCCATCAAACAGGATGTTGGTTACAATCATCCCGCTCGTTTTGCAATGGTGGAAATCATTAATCTACACGATCCTGGTTTACGAATCGAACCGATCCATCGTCTCCTTTCGGGGATTAGAGCAGAGCAATTGATCGAAACGGTCAAATCCACCCAACCAAACTGGCAGATAGGATTTTGCTCTACTTTTGAGGAGCTCGCGGCAAATATTCAATTATCGACACCATCGATCCCTTTATTTGGCGTATTCTCTACTGACCACTGTCTTTTGATATCGCTGGTAAATCAATCTTCCAATCATCCCATAGAAAGTATTCAATCTTTTCTTGACCAATTGATGAAATCAAATCCACAAGTATCGATCGATTTTATTCATGATGCAGAATCCATCCATCAATTAGCGCAGCAGCCAGGTAATCTTGGGATATTTATGCCAGGTTTGTCAAAAATAGATCTGTATCCAATCATCTTAAAACACGGCGTCCTGCCTCGCAAAGCATTTTCTATGGGAGATGCGCGAGAGAAACGTTTTTATTTGGAATGCAGAAAAATTGTCTGGTAGAATTACTCACCAGGATTTATGATGTCAGATCAACTTAATGGGACATATGATCAACCAGGTCTTCCACCAGAACAGGTGCGGGTTCTGGATATTCAAACTGAACCTTGGTCAGATAATAGACGTATTAAAGTGTTTACCGAACTCACTCCATTTCAATTGCGACCGGATCTTGAGATTTCGATCTTAACTCTGGCAGGCGATTTGGTTTCAAAAGTAGATATTATTGAAAACATCGAACGTAAAGTGGTTTTTACGATGCACTTACGCGGAGATCAACTTGAACCGAGCTATCAGGTATCAGTTAAAGTCTTATATAAAGATATTGGTTGTGTCCATGAAAAAAATACCGTATTCAACCTCAATTAGCCCAATTTAAACGCCTCCTATTCCTGTTTATTACAAATATTCACCCTGATGTTTCCAGTATTATCCTATCTTTGCTTCTTTATGGTAGATATCATAATTACCGCAAACAAATTCCCTGATAAATAAATCCAGACACTAAACAATTACGCAAATGAAGACAATACATCGTCTACGAAATCTTCTTCGAAAATTCTCGAAACACATATTGTTGTCTATCACGCTTTTGTTCCTTCTGATAGCTTTAGATATGGTTTTTCCAATCATCATTCGCCAGGTAATTGATGTGGGTCTGATTAAAGCAGAAACCAATTACATGCTGATTGCTGCCGGGTTCATCTTGGGTTTGGGTATATTGAAAGCTCTCTTAGGCTTTGCTCATCGTTACTTGACTGAATGGATCGCACACCACATTGCTTACGACATTCGTAATCGATTATATGACCGGATTCAGCGTATGCCGTTCACGTTTCACGATCACGCCCAAAGCGGTCAGTTAATCAGCCGCTGTATTGAGGATGTCCGATCGGTTCAAAATTTTGCTGGTCATGGCATCATGGATCTATCCAGGGTCATTGTTTTGTTCATTGCGATCACCATCCTTTTATTTTTGATGAATGGAAAGCTGGCAATTCTGGCATTGTTACCGATTATTCCAGTCTTAATTTTTTCCATCAATTATGGAAAATTAATCGGGAAATTATTCCTCCAGGTAGATCACTACTTAGGAGCACTCTCATCGCGCTTGCAAGAAAATGTCATCGGAGTGCAGGTGGTTCGCGCTTTTGCCCGCGAAAACCATGAGATCTTGCTGTTCGAAAAATCCAATCGTCAATTATTTGATGCGCAGCTTAAGGTAGTTCACGAGTGGTCAAAAATTATGCCCACCACTGGTCAATTGGTTGTAGTTAGCACTGTATTGATCTTGTGGTTTGGTGGGCAGATGGTATTAAATGGGGAAATTTCTCTGGGAGAATTAGTAGCCTTTAACAGTTATCTCCTCCTGCTTTCTGGTCCTGCTCAGCAACTAAGCTGGATTATCAACGGCGCAGGTGAAGCCTCTGCCGGTTTACAAAGAGCATTTGATATTCTTGACCATGAACCCGAAATCCAATCTCCTCCGGGTGCAATAATTCTTCCGCCTTTGCAAGGTCAGGTGACCTTCAACAAGGTAAACTTTTATTATCCGGGAGAAAAAAGCATTGCATTACACAATATATCCTTTCGCGCGCTGCCTAATCAGGTAATCGCCCTCATTGGACCAACCGGGTCTGGCAAAACCTCACTGGTCAATCTGATCCCTCGATTTTATGATGCAACGAGTGGATCGGTCACCATAGATGGGTACGACGTTAAAACGGTTGAATTAACATCCTTGCGCCGGCAGATAGGACTGGTTTTACAAACCTCGCTCCTTTTTTCTTGCTCAATAAAAGAAAATATTGCTTATGGCAAACCTGAGGCAACGATTGAAGAGATTGAGGCTGCCGCGAAAGCAGCCCAGGCTCATGAATTTATCCAGGATTTACCCAATGGTTATGACACGCTTGTCGGTGAACGCGGTGTAACCTTATCAGGAGGACAAAGACAACGCATCGCCATTGCGCGTGCCTTATTACTAAATCCGCCTATCCTCATATTGGATGACTCTACCTCCAGCGTTGACACCCATACAGAATTTGCGATTCAAAATGCTTTAAACACTCTCATGAAAGGGCGGACAACTTTTATCATCGCCCAACGTCTTTCCAGTGTAAAAAGAGCCAATATGATCCTGGTAATGGACCATGGCAGAATTGTTGAACAAGGTACTCACTTCGAATTATTACAGAATAACGGACTGTATCGGCAAATTTATGAACTTCAACTACGCAATCAAGAACAATTCCGAGAAGAGGTTGATGTCATTGAGAAGAGCCGAACACAAATATTGCCAGTCAAGTCGAATGGTCAACTCAGCATGAGTTGAAGAGAGATCAAACCAATGCCAGAAACCTCCCATCCTCCTCAACTCGATGATCTACCCTTTAAAGGATTTGATCCAGTTGTAACTCGTCAATTAATTGTCTTTATTCGACCCTATTTACCTCAGGTTTTCCTCTCTTTAGGGTTAATGTTATTTAACTCTCTGGCTGCAGTTGCAGGTCCATTTCTCGTGAAAATCGCCCTTGATGATGGAATAGCCAAAGGCTCAACTCAGGTTTTATTGATTGCAGTTCTGATCTATCTTTTTCTTGCCGCCGCTCAATGGATCCTGATCTATACCAGAGTAAATTTGATGGCGAAAGTTGGTCAATCGGTAATTTTTGATCTTCGAGCGAAATTATTTTCGCACCTGCAAAATCTATCCTTAAGTTTTTTCTCCCATTACAGTGTGGGGCGGATTATTGTCCGAGTCATCAACGATGTGAATGTACTACGAGAGTTTTTCACCTGGGCAGTTCTGGCAATTGCCAGGGACTTATTCACGTTGATCGGAATTGTAATCACCATGATGTGGATGGATTTTCGGCTATCGCTGATAACTTTCAGCGTTCTGCCAATAATGTTTATCCTGGTATTTTCCTTTCGCAAGAAAGCTCGAGAAAATTACCGCAAAGTACGGATGGCAATCAGTTGGGTTAATTCGGTATTAGCAGAAAATATCAACGGCGTAAGAGTAATCCAGTCATTCTCAAGGGAAGATTACAATTATCGATATTATCGAGATGTAGTAAATCATAACAACCTTCAAACGAACTTAAAAGCTGCCCGCCTGACATCCATCTTCTTTCCGAGTGTAGATTTCCTGGGTATGACTGCTATCGCCCTTGTAATCTGGCTGGGAGGTACAGCCGTTTTAGGAAATCAAATCACACCAGGAGTCCTGGTGGCATTTGTCCTGTATATCTCCCGCTTCTTTGAACCTATTCGAGATCTCAGCATGCGGTATGATTCATTTCTGACAACTATGGCAAGCGGCGAGCGCATCTTAGGCTTGTTGAATTCCCCAATTGAAGTACAGGACCAACCCGAAGCAATTACCCTTCCCCCTATTAAAGGCGAGGTTGAATTCGATAATGTTAGTTTTCATTACTACGACGATGATACACCAGTGCTGCAAAATATTAACCTGCATATAAAACCAGGCGAGACAATAGCCCTGGTGGGTAAAACTGGCTCCGGAAAATCAACCCTGGTGAAACTGGTAGCCCGCTTTCATGATCCCACTGAGGGGGCAGTCAAAGTGGATGGGATCGATTTACGATCGGTCTCCCAATCAAGCCTGCGGAGTCAAATGGGAATTGTTTTGCAGGATCCTTTTTTATTTTCGGGAACAGTGCGGGAGAACATTCGGTTTGGAAAACTTGACGCTACCGATGAAGAAATTGAAAATGCGGCTCGGGCAGTGGGCGCTCATGAATTTATTCAAAATCTGCGTCTTGGATACGACACGCCGGTTAATGAAGGAGGGGTGTTAATTTCGGTTGGGCAACGTCAACTGATTTCATTTGCCCGCGCTTTGATTGCAAATCCACGCATTTTGATCCTTGATGAAGCTACATCCAGTGTGGACACCCAAACAGAACTCATTATCCAAAATGCCTTATCGATTCTGCTCAAGGGCAGAACATCATTCGTCATTGCTCATCGCTTGTCCACCGTGATTAATGCGAGTCGTATTTTGGTCATTCAAGATGGCAAAATCATCGAACAGGGCACTCATCAAGAATTATTAAACCAACAGGGATTGTATTATCAATTGTATAGTATGCGATTTGAAGAAGATGAAGCGGTTTTTGTATAATCTCCTTCTGTTGCTTTCATTCTTTTTTCTTTCAGGATGCCAGGTTGATGGTTGGAAGGCAGGCAGCGTCACACCCATCATTTCTCCACTGCCAGATGCTACCCTTCTTTATAGCTCTACCCCAACGCCTCTTCAACCAACTTCCACCCCAACCAGATTTATCTCTTCAAAAACACCTGAAGTGGCTGCATCAACCCTGTCCCCCACTTCATTACATTTAACCTCAACTCCAATCTACAAAATGTGTTCTCCATTGGCTGGTATATCTATAGGAGAACTAAAATCAGTGGTGAGTAATCCATTTTCTGCTGGTCGAGCAGGTTTCGATGAAGGACACCCAGGAATAGATTTCTCCTATTGGAGTCGCGGCGATAGAAAATCCATGCAAGGACATGGCATTCAATCAATTTTCTCTGGGATGGTTGTATCAACAATTGCAAATAGACCTCCTTATGGAAATTCTCTCATTATTAAAACACAGCTGCCGACCCTGCCATCTGAAGTTCATAAATTTCTGTCCGATGTAAAGCCGATAGCCGCCGTCATTCCCGATGCTCGGTTAAACTGCCCTGGGTTTCAACTGCCTTCAACCAATCCTCCAAAACAAGATGCCTTATATATTTTATATGCTCACTTGGACCAGCCTGCCAACTTAAAGATAGGGCAGGAAGTACACTGTGGGGATCAAATTGGACAGGTTGGTACATCTGGTTTTTCAGTCAATTACCACCTTCATCTTGAGATTCGTTTCGGACCTGATGGTTATGTATTTACAGAGATGGCGCATTACGATAATGCAGCCAGTCCAACAGAAATGAGAGCGTACTGCACCTGGCGCGCCAGTGGGATTTTCCAGGCACTCGATCCAGCATTAGTGCTGGGGATCAGTCGATAATTACAAACCATTTATAATCTATAATCATTCCTGTATTGATTAACCTGGTTGGTTTAAAAAATGCTACAATTTTGCATTAGGATTAGCCACTAATTTTGTGATGAAATACAAGTTGCGATTCACACGTAAGACATTAACGATTTTGCTGATCAGCATGATTCTTGTCAATCTGGGAATTCTCGCCTGGGTCGGTACAACGATTTACGCAGAATTTCCCACCAAAGAGAACAATACAGTAATCATCCCGCAAAAACCCGAGACAAGCTCAACTCCTTTTCTTGCCACCAACAGCCCATCACCTTTACCAACCCTAACAACAGGCGTCGCACCCACTCAACAGCCCATCAACCGGGTTCCAGAATTAACTACCCCAGATATACTCATCCTATCAATGAGTGACGGGTTACGCATTCATTTATTTGCCTATCACCCCCAATATCTGCCGCTCACCCGTTTAACCAATACCCCCTATGATGATATCCATCCCGCTGTTAGCCCAGACGGGAAAAAAGTGGCATTCAGCTCACGGCGCAACGGATTTTGGGACATATATATTTTGGATTTAGAATCTCAGAAAATCACCCAAATAACCGATACACCCGCATACGATGGATCACCAGGCTGGTCTCCCGATGGACAGTGGCTGGTTTATGAAAGTTACCAGGATAACAACCTGGATATATTCCTTTTATCTCTTACAGACCGTACCCAAGCCCCTGTCCGCCTGACTGATTCACCCGCTGCAGAATTTTCTCCAAGTTGGTCGCCAGGAGGAAGAGAAATTGCCTATACGAGTAATATAAACGGTGAAGACCGCATTTATATTGCTTATCTTGATCGATCGACAGATCGAGTTGTCCAGGTAAATCCATATTCTTTGGGCAAGGAGTCAAATCCACGTTGGTCTCCGGATGGTAAAAAATTATGTTGGACACAAGAGCAACCCGGCGGTTCTCAAATTTTTATTTGGGACAAAAGTATTCCCGATATGCCCCCCCGCCCGGTTACCTATGCCAATCGGGCAGCCTGGATGAGCGACTCAAATTCGCTGTTCATTCAGGTAACTGAGCCAAATCGCACAACCTTTGGTGCTGTGGTAGTAGATCCGAGTTATCTGGCGATTCCCCTAAATCCTTTACCTGGAGCGTTGCATGGTTTTGATGTAATTCAGCAAGCAGAGAGAAAGATTCTTGAACCCTATATAACCCAGGAATCTCAAAAAAGAGCCAATCCCATCTGGCAGCCAAATTTATCGGTTTATCCTATGGTACCAACCGGAAGATTTGCGATTGTTCCCCTGAAAGACATTTCTGCGCCATTCCCCATGTTACTGGACACAGTTGATGAGGCATTCAATAAACTTCGTGAAAAGGTATCCATAGAAACCGGGTGGGATGCCCTCTCCAGCCTGGAAAATGCGTTTATTCCACTGACCATATCCCCCAGTCCCACCATCGAGACAGACTGGCATTATACCGGCAGAGCATGGTCGCTCAATCCTTTATTCATGTCTGCTGGTTGGATGGTCATCTGCCGTGAAAATTTCGCTGGACAGACCTATTGGAGGGTTTATTTGAAAGCCCGTTTTCAAGATGGTTCAATGGGACTTCCATTGCGAACGACCACCTGGGATCTAAATTCACGGTTTTCTGGCGATCCACGCGCTTATGAAGATGGAGGAACTCCAGGGAGCATTCCATCTGGCTATTGGATTGATCTGACTGAAATCGCCTCTCGGTATGGGTGGGAACGCTTACCCTCTCTGGTAAACTGGCGAACATATTTCCCAGCCATCCGGTATAACCAATTTGTAATGAAAGGTAGCCTGGACTGGATCACTGCAATGAGTGAGTTGTATCCGCCTGAAGCCCTTACTTTGCCTACGCGCACACCGCTGCCTACCCCTTATCCAACCCGTACACCTACCAACTCGAATTTTTCTCAGCCAGGTCCAACACGAACTCCCACGATTACCATGACACCGACCCTGAACCCGACCTGGACACCCTTACCTGGTACGCCATGAGAAACACCAATTATTTATTATTTCTTTCAGTTACCCTGATTATTTTACTTTCCGTTTCTGCAGGTTGCCAGTTCGACTTCCAGCTATTCCAGTCAAAAGAAAATCAATCAACCATTATTCTCACACCAACTCTTAATCAAAACCTCCCCTTGCCATCGCCCTCCCCGATTCCGCAAAGGTTAATCCAGCCTTCTGAAGTAAGAAACCCTTCCCCATTATCAGGTCAAAATAAACCGCTGTCGACTTCAACCCTGCCAGCCAAATTAAATCCAGAGCAATCTGAACCGACAGTAGTTCCTCCACTTCGGTTTAATATTCCTACCCCTGCGCCTGCCCCCAAGTCTCTATGGAGACCACCGCTATATGCCCCCCCTTGGGCACTCAGTCCCTATGATCACTTTTATTTTCACCGCCCCATCGCTGCTGATGAGGTCAATTGGCCGATTCCTGATTATCGCTACGGGGGAGTGTTCTTTAGCTCAGATATTGTCCATACGGGCATTGATATCCCTGTAAAGACAGGCACGCCGGTCCTCGCGGCTGCCAGTGGAACTGTCATTTGGGCAGGTTTTGGGTTATTGCGAGGCGGCAATGATCCGAACGACCCCTATGGCTTAGCAATCACCATCCGGCACGATTTTAGTTTTAAGGGAAAAGACCTTTTCACCGTTTATGCCCACCTGCAGCGGGTTGATGTGACAGTTGGTCAAAGGGTTGAAACCGGTGCCCAAATTGGTACAGTTGGTACCACCGGTCTTACGACCGGTCCGCATTTGCATTTTGAAGTGCGCACCGACCTGAGCAGCTATTTTACAACTCTTAACCCCGAACTTTGGTTGTCTCCACCTCAGGGTTGGGGTGTGCTAGCCGGGCGCGTCATGAATGCCAATGGCGGATTATTAACATCCTACCCGGTTGAAGTGCGCAACAAACAAACCAATCAAAAGTGGAAAGTATTAACCTACGGCTACCAGGCAGTAAATTCCGATCCATATTACCGCGAGAACATGGTTCTTAGTGATTTACCGGCTGGAGTTTACGAGATTACCATCGAATATCGCGAAGATCCCGCCAGGCAAGATATTAGTATTTATCCCGGCGCTGTCAGTTACTTCACTTTTTGGGGTACCAGGTATTTTAACCTCGATCCGCCTCCCGTACCCGGATTGAAAGAATTATTGCAATTGCCATCTCTAAAAAACCACCCATAATCTACCACTACCCTTGACAATACTGGCATCGGGTTGGACAATTGGACAATCAGTTTTATTATCCTCTGGGAGGAAACCTCTCAGAGATTTTTTGGAGGAATAGCATGATTCCATTTCGGATAATCAAGAGCCTGGTCATTATCGGGATCACAACAGCCATGTTGACTGCCTGTGCCGGTTCAGGAACCCCTGTGCCGCCAACCGTGGATCCAAATGTGATTTACACCCAGGCTGCTCAAACAGTTGTGGCGGGTTTAGCCAGAACTCCCTCTGCTACAGTTGCAGCCCCCACCAGGACCAATACCCCGCCAGTCGCGCCGACTGCCGGTGCTGGAGCCACTCAACCTGCGGCTGGAGTGGGAACACCTACTCAATCGGCAACCCGAACCACACCTGTAACCCAATTGACCGTTACACCTGGAATAGGCGGCGTGGTTTTAACCCCCCCCGTCTTGTTAACCCAACCTGGTCCTGGTCAGGCTACCGCTTTAGTGCCTACCAACACGGCTGCAGCCAAAGTTCCCACCGGTGATAAATGCACTTATGAAGGTCAAGATCCCGCCGACGGAACAGTTCTAAAACCCAATCAACAATTCCCCATGAAATGGACGATCCGCAACACCGGGTCGACAACCTGGCGACCGACTTATCAGGTGAAATTCTTTGGGGGAAACAAAATGAGTGGACCGGCAGATTATGATATACCCAGGGAAGTGAAACCAAACGAGTCCGTTAATATCAATTTCTACCTGGTTGCCCCTGACACCGCAGGAAGTTATAAAAGTGGCTGGGCTTTGCTAAATGCTGAGGGCTTTGCTTTTTGTTTCTTCGACATTTCAGTCGATGTAAAATAATCACTACCTTGTGAACCAGTCTGAATTTCGTTCCATCCTAAAAACCGAGGCTGAAAACCTCGGTTTTATTCTTTCTGGTGTCGTTTCCAGCCATTTTTCACCCAATATTGCGCGCTATCAAAAATGGTTGTCAAACGGATATCATGGAAACATGAAATACCTTGAGTCTGAACGGTCCATCCTGATCCGATCAGAACCCAGGCGATTATTTCCGGATGCCAAAAGTATCCTGATCTTTGCCCTTCCATACCCCAATCCCTCTATTTATCCATTCCCTGTCGAACCATCATTGATTGCACGAATATCCTCTTATGCCTGGGGGATCGATTATCACATCCTGGCGCCGCGTCTTCTAAAAAAACTGGTAGATCGCTTAATCATCTCTACCGGTAAAACCATCCAATTTGCTACTTTTACAGATTCTGCGCCAATCCTTGAGAGAGAACTTGCTTTTCAGGCTGGACTGGGATGGATCGGGAAAAATTCCTGCCTGATCACTCCTCAGATTGGCTCTTATTACTTCCTGGCTGAACTGATGATCGATATTGAACTCGACCCCGATCCACCTTTCAAACAAGATTTTTGTGGAAAATGTACGCGCTGTATCAAAGCCTGCCCCACCCATTGCATCTTACCCGACCGCACACTTGACGCAAGGCGCTGCATTTCTTACCTTACCATTGAAAATAAAAATTCGATTCCGACTGACCTTCGCCCAATGATCGGAAATTGGATTTTTGGATGTGATGTCTGCCAAATCGTCTGTCCCTGGAATATCCGATTTGGAGTAAAGGATATTCAGCCTGAATTGTTGCCTGATTCATATAATCCTTACCCAAACCTGGCTGAAGTACTTGGGCTTTCCGCGCCGGTATTCAAACAGACATATAAAGACAGTCCAATTTTACGCGCTCGCCGACAAGGTTTCATCCGCAATGCTTTGGTAGTATCAGGTAACCTTGCCAATCCCGATTTGATTCCACCCATTGCTAATTTGCTGCTGAATGATCCTGATCTATTAATCAGACTACACGCCGCCTGGGCTTTAGGCAGGATGGCTACACGACAATCCCGCGAGTTTTTGACGAAAGCACTTATGCTTGAAAACCAGTCCCTCGTTATCGATGAAATTCGGGCTGCCCTGGCTGGATAACCTTACATACAATTGAATTTTTTATGGGATCCACTTTGGCATCGCCCCATCATCAGCAATAATCGTGAACGAATTTTCCTCCCGGTTCCATACGATAATTTGGGGGGTATTTCGTGAACTCCCCAAATGAAATCGTTGGGCAACAATATACTTCCCCCCACTGTCCCAATGAATGTTGGCATACGTGTACACTGGATCCGAGGTAACCTCCATCTGCTTCTCCCCGTTTTGACCATAAAGCCAGATCTGCTTTGCTGATCCTCTCCCTGGCAACCTGCTGCCAATAGCAATCCATTTCCCATCAGGTATTACAGCAGGCACACCAAATTCAACCTGTTCATTTTCTCCGTCAACCACCAGCGATACTTCCTTGCTTTCGATTTGAATCCTTGCCACACTGGAGCCAGGTGTTGATTCGGTTGATCCATTTCGTGAAAAAAATAAATATTTCCCATCTGTTGTCCAATTTCCGATCCATCCTTCTCTCGCCTGGATAAAATATTCCCTTTTGGTGGAAAAATCTAATAGCCGGATCCCTTGATTGCGCAGATCGGATACAGCTAACATGTCGCCGCTGGGTGACCAGGAAGTTTGCCGAGGGTTCACTGATTCGGCTGGAAACAACTCTTCTGTTTCGCCAGTCTTTAAGTCAAGTATCCATAATTGAGGCGGGTTATACGTCAGCGGTTGAACACTTTTCGCCCGCCAGCGATGATATACCAGCAGCGAACTGAGGTTCGACCATTCAGGATCTGTACATTGATCTATACCGCAAGCTAAGGTCAATTTCGACGTTCGGTCATGGATGTTCAACAGCCATAAATCTGCTCCACCCTCTTTATTTTTTACCGAATAGATTACCTGCGTTCCCTCGAGTGAAACTGTAAAACTTTTAACCGCTCCACCCGTAGACGTCAGGGGTATCTTCTCAAAGCCATCTTTTGAAGATATATATATTTCAGGAGCAGAATTTGGATTCGCCAGATAGATAATTCGATTTTCACGTACTTTAACGATCCATTGCCTGTTCACTTTTAATTCAATACCATTTAGCGTTCTTAATACCCCCACAAGTTCAATCCGCAGATTTCTACCTGTATCAAAGGGCATATCCGGGAAAAAGAACAAATCGTTCTTCACCCACTTAAATCTGCCAGAAGTTTCCGGAATGGTGGTAAACCGGCTCTCAACGCTAAGGGGATCCATTTTTACCGGAAAACGAATTTGGACTGGTCCATAGCTGCCAATAGCACCGCTAATTGATATCGGACTGGAAATTGACCAGCTAAATACAATCGGAGCCAACAGCCAGAGTAAAAAAACCATCAGCACTAAGCCAATGAAGACCCCAAATATGATTAAATAAAATCGTCCTGGTTTCATGGGAAAAGATAGGGTTGGTTTGGTTCTGGAACAATGTCAACTTGTGTCGCAAGGATGATAGGGCGGGATTTTTCCTGGTCTTGTATTATCTTGATTGATCCGATCACTCGAACCCAAAGATTGGAACTCAGGTTTTTTGCCAGATCCGTTTCAACAACAATGCCTACCGCAACTGCGTCAGCCACGCAGCAAGTAATTGCATATCTACCAACCAAAATTTGTGAGGGTGGCAATGAAGGATCACGATAAACAAACCCTGTGATATCTGCTTTTTCACCCTCCAGTCGTTTTATATCCCCCTCCAAATAGAATAACCGCATCCAATCCAGAATATTCCGCCGCTCCGAGGGTATTTCAATTACCGACTCTAATGACCGGTTTTGGGTGAAAGGAGATTGTAAATTGATACCTCGCAGCTCAATTGAATTTGCATCTAAAGGTCGTTCAGGAATAAACACACCAATTATCACCGGTAATGCCATTAACCAGATCACCCAAAGTGGCATTGAGGGATGGGATTCTGAAGGACAATCGAGATGTTGATCATGAGATTGAGGTCTAGGAGGTCGCAGGATTACCTGTGATAATATGATTAACCCCAGAGCTGCCAAAAAAATTATGGGCAAGAACCGTTGATTGATATACAACAAAATTCTTCCGTCGTAAATCTTTAATATTAAAAACAACCCTAGAATCGCCAGAACCAACGCCTGGAGTGTCCGCTGTCCCTTTTCGCTCATACTCTTAACTCATAATTCAAAAAAGTTGATCAAAGACCCCATTACCAATGTCATTATGAATGTCATTATCACCAACAGGAACACGAATTTTTTATCAAACACCCGAATATACATCAAAACGCTCTTGATATCTACCATCGGACCAAAAACAAGAAAACCTAATATTGAGCCACTGGTGAAAGTCCCTGTAAACACAAGGGCAATGAAAGAATCAACCGTAGAACAAATCGAGAGCAGGAACGCAGTCACCTGCAGCGAAAACACCGACAAAACAGGTCCGCTGCCAATTTGGGTGAGAGTAGATTGTGAAATAAAGGTTTGCGATAAGGCGGCAATGAGTGCCCCAACTACCAGATACCGCCCCATTTCAAAAAATTCATCGACCGCGATCCTTAACATTCGAGTCACGCGTTCCCTCATTTGGGACGGAGAAGGTTTGGATTCTGGAATAACCGAAATAGAAGCAGATTGATTCCGGTATTCAAATTGGTTAGTGAAACCAGGATAATATGAAAGAATGACCCCAACCGACACTGCAATCAATAAGGTCAGAGCAATTCTCCCCCAAAAGACCAGACCGGAGCCAAAAGCTGCGTACGTGCTCGCCATTACCACCGGATTAACCACCGGTACCGCTAACATAGCGGTAATTCCTGCTGACAAGGGCAATCCTTTTCGCAGCAACCTTCGTCCAAAAGGTATCACACCGCATTCGCAAACCGGGAAAAATAGACCCAGCAGCCCCCCCAGACCTGCCGCCAACATTTTATTGCGCGGAAACCACTCCATCAATCCTTCAGAAGAAACAAATTCCTCTACGAGACCAGAAGCAATCGTTCCGATGAGTAAAAACGGGACAGCTTCGATAAAAATCCCCAAGAACACCGCGGCAAACCGGCTAGAAATGAGAGAAACTTGATTCAACCATCCTTGACTCATCCCAGTCAAGACAGCCAATGACCCGGACAAGCCCAACAAGATAATTAGTAATGTCCCCCAGATTGGGAGACGATGGATTACCCAACGAAATGCCTTCTCAATATTCGATGTCATCCTGCTTGAAAATTGAAATTATAGTATTCGGGTAAAGTGATCCACTCAAATAGAAAAGGGGGCACTCTAGACCAGGAGTTTCGATGTGCCCCCACAATCACACAAAATCTGTTTATTTGGTCGGGGTTGCTGTCGGCGCGGAAGTTGAGGTTGGCGCTCTTGTAGGAGTTGGTGTTACTGTATTGGGGACAATCGTAAGCACATCTCCTACTTTTATCAGGTTAGCGTCTTTTATGTTGTTATCCTTCATGATCGCTTCAATTGTTGTATTGTAAGCAGCCGCTATTAATGCCAGAGTATCATCACTTTTCACGGTATATTGAACTTTTGACCCAGGCACGATGGGTTGAGTAGGCTTGGGGGGTTCGGTTGGTAAAGTCTGGTCAGGAGATGGTACCATGATCTTATCGCCTGGCTTGATATTGCAATTAGCCCCAATAGATGGGTTAAGCGCCATCAGCACATCCAGTTTGACTTTAAACTTTACCGCTATATCCCAACATGTATCTCGTTCAAGAACGGTATATTCAAACGGACCTGATAAAGTCGGTGTAATGGTGATGGTTGGAGTTAAGGTGATGGTCGCGGTTGCAGTTGGAGTCACCGTTGGGGTCACTGGAGTCGGTGTGGCAGTGTTGGTTACGGTGGGAGTGACACTCGGGAACAAGGCGATACTCTGACGATTAGAACCTGTGAACCATATGACAAGGATGACAATTCCAACAATCACTAATACCAACGCCAGCCCCCCAATAAAAAATGGAGTCATTTGCTGGCGCTTTCGATATGCATCAATCACATATTGAGGTGAGTCTTTTCTTAACATAAGGTATCCTTTTTGCAACTACTGTGACAGATATACAGGTGAAAACCTATTCCTGATTGTTCCAGTAGTTCCTTTTTTTTTATTTTACCTGATTAATTGGGACAGATTCTCCTGTAAACTTTGCTGCGTGGTAATCCAGATAATTTTTCAAATATTGACCCGTATAAGACTGCGAAAGCTGGCAGATTTCTTCGGGCGAGCCACAACCCAAAAGTTCTCCTCCACGGTCTCCACCTTCGGGTCCCAAATCTATAATGTGATCGGACACTTTGATGATATCCAGATTATGCTCAATGATCAAGACCGAGTTACCTGCATCAACCAACCGCTGAAGAACTTCGATCAATTTATGCACATCTGCGGCGTGCAATCCGACCGAAGGTTCATCCAGAACATATAACGTCCGTCCGGTAGCCCGGCGCGATAATTCACGGCTTAATTTGACCCGTTGCGCTTCACCACCCGAGAGAGTAGGCGCAGGTTGACCAATTCGAATATACCCAAGCCCAACATCTTGCAGAGTCTGTAATTTATTGACAATTGACGGAAATGCATCAAAAATCTTGATTCCTTCATCTACCGTTGTATTTAGCACATCTGCGATAGACAACCCTTTAAAGTGGACTTGCAAAGTCTCGCGATTAAACCGGGCGCCATGACATACATCACAAGGCACATATACATCGGGCAAGAATTGCATCTCAATCCGCAATTGACCCTGACCCTGGCAGGCTTCACACCGACCTCCATGCACGTTAAATGAGAACCTGCCAGCCTTATAACCGCGCATTTTACTTTCAGGGAGATCAGCAAACAACTGGCGGATTTCATCAAATAACCCGGTGTACGTCCCCGGATTCGAGCGAGGCGTACGACCAATTGGAGATTGATCGATATTAATCACTTTATCAATTAATTCCAATCCTTCTATTCGGTCATGCGGCGCAGGCTGAACATGAGCCCCATGTAACTCACGCGCTAACGCATTGTATAAAACGTCAACCATAAGTGTGGACTTTCCAGACCCTGAAACGCCCGTGATACAAACCAGCTTCCCTAATGGGATATCCACAGTAATGTTCTTAAGATTATTGGCTTTCGCGCCAATAATACGCAGGTGCTTTCCATTTCCAGTGCGTCGTTTTTCAGGCATTGGCACTTCTTTCCGGTGAGATAGATAAGCACCAGTCAGCGACTCGGGGTTTGCCAATATATCATCCACGGTCCCTTCTGCAATAACTCTTCCTCCATGTTCACCCGCCCCCGGTCCAAGGTCAATGATCCAATCAGATGAGCGAATCGTCTCTTCATCATGCTCAACAACCAACACTGTATTTCCCAGGTCGCGTAAACTCTTTAGCGTTGCCAAAAGTCTGGCATTATCCCTGGCATGAAGTCCAATGGATGGCTCATCCAAGACATACAGAACTCCCATCAATCGTGATCCAATCTGGGTTGCCAGCCGAATGCGTTGAGCCTCTCCGCCTGAGAGAGACCCCGCAGGTCGATTCAATGTTAAGTAATCAAGACCAACATCCACCAAAAACATTAGTCTGGCTTGTATTTCTTTTAATATCCTTTCCGAAATAATCAATTGACGTTGGGTGAGGGGACTTTCCAAACCTGTCAGCCGCTTAATCCATTCATTTGTTTTATTCACTGGCCATTGTGTAACTTCTACAATATTGTGGGAGTCAACCGTCACCGCCAGGGCTTCCGGGCGCAGGCGGGTCCCCTTACAGGTCGGACAAGGTCGGTCGCTCATAAACTCTGCAATCTTACTTCGAATGTACTCCGACTGCGTTTCTCGATAGCGCCTCTCCAGGTTTGGTACCACACCTTCAAAACGCGTCTGAAAAGTGGTTTGCCTGCCATTTTTCCCTTCCAGTTGGACCGTGATCTCATCGCGAATTCCATACAGAATTATATTCAGTTTTGATTGGCTAATCGACTTTACCGGCGCATCCAGATCGATCTGGTTTTCGCGTGCAACTGCCTCGATCATCTGCCAGTAATACCCGCCTTGTTCACGCGGTCCATTCCACTCCAAAGCAACAATTGCTCCCTCATTCAACGATCTTTCATCATCTGGGATTAACAAATCCGGGTTTATCTCCAATTTGCTTCCTAACCCCTGGCAATCTGGACAGGCGCCATGCGGGGTATTGAAAGAAAAAGTCCGGGGTTCGATTTCAGGCAGGCTTACACCATGCTCAGGACAGGCAAGGTGTTCTGAAAAGAATACATCAACCGAAGGCTCTACACTAATATTTTGAACCGTTAAATATCCCTCCCCAACTTTGAGCGCGGTTTCGACTGAATCGGTTAATCGTGATTTGAAAGAACGTTCTTCCTCCTTCGACTCAGGTAACAAAAGCGCTACCCGGTCGACTACCGCTTCAATCGTATGATTTTTGTAACGATCCAGGACTATTTCATCATCAAGATTATGGACAATTCCATCCACTCTTACCCGTAAAAATCCCGCTTTGCGGATTTCTTCAAAAACGTTTTGATAAGTACCTTTTCGCCCCCGAATTACAGGCGCCAGGATCAAAATACGACTTCCAGCAGGCATTTGGAAGATTGCATCTACAATCTCTTGGGCTGATTGTTTAACCACTTCTCTCCCGCACACAGGACAATGAGGAACACCAACTCTGGCAAACAGTAAACGAAGATAATCAAATATTTCGGTTACTGTTCCAACCGTTGAGCGCGGGTTATGAGAAGTAGCTTTTTGATCTATCGAGACCGCGGGAGATAAACCTTCAATATAATCAACATCGGGTTTATCCATCTGACCCAAAAATTGCCTGGCATAGGCTGAAAGCGATTCTACGTAGCGGCGTTGTCCCTCAGCAAAAATAGTATCAAAAGCCAGAGAAGACTTCCCCGAACCGGAAAGCCCGGTTATTACCACCAATTTGTCGCGGGGAATTTCCACTGTTATATTTTTCAAATTATTTTGCCGCGCCCCCACAACCCGGATTAAGTTTTGTGTCATATAGAAAACCTCTACTCGCTAAAAATCCCTAAAAGCATAAAAGAAGATTATACCAAATGCCATATCAGCTATCATAAATCCTTAGACAGGGAGTTATTAAAGGATATTAATTAAGGGAAAGCATATCAACAGACTGGCAGGGAAAACAAGGAATGTTATAATCCCCAAAGCGCAGCATGGATCTTGATATACAGACCGGTCTTCAAACAGCATTTGCCCTGGCTATCCTGGGTGGAATATTGAGTCTCATTCTTGGCATTCAATCCATCCAGTCAGGTCAGAAATTATTATTTTTCCGCAAACGCCGCGAGCTAGTTATGCGAGGGTGGAGAATGATTTTTTCTGCTGCGTTATTGGGCGTACTGGCAGTATTCCTCAATATCTATGCCGAACCAGCCGTATATCAAGTTTTTCCACCTTCACCAACGATCACAAACACCTCCACAATTACATCAACGCCGACCATTTCTACAACGCCGACGATCACAATGAGTCCCACCATGACCCTCACCTTATCGATCACTCCAACCCCTATGGTCCCACCGGCAATCGAAATGAAGTTCGAAGCGAAAAAGACGCCCAACCCAGATACCGTATTCAGCCAGATACGCTTTGCCCGCCGAATTGATAAAAATTACCAACCAATCGATCCTGCAATAGAATTTGCCAACCCAATCACGAAAATTTATGGGACATTTAGTTACGACAAAATGGTCATCGATTCCCAATGGACCGCGATATGGTATCGCGGCAACGAAATCGTCTTTTTTGAAACCAAACCCTGGGATATCGGCACAGGAGGAGTAGGTTACACCGATTGGGAACCGCCAGCCGACCAATGGCTGCCAGGCGAATATGAAGTCCAAATCTTTAATGGGACAATTTTCAAGCGCTCCGCCAGGTTCATTGTAACCGGAAATCCACCCTCGCCAGCGCCAACCAATACGCCTACACGCACCTTAACTTCTACTCGAACTCCCGGTCCATCGCCAACCTCTACCCCCACGATTACCTTTACTCCGACTCATACCCGTCTACCAACCTGGACCTCGACCATAACCCAAACACCCTTGCCAAGCATCACCCCTCCTCCTCTTCCTCGTCCATAAGAATGTTCGTGAATTCGAGATATTCAAAAAGGTTTTTACTCTTCCTCTGGCTCAGATCGTAAATTTTTGACTGTTTCGAGCCAGAAGCAGGGCGATCTCTGCCGCTAAACGAGCATTGCCTCTTAATAACTCCAGGTTGGTTGATAAACTTTCTCCACCTGTTAATTGACTGACTTTTGCCAGCAGATAAGGAGTCACGGCAGAACCATGAATGCCCTTTTGTTGTGCCTCTTCTACCGCTTTCTGAATAACAGAATTCATTCTATCAGCAGGTAATGCGACTTCAAGTGGGGGAGGATTAACCACCAACACTGCGCTCTCGATTCCCAACTCCCAATGGGTCAGGGCAATCTGCACGATCTCCTCAACAGTATTTACCTGGATATTAACTCCTAATCCGCTTTCTCGTGAAAAGAAGGCTGGAAATTCATTGGTCTGATAACCAACAACCGGCACCCCCATTGTCTCAAGGTATTCCAAAGTGGCTGGTAAATCTAATATGGATTTTGCGCCTGCGCATACCACAATCATTGGACTGCGGCTTAATTCGGGCAGATCAGCCGATATATCAAATAAGGAACCTCGGTGAACGCCTCCAATTCCTCCTGTCGCAAATACACGGATTCCTGCTGTCCTGGCGGCAATCAATGTTCCAGCGACGGTGGTTCCTCCAATCTCACCACGGGTTAAGGCAATTGCAAAATCACGTCGGCTGATCTTTCGGGCATTTTTTTCCAACGCCAATGTTTCCAATTCATTTTCAGTTAAACCAATTTTTATTTTTTTGTTGATGATCCCAATTGTTGCAGCAGATGCTCCAATGGCGCGAACTACTTCCTCTAATGACAATGCCAATTGAAGGTTTTCAGGATAGGGCAAACCGTGAGTAATGACCGCCGACTCTAACGCCACGATCGGTAATCCGAGACGCAGCGGCTCAATCAGGTTGGGATGAATGGAGTAATAATCAGGCAGATTCTTCATGAAATGGATTCCTCGGTATCGTTCATGTCAAGATCCTCCAGGGGAATATATTCCGGTTCTGTAGGACCAGATGGGGGACTTGTTGATTCCGGAGCGGAAATATTGGTTTCAGATGTCTCCGTGCCAGGTTTACCGGGTATTGGAGACAACCTTGAACCCGCCTCTTTTGGACTATATACTGTTCCGGGTGATATGGTTGGAGGTTTTCTTGTTGGTGATACTGGCTGATTTTGTTGACCGGGTCGAGAAATTGCAGGCGGAGTATCAGGTTTCTGCGCAGAAGGAGAAATCGATGGCTTTCGCTGTTCGTTTACAGGTTTAACGGCATCCTGCCGAGGAGGTTCTGAGGGAGGTGTCTGAGCCATTCCTGGTGAATTTGAATTTTGGGCAGGGCTTCCCGTTCCACTTTCTCCGGGTGGATATTGACCCGTTGGTTGACTTACTGGACCCGCTTCAGGAGAAGGTCGGGGTGGCGTACTGCCTGGATTGACCGGAGGGGGCTGAGGTCTGGCTGATCCAGAAAAGTTGGACGGATCATTTTTTTTCCTCAAGTAAACCCGAATCCATTCGAGAGTTTTTTGAATACGCCTGCGAAGCGCTGCTTTACTGCTCAACTTCATGGCGGGCTCAACTTTACTTAATTCGAGGTCAGCGCTCTTTAATACCCCAGAATATTCTTGTAAAAGCACCTGTATCGTCTCGTCCCGCGCATGTTGACGCGCAGATAACCTGGCAAAAGACAATACAGGTAGTTCACCCGTCATTGATTGAAGTTCTCTTAATCGAGTTTGTTCTTTCAACTTACTCAAATTCCAGTTACTGCTCTTGAACTGGTTTTCACGGGAAATTTTCCATGCTTCAATATGTTGTTGTGTCAGCAAATCACCCGAAACCTGCCAGATGCCAACATCGACCCATTCCAGCCATAATCCCCTCTCCCTTGCCCTTTTAACAAATTCACCTCGCAAATCAAATAACGAATTACTTAATTCCATGCGGGGAATGAATGCTAACAACCCGCTTGGGGTTACATTTTGCCCAGGTTCAACAGCCGAAGCGAGGATTTCACTTAAGGTATGTTCACTAATAAACCGCTCTAGTTCATCTCTCAACAGGGTCTTGATGGCATTAAACCAGGGGACTCGTTTCCCTTCAGGTAAAGGTTCATTAAACACCAGTTTTTTTACACTTTCTGGATCATAGGTGTAACGGGCAGTATCATCACTGGTTAAACTTTCATTGCGGAGTACATGAAATAAAATCCGCATATTCTGAATCGACACCGGGATTCCATCGCGAGTTCTTCCCTCTATTTCCAATTCCTGATGGTGCTCACGCAGGTCAATCACATCCCTCAGCCGCTCAAATTCATCCAGGCGCTTGTAACTGTTTTCCGGTCCGATTATCTCCCAGGTATCTTGAAATCTTTCGAAAACAGCGACATTCTCAAGACTTACTTCAACCACTCCTGGACCGCCAATCTGCATAATCGGCGATTTTTCATCCTCTGGTGCAACTGCTCCATCCCGAATATGGATGACATAATAATTTTCGGGAAAGGCAAATGCTGCCTGGGAGATATATTGACTTGCAGTTTTTTCTTCAGACAACTCAAAAATATCAGACAGATAGGCAGACGCGGCTTGCATGGCGACAATAAAAGGAGTTATCAGGATCACCCAACGCGCCAAAACATCTACTGCAAAAAACCGGCTGGCTAAATCTGATATAAACAAGGAATAGGGATTAATTTCGACCGGCGGAGGGATCAAATTAAGCATCCAGGAAATGACCAATTTCCATTCAGCCCAGGGATGCATCCAAAAAGCCATCCCAATCCAGGTCATTATGGCAGCAAACACAAATAACAACAACCGAATTTGAGCAATTTCAAAGGTATGGCTGAACAGGTAGTCCAGCACATCCTCAATTGCCTGCAGCAACGCGTTAAGAGTGGACATCGGTGCCGAATCCTTAGAAGAACGGAAGGATGAAGGCTTGCCCAACCTGGGATTGGCTGCGGGCTTTTCGAACTGGGTCAACGTTGTTCCTCCCTCGTCCATTCTACAATTCTTTCCAATTGTTGGATTTGATCTTTCATCATTGCCAGCCAACCCGCATCTTGACGAATTTTCGTATGCAAACCGCCCACAATCCACCCTAAAAGGTCAGCGGCGCTGCGAATATCGGTCATGGTCCCGGCATAGTGCGAGCAAGCGTCTGCAAAATCGATCAAAGCCTGATTTCTCCCTTCTTCTATCGTTTGATTGCGTTTTTTTTCAATCTCCTCTTGTTGGATTTTGGCTTCGGTCAACCAGCTTGATCGCCATTGAGTTCGCAATTGTTCTTCAACGGCTGGTGGAAAAGCTAACTGACTGATACGGACATCAATGACACTGATGCCTCGACTTTCGAGCATTATGAATTCGCGGCTGGTGCCCAGCTCTTCGGTTGGGCGTCCAAACTCGTCTAATTTTTTCACATGTAATTGCGTCATCCGCAGGAAAATGTTTTCTCTAATTACTTCTAACCCGGTTTTTAATCCTTCATGGGTCTTAAATAAGTGATCCAGCTCAAATCGAGCCATATATTCCCGCCAAAGATCAGCCGCCAGGCGGGTTGGTAACTCGTCCCACTCTCTCCAACGGTTTTCAGCATCTGGAGGAAGGGACAAATCGACAAACCGGCTGGCAATCGCCCGTTGAACTGCTTCCGGTTGATAAGGATATCCAAAACTGTTTACCGATTCGACCGGGCTAACCTTAAATATCACAGTTATTCGCGCCGTAACCTCAATATTATTTCGAGTCAGCGCTTGGGTTTCCCGCCTCCGCTTAATTCTTTCATTGTATTCAGGCACCTGCTCGTTTGCGCCTTGAGGCTGAAATGGATCTTCTTTTTCACGCGGACCGATTGTCTTCCTTCGACTTCGCAAATCGACAATCCCTCCTACAGTTTCTCCTGGCTGGGTGAAATGGACTCCGGGTCCTACAGGTCGGGTGAATCTCCCAGACACCCTCAGGTAAGCTGCCGATGCAATGTCTAACAGTATTACTCCAGCGCCAGATCGTTTTAATTCCGCCTCTCTTTCGATAAGTTTCCCATTTCGAATGAAAATTGCCGGACCGTGGGTATGAAAAATATAATCAATCAACCGTGAAAACACCATCAACCGCTCATCCAGGCGGCGAACAGGTAATATAAATTGGGCGAAAAACATGATCCAAAAGAACACACCAAAAATGCAGAGGATTCCATCAATTAACCAGTGATCAATATTTAAATATGCGTTTGAAGAGACCATTAATATCAAATACAGAACCAGGGCAATCGCTATTGTCCGATAAATTTTAAAAATTGGATCCCTGCGGAATTTTCGCATCCACCGACTCATGTCTTTGATTTTATACCAAAATCATGAAATGTTATAATCCAGCAGGTCGAAAAGAGAAAACATGAACATGAACCATCGCTCCCTTCTTCGTCGTGTAACCCTTGGCATTATCATCGGGGTCATCATCTTGATCATCCTGGCATTAATAGCCGATATTCGCCAGGTCTCTCAGGTAATGGCTCAATTTCAATGGCAATATTTTCTTTTTGCCATCGGTTTTACATTATTAAATTATTTCTTGCGGTTTATTAAATGGCATTTTTACCTGCATCAAATTGGTATCAAGTCTATTTCAGGGATTGAAAGCGCCCGCTTGTTTGTGGCTGGGTTTCCCCTGGCAATTACACCTGGAAAAGTAGGCGAAGCATTAAAAGGGGTATGGCTCCAACAGCGGTCTAATATACCCATCGCAAAAGGCATCTCCGTAGTTGTTGCAGAGAGAATCAGCGATGGATTAGCCGTCCTTTTCTTATCCACTTTTGGTGTGGTTGCCTACCCCCAATACTGGCTTGTCTTCGTAATCATCTTATCGCTTTTATTGCTGATCATCATTGTTTCACAAATCCGCCCACTTTCATATTGGCTGCTAAACATTTTAGATCGCCTCCCCGTGCTTTCAAAGTTTTCGGCACCGTTAAAAGAATTTTATGAGGGCAGTTTTGCCCTTTTTAAGCCGGGGGCGACTATATTTGCTGTTACTTTAGGGGTTATTTCCTGGTTTGGAGAAGGTATTGGTTTTTTCTTAATATTTGTCGGTTTAGGTCTCGAACCCAGAGTCCAAATGGCTGCCGAATCGGTATTTATCCTCGCATTTTCTACCGTTGTTGGAGCCGCCTCTGCTTTACCGGGTGGATTGGGTGCTGCTGAAGCATCCATTGCAGGAATGATCACCCTCATTATCAATCCTCCTGCTGCAATTACAGCCTCTGCGACCTTCTTGATCCGCCTGGCAACGCTCTGGTTTGGGGTATCACTCGGTCTATTAACATGGTCATTTTCTGGCGACTTATTAGGGATAAAATCCGAAGAGACCAAAGCCAATCAATCCTGATAATCCATAGATCGTATTAACCCTTGATGTTGCGCTTCCGTTTTTTCTCAGGTAGAATACCATTAGTTTTCGTAAGGATTCCAATAGATGCCACTGGCAATTGGTTCGCTATTACATGATCGGTATCGAATTTTGTCCATCCTTGGTCAGGGAGGAATGGGAGCTGTTTACTGCGCCCTGGATGAGCATCTAGGGATATCGGTGGCAGTAAAGGAAAACCTTTTTTTATCCGAGGAATTTAGCCGCCAGTTTAAGAAAGAAGCCAGCATTCTCGCCACCCTAAGACATATCAATTTACCCCATGTGAGCGATTATTTCATCTGCCCTGGGCAAGGGCAATACCTGGTAATGGATTTTATTGAAGGGGAAGACCTGCGTCAGCGTCTTCAACGCCAGGGCGTAATTTCAGAAAAAGAAGCCATCTTAATTGGGATTAATATTTGTGATGCTTTATCCCACCTTCATTCCCATAATCCCGCCATCATTCACCGGGATATTAAGCCGGGAAATATTAAAATCACGCCAGAAGGACAGGTTGTTCTGGTAGATTTTGGTCTGGCAAAGGTCATGAGCGACAACCAGGCAACTTCAACTGGGGCGCGCGCCACTACACCTGGTTATTCGCCGCCAGAACAATATGGTTCAGCCCGCACTGACCCCCGCTCCGATATCTATTCTCTTGGCGCAACTCTTTACGCCGCCTTGACCGGGGTGATCCCTGAAGATGCCCTGATCCGATTATCTGGAAAAACTGAATTAACCCCAATCCGCAACTTACGCGCTAACCTGAACCCAACTCTCGCGCAGACAATTGAAAAAGCGCTTAGTCTTTCACCAGAAGATCGGTTTCAATCTGCCCAGGATTTCAGAGCAGTTTTAATCCAGGCTGGAAAACTAAACCGGCTGATCCATGCTCAGCCAACAGTCACTCCGCCTCCACCCTCTCAAATCCCAGAAAATTCAATCCCTGCTTCATTTCCAATTAATTCAGTTCAACCTCCCGTGCCTGTTCCAGAAGCAGAATTACCGGTATCCAAACCAATTGCCAGCCGACCTCGTCAAAAACGTCTGGGGTATTTTCTTATCCCCTTATTCATCCCAATTTTGGTAATTTCCTATTGGTTTTTTGTTTATCAGTGGGATGCTACGCCCTGGTTCGCCTTTTGGTCTGGTTCAGTGCTGAATGGATTGCCTTTTTCTCAATTCAACTCTGCCACACCTATCTTAACCATCACATCCACCCCCACTATAGATTCAATACCCCAACCATCAACGCCAACGATCACCCCATCGCCAGCAGTGGTAGTTTCGAGCCCAACTTTAACTGCAACATCTACCCCAAGACCTACTCCATCACCAACCATTTCTGAGACACCATTGCCCAGCGTCACACCAATTGGTGGCGGGTTCTCTCAAATCGCATTCTCATCAAACCGCACCGGGATCATGCAAATCTGGTTGATGAATACCGAAGGTCGCCTGATTCGTCAAATAACCAATCAGCCGGATGGAGCATGCCAGCCAGCCTGGTCACCAGATGGAAACCGGTTGGCGTTTACCTCGCCCTGCCCTGGAAAAAATGACACCTACCCAGGTTCAAGCATTTTCATCATCAATGTGGATGGAAGCGGCTTGATTCGATTACCTTCTACACCCGACGGAGATTTTGACCCAGCCTGGTCTCCAGATGGCAAGAAAATAGCCTTTACTTCCTTGCGCGGTGGAAAACCCAGCATCTATGTTTATACCTTTGGATCTGACACAGTTCAAGATATCTCTCAACAATCTCGCTATCCAGACCGCCATCCTGCCTGGAACCCAATTGGTCAGCAATTGGCATTTATCCGCACCATCGTCAATGGACAAGTCTGGCTCATGACAGACAACGGACAGACACAATCGCAGTTCAGTGTAAGTGGAAACGTGGATAATCTCTATCCTGCCTGGTCGCCAAATGGAGAGATCCTATTTTACAGTCAGGTCCGATCTCCCCAGGGCATTCCCTTGTTGATGGGCATGCGCTATGAAGACCGGAAAACGGCACGGGAATTTCGTATTCCCACAAACCCCCAGGTTGATCCTGGACCAATCGCAGAGATCAGTGTTTCTCCAGATGGTTTTTGGATCGTTTATGAAAGCTGGCCTGATGGAAACAATCACGATATCTACCTGGCAACAATCAATGGGACAAATCCAAGACGATTGACATCGGATCCGGCATTCGATTTTAGCCCTGCCTGGCGACCTATCCAGCTCCAGCCATAAGGCACGGAGGAGATTTCATGGCTTTAGAAGTTGGCTCTCTGCTCAATAACCGTTACCTGATCCTCGAAGTAATTGCTCAAGGGGGGATGGGAGCGATATACCGTTCCCAGGATGAAGTATTGGGTGTCCAGGTTGCTGTAAAAGAAAATTTATTTACCACCGAGGATTCCTCCCGCCAATTTCAACGCGAAGCAGTAATCTTAGGTGGTTTACGGCATCCAAATTTACCTCGCGTAACCGATCATTTTGTAATCCCTGACCAGGGGCAATATCTCGTGATGGACTATATCGAGGGCGAGGATCTGCGACAACGATTATTACGTCAGAATACAATATCAGAAGAAGAAGCCCTGCGTATTGGAATAAGCGTCTGCTCTGCTTTAATCTCTCTCCATTCTCATACCCCTCCTATTATTCATAGAGATATAAAACCCGGCAACATTAAAATTACACCATCCGGAAAAATATTCCTGGTGGATTTTGGGCTGGCTAAAGTAGCTCAATCTGGACAGGTTACCACAACCGGCGCCCAGGGACTAACCCCAGGATATGCTCCTCCTGAACAATACGGACAAGGGACAAATCCCAGATCGGATATATATGCGTTAGGAGCCACGTTATATGCCGGTTTGACCGGAAAAGTCCCCGAAGATGCCTTAAGTCAGGTAATGGGTTCTGCTTCTCTCACCCCAATAAGAGCGTATAATCCCCGAGTGTCTGAAAAAATGGCGCGGGTGATCGAAAAAGCGATGCAAATTGACCAGGAAAACCGGTATACATCTGCCGAAGATTTCAGGACAGCTCTTCTGGATATTAAACCCGAGTTATCAAGTTTGCTCGATCAATATGCTGACCCCGGTAGTCAGCCTCTGTCCACCCGTTCTGGCACTTTAGCAACGCCAGCCTCTCAACCTTCCGTTGACTTTTCGGGAAAAACCGTTGTAACCCCCAAATCTTTACAGAGAAATTCTACCAACCGATCGAGGACATCATCGGGACTGGTGTTTCTGATTCTCATTGGCTCCCTCGCAGGTTTGGCTTTAATCTCAGCCGGTTTTTTATTTCTCCCCCGATTACTATCAACCAGGACAATCAACACACCTCAAACAACAACCCCTTTTAATCTAAACCTGCTAACTCCTTCCGCTATTGCCAGCAATTCGCCTCAAGAAACAATCGCCAGCCCAATCATTGTGTCTACACCAGTTATCCCACAAGCGACATCGACTATTCCTGTCATCCTTCCAACCAGTCCTACACCACCCCCAATCCCATCTTCAACTCAACCGGTTCTTAATCTCACGCCAACCTTACCTCCAACTCCTGTTTTCACTCCAACTGCTACTCCATTAGGTGGATCAGTAAGTCAACTCGCGTTTGTATCCGAACGAAGCGGCAAACCGCAGGTATTCATCATGTCCTCATCTGGAAAAAACCTCAAACAGGTAACCAACTTGCCAGATGGTGCATGTCAGCCAACCTGGTCTCCCGATGGTAAACAGATCGCAGTCACATCACCCTGCCCTGGGAAAAGAGATGCTTATCCAGGCTCTATTCTTTACATTGTCAACGTAGATGGCTCTGGCGTTATCCCCCTTCCATCTGTGCCAGGCGGAGATTATGATCCCAGGTGGTCACCAGATGGGTTGAAGATTGCATTCACCTCATTAAGAGATGGACCACCTCATATCTTTATCCTCACGTTCAGCGATCGCAGTATCGTTGGGTTATCCAGTCCCTCCAACCGCGACCGGCAGCCAGCCTGGTCCCCCGATGGAAAATTAATCGCCTACGAGACCAATCGGCTGGGTCAACCCCAAATTTGGGTGATGAGCATTACTGGCGAGAATGCGCGGGAATTTTCAATCTTGTCAAACGGGTACGCTTATGCGCCAGATTGGTCGCCCGATGGTCAAACGCTGATGTACACACAGGGCAGCGGCTTACCCTGGCTGGTTATGCGTCAATTCAACAAACAAGGCGCAAATGAAGTAAAGGTTAACGAAAAATTGCGTCCCATTGAAAACCCTAAATATTCACCGGATGGTTGGTGGATAGCATTTAACAGCAATGTGGCAGGAAATGATGATATATACATAATGAACCAGTCTGGCGCTGATGTCCGTCAACTAACCGACGACCCAAAGCCCGATTATCAGCCAGCCTGGCGCCCGTGATTATTCGACGAGATTATTAGATCCTGATAAGCGTCTGCAAAAAGCGCCGGGGTGCCTCCAGTATGCCAGAAAAGAATATTTGAATCATTTTCAAAATATCCTTTGCGGATCAAATCAATCATCCCCGCAGCAGCGCGCCCGGTATATACAGGATCTAACAATATTCCTTCGAATTGGGCGAAAAGTTGAATTGCTTCTATTTCAGGTTCTCCAAGAACACCGTAACCCTCCCCCAGATAATCTGCATTTACCAAAATATCCTCTTTTTTAAGTCGAATGTCTGCCCCAAGTCGATCCGAGGCGCCATTCGCTAATTCAGCCACCCATTCCTGCAAATTCGCTTCCGGTTCATCGATACTAATCCCCAATATACGACCCTGCCAGCCAGACATTTTCGCTCCCAAAGCCAGCCCGGCATGTGTGCCACCAGAGGAGGATGCGACAACAATATAATCCATACCTGACTTTTGATTTACAAATTCCTCAAACGCGTTCACATAACCGACCGTCCCCAAAGCATTGGATGCGCCCAGAGGAATCAAATAAGGTCTTTTCCCTTCTTCCCAGGCGGTATCGAATACTTTCTTTAGCATTTCGGAGCGCGCGTCTTGAGTGCACCAGGTAATTTCCGCGCCAAATAACGTATCCAGAAACAGATTTCCGCTGGCTTTTTGTGATGAGTCCCCACTTAAAACCAGGATACACCCCAGATTACATCGAGCAGCCAGCGCCGCCGTCTGGCGGCAGTGATTCGATTGAGCTGCGCCAACGGTAATCAAAGTTTTCGCGCCATGCGCCTGCGCTTCAGCCAGCAAATATTCCAGCTTTCGCGTTTTATTTCCACCCATCCCCAAGCCGGTTAAATCATCCCGTTTCACCCAGAGTCGGGGACCCTTTAGATAAGCCCCCAATCGGGGTAACGGCTCAATGGGTGTCGGCAAATTAGCGATTGAAATTCGAGGAAGTTTCACAGGTTTACCTCCTGGCGAGTATTTTCTTTCCGGCGTTTGCGCATTAAATTAAGGATTGCGGGTAAAACCCGAGTGTACAAGTGATACCATTGTGGTCTAGTCGTGTAATCCCAGGCTCCGATTGTCCTGACCACCGTTCCCCCCATCCCAATTTTAAAACGGAAAACACCGTTCATTTGATCCTCTTCGTCAAATATATCAGGCGCTCCCCATAAATCATACCAGGTACATCCAGCTTCTTTTGCTACTTGCATAGATTTCCACTGTAACAAATAATTCGGCATTTTTTCACGGTGCAGGTTACCAGACATGCCATAGAAATACCAGGCTTTGCCTCCAAAACGGAATTGAATCAGTCCTGCGACCGGTGTACCATCAACCTCGGCGATCAATCCTTCAGCAAGGTTCTCCTGGATAAATTTTTTCCAAAGATGAAAATAATATTCGCGAGATCGAATGATAAAACCATCTCGCAATGATGTTTCGGCATACGTTTGATACATCCAGGGCAGGTCTTCTTCTTTGGCAGGGCGAACCCGGACACCTTTTTTCATAGCCAACCGCAGGTTATATCGCCATTTTGGTTTCATCCTGGCTAACCACTGATCTTCATCCTCCCTTAAGTCGATGAGAATGGTGTTGCGAAACTGGATTTGATCTTGGGAGAATTTCCATCCGCGAGTTACCAATTCCTCTTCTACTTTTCGTCCAATCGGATTCTCTCGAGCATCGATTGATCCGGGTATCCCCCAACCGACAATCAGGTCAGGATCGATCTTGACAAAAATTACCCCTTGTCGTTTCGCCCAATGCTCTAACGATGTGAACACCTGATTTCTAACTGAAGGATTGCCCCAGTCCAACAACGGTCCGCGTGGAATATATAGCACGCGAAATGGGAAGGTTAATCTTTTAATCCGAAGCTGCCGCGATAACACCAAAGCGGCTGCCATGACGGCACCAGATTGGTCTTTTAGCAGAACAGGTTCAGGCAACCAGCCATACTTTGATTTCACCTGACCCCAATTCCAGGTCTGCAAGATATGAGCATCAGGAAATTTCCTGATCAGGTCGTTCCATTCACTCGCTTCGATGTCTTGCTCCTTTTTCAAAATAGCGAAATAATGGAACAATCCCAGGCACAAACCCTAATTCAAAAGCGCCAATGGTTCGTTTAATCTGTCCTCCAAAACCACGCTTAAAGCGGTAAACTCCCCACAAGCCATCTTCACGATTCGCGAAGTCTCTTTCCAGTTCGTCCTCATCCCTGTCTGGAATCCCCCACAGATCATACTCCGTACATCCTTGAGCAGCCACCCACTTCATTGCCTCCCACTGTAAAAGGTATGTCGGCATTCGGTTTCGCTCCTCGTCAGTTGACGCTCCATAAAAATACCATGCGCGTTTTCCCCTGTAAAAAACCATGATCATCGCCAGAGTTTTTTCACCCCATCGTGCTTCCAGCAGAACGCACTGGTTTTTCGCGGCAAATAGATCATAGACATACTGATAATATTCAAGAGAATGAACGGCAAAACCATCCCTGGCACTGGTTAGTTCCATTAACTTATGGAATTTTTGAATATTCACGCTGACCGCGACCTCAACTCCTTTTTTTTCTGCCAGGCGGATGTTATAACGGGTTTTTTGTTTCATCCGCATCAGCCAATCATCGGGCTTTCCCTCCAGGTTGACGACAATTGTCCGTTGAACCTGGATTGGACGCCCATGAGGATGAAATCCAGCCCAATGAGTAACCATATTGGCTGCTTCCGTCTCCCAACAATCTGGTTCTACTTTTAACAATAATGCCCGTTTTCTTCGACAAACCCGAATTATCTCCTGCCAAAACAAAGGTGATGGAATTCCAACCGGACCTTTTGGGATATACGCCAGACTTGCTAACCTGAAAACCGGGCGGAACAATATTTGCGCTCCCACTTGATCCCAGACCACCCTTTCCACTTGCCACCCAAAAGCTGCCTTGATTTCGCCCCACTCGCCCGTTTGAAGAATATGTGCGTCAGGGAAGGATAATAGAAATTGCTGCCAATCTGACAAAGAAACCTGGCTCATGTTAATAAACAGGGACTAATCAATCGCATTGATATGTGGAGGGGGAGTGCAGCACACAGAAGCGTTGGGAAGAACCTGGTCTAACATAGTTAAGATCGCCTGAGTTTCCCCTTGTTGGGCAAGGGTAATTAATTGATCAACAATGGCTTCTAATTCACTCTCACTCATCATCTCAGAGTCACCGTTTAAGCAAAAGACATCTGGGTGACCAGTCGGTTTATAAACATGATCTTGATCCCATAAATCTTCACTCAATTTTTCTCCCGGACGGATGCCGGTGAACACGATTTCGATATCCCTGCCAGGTTCCAGACCTGATAAACGGATCAAATCTTCCGCAAGGTCCAGTATTCTCACCTGTTGTCCCATATTCAAAACAAATGTTTCTCCTCCTTCGCCCATAGCTGCTGCTTGCAAAACCAGGTGAACGGCTTCAGGGATCGTCATAAAATACCTTTTCATATCAGGGTGGGTAACCGTCACCGGTCCCCCCCTGGCAATCTGGCGGTTGAATAACGGGACAACACTGCCCCGGCTGCCAAGCACATTCCCAAAGCGGACAACTGAGTAAGCATGGAACAGGTCGGACGCATTTAATACAATCTGTTCCGCGATTCGTTTTGTCGCTCCCATCACATTAGCGGGTTTAATCGCCTTATCAGTCGAGATCATGATCAGCTTACCAACATTGTGTTTTCGGGCGATTGCGACGACATTTCTTGTGCCAAGAATGTTATTGGTGATAGCTTCTTCTACATTCCATTCCATCATTGGAACATGTTTGTGCGCAGCAGCGTGAAACACAATTTGAGGTTTTCTTTCAGAAAACACTACATCCAGGCGCGCTTTATCACGCACATCGGCAATGACCGGACGAATGATCATAGAAGGAAAACCCTCTTGCATTTCTTGCAATGCCTCAAAAATGCTGTTTTCTCCATGACCCAAAAGGATCAACTCGGCTGGTCCCCAGCGAGCAATCTGGCGGCATAATTCGCGCCCAATGGATCCACCCGCCCCCGTTACCAGGACAACTTTTCCTCTTAAAGCCTTGCCAATAAGTTCTTCTTGTACCCGTACCGGTTCGCGCCTGAGAAGATCAGAAATATTCACCTCGCGCAATCTGTTGACGCTAACCTGACCGCCCAGCAATTCATAAATTCCAGGCATCGTCCGAAACGGGACATTTTTCAACCGGCAAACATCAGCCACCATACGAACCACCCGTCCCGGCGCACTGGGAATAGCAATAATCACCTGATCAACTCGATGCGTATCTAATACCCGCGCCAAATCGGTTAATGTGCCCACGATGGGCACTCCATAAATTTGCTGCCTTTGCTTGTTCGGGTTATCATCCAGGAATCCAATCGGAGTTAATCGCAATTGAGGATTTTTTTGCAGCTCGCGTACGACCATGGCGCCAGCATCACCGGCACCCACAATTAATATGTGCTGGCTTTGTCCATGCTTGCCTTTATTATTCAAAGCTGCCGAACTGGTTCGGCTCTCAGCTAGCAGCCGTAAGGTAAACCTCAATCCCCCCACCATAAAGAGGGACAATATCCAATCAATAATCAGAACTGATCGTGGAAAACCGACAAAAAAACCAGCCTGGTGGAAAACAAGCATAAAAAAAGCCAGGGGAATTGAGGCAGTTGTAACCCCTGCAATAATAATCTTAAGCTCGTTTATGCTTGCATAGATCCATAAACGTCTATATAAACCAAAAAGATAATATATTCCAGGTTTTATTAAAACTGCCAGGACAATCATCCAATAGGTCGATGGCAGATAAAAACCCAAACTATCCCCGAACTCTAACCTTAGCCCATAACTACCAACAACCGACACTACTGCAAGGATGACATCCAGGATAAGCAATACCCTGTTTTGAATGATTGTTTGCAGTCTTAAGCGCATACTAGTTATTGTCCTCTAAATCCAATGACAGTCCCAAACGTGCGCAGCAGGATGATAAAGTCCAACAGTAAGCCGCGGTGTTTAATATAATACAAGTCATACTCCAACTTAATCGCGGTATCCTCAACAGTTGCAGCATAACCAAAATTAACCTGAGCCCACCCCGTGATTCCCGGCTTAACCAGCAGCCTGGCGCGGTAAAATGGTATCTTGTCCGTAAGATCGTTTACCAGTTCCATCCGCTCAGCCCGAGGTCCGACCAGGCTCATCTCTCCCCGCAGGACATTAATGAACTGCGGCAGCTCGTCCATGTGACTCTTGCGCAAAAACTTGCCAACTCGGGTGATTCGTTCGTCATTTTCTACGGTTACCTGGGGTTTTCCATCTTTTTCTGAATCCTGGCGCATGGTGCGCAGCTTATAGATTTTATATAAACGACCATTTTTACTGACACGCAATTGTGAGTATATAACCGGAGACCCTGAATCGAGGTAAATTGCCACAGCGACTAAAGGCAAAACCAAAAGGAGCAAAGTTGTACCAACCAATCCCCCTAAGATATCAACCAGGCGTTTAATGATCTCGTAAAAACCTCCCGCCTGGGCTTCATCCATGAATGACCGTAGTATCCAATCTGATTGATGCAGAAAAATTGGCACTCTGCCCAGGGTTTCCTCGTAAACCATTGGCATGGTCATAATTTCTACCCCTGCTTCGGCTGCGCCAAGCATGGCTTTAAACATGTCATCATTCATCTGCCCAGAGATAGCAAAAACCAGATCCGATATTTGATATTGATTAATTAATTGAGGTAAATCTTTACTTCCCCCCAAAACTTTATGACCCTCGATCGTTGTCTCCCATTTGTTAGGATCATCATCGACGAAACCCACTAAGAAAAATGGAGGAGGCCAGAGATCATGGACGATTTTCGCCAGGGTCGAGCCTGCCCGCCCTGCGCCAACAACCAGCACTCGACGCATAAATTGAGGGGCGGTAAAGATACTGATGTATGAAAATCTCCAAATCAGCATCAAGATCGAAGAAGCGGTAATGAAGGCTGCAACCCCTCGCCGCGGAAGAGAATTTGGCTCTGAAGTGAAATAGATTAACAAATAAAACCCAAAACTGAGTGCCGCAGCAATCGCTATACCCCGCAGGGTATCAGCGCGGCGACTTGCCCGGCGGATATCATACGACTCAACATTGACCAGGATCCAAAATAAAGGCAATAAATAAAACCAGGCTGGAATTCGTTCCTGAATAAAGACCCAGCTTATTTCAAGAAAATCTTCCTGCGCCCAAAAAATGACAGCTATGACCAATGCAATAATCGATATCAGCACATCCCCGATAAATAAAATCAAGCGGCGTTCAGCCGGTTTGAGGCGATATTGAATTGGTTTACTGACTGGTTGATACTCTGTCATCAATTATTAATTTCCGCCGTTTCATCAAAATTGGATAAAGCAATCCCCATACCAAGCCTGCTCCCCAACTGATATGCATGGTGATAATCGCCAGTGGGATCACAGCAAGCAATCGGATATCCCGCTGAGCGCGTGCAGATGGAATAGCACTCAGCAGCAATAAGAAAAAATAAAAAACCATTCCTCCGAATAATACCCACCAGGCGAGCCGGAAGAATAACCCTAAACCGGTCAAGAAAACAATACTCAAAACAAATAGAGGCGGCAGAGCCTGGCGCAAGCGAATAGTAGCCGGATACCGGCGCAGCATTTGACTTTTCCAAAAACCATATCTCCAATATTGCTTACTCAGGCTTGTCAGGGTAGAACGAGCATAATAATCCGATTGAATTTGAGGGTCAAGATATACCTTTCCGCCACTTAAACGCAGCCTGGTGTTGAATTCGTAATCCTCATTCGTCAGAAGGCTCTCATCAAAGCAACCAATTTTATCAAATAATTCACGGGAAAAAGAACCAAAAGGCACCGTATCGACATAACCTGGGCGGCTTGTAAACCGATAGAGCGCGTCACCAACGCCAAACGGATTAGCAGCCGCCGCGGCAATCGCCCGCCCAATCAATGTGTTTGCTCCTGGTTTAATTTTCCATATCCCGCCCACATTGTCTCCCTTTTTTTCCGACAAAAAGCGCACACATAACTCAACATAGTTTTCGGCAGGAGCTGAGTGGGCATCTAAGCGAATTATATACTGCCCCACCGCTTTGTCTAAAGCTTTGTTCAATGCAGCAGGAATATTCTTCTTGACATTATCCACCACTTTAATAGCAAGATTTGGGTGTAATGTTTGAAAATTGTGGATTACCGATCTTGTTCGATCGGTAGACATACCATCCGCGATGACCACTTCTATTTCAGACACTGGATACGTCTGACGAGAGATTGCCTCTAGCAATAGATGGATAGTCTTTTCTTCATTATAGCAGGGGATAATAATCGAAACGGTAGGCATTTACCCTTTTTTCCGCTGATCTGATAGAGCGATTTTTTCTGGAGATGACAAAGGTAATTCAACAAAAAATTCGCTTCCTTTACCAGGCACGCTTTTTACCCAGATTTTACCATTATGCGCCAGAACAATCTGACGCGCAATTGCCAATCCGAGACCAATTCCTCGGCTCTCCCCACCACTCCTCGATTTTTCCACCTGGAAAAATCGTTCAAATATGCGATTTTGATCATCAGGTTCAATCCCTATGCCAGTATCTTTCACACTTACTACAATCTCACCATTTGAGCGCCAGGCTCTCACAGCCACATTTCCGTCTTTTCCAGAAAATTTCAAAGCGTTGTCGATCAGGTTGCTAAAAACCTGAGATAATCGATCCCCATCGCCCAAGCACAAGAGCAGCTCTGGTATATCTTTTGTTAATTTAATATTGTTTTGTTGAGCCTGAATTAAAAATTTATCAATAACCTGGGTTAGTAAACGGGTCAAATCTACCTGGCTATACTGCAAATCTGCTGTACCAGCTTCTAATTTTGCCAGGGATAACAAATCCATGACCAGGCGATTCATACGGTCCGATTCCTTATAAATTATTCTGGCTGCCTGGTTAATGGCTTCAGGCGAACTGGCTGTTCCATCAAGAATCGCCTGAGAGAAACCCTGAATCGATGTTAAAGGCGTCTTTAATTCATGAGAGACATTTGCGACCAAATCTCGCTGAGATTGTTGGCTGATCTGCACTTTCTGAGCCATATTATTTAGGGTTTTCGCCAGGTGTTGAACTTCTTTGGGTCCTGATACGAGAATCGAAGGATATTGTCCTTTCGCCATGACTTGCGCGGCTGACACAATAGTATTAAGGGGATCGGTGATTCCTTTCGACATAAAAAAGGCTAGTAATAAGGAAACAACCAACGCTCCCACCCCTGCCCACAAGATAGGGTTTATCAATTCATCTCTTAATGCCGTGCGCAGCGCTAATGCTGGTCTTAAAGTGGCGGTGATCAGGGTAAATCCCCTTAATATCTCGCGCTGTGAATATAACCATACCCGACCTTTGGAATCACGAAAAGTACCATCCTTACTTTTATCATCGTTTTCGCCTGTATTTAGACGAGGAAGGCGATTAATTGTGGACCCATCCCCAGCACCTGTATCGAATAAAATTGTATAATTCGGTCTTAACACGATCAACCGAATTTGGCGCTGTTCCGCTTCTTTTTTTAAAATCTGGATTAACTGCGCCTGCTGAGCGGGCAGCAAATTTACCCGTATTTGAGGAATAATCTCAGCTTCTGCAAGCCGCAATTGCAATATTGATTGACGATATAAAACAGAACTTTGGCTGAAAGATAAGAATAATCCCCCCGTGACTATCGCCAGGATAAAAATTACTAATAGGAAATAACTTAACCAAAGGCGATTCTGGATTGAGTTAAACATTATTCGACCAATTTATAACCAATCCCGGTAATTGTATCAATTCTCACTTTGCTTCGATTCAGTTTACGGCGAAGCTGGGCAATATGTACATCGACTGTACGAGTTTGACCCAAAAAATCATATCCCCATGCCAGATTTAACAATTGCTCGCGAGACAATACCAAACCTTTGTGTTTAACGAACACCAATAATACCTCAAATTCTTGTGCGCGTAATTCCAGAATTTCACCCTGGCAGCGGACTTCTCGGCGAGCCAAATCAATTTCTAAATCTCCCACTCGAAGGATTTCATTGCTCTCTGGTTCAACACGTTCCAACCTGCGTAAAATTGCCTTCACCCGCGCCACCAATTCGCGGGGGTTGAAGGGTTTGGTCATATAATCATCTGCGCCTAATTCCAATCCCAGGATTTTATCGATATCATCTTCTCTGGCGGTCAACATCAAGATAGGAACGTTGTTTCTCTCAGCCCGCAATTTTCGGCAAAGCTCAAATCCGTCCATACCGGGGAGCATAATATCCAATACGATCAAATCGGGTTTGATCGATTGAATGGTATGGTATGCTGACATACCGTTGGTCTCAAACTGGCAGGAAAATCCCTCTCGCTTCAGATACAATTGCGCCAGTTGAATGATGCTGATTTCATCATCAACCAGCAGAATACATTTCTTGCTCATTCACAACAGTCACAATTGCATGGGATCAAAGCCACTGCTTCTATTTGAACACTTGCCCCGCGCGGCATAGCAGCCACCTGAAACGTTGAGCGCGCAGGCGGATTCTCCCTGAAGAATTCCCCATATATGGAATTAAAAACGCCAAACTCACGGATGTCGCTTAAGAAAACTGTCGTCTTAACGACTTGGTCCAGACCAATACCTGCCCCTTCCAAAACTGCTCTCAGGTTGCTAATCACCTGCCGGGTTTCAGGTTCAATGCCCCCTGCCACCAGGTCGCCGGTCTGGGGATCGATGCCTAATTGACCTGAAACGAAAAGCAGATTACCTACACGCATCCCAGGCGAGTATGGACCTGCTGGTTTAGCGCCTTCTTTTGCAAGAACAACCTGCTTCTCTTTTACACACTGACAGCAATCGCAATCTTCATGATTGCACTCATGATGATGACAATTCTCATGCTTGCTCATAACTTTTTCCTCCGGTTAATAATGTAAAGATTCGGGTTTCATCTTGATCCGTTTCCGAAACACCCAATAAGTCCAACCCTGGTATGCCAGAACAATTGGAACAAATATTAATGCTACGATGGACATAATACCCAGGGTATAGGCGCTTGAAGAACTATTATATATGGTAAGACTCCAATTTGGGTTTAAACTGGAGATCATCACATTTGGATACAAATTTAAGAAGATCGCAGCAACTGAAAATGCGACAGACAACAAAAGCAAGATAAAAGCCCAACCACTTCTTCTCGTATAAACGAAATGACCAGCTCCTAAAAGCGCGAACACTGCTCCAATAGGAATCGGACCAGGATTTACACCAATACGATTAATAACATCGGTAAATAAATAAGTGGATATGGTAAAAAGAAACAGGGTTATGATGGCAAATGGCCATAACCGCCAGGCTGCATTTTGAGCGGTTTCCATCAGGTCGTCGGTTGTTTTCAAACTGATAAAAACTGCGCCATACAGGGTAAGACCAGTAACAGAGGCTAAACCACCTATCAAGGCATACGGGTTCAACAAATTCCAAAATCCCCCGGTGTACATCATGTTCTGGTCGATTGGCACTCCCCGAACAAAATTCGCAAATGCCACTCCCCAAAGCAGTGCTGGAACAAAGCTGCTTATCCCAATCGCCCAATCCCAAAAAGAACGCCATTTGGGATTTTCATCTTTACTGCGAAATTCAAAAGCAACACCGCGAACTATCAAGGCGAGCAAAATCAGCAACAAGGGGAGGTAAAATCCGCTAAACAAGGTGGCATACCAATGCGGGAAAGCAGCAAATGTCGCACCGCCCGCTGTGATCAGCCATACCTCATTTCCGTCCCAATGAGGACCAATGGTATTGATGATCACCCGGCGGCGCAAATCATCTTTTGCGATGATTGGAAGCAGGATTCCAACTCCCAGGTCAAATCCATCCAGCACAAAATATCCAATATACAATACCGCAATTAAAATGAACCACAAAGTATTTAAGTCCATCGATATCTCCTATCCCCAATATCCTTCTTCCTGCGAATTTTCAGCAACTTCATAGACTGGTTGTGGACCGGCTTTGGCATATTTCACCAGCAAATAAATATCGGCTGCCATTAATGCGCCATAAACGAGAATAAAAAGGACAAGCGAAGAAAACACCATACCCACCGTCAAATTGGGAGAAAATGCATCTGCTGTTTTTTTCAACCCGTAAACTACCCAAGGCTGCCGCCCCATTTCCGTCAATATCCAACCAAAACTATTCGCCAGGTAAGGTAGTCCGATCGCTAAAGGAAACACCCAGGCATAACGGAAAGTATCCAGGTGAATATTGCGCAAGATAAGATAGACAGCCACGCCAGCCAGAAACAACATCATAAACCCAGCGCCAACCATGATCCGAAAAGACCAGTAATTCACCGCAATATTGGGGATATAGTTGTCAGGTCCAAATTGCTTTGATAATTGTTCTTGCAACTCGACCATACCCTTTACTTCTCCCGTAAACCGGTTATATGACAAAACGCTTAATAGCACCGGAATTCGAATAGATACCCTTTCAGTCAAAGTGTTTTGATCAACAATCGTAAATATCGATAAGGGAGCCGGATCTTCTGACCGCACCAGCGCCTCCGCAGCAGCCATTTTCATCGGTTGCGTTTGAACCATATATTGCGCCTGGTTATGTCCCACCAGGATAACCATCAGGATTGAGATAATTCCAAACACAGCAGCGAGTTGAAACGATGGCTTAAAAACATCAATATCCCTTTTTTTTATCATGTGGTACGCGCTGATTCCCATCACAAAAAATGCGCCTGTCGAAAAGCCAGCAAATACCGTATGCGGAAATTGAACCCACACATTGGGGTTGGTCAGCAATGCGTTGAAACTGGTCATTACCGCACGTCCATTTTCAATCACATACCCTTGAGGATTTTGCATGAAAGAATTAGCAATCAAAATCCAAAGAGCAGACAAATTTGAACCTATTGCTACCAACCAGATACAGGCAGCATGTAATCCCTTGGATAATCGGTCCCATCCGAAGATCCAAACCCCTAAAAAGGTCGATTCTAAGAAAAAAGCCATTAAAGCTTCAATCGCCAGTGGAACCCCAAAGATATCCCCAACAAAGCGAGAATACTCTGACCAATTCATCCCAAATTGAAATTCCTGCACAATACCGGTAACTACGCCCATCGCAAAATTGATCAAAAATAACTTGCCCCAAAACTTTGTCATTCGTTTATACAATGGGTTTCCCGTCCGCACATAGATCGTCTCCATGATTGCCACTAAAACCGATAAACCCAAAGTCAGGGGAACAAAGAAAAAATGGTATATCGAGGTAACCGCAAATTGAATCTGGGAAAGAGTTAATACATCCATATAAGTAACCTTTTTTTGAGGAATTGAGTGTATTATACAACCACTGGTAAGTCTACATGCGACAATTAAATTTTTTCATCCTATGAATCTGGTATAATCATTTGCTTGACTGGTGAACCTATTCATTAAAGGAATTAATTTTTATGTTGGATAAAGTAAGGGTTATTGAAGAAAGGTATGCCGAATTAGGAAAATTATTAGAAGAATCGGCAGGAGATTATCAAAAAGCTGCAGAACTAGCTCGCGAACGAGCAGAGATTGAAGAAATTGTTGAGAAAGCACAGAAATATCGACGAATGAGTCAACAGGTCGAAGAAGCTCAAATCTTGCAAGAAAGTGCTGAGCAAGAATTACGAGAACTGGCTCAAATTGAGCTGGCAGAGTTACTCCCACAGATGGAAATTCTTGAAGGTCAATTAAAGAGCTTGCTTCTTCCCAAAGATAAGCGAGATGAGCGCAATGTTATCATTGAAATACGTGCTGGCACAGGCGGCGATGAAGCAGCCCTTTTTGCTGCCGATCTTTACCGCATGTATACCCGCTACGCTGAAAGAAAAAACTGGACGGTAGAAATTTTATCGATGAGTGAAATTGGCATTGGTGGGTTCAAAGAAATCATTTTTTCTGTCAAAGGTCGAGGTGCGTATTCACGGCTCAAGTACGAATCCGGTGTTCATCGTGTCCAACGCGTTCCAACCACAGAAGCGCAGGGTCGAATTCATACATCGACCGCCACTGTAGCTGTCCTGGCAGAAGTCGAAGAAGTGGATGTTCAAATACCTGAATCGGACATCAGGATGGAAGTGTATCGTTCCGCTGGCGCAGGTGGTCAAAATGTTCAAAAAAACTCAACAGCGGTGCGTATTACCCACATTCCTACCGGTATCGTTGTCGCCTGCCAGGACGAAAGATCTCAGTTACAAAATCGGCTCAGGGCTATGGGGATTTTACGGGCGCGTTTGTACGACATGGAGCAAAAAAAGCGCCAGGAAGAACTTGAAGCAACCCGCCGCGCGCAGGTGGGCACCGGAGAACGGTCAGAAAAAATTCGGACCTACAATTATCCTCAATCGCGTGTGACAGATCACCGCATTAACCTTTCCTCGTACAATCTACCAGCAATCATGGATGGGGAGATTGATACATTCATAGATGAATTGTCATTGCGTGAAGAATCAGAAAGATTATCTGCCGGCATTGGGGAAGATGATAGCGACGACTAATATCGCCGGATTGCTTCGATTTGCATACCATGAATTGCTGGAAACAGACCAAAATCCAGAACTGGATGCCCAGGTATTACTATCTCACCTCCTTAACAAGCCTCGGAGCTGGTTATTTGCTCATCCTGAATATTGTCCCGATCCACAGATCGTTCTAGATTTTCAGGATTGTCTTGCGAAATTACAGGATGGCTATCCGCTTTCATACCTCACAGGGAAAAGAGAATTTTACGGTTTATCTTTTCAAGTCACCAACGATGTCCTGGTTCCCCGTCCGGAGACCGAATTATTGGTCGAGCATGCGATTGGATGGCTAAAACATCATCCACAGGTTACTGACGCTATTGATATTGGCACAGGGAGCGGGTGTATTGCTGCTGCCCTGGCAAAAAATTGTCCTCAACTTTCGATTATTGCTGTTGACATTTCGCCGAAAGCCCTTCAAGTTGCTGTCAGAAACTTTGAAGATCATGGTGTCGAACCCAAGGTTCATCCAGTTTGCAGCGATCTTTGTTCCTGCCTTTCAGGAACATTCCATCTGGTATGCGCTAACCTGCCATATATCCCATCATTTGAGCTTAGCTCACTTTCAGTCTCCCGCTTCGAGCCGCATTTAGCACTGGATGGTGGTAGAAATGGTTTGGACAAAATACACAGGTTGTTGATCGATTCCTCACGCTGGTTCGTCAGCCCAGGCTTAATGCTGCTTGAAATCCATGAAATTTATGGCTATGAAGTACAAACCCTGGCTGCTAATCACTATCCTTCAGCGAATATTGATATAATAAATGATTATGCTGATAGATCAAGATTAGTTCGGATCGAAATCTAGATGTATAATGATACAGACAAAAACTTACTCTTCCTCATTTCCAAATCTATTAAAAATCGCTAAAGACTCTATTGAGTCAGGAAAAATCATCGCATTTCCAACCGATACCGTTTATGGGTTAGGAGCTGGGGCATTCCAACGGCAGGGGATTCTGGCATTATATAATGCCAAAGGGCGGGAGCAGACCAAAGCCATTGCAGTCCTGATTGGAGATATCGATCACCTGCAATTGCTCACGCCAGGATTACCTGAAACTGCTCAACGATTAGCTGCAAAGTTTTGGCCTGGAGCGCTTACGCTGGTTGTTCCCCGCCATCCTGATTTACCTGAAGAAATATCACCTTATCCTACCATCGGTATTCGCATGCCAGCCCATTCATTCGCATGTCAGTTACTTCAAACTACTGGTCCATTGGCTACCACATCCGCCAATATTTCCGGCAGGAGCAATCCTTTATCTGCCCAGGATGTCTTATCCCAGCTTGAGGGTAGAATTGATCTCGTCATTGATGGAGGAGTAGTCTCTGGAGGTGTACCATCTACGGTTATCGACTGTACCAAAGACACACCAACCATCTTACGCCAGGGAGCGATCACCTGGGAAGAAATTAAAAGAGCAATCGAGCATCCCCTGCATTAAACGCTAACCTCTTTTAAACATTTTCCAAATATCCCAGACTGCCCAACTTAATCCTATCAGGAACACGATGCCAGCACCGAACCACCAGGCTGGTATTTCTTCAGCGCTGGTATTTTGACCAGGTGTGGTTGTTGGTCTGGCACCTATAGGCGCGGAGGTTGGTGTTTTCAAAGTCGGTGTTTGCGTCGTGGCAGGGATTATTTTCGTGGGATTTGTTGCTACAATTGTTGGAATGCCCTGCTCATGCATGGCGTCAACAATTTCGTAGGCATCCCTCCCTGTCATTACAATAACCCGCTTCCCAAGCGCAAAGACTGGCGCCAGGTGAGGTTGACGATCCAATAGATCGAAATACTCTGGGGATAGGAAAACAATCGGTTGTGGTTTCACCTTCTTGTCGTCAAATGCGGTGTCAATCCAAATTCCATTTTTATAGATAAAAGTGCGCGAACCTGCTACCTGGATAGATTGCTCTACGCCCTGCGGCAAAACAGGCGCCTGGCTGGCTCCTGCCAATCTGCCTTGATCTTGAGAGCTCTCCACCGCCTTTTGACCGGCAGGCGAGGCAGCCGGCATGGATTGACTCTTGCGGTACTGTTCTTGCGCCAGCCGCTGTTGGGCATCAGCTCCCAAAGGGTTAGATTCTGTTACGAGATAAGACGTGTAAGGAGTCACAATTCCAAAGCGGACACTGAGACGAATTATTTGGTTAATTGTTTCAGGATCATTTCCATGCAGCCTCAATTGGTTCAACAAATAACCGACCTTTCGAGTCGCCCAGATGCGCGGTATTTGCTCAAGGATGATATCGTCTCCATTGCTTTTCTCTGCCAGAACGACATTTGGATATTGAAAAGACTGTTTCTGGTCATTGATTGTGCCCTTCAAGGTAACCGTCGTAATCCCCCCTTTGCGGTATCTCCCTGCTGCAATAATCTGACTACCGACAAATAAATCTGGAAGAGGGTCAGGGTATAGATCATAAATTACCAGAGAGCCAAAGTCCATTTGTAGATTGGTTAATACCGGAGTGCTGATCGCAGCAAAAAATCCAGACACCACCTCATCGATTGCCTGCTTGGGTTGAACATAAGCAGTCATACCGTGATGATTTTGACTTAATGTGTCCAATAAGAGTGTATCGACATCATAACCTATCCCAAAAGGAAAAATCCGCAAATTTTTAGGCGCAGCAGAAGCAACATTTTTTAAAATATCCTCTCTTTTGATAACACCAGTGGTAGGAAGACCATCTGTCAAGAAAATCAGGTATGCCGGTCTGGAACCATCAACCACTGCAACCGCTTCTAGCAAGGCTCGGTTAATGTCGGTGCTGCCCTGAGCGCTCAGCTTATCCACCCATGCAATAGCTTCTTCAGCCTCATCAGCAGATCGCATCCCGTTGGCATAAACCTTAACACCCGTACTGAAACTTGATACATAGAAGCGATCTTCTCGATCAAGATGTCTTAAGATATAACGCAATGCACCCTGGGCTTGTTTGAACTTTTCTCCATCCATGCTGCCTGATTGATCAATTACCAGCAATACATCTTTCGCTACTTTTTTTACCGGTTCACCCGGTTTTGGAGCGATTAGCATTAAGAAATACCCATCGGGATCAACCCCATCTGTTGGATCACGATAAGAGAGGACATGAAAAGCCTCGGTCTCGCCGATGGAGAAATATAAAGCAAAATCCGTGGTAGGAAGCACATTTTTCGTTTCAAATCCTGCTCGATATTGTGTGTCGCTATCTTTCTGGGTGCTGATTGGATGGGATGGAGAATAGATTGCCCTGATTTTTTGTTTTGAAGAAATTTTTACATCAATCGAGACAAATTCCAACGGTTTTGCTGAAAACTTTTCCGTGCTCAATGGATAGACATACCGAATCAATCCATTCTCGACAGGCAGCACTTGTTGATATTCAAGCTGAATGCGGCGTTCTCCCCTGGGTGGAATCGGATAAATTTGAGCTTGAACAACACCTCTGCCTGCATACTCCAACAGCGCCGGATCATTATTTTTTCTGACGATAGATTCGTAAAGTTTCCTTGCCTCTTTCGCATCTAACACTTTGCCATCCACAGGTCTCCCATCCACCCATAGGGTAAATTTCGAGACTGCCGCTCCTATCGGTAAGGGAAACAAATATACTCCCTCAATTGGGCGATTATTTGGATTATAAAAAATTTGATCAACCCGGGTAACCGCCACCTGATCTTGAATGACAACCTGAACTTGATGATTGCGAATGACCAATTGAGCTAAAGGTCGAGGGGGAAGCGGAGGGCACAGATATCCGGGATTACAAACCGGAGTTGTAGGAATAGGTGGTTCTGGAACAATGATCCCATCCGCCTGGACTGGTAAGGCAAAAAGAAAAGAAAAAACAAGACAAGTCAGAACAGACAACCAGATAAACTTCATCACGTCCTCCTTAGGTGTCTCGATAAGGTTAAGACGTTTTGCTACACGCGCAGTTCCCTGATTCAGGGTTATTTTGCCAATTGCAGAATAAAAAAACCTAATGAACCAAATTACGAATCCATTTTTTCGAGGCTATCCGGTGTAAACCAATGATCATCTTAAAAAGCCCCTCTCCATACGCACAGGCAACCACCCAATGGATAGGAAGATGAAATATAAATGCACCAATATAAGCAAGCGGAACTCCCACCAACCAGACTGCTGCGACATCCAATAACGCTGAAAATACCGTATCTCCACCGCTTCTCAACGTACCGACAATAATCACTGGGTTTACTGCACGAAAAATTAATGCGAACGACATAATTGTCAAAACATCATAGGCATAGGATCGGCTCGTAGCAGATAAATTAAACAAGGTCAACGTTGCGTCCCTAAGAATAATAATCATAAAGAAAATTATCACAAAAACACCGACTGAAAATAATATCGATTGTTTCGCAATCTTATAAGCTTTTTCCGGTTTCCCTTCCCCAATTGAATTACCAATCAATATTCCGCAGGCAGATGTAATTCCAACAAACAATACTGAAGCCAGGGTCATAATCATATTTGCAACACTCACAGCAGCAATCTGATCCGTTCCAACCCTGGCATATATTGCTTGATAGAAGCTGGTGCCAATCGACCAAAAAACCTCGTTCAAAAAGACGGGAGCTGCCACAGCCAGGTATACTTTCCAATAATGAAGATCAAAGTCGAACAATTCCTTGAAAGAACCTGCTACCGGTGTTTGTTTCTTATACGCAAACAAAAGGATTGATCCGCATTCAAGTATCCTGGCAATGAGGGTTGATAATGCGGCGCCTCGAACTCCAAGCGCAGGGAACCCAAAATAGCCGAAAATTAAGACATAATTCATTCCTGTATTTAGGCATAACGAAATGATCGAGATAATAACAGGGAAGCGTATGACACCTACACTCCTTAAATTCGTAGTAAAGCATAACGTCAACATCGTTGCTATGTAGCTGAATCCGACGATAAATAAGTAATCCCTCCCTGGTTGTAAGACATTGAGATCTTGGGTATACAATTGGAGAAATTGGTAAGGAAAACCAAGAGCAATTACCAAAAAGATGACAGTAATAGAGCCGCCTAATATCAGGCATATCCCTACGACGCGCCGGATACCTGGCTGGTCTCTTTTACCCCAATATTGGGCTGTAAAAACGGCAGCTCCTGTATTAATTCCGAAAAGAAAAAAGTTTAAGAGAAAGAAAACCTGATTAGCCAGATTAACTGCTGCAATGGCGCCTTCACCAAGTTGTCCTACCATCACCGTATCAATAATCCCTAAAGACGATACAAAAACATTCTGTACTGCTATGGGAATGACAATCTTTGTAAATGGCTGGAAAAAATCAAAATTATTACTCATATTGGAGAAGGTGTGATCATACCATATAATTTTTAAATCTAAATGTGTCTGATCTCCAAAACATTAATGAAATATTTATACAAATTGGTCTTGACTTAAAAAATTGTTAACATTTATGTGTTACAATGAGCTCAATAAAATAGTTACGCCGAATCTCCTGAACGGGGAATTCACAATGGGGCGAATCAGTACTTAATACTGTAGAGCAAGTCTTCTGTTCAAGCCCGACAACTAACCTCGTAGGCGTCGAAGATCGATGGTGAATCTGCTTGCAAAAGTAGATTCGGGTTTGTTGTAGGTTATTGATAAAAGATACTTGCTTTATTGATTTAAAAGGAGATATTATGTACGAAAACAATTACGCCCCAATTCAATCTCGCCCGAGATTTGCATCTGAGATTAAATTACAGGTTCGTGAGGCTGATAGAAAGCATAGATTGACTAATCATCATCTGTATGCAGACCAAAAACGTCCCATGTCATCAAGTCAGGCAAATCCTGCACTGGTCAGTCGACTGGTAAGTGCAATTCGAACTTTACTATTCTAAATAAATATCGATATATACCTCCAGTTGAAAGGAAGAAATACTTCCTTTCAACTGGAGAGTGTCAGATAATTTCCTGCTGTGCTGCATATAAACGGCTATACCACCCATTTAGCCCCAAAAGATGAGAGTGAGTTCCTCGCTCGACAATTTGTCCCTGATTCATAACCAATATTTCATCCATATCCTCCAAGCCGATCAAGTCATGGGAAATCAGCAACAATCCACATTGTGGACAGGCTTGGATGATCGATTTCATCAGGTTTGCAGCAGTTCGCACATCCAAATTGGAAGTTGGCTCGTCGAGTAAAATAAATGGCGCATTTTTTAAGATTGCGCGGCAAATAATAATTCTTTGACGTTCTCCCGCACTTAATGCGACGCCCTGGTTTCCAAGCCAGGTATCCAAACCATTGGGTAAGCTTGAAACCCAATCAATCAAACCGGCAGATTTTATTGCGCTTTGTAACTCAAATTCGGTTGCCAATGGATTAGCCAGGAGCAGGTTTCTCCTCAATGTCGCAGTGAAGATCACATCATTAGAAGAGACCACCGAAAAATGTTCTCGAATAAAATCGGACGACAAAGATCGGTAATCTATCCCCCCCATGGATATTTTTCCCTGCTCATACTCCCAGAAGCGCAACAATAAAGCCAAAATGGTGGATTTGCCAGATCCACTTGGTCCTACCAAAGCAATTTTTCGTCCCGCAGATAAAACAAGGCTCACCTGCTTAACAGCTGGAGGGTATTCTGGGTAATAGGAAAAGGTAACATTTGACATCTCGATTGGGGTATTCCGTACGGGAATCTCTGGATGGTCAGGTTCCTGAATGACAGGAATGGTATCCGTTATCTCAAACACCCTGCGAGCCGATTGTAAACCGGTCTGGATCATTTGCGACGTCTGGGGTAATGGATTGATCACTTCAAATCCTGCAATCACAATGACGACATACATGGCTAATGTAAATGGTGCCAACTGACCAATTCCAATGTAATAACTTGAAATAAGCAGCACCCCTAACATTGCCAGTAAAGAAACCAACAACACCAAAGCGTTTGACAAAGCCTGAAAGATGCCACTGATAAATTCATTCCGAGCAATGATCGAGGTTGTGGCAGCTATTCGGCGAAGAAATTTACTTTCTTGACCAACTGCCAGTATTTCTTCTCTGCCACTTAATAATTCATTCAAATCACCTGCCAGGGTTGAGCGGTAATCAACCAGACTGCGATTAATTGAAGTGGTGATTTTTATAAATATAACCGGAATTATGATCGCCCCAACAATCGCCAGACCACCATACCAGACCGCTGAGGCTATTGAATTGCCACTGAGAAATAGGATCATCGCTGTGGAAACAATCCCCGCAGTAACAACGGGGGCTATGGCGCGAATATAAAATTGATCCAGGGTTTCGATGTCTCCAATCAACCTGGCAAGCAAATCACCAATCAGGTATTTGGATAACCTGGCAGGCGCTAACTCTTCTATTCTTTGATAAATCCAACACCGAAAATTCTGCAGCAACCGGAGATTAACTTCGTGAGAAGTTAATCGCTCCAGATAACGAAAAACCCCTTTGGCAATACTTAAAAAGCGAACGCCAACAATTGCCACCTGAAGAGCCGCTATTCCAGGCAGCAATGCTGCGCGAGATATCAAATCAACCGATACACCCACTAAACCAATGCCGGCTGACATCGTTGCCGTAGAAAAAAGCACAGACAGCCCAACCCATGCGACATAAGGCTGCAAGAAGAGGATCAATCGCCAGTAAATTTTCATGATGCTCCAAATATTGAGTAAGGAGGACGTTTTGAATATCCAAAACGCTGTAAATAAATTACTGGCTCAATTTCTTCTGCAATATGCCCTGCCTGGATTACCAGTACCCTGTCAGCCAACGCAATTGTGCGTAATCGATGAGCGGCAACTAATACCGTCCGGTCTTTCATCAGTTGATGAATAATTGGTTGCAATATCTCCTCAGTTTCTGGATCCAGATGGGCAGTGGGTTCATCCATGATGAGCAGAGGAGCATCCTTAATCAAGGCGCGTGCCAGCTGTATGCGCTGTGCCTGACCCGCACTGAGGTTAACTCCTCCTTCCCCAAGCCAGCTATCAATCCCCTTTGGCAGGCTGCGAAGCCATTCTCTGAGGCGCAGAAGGTCGAGGATTTGAAGAATTTGTTCTGTATCGATATTTTCTTTAGTGGCTATGCGCAAATTTTCCGCTAATGTCCCTGCAAATATCCACCCTTTGGCTGGTACCCAACTGACTTGCTTCCTCCAATCCTCTAACCCAATCATACGAATGTCTCGTTCACCATCCTGATGGTGCAAGAGGATCTTTCCACTTACTGGATCCATGAAACGCATTAACAAGCGCAAGAGAGTCGTTTTTCCTCCACCACTCTCTCCTACCAGGACAATTTTTTCCCCCTTCCGCAGCTCGAAGTTTATATCTTTCACGCCAGCTTGATCACGATCGGCATATTGATAGCTTACCTTGTCAAATCGGATGGAATATTCTCTCATCAACGGGGGGGATTCTTTCTGGCTTACAACCACAATCGGCAGTTCTTTCGCGGGTCTTGGCGAAGATGGATGATTGAGTACCTCGAAAATGGAATTAGCTGCTGAAACCCCCGCAATACTTGCATGATACCGGGCGCTTAATTGACGCAACGGCAGGTAATATTCAGGGGCTAATAAAAGTATGAAAAACGCTTGTTCGAAATTCATCAAACTATATAACAATCGCAGCCCAATTTCCACCGCTACCACTGCTGTACTTAATGATGCAACCAGTTCTAAAACCAACGCTGATAATAACGTGATTTTCAATACAGACATTGTCGCCTTGCGGTATTGCCCGCTAACCGAGGAAACCCGCTCAATTTGTTCTTTACTCCTCCCCAAATTTTTTAATGTGGTTATGCCTTGTAAAAGATCGAGCAGAAAGCCGCTCATTCGACTTAAAGAAATCCACTGGCGGGTTGAAGCTTTTTCAGACGCCTTACCAATCAACACCATAAAGATGGGAATCAACGGAGCTGTCAATAAAAAGATCACTCCACTGAGAAAGTCCAGCGGGAAAATCCAGATCAATGTAGCTGCCGGTAATATCCCAGCAGTGATGATTTGCGGTAAGTACTGGCTGACATATCCATCCAGCATCTCCACCCCTTCCAGCGCTGTCGAGATGAGTTCCCCTCTGGCTAAGTCATTGCCGACCAGATCACCATTTTTCAAAAAAGCCGAAGATAGTTTTTCCCTGAGGTTCGCTTTAATCAATGCTGCCGTATATTTTGCGGAACTCTCTGAAATGAATTGAAAAACAACCCTCCCAAAAACTGTCCCCAACAAAAGCCCGAAAGGATAATCCAAATCTTGAATTAGTTTTCCTTCCAGGAAGATCGCGTTGACTATTTTTGCCAGGTAAAAAGCCTGAGCGATTGCCAGAATTGCTCCAAATGCACTTGAGAAAATTACCAAACCCACACTTATTGGGAATTGCAGAATAAGCCGCAAGATTCTCAGGTCTACTTTCATATCGTCAATTTTCTCGCGAACCTGTCAACCCGTCAATTAAAAAACTCCGGCGTAACCTGCCGGAGTTTTTCTCAATTTACCAGGAACTGATTTTATTTTTTGGGCAAGAGGCTTTTAAGATGCTCAAACATCCTCTTTTGCATTGTCATGAGAACAGGACGGAGTTCTTTTTGCACTTCGAATGAATAATTTCTGGCGTCCTTTAATGTCTCATACGCTTTATGAGGATCCGTAACTTTTCCATTGGCATCAAATCCAGCATGAGTTTTCAATATCGCATCAGCTTTATCATACGCAGCCTGCGCAGAAGTCAAGCGTTGTTTGAAAATATCAACAGATTTTACAAATTTGGCTGGATCTTTTCCATTTTCTTTCATTTTTTTGATTTGTTCTTCCAGTCGGGAGACCCACTCTTTAACCCTTTTAAGTTGGTCGCCTTCCGCCTCGTGCATTTTCACAAGCCCTTTGTAAATTTTCTCCAGTTTTTCATTTACCAGTGCGCTATCTTTCGCTGGTGATGGAGTTTGCTCAAGCGGCGCTGCCCAAACTGGACTAACCTTTGATGTCCAAACTACAACCACCAACACAAAACAAAAAACCAAAACCAAAGAGATTATTTTTTTAGAAATCAGCTTATCTGCCATATCCAACACCTCACTTACAACAGAAATTCAACCCACTAAAAAAATAATACTCCTTTTTTATAATAAAATTGAATCGCCGATGTAAATTATTTGTAATTTCTTCCCTTAATTCATCAAATGACTATGTTAATAAGCCTTTTTGGAACAACAATCACCTGGCGCGGCTCTTTCCCACCGAGGAACTTTTGAATGGTCGGATGATTCAAGGCAGCCTGCCGGGCGTCATCATCGCTAATGCTTATGGGAACGGTAATACGATCGCGTACTCTGCCGTTCACTTGAATCGCCAGGGTCACTTCCTCTTCGATCAGGGCAGTCCGATCCAATACCGGCCAGTTTTGAGTATGAATCGAAAAAGGTTTTCCAAGACGCGACCACATTTCTTCAGCAATATGAGGGCAAACCGGCGCTAACATCAGCAGATAATATTCCACTGCTTCATGCCATTCCGATGCACCAAAAGCGCCATGCTGTTTTGCCCGCGCCATTTCATTCAGCAATTCCATTAATGCCGAAATGATTGTGTTGAACTCAAAGTTTTCAAAATCGCGTGTGATTGAATTTAATGTCTGGTGGGTTTTCCTTCTCAACGCTTTAAGTACGCTGCTATCCACTGGTTGTTCAGCTTCAGGTTCTAAAATTACACTCCAGGTGCGCCGTATCCAGCGGTTCACTCCATCGATACCGCTGTTATTCCAGGGCGCTCCTAACTCCCACCGCGCGAAGAACATCAAATAGGCTCGCACGACATCCGCGCCATAAGCCTGGACAAGGTCATCCGGCGCAACCACATTCCCACGGCTTTTTGACATCTTTTCTGAATCTTCACCCAACACAATCCCCTGATTTCGAAGCTGGATCATGGGTTCCGGACCACTGGTAATCCGGCAATCTCGACAAGCTTTATGGAAAAAGCGGGTATAAATCAAATGCATATTGGCATGTTCTATTCCGCCCGTGTAGGTATCAACGGGCATCCAATACGCGTATTCATCAGGATCAAATGCACCACGATCATATTTTGGGCTCAAATACCGCAGATGATACCAGGAGGAACACACGAAGGTATCCATTGTATCAGTCTCACGTTCAGCAGAACTTCCACACTTTGGACAGGTCGTAAATCGCCAGGTGGGATGCAGTTTGAGTGGGCTTTCTCCTGTTGGCTTCCACTCCACATCATCTGGGAGCAAAACTGGCAAATGGTCATCTGGGACAGGCACAATTCCACACGCCGGACAATAGATAATTGGTATTGGCGCCCCCCAATATCGTTGACGTGAAATCAACCAATCCCGCAAACGGTAACTGACTGCTCTTTTTCCAGCGTTCAATTGCTCAACATAAGCAATCGCTCGGTCGAAGGCTTGCTCTCCGGGTGTACCGGTCAACTCGCCCGAATTCACCATCCGCCCAATGGCTGGCACTGCCTGGGTTAGCGTATCGCCAACCAAGTCTGGCATATTGTCTGGTTGAATAACTACAATAACCTGCAAACCATATTTCCGGGCAAAATCAAAATCCCGCTGGTCATGAGCTGGCACTGCCATGATAGCCCCAGTGCCATAGGTCATCAGGACATAGTCAGCGATCCAGATGGGAATTCGAGCCTGATTAACGGGGTTTATCGCATACCCACCTGTAAATACTCCTGTTTTTTCTTTGTCGGTTGCTTCGCGTTGAACGTCAGTTTGTCGGGATGCCTGACGCTGGTAGGCTTCGACTTCTTCTAGGCGCTCTGGCGTGGTAATTTTCGCTACCAGAGGATGCTCAGGAGCCAATACCATGAAGGTAGCACCCCACAAAGTATCCGGTCGGGTGGTAAATACCTCCAAAGGATCGCCCATTTCGGTTTTAAAAATAACGGAAGCACCTTCTGACCTACCAATCCAATTGGTTTGCAAGGTGCGAACTCGCTCGGGCCAATCAATGGTGTCATACCGCAATAATTCTTCAGCATATTTTGTGGTACGGAAAAACCATTGATTCAGGTTCTTCTTCGTTACCTGGGTGCCGCATCGCTCACAGTGGCGATCTTCTCCCCACACCTGCTCACGCGCAAGCGTTGTATTGCAATTGGGGCACCAGTCTACCGGAGACATTTTTCGATAAGCCAACCCATGCGTGTAAAACTGGTTAAAAAACCATTGAGTCCAGCGATAATATTCAGGGTCTGAAGATATCGCCTCTCTTCGCCAGTCAAACATCGCCCCCATACTGCGCAGCTGAGTGCGCATTCTATCGATGTTGGCATAGGTCCAAATTTTTGGATGAATATTGCGCTTTATCGCTGCATTTTCTGCCGGTAAGCCAAACGCATCAAACCCCATTGGAAATAAAACATTGTAACCGTTCATCCGCTTAAAGCGCGCCCGCGCATCCGAGGGAGACATCGCATACCAATGCCCTATATGTAAATCTCCTGAAGGATAAGGCAGCATGGTCAGAGCATAAAATTTGGGCTTGCTTTTATCAATATTCGAATGATATAAACCCTCTGCTTCCCACTTTGCCTGCCAGCGTGGCTCAATTTCAGCCGGGTTATATGCCGGAATGAATGGTTCTGCCATGAATATGCCTCCTCACCACAAATAAATAAAAAATCCTCCGCCCAGTCAGGGGCGAAGGAGTGCTCCGCGGTACCACCCTGCTTGCTCGCTTTCGGGCGAGCCGCTCAGATCGCGTTAACGGGCGGACCCGGTTGGGGCTGATGATTTCACCCTGACAACTTACCTGAATTATTTCAGGTTCGCAGGCGAGTTCAGTCTTATGGTGTTCCGCGTACACCTGGTGGGCTCACACCTCTCAATCCCACCTCGCTGCCGGATAACTTACTACTCCTGCTTCATTTTTTCTTATAATCGTTCCCTGTTTTCCAACAGTGGACCCAGAGGGATTCGAACCCTCGGCCTTCTCAATGCCATTGAGACGCGCTCCCAACTGCGCTATGGGCCCAATTTTTCGATTGTCAACGGTCCCTTCCCTGCCAGTGGACCTGGAGGGATTCGAACCCTCGGCCTCTTCAGTGCGATTGAAGCGCGCTCCCAACTGCGCTACAGGCCCTCAATCATTGCTGGAGATGATTTTAACCCAGGTAAGCAAGGGTGTCAAGGACACCTTTTTTGTCTCATTATTCTCAACCTGTGGTGTACAATTATCCAAATTCAACAAGATTGGAGAATATTTGTGAACCAAAGAGTGAATCAACTTATCCAATTGATGGAAAATGAGAATTTCCACGCTCTCGCCCTAAACCCTGGTCCTTCCCTGAGTTATTTATCGGGTCTTCACTTTCACCTCAGTGAACGCCCAACCATCCTTTTAATTCTGCCTGGCAAAAAACCTTCCTTAATTCTCCCCAAACTTGAACTTCGCAAAGTCGAGAGTAGTGGTGTTGACTATCAGCTTTTCTCATATTCAGACAACCCTCAAACCTGGTCAGGAGCTTTTCGAGCAGCTATTCAATCGCTTGGATTATCCCACGCCCGAATTGGTATAGAACCGACCCAAATTCGCTTCCTCGAATTGAATTTTCTTCAACAAGCTGCACCCGAAGCCTGTTTTTTACCTGCCGATCATCTTATAGGAAAATTACGCCTGCAAAAAGATGAACATGAGTTAAAACAGATGCATATAGCCGTCTCAATTTGTCAGGCTGGGCTTAAAGCTACGCTTCCTTTTCTTCGAGTGGGAATTTCAGAAAAAGAAATTGCGTCTGAATTAACCTATCAACTTCTTAAGGCTGGATCTGAACCAAACCTTGGATTTTATCCCATCGTTGCTTCAGGACCAAACAGCGCAGTGGGACACCATTTTCCTTCAGATCGAAAAATACAAGCGGGAGACTTGCTCGTGATCGACTGGGGCGCTTCCTTTGCGGGATACATCGCTGATTTGACCCGTACCTTTGCTTTTGGAAAGGTAGACCCTCAATGGATAAGGATCGCCCAGGTTGTTCTCCAGGCTAATCTTGCTGCACGAAATGCGGTAAAGCCTGGGGTCAAGGCTGGTATCGTTGACCAGACAGCACGCCAGGTCATTGAAGCGGCAGGCTATGGCAGTAATTTTGTCCACCGTACTGGACATGGCATAGGTCTTGAGGTGCATGAACCCCCATACATTTTCAGTGAAAATGAGTTAATCCTGGAACCTGGAATGACATTTACCATTGAACCAGGAATTTACTTAACGGGTATGGGTGGAGTACGAATTGAAGATAATGTGGCAGTAACTCCAGGCGGCTATAATTGTTTAAGCGACCTGCCGCGCGATCTGGTTATTATTGACTGACCCGCTTAGTTTTGTGAACCGTAACCTTTTGCTGCTGTGCGTCTCCCTTTTCACCTGGGGTGTTGGCGAAGGAATGTTTTTATATTTCCAGCCCATCTATTTACAAGAATGGGGAGCAGATCCTATCCTGATTGGGTCAATCTTCGGCGCGGTAGGTATTTCAATGGGGATTGCTCAAGTACCCGCAGGCTACCTCGCCGACCGCTTTGGACCGCGTCCTCTCTTGTGGACTGCCTGGGTCATCGGCGCAATTGCCACATTCTTAATGGCATTTTCAACCTCTCTCCCTATTTTTGTTACCGGCATGCTCCTTTATGGGGTTACTGCATTCGTGATGACCCCGCTCAGCACCTATATATCCTTCTGCAGCGGCAAATGGTCATTAGGTCGGGCGCTTACCCTGGTTTCATTTGCCTATAATTCGGGAGCTGCCCTGGGTCCTGTCACTGGTGGATTAATTGCTGAAAGATTCGGTCTGGTAGTGATCTACCGCATCGCAGCCGTTATCTTTTTGATCAGTGTACTGTTAATTTTTAGGATAAAAGATTACCACCCCGCTCCAGGTGAAAAAGCTGCCCACAACGCATATGGATTGTCAAGAAATCGCGCTTTTATTTTCTTCCTGGCGTTGATTTTCCTCATTATGTTTGCTGCACAATTTCCCCAACCCCTCACTCCAAATTTCCTCCGAAATGAGCGCGGGATGTCTCTAACCGATATAGGCGCAATAGGCGCTGCTGGCAGTCTTGGAAATGCATTGATCTCTCTTTTTGTAGGGGGCATTGCCCCCCGCGCAGGTCTGGCAATCGGATCTTTTTTCATTGTGATTTTTTCTTTGTTCATCTGGCAAGGGACTGGAATTTCGTGGTACCTGGCAGGTTATTTTTTTATTGGCGGATACCGATTGGCGCGCGCCATGGCGACTGCTTACACACGTCCGCTCGTTTTGGCTTCTCAAACAGGGGTTGCATTCGGCTGGATCGAAACAGCTAATGCTCTGGCAGTGGTGGCAGCGCCAGTTTTCGCAGGCTTAATATATAACTGGCAGCCAGATTTTGTATATCCGATCAGTATATTTGTTTCTTTGTTGGTTATCTTCTTGATTATTAATCCCAAAATGAACGATCAACCAAAAAAAGAAGACATGAAGAACAGGACAGCCAATAATGAATACTGAAATACTCAAATTTGTTTTAGGACCTTTACAAAATAACACCTACTTAATCACCGCCCCCGACAACCAGGAAGCGGTGATCGTTGACCCAGCCAGTGGAATTAGTACCGTACTTAACATAATTGAAAAAAAAGCACTAAACCTCTCTCAAATTTGGATCACACACGCTCATTTTGATCATATTGCGGGGCTTAGAGAAATAATTCCATTAATTAAAGAATTTCCAATTTCAATAGGATTACATCCCAATGATTTACCTCTCTGGAGATCAGGAGCTGGTGCGCGGCAGTTTGGTATGAGTTTTCATGTAGATATTGATCCAAATCTTTATTTTCAAGATCAACAAATTCTGACTGTTGGAAAATCAAATTGGACCGTCCTACACACGCCCGGGCACACACCAGGACATGTTTCTTTTCATAACGCTGATACCGACACAATATTATGTGGGGATGTAATTTTTCGGGAAGGAGTTGGACGCACTGACCTACCAGGCGGAGACCACGGTGTATTAATTCAAAGTATATTGCACCGCTTGTTAAGATATCCTCCCCATACCCGTTTGTATTGTGGACATGGGGAGGATACAACTGTTCAACATGAGTTGAAATTCAATCCATTTTTAAAGTAATTATTTCGCATACTCAACCGATCTGGTCTCTCGAATTACGGTTACCTTGATTTGCCCGGGATATTGCATCGTCTCCTCAATGCGTTTGGCAATATCCCTCGCTAAGCGGGTTGCTTCCAGATCGTCAATTTCTTCTGGGCGAACGATAATCCGCACTTCCCGACCTGCCTGGATGGCAAAGCTTTGACTGACCCCTTTGTATGAATTTGCGATTTCTTCCAAAGCCCGCAAACGCTTGATGTATTGTTCTAAATCCTCGCGGCGTGCGCCTGGGCGAGCTCCGGATATCGCGTCTGCAGCTTCAACAATGACCGCCTCAACACTTTCTTGTTCTACTTCATGATGATGAGATGCAATCGCATTGACTACTCGAGGATTTACCCCATGTCGTCTGGCAAATTCTGCCCCAATCATGGCATGAGTGCCTTCTGTATTGTGGTCCATCGCTTTACCCAGGTCATGCAATAAGGCGGCAGCCTTACACACTTCCACATCGGCTCTCAGTTCCGAACCTAAAACTGCCGCCAGTTTAGACACCTCAACAGCATGAGCTAACTGATTCTGACCATACGATGTGCGGTACTTGAGTCGCCCAAGCACTTTAAGAATTTCGGGATGCAGCCCGGCTACTCCAGCATCAAACGCTGCCTGTTCTCCTGCCTGTTCAATATCTTTTTCAACAGCTTTTTGCTCTTCATTTAGAATTTTCTCGATATGTGCTGGGTGGATTCGACCATCCAGGATTAACCGCTCCAAGCCTCTGCGCGCTACTTCACGCCGCACAGGATCAAAACAAGAAACCGTAACGGTCTCAGGTGTGTCATCGACAATCATATCAACACCCGCTATCTGTTCAAATGCGCGGATGTTGCGACCATTTCTTCCAACAATTCTTCCTTTCATTTCTTCATTCGGTAAATTTACAATCGAAGTTGATATTTCCGCAACATGATCTGAAGCGACTCTCTGTATGGCAGATGCAACCAACTCCCTTGCTCTCTTTTCCCCCTCAAGACGCGCTTCCGCTTCAATCTGACGGATGATCCGCGCCATATCAGAACGCGCTTCTTTTTCTGCGCTTGCTAATAATTCTTTCCGCGCTTCCTCCGTAGTCATCTGGGCGATCCGCTGTAATTCTGTGGATATTTGAGTGTACATTTTCTCAACATCATTCGCCCGTTTATCCAGTGCACTCTGTCGCTTATTTAAAACCTGTTCACGCTGGTCGATTTTCTCAAAACGGTGATCAAGATCAACCCGTCTTTTCTGTAACCGCTCTTCTTCCCGTGAAAGTTCTTGGTGACGGCGTACGGATTCGGTTTCTGCGGCTTCTATCAGCTTCAAGGATTTATCCTTCGCTTCCAACTCTATCAATTTTGCTTTTTCAATTGCGGTTTGCAATACACCATCCGCCTTGAGTTGTTGCTCCCTAAAAAATTTTTGCATCTGGGCGCGGACCATCAGGTTAGATATCACGACAATCGCTATGATGTCAACCACAGCGCTAACCAGGATAACTATCCAAAAATTACCATTCATGATCTATATCTCCATTTTCGCTTGTTGGTTTCTCACTGGCTAAATGATTCTTCTCCCAAATTTGAGGTATAACTTTTGATACTGTTGAATAGCCAAATCCTCGCCGAAGGAGGTATGCTCCTAATTTTTCTCGAAATTTTTGATATTCCAGGTTTTCGAGCCGTCGAGCGTATTTATTTGCCGCCTGAACAGCGAGCTGCTCATCATCCACTTCAGCCAGCGCAAGTTGGATGACCTCATCTGCTATTCCTTTTTGGCGCAATTCATGTGCCAGCAATCGACGCCCCCTTGGTCTGAATTGCCCGCGTGATTGAACCCAATTAAAACTATACGATTGATCTTCAATTAGCTTTTGTTCTTTTAATCGCTCTATTAGCAGATCGATAATCGTTGAATCGAACCCCTCTTTTTCCAGCTTTTGGATTATTTCCTTTTCAGTCCTTGACCGATACTCAATATAATGGATTGCTTTTTGATACCCCACTTCATAAGCATCCTTCTTTTTCAGTATATCGATTTTTTCCTGATCCAATTGATCACCGACTTTCAACCATGCAGCGACGATTTTGGATAAACCAAATGCAAATTCCCCATCCAGATAAAGAGATACCCGATCAGGGTTTCTTTTTTGAGGTGTTATTGCAGTGATCAAATATCTCATAAATAAAAACAGCCTTGAACCATACACAGTTCATGGCTGTATCAGCAAGGCAGCTTAAAATATATAAAGATTATCCTTTGCCAGTTGTTCAAAAAGGTGAAGGAATGGAAGAATTCCACCCCTCGAATCACCTTTTAAATTGATTATGTACTGTCTCGATACAGATTCCTCACAGGTACCGCACTCCCTTGCAAATAACCTCTTGATCCCAGCCAAATGGGGTAAGAACAAATCCAATCAAGGGGTGTAAGAAACGAGATGATCATGATTCAATAACAGTTACGAACCAAACACTCCTGGCGGAATGGAAATCTATCCAGCAAACCCTGACCTGATACAAACCCAAACTGCTTGTTCCAATCGGAAAACGCAGATATTTTTCTTTCTTGTGCAATTATACAATAGTTTTTACAATGTGTGTACAAAAACTTCTTGTTCTGTTGTTTTTATGAATTGCGAAGGTTTTTTCCGAGCGTTTTTTCATCTCTCTTGGTTTATAAGGTCAATGAATTGATGAAATGACCATAAAACATGCTAAAATTAAAGAATGAAAAAAACATCTACTTCAATCTCTCGACCGGAAGAATATGATCCAGAATCAGTGCACCGAATTCAATCTATCTGGCAAATATGGGTACCCGGTATCACATTTCTTGTCATAATATTGATCATTGCTGGGCTGGCAGTATACACCTCCACTTCGAACGCAAAATCGATTCATCTTTGGGGAGACATTTCTGCTGTAAGCCTGATTCTGCCGGCTTTGATTGCGGGTGTTTTTCTGCTTGTTATAAATGCTGGCATGATTTACTTACTCGCCAGGTTGCTGCGAGCTTTACCCATTTGGATGTTACTTGCCAGGATGAGGGTATTTCAAGCCGCCTATTTTGTTCGCTTTTACGCCGATAAAATCGTTGCTCCAATTTTAAAAATTAAGGGGTGGAAGGCTGGCGTCAGTACTATTCTTAATCGCTTCACAAAATGATAACTTTCTTGTCAACAAATTCTTTAAATTGAGGGAAATATGGATCAAACACAGAATTGGAAACCTCGCGTTTTGATGATTGGGGCTGCTGTTGGTGCAGTGACTGGTATTTTAGCAGCGATGATCTTGATTCAACGCGCCGAAAAAGAATCCACTCGACCACGTCTGACTGCAGGTGAAGGAGTGAAGCTTGGCTTAGGTGTTCTTGGAGTATTAAAATTGCTTTCCGATAGCACAAAATGAGATCGAGAAGTAGTAATTTCCATTTTTCATTGATAGACAAGAAATAACCCGCCACGGTTGAACTTCATGGATCAAACCATTCCGCTCTCGCGGTTTGTCATTGCAGGTCGTCTAACCCAAGATTTTCGTATTACATTCAAAAATAAAATTATTCGAAATGAAATTGGTGGCAGCCTGGTTTATGCCGCAATCGGAACTGCAATATGGGAAACCAATATTGCATTACTCAGCCGGGTTGGTCCATCTTACCCACGAGAATGGATCGAAAAATTATCCCAAAAAGGATTTGATATTCGTGGCATCCGAACCATTTCTCAGGAAATTGATCATCGTTATTTTAATGCTCAGCTAGACCCCGAATCATCTTCTTCAGAGAATCCAGTTCAAGTATTTACTCGACTTGGCGAACCTTTTCCCAAGGAATTGTTGGGTCTTTCCCCTTTGACGAGTCAAATCAACAGCCGGAATCAACCAACTGCCGAATCAACCCGCCTTTCCGATATTCCACCAGACTATCTGGATGCCACCGCTGCCCATGTCTGTCCGATTGATTTTGTCAGCCACTCTTTGTTAACTTCAGCCCTTCGCCAGGGACACATTACAACGATAACCCTCGATCCGGCAGCAGGTTATATGCATCCCGCGTTTTGGGATGACCTGCCAGTTGTGTTTCATGGAGTCACCGCTATTTTATGTTCACTAGAAAAACTAAAAACTCTCTATCAGGGACGCAGTACCGAACCCTGGGAAATGGCAGAAGGATTGGCTGCAATGGGGTGTGATATTGTGGTGGTGAAAAATGGTATGCAAGGGCAAATGGTTTATAACCATGCTTCCCACGCCAGGTTGATCGTCCCCGCCTATCCTGCCCGACTTGAAGACCCTTACGGAACTGGAGATGCATTTTGTGGGGGTTTCCTGGCTGGTTTTCGTAACACGTACGATCCACTCCTGGCTTGCTTACATGGAAACATTTCCGCCTCGATTATCATGGAAGGAACAGACCCATTTTATGGTCTCGATACGCTTCCAGGTCTGGCAAAAGCAAGATTAGAGGCTTTAAAGGACATGGTCAGAAAAATATGAAAGAACCTTTATTTCCTTGCCTCTCTGAACTGGTAGATCTCGCCTGCGCGATCCAACAAATTCCTGCCCCAACCTTCCAGGAAGGAGAGCGGGCCCAATTCATGCTTCAGCAATTTGTGCAGTTAAATCTCCATGAGACCTGGATAGACTCTGCGGGTAATGTGTTTGGAAAGTTACAAGGGAAAGGAAAACGAAATCCGGTTATTCTCAGCGCTCATCTGGATACGGTACATCCTCTTGACACTCCTCTCATATTAGAAAGAGATCCCCTGCGAATTAAAGGACCAGGAATTGGAGACAATTCTTTGGGGTTGGCAGCCTTGATCGGTTTGGTATGGATGTTGACACATAACCAGACCGATCTACCAGGAGACTTGTGGCTGGTTGCCAATATCTGCGAAGAAGGATTAGGAAATCTGCGGGGGATACAGGCTGTGGTGGATCGGTTCAATGGTTTTCCTCTCGCTTATATTGTTTTAGAAGGATCCGCTTTAGGTGAAATATATCACCAGGGATTGGGTGTTGATCGCTATCGCATCTCAATTTTTACAGAAGGGGGGCATTCCTGGCACGATTTTGGAAAGCCGTCAGCTATTCACATCCTGACTCAAATCGCTGCGCAGATACTTGAAATCGAAGTACCTTCATCTCCTCGTTCTACATTGAACATAGGGAAAATAAACGGTGGAGTTTCCGTTAATACAATCGCTCCCAACGCAACATTAGAGTTGGATCTACGTTCAGAAGAGCCAAAGGGATTGCAAAGTATGATTCGGCAGCTAAAAGAAATCCTTACCCATTTTGAACAGGCTGAGGTTGATATCCAATTCGATCAAATTGGCTACCGACCCGCCGGAAGGATATCATCGGAACACCCTCTGGTTGGATTGGCAATAGATTCCCTCACCAAGGTTGGAATCGATGCTCACCTCAGTATCGGTTCTACTGACGCCAATATCCCATTAAGTCAGGGATATCCAGCAGTGTGTGTTGGCATCACCTCTGGCGGTAAAGTGCACACAACCGATGAGTACATCGATGTTCCCCCTATAGCCCAGGGCATGCAGCAGTTATTCTGGTTGACAACTGGGATATGGAATACATTGTAGTCAAAAAAGGAAAAGGATGTCAGAAAATCAACTTGATCCTTCGGCACAAAAGATACAACAAATCCTTCATCAGCTTGGGTATCATGGTCAAGTAAAACAATTAGAAGCCAGCACTCGCACTGCTGCGGAAGCTGCCATTGCCTGTGCGTGTGATATTGGTCAAATCGTCAAATCATTAATCTTTCTCCTTCACCCAATCCACCAACCCATTCTGATCCTGGTAAGCGGCTCCAATCGGGTAAATGAAAAAAGAATAGGAAGAGAACTGGGTGGAAAATTAGAACGAGCCAACCCAGACTTTGTCCGTCAAGTTACTGGATTTGCAATTGGAGGAGTCCCTCCAGTAGGGCACAACCTTCCCCTTCCAACTTTTATTGACGAAGATTTATTAAAATATCCCCTTGTCTGGGCAGCCGCTGGCACCCCCCACGCGGTATTTCCTATCCTACCTCAAGAGTTGGTGAAAATTACTCGCGGAAAAGTCATGAACATAAGATAAACTGAGTTCGGGATAAGTCGCTTTTTGGGATATGCGGTTCTTTTCCTTTAAACCCAAACTGAAGTTGAGATTATTTTTCGGTGCGCCATAATTAAATCACAACCCCCTTCTACTAAAGAAGGGAGCTGCTGGTTTAGGGAATAACAATAATTGATCCTGCTGGTTTATCGAGTTATGTGCCTTCTTCCCATGAATTCAGATATTTTTGCTGATCTTCGGTTAATATATCAATTGAAATTCCCATTGCGTTTAATTTTAAACGAGCAATTTCCCGGTCGATTTCTTCAGGCACACTGTAAACGTTCCTGGATAATGTTGCGCTGTTTTTTACCACATATTCAACGCATAAAGCTTGATTGGCAAAAGACATATCCATTACGCTGGCAGGATGTCCTTCTGCTGATGCCAGGTTTATCAGGCGACCTTCGCCAAGCAAGTAAATCCGCCTTCCATCTTTGAGCAAATATTCATCGACGAATGGTCGCACTACTCTTTTCTCAACCGACATCTCCTCAAGAGCTGGGATGTTGATCTCCACATTAAAATGACCGGAATTCGAGACAATCGCGCCATCCTTCATCTGAGCAAAATCTTCCCGGTCAATGACATTGATATCTCCAGTAACCGTACAAAATATGTCGCCAATTTTTGCCGCTTCTTCCATTGGCATCACACGAAAACCATCCATCACTGCCTCTAAGGCTGGCAGCGGATTGACTTCTGTGACGATGACATTGGCTCCCATCCCTCTCGCCCGGTTCGCCAGACCTCGTCCACACCAGCCATAACCTGCAACGACAAAATTCCTGCCTGCCAGCAGGATATTTGTCGCGCGAATGATGCCATCTAATGTGGATTGACCTGTACCGTAGCGATTGTCGAACAAATGCTTGGTCATTGCATCATTTACTGCAACAATTGGAAAATTTAGAGCCTTATCGGCAGCCATTGCCCGCAGTCGGATTACTCCTGTCGTAGTTTCTTCAGTTCCACCAATTACACCAGGTAATAAGTCTCTGCGTTCTTTATGCAGCGTGCTAACCAGGTCAGCGCCATCATCCATGGTAATATGCGGATGATGATCCAGTGCAGCCCGCAGGTGTTTATAATAGGTCGCGTTATCCTCTCCTTTGATCGCAAACACCGGGATTTCATCATTTGAAACCAGAGACGCCGCTACATCATCCTGGGTTGATAAAGGATTTGATGCCGTCAACACCACATCCGCCCCCCCCGCCTGTAAGGTACGCATTAAATTAGCGGTCTCTGTGGTGACATGTAAACAGGCAGCTATTCGAACCCCTTGCAGCGGGCGCTCTTTCGAGAATCGTTCTCGGATTAACCTTAATACGGGCATTTCACGTTCAGCCCAATTGATACGAAGCCTGCCCCCTTCCGCGTATTTCAAATCCTTGACATCAAAATTAGCCATCCAAATCCTCCAAAAAATTGTTTTTTATTTAATGATTTCAACCACATTTCCCAATTAAGTCTGTGAGGTGGGTAAATGAACCCTTTTCCTGACTATATCAGCAACCCTTATTGATTGATTCACTGAAATTTTTTACAAGCAAGACGTCTAAAGCGCCTTGATCATCAAAATGCTGCCGATAGCGCTGGATGTATTCTTGAATTGTAAAAGAGTGATTCTGTGTCCCGCGCTGTTCAAGGCAATACGTGGCAGACAATGATCCCATTTGTCCGCAGGTCTGCCAATCGAAGTTTAAGCGCATTCCACGCACAAATCCGCCTCGAAACGCATCACCGACTCCAGTGGGATCCAGGATAGCTGCGGGCGGAACTACCGGTATTTTATATTCTTTCCCTTCGCTATATACTCTTGCGCCATTTTCACCGCAGGTAATCACAACTACTTTTATTTGATCGATGATCGAATTCGCGTTGATAGCAGTATGTTTCTGCAACAATTCAAATTCATATTCATTGACAAACAAATAATCAGCGTACCGAACACCTTCTCTTAACTTATCCCTGTCCAAACGGATAATTTGCTGGCTTGGATCATATAGATAAGGGATTTTCAATTCAACCGCTTCCTGGACATTGCGATACATTGCCGCCGGATCATTAGGAGAAATGATCAATAAATCAACTATGTTCCGATCCATATCATGAAGCGATAACTCCCCAGCCTTTGCCATTGCCCCCGGGTAAAAACTGGCAATTTGGGAATTAGCGCGGTCGGTGTTCGCAAAGAAAGAAGCTGTATAATCACCTTGAATGACTTTTACGAAGAAAGTTTCCACGTTGTGGTTTTCTAACCATGCGCGGTAGTCGTCAAAATCTTCTCCCACCGTTCCGAACACAACAGGGCGTTCTCCCAATAATGCCAGGTTATAAGCAATATTCGGCGCAGTGCCTCCACGCTGGCGGATCATCGAATCAACCAGAAAGGATAAACTGATTTTTTCCAAATGATCTGGCAATATGTGGTCACGAAAGTAACCTGGAAAAGTCATTAGAAAATCAAATGCGATCGAGCCAGAACAAATAATTGCCATATCACCTCATATCTCTGAATTGGAGCGAAATAATCGAGAGAGGTTCAATCGATAGGGCGGATAAAGAACGCCCTTCTCGGTGATTAAACCACTCAACAGCCGACCCGGCGTAACATCAAAGGCAGGATTACGCGCTGTTGCTCCCTCAGGAGTCACCTTTTCACCCCTGACTTGAATATCTAGGACTTCATCCATACCGCGGTTTTCAATTGGGATTTCATCTCCTGACCGCAGCGTCATATCAATGGTAGAAGTCGGAAAAACTGCATACACCGGAACATCATTGGCATGGGCGGCTAACGCCAACATATAAGAACCAATTTTATTAGCCACATCACCATTTGATGCCACCCGATCCGCCCCGAATAACACTTTTTGTACTTCTCCCTGGCGCAAATAGAATCCAGCCGCGTTGTCAGTAATAATATCGTATGGAATTTTATATTGGGAAAGCTCCCAGGCAGTTAAACGAGCGCCTTGCAGTCGGGGACGGGTCTCATCCACCAGAACATGAATCCGTTTGCCCTGCTCATGAGCCATTCGAATAACACCTAACGCCGTACCCCAATCGACCGTTGCTAATGCACCCGTATTGCAATGATGAATAATCGTATCTCCATCATTAATCAGCTCTGAGCCAATTCGCGCCATTTGCAGATTGGTCTCGATATCTTCATCTGCCAGAATCTGGGCTTCTTTAATCAATAAATCACGAAGTTCCACTATAGAAGAGACATTCTGATTGGCGACTCTATTCATTCGATCCAGCGCCCAAAATAAATTAACTGCCGTCGGTCTGGATTGCCCCAACAGATCATTTGCCAATTTTAAATCCCTCCTTACCCCCTCCAGCGTGTCTTGTTTTGAATAAAAGGCGGCTAGGGCTATTCCAAAGGCTGCCGCTACGCCAATCGCTGGCGCACCTCGTACCACCATCGTACGAATGGCTTCTGCAACATCGGCATAATGATCGAAAGTTACAATGTCTAATTGACCAGGCAGTTTGCGCTGGTCAATCATTTTCAATTGGCAAGTATCTGAATCCCACTCAACTGTTCTCATCCACTGCACCAAAAGACGCCCTCGCGCGAGAGCGTCCCGTCTCTAGATGCAAGAAGTTTAACATGGAGTTCAAGGATTGCCAAGTAACAAACAAAGATTTTTGAACCATAATCAGGAAAGGATTGACACAAAACTTGACTTCCAGTATAAGGGATTTTATGAAAAGAAAGATTGCAGGTTGGTTGCTGGTATTTTTAATTTCCTTTAGTGGTTGTTCACGCCCGATTGTATGGATCATTGCATCCCCTACTCCCACATCTTCACCCACCCCTATTCCCACCCTGACCCCCACCAGAATTCCTTCTCCTACTCCAACGCCCACGCCCTCGCCTTCCAATCGTTTATCGCAAGCAGAGCAATTAATTTTGATGGGTGATTACGAACAGGCAATCCTGCAAGCACAACAGGCAATGCAAGCCTCGAATGAACCCGAAACTCAGGCTGATGCATTAAGGCTGGTGGGCAAATCGAATTACCTGGCAAAGAATTATAGCGCCGCAATTCAAAGCTTGCAGTCTATTATTAACCAATTCCCTAATGCCAAAGTAATTGCGGAAGCTCAATATTTGCTAGGAGCCAGTTTATTCGCCACCAAGAATTATCCTGGGGCAACCCAGGCTTATACAGCCTACCTTGCAGCGCGCCCCGGGGTGATCGATGCGCATGTTTATGAAGCCTTAGGAGACGCCTATGCTGCTTCTGGTAACTATTCTGCTGCCCTATCTTCTTATCAGGCTGCAATCAATGCTCCCAAACTGGGGAACAATGACAATCTGGAGATAAAAGCCGGAAGCGCATCTGCTTCTCTTAATGATTTCAACGATGCCATTAAGCGCTTTAATGCCGTGTATAAAAGCAGCAACTCGGATTTTTACAAATCCCGCGCCAATTATTTGATGGGGGAAACATTCTTAAAAATGGGATTGGCTGATCAGGCTTATGCGCGTTTCCAGGAGTCTCTTTTGTACTATCCGGGATATTATGATACGTACAATGGATTGGTTACCCTGGTCAAAGCTGGTATACCTGTCAATGAGTTATATCGAGGATTGGTAAATTATTACGTTGGACAATATGGACTGGCGCTAGATGCATTCAGCAGATATACCAAAGCCAATCCCCAACATGATGGCAGCGTCCATCATTATCGCGCTTTGACGCTTCGGGCACAGAATTTACCCGACCAGGCAATAGAGGAATGGCGAATCCTGATAGAAAAATATCCAACAAACCGGTTTTTCGTTACAGCCTGGGGTGAGATTGCCTATACGCAGTGGGCATTCTTGAAACGCATGGACAACGCTGCATCAACATACCTGAGATTTGTGGAGTTGTATCCTGCCTCTCCAACTGCCCCAGAATATCTTTATTCTGCTGCCCGGATCTTTGAACGAAGCAACCGGTTAGCAGATGCGGCAGCAACCTGGGAAATGGTCATCAATAAATACCCATCCGCTGCCAATTCCCAACGAGCCTTATTTCTCTCTGGAATTTCCTTATACCGTCTCAATCAATTCAATCAGGCGAAGGTAACTTTTCAACGCTGTCTGCTGCTTGCTTCGAATCCATCCGACAAAGCGGCTGCCCAATTGTGGATCGGAAAAACCTTTTCAGCTTTGGGAAATATTGAAGAAGCAAAGATTTCATGGGAACAGGCATATCAGATAGATCCAACAGGATATTACAGCGAACGCGCCAGAGAGTTATACCAGGGGAAAAGCCCATTTTCTACTTCCGCGCCGTATGATTTAGGATACGCTTTAGAGAAAGAAATTCCCCTCGCTGAATCCTGGCTTAGAGCCTATTTTTCAATTCCCTCCAACACAGACTTGCTAACTGCTGGAGTGTTGGCAAAGGAGCCGCGTTTTATCCGGGGCAGCGAACTTTGGCAGCTTGGACAATTTGAATCCGCCAGGAATGAATTCGAATCGCTGCGCAGAGACCTGGCAGGAGATTCGGTAAATTCCTTTCGGCTCGTTAATCACTTACTTCAGTTGGGAGTTTACCGCTCTGCCATATTAGGCGCTCGCCAAATCCTCGATCTGGCAAAAATGGATGACGCTGCCACCCTGACTGCTCCTGTGTTTTTCTCTCACACCCGCTTTGGATTGTATTACCGGGACGCAGTGATAAGCGCTGCCCAGGCAGAAAAATTTCACCCGTTTCTCCTGTTTAGTGTCATCCGCCAGGAGAGTCTTTTCGAGGGGTTTGCCAAATCAAGCGCAGGCGCAAAAGGTTTAATGCAGATCATGCCAGCCACAGGCAAAGAAATTGCCGCGCAGACCAAATACCCAGAAAACTATAAAGAAGATGATTTGAACCGCCCAATCATCAGCATCCGTATGGGCGCCAGTTACCTGGCGCGTTGGAGAGATTATTTTAATGGGGATCTCTATGCTGCCCTGGCAGCTTACAATGGTGGACCAGGAAACACCATTGCCTGGAAAGAACTGGCGCCCAATGATCCCGATTTATTTTTAGAGGTTATCCGGGCGGATGAATCCCGACAATACATCATGCGGATTTTTGAGTTTTTCCAAATTTACCGCCTGATATATGAGCGGATTCCCTGATCCAATTGGCTTATCACATCACCAGATACATCGGCTTTTCAATGAATGTCTCGATCGCTTGTAAAAATTGAGCTGCCTCAGCGCCATCCGTTACCCGATGATCTGCTGATATGGTTGCAAGCATCCGGGTTCCTACTTTTATTTCTCCATTTACTACGACCGGCACCTGGCGCGCTGAACCTACTGCCAAAATAGCAGTTTCAGGCGGGTTAATGATCGCGACAAAATGCTCCACGTCATACATGCCCAGATTACTGATCGAAAAAGTAGACCCTTCAATATCATCAGGACGCACCTTGCCTGCCCTGGCACGGGCTGCCATTTCTTTTACTTCGGACGAAATAACACGCAAAGGTTTTTGATCCGCATCTTTGCAAACCACCGTCAATAATCCACCCTGCACCGCTACAGCAACGCCAATATGAATGCGTCCATGTCGACGGATTGAAGACTCCTCTAACGTTGCGTTGATGTTCGGATATTGACGCAAAGCAAGCGCAACTGCTTTTATTAGGAAATCATTCACCGTGAGCTTTTGATCATCGGGTAATAATCCATTTAACTCACTGCGCAGCATCAGCAGCGCTTCGACATTATATTCATGGGTGATGTAGAAATGGGGTATCTGTTGTTTTGCTTCTACAAGCCTGCGACCGATTGCAGCCCGTAAACGATCGACTGCGATTAATTGATCTTCGAAATGCGCTTGAACTCCTCCCCATGTGGGTAAAACAACGGGTTGTTTTTCGACCTTTGGCTTCTGCGCTGTTGAGGGGACCTGGACAGCCGGTCTTTCAACGAATTGGGGCTCAGCCTGGGATATGACTGGTCGAATTTGGGCAGCTTCTACATCCCGGCGCGTGATCCGCCCTCCCGTACCTGATCCAGAGACCATCCGTAAATCAATACCACGCTCTTGAGCAACTTTTCGCGCTAACGGAGATGCTTTAATCCGCCCAGCCGGTCCTTCATCCATCTGAGTCACTTTGACAGCCTGCGGTTGTTGTTCCTGACTGCTTTGTCCAACTTCTGCCACAGCAGAAACAAGATCAGGTGAAGATGGAGAAGGCGTTTTATCATCCACCGTTTCACCCGGCTGCCCGATAATGGCGATCGGTTCGCCAACTGGCACAATAGCTCCCTGCTCCACCAGGTGCCTCAACACCACACCAGAATAATTTGACTCCACTTCAACTGTAGCCTTATCGGTCTCAATTTCAGCCAACACATTTCCTTTTGAAACCGCTTCACCTTCAGCCTTGACCCATCTCACCAGGGTTCCTTCTGCCATATCGAAACCCAGTTTTGGCATTAATACTGTTTCAGGCATCCAGCACCTCCTTGACTGCAGTAACCACATCTTCCACTTTGGGCAGCGCAATCTGTTCGAGAGTCCGGTTGTAGGGCAGCGGCACTTCCATTTGGGCTACTCGCTTGATCGGGGCATCCACATAGTCAAACGCTTCTTCATAAATACGCGCAGCGACTTCTGATCCAACGCCATACGATTTCCAACCTTCTTCTACCACCACCGCCCGATTCGTCTTTTTGAAGGATTCCAGCACCGGCTCCATATCTAACGGACGTAGTGTGCGCAGATCAACAATCTCAACCTCAATTCCTTCTTTGGACAGTAAATCCGCCGCTTTGGTTGAAACCTCTAACATCTTCGAATAAGTAACAAGCGTCAGATCTTTTCCAGGTCGTTGAACAACAGATTTTCCAATTGGAACAGTGTAGTCGCCTTCGGGTACTTCTCCACGAGATTGATACAAAGTGGCATGTTCAATAAATAATACAGGGTCATTGCTACGAATTGAAGCTTTTAACAAGCCTTTTGCGTCAGCAGGCGTTCCAGGAGCAACCACTTTTAACCCAGGAAAGTGAGCAAAGATAGCATCTGGGGTTTGTGAATGGGTTGCTCCTAATTGCCTCCCTCCCCCTCCAACAGTACGAATAACCATTGGCAAAACCATCTGTCCACCGAACATGTAATGGAATTTTGCCGCTTCATTGACGATGTGGTCCATCGCTACAAAAGCAAAGTTTATGGTCATCAACTCAGCAACCGGACGTAAACCGGTCAAGGCTGCGCCAATCGCCCCTCCGACAATTGCTGCTTCTGCAATCGGTGTATCCTTCACACGTTCAGGACCAAAATGATCATAAAACCCCTTGGTAACCGCATACGTTCCACCCCAAACCCCAACTTCTTGACCCATGATAAACACATTGGGGTCTCGTTCCATTTCTTCCCATAATGCCTGCGATATTGCCTCACGCATGGTTATACGCGCCATAGCTCTGCTCCGTCCTTATTCTTCATAATAAACATGCCGGGTTAATTCTTCGATTCCAGGTTCTGGACTGTTTTCCGCAAATTGAGTTGCGTCGAGGATCTCGTGCAAGGCTTTATCATCCTCTTCATTCAACTCAACTTCCGTTGCGATATTTTCAGCAATCAGATAACGCCGGTAAATTCCAATTGGATCATTTTCTTCCCATTGGTGAACTTCTTGTGGTTTGCGATACCGTTCGGGATCTCCCATCGAGTGCCCGCGAAACCGATAGGTAATCACCTCTAGCATCATTGGACCAGAGCCAGAACGGATTTGTTCGATCATTTCACCCGCCACCTGGCGCACAGCCATAAAATTCATTCCGTCGACCCGTCGACTGGGCATCCCATATCCCAATGCTTTTTGGGCTATCTCATTCACTGCTGACGCTCGGTCTACCGACGTTCCCATGCCATACTGGTTGTTTTCACAAACCCATAAAACAGGCAGATTCCAGACTTTCGACAGATTCAGAGCTTCATGGAAAAATCCAATGTTCGTCGCACCATCACCAAACATGCAAATTGTTACTGCATTGTTCTTTTGATATTGATCCCCTAAAGCCAAACCAGCCGCAACCGGTAAATGCGCCCCCACGATCGCATGTCCGCCCCAAAAATTTTTGGAAACGTCCGCCAGATGCATCGAGCCGCCTTTACCACGAGATGTCCCTGTCACTTTACCCAGCAATTCAGCCATTACCGCTCTGCTGCTTACACCACAATTGATCGCCACACCATGATCTCGATAAGCGGTAATCACACGATCTTCAGGCTTGCGCACCGAGATCAATCCAGTGCTGACAGCCTCCTGCCCTATATACAAATGAAGAAACCCCCCGATTTTCCCCTGTTGATACAGTTCCGCCGCCTTTTCTTCCAAAAGCCGGATGACCACCATTTCCCGATATAAACGAAGATGTTCACTTTTATCCATTAGGCGTTTTTCCTTAATCAGATATCCGACCCGCTTTGGTCAAACTTTTTTTCCACACTCCAGAGAATTATATCAAAAAAGACTATCAGCCATTAAAAAACTGCAGGCTTCTCGCCTGCAGTTTCTTTATTAAATACCCAATCACTATTTTGGAGCATGCTTGATTGCAGCCTGGGCAGCAGCCAGACGCGCTACAGGCACACGGAATGGTGAGCAGGATACATAATTTTGTCCAATCATATGACAAAATTCGATCGAGGATGGATCGCCACCATGTTCACCACAAATACCGACTTCCAGGTCAGGTCGAGCTTTGCGCCCGTCTTCAACTGCCATGCGCATTAAGCGACCAACGCCTTCACGGTCCAGAGTCTGGAACGGATTCTTCGGTAAAATTCCCTTCTCAACATAGGTCACCAGGAAGTTGCGCTCAGCGTCATCGCGGCTATACCCAAAGGTCATTTGAGTCAGGTCATTGGTGCCGAAGGAGAAGAATTCTGCCAGTTTCGCAATTTCGGTTGCGGTAACGGCTGCGCGCGGGATTTCGATCATGGTGCCAAATTTATAGGGGAAGGTTATCGCTTTTTCGCTCATCACCTGCTTGGCAATTACCTCAAGGCGAGGTTGAATATATTCGAGTTCTTTGATGGTGCCCGTTAATGGGATCATCACTTCCGGTTTCACATGCACACCCTTAAGGGTCATATTGGCAGCCGCTTCAAAGATGGCTCGCACCTGCATCTCAACGATTTCAGGCATCACAATGCTCAGGCGAATACCACGCAGACCCATCATGGGATTGCTCTCGTGCATACTTTCCACTGCGTTCAACATTTTCTCAAGTTCAACAATCTCTTTGCTATCGCCCTTGCCTAACACGAAATCTGCCAGGGAAGCCATTCGTTTACGAATGATTTCTTCTTGCAAAGTCTCAGCAGCGGGAAGGAACTCATGCAGCGGTGGATCGATCAGGCGAATAATCACCGGATACCCGTCCATCGCCTCGAACAATCCTTCAAAGTCTGACCGCTGATGCGGCAGCAGTTCGTTTAAAGCTTCGGTGCGTTCTTCACTGGTCTTTGCCAGGATCATGCGCTGAACACTTGGCAGACGTTCCGGTTCAAAGAACATATGCTCGGTGCGGCACAACCCAATTCCTACGGCGCCATAAGAACGAGCTCGGCGGGCATCTTTCGGATAATCCGCATTTGCCCAAACCTGCAAACCAGCGGTAGGATATCCATCTGGACCCTTGCGAACACCTGGTTTAGCACAAATTTCATCCGCCCAGCTGAGCAAAGTCATCAGATCTGTCTGTTCTTCAAGAGTGGGTGAGGACATCGGCAATTGACCCAGGAATACCTCACCAGAGGTGCCATCGATGGAAATGGTTTCACCTTCCTTGACGATCATTCCATTAACTTCCATCTGACGCTTGTCCAGATCGATGCGTACCGCTGATGCGCCTACAATACAAGGAACCCCAAATTGGCGAGCAACCACAGCAGCGTGAGAAGTGGCGCCACCTTCAGAGGTTAAGATACCTTTCGCAGCCAACATCCCATGAACATCATCGGGTTTGGTGAAGGGGCGAACCATGATGACATCCTGTTTATATTCTTTTGCCATGTGCTCAGCAGTATCCGCGTCAAAATAGACCTTTCCAACTGCGGCGCCAGGTGAAGCATTTACGCCACTGGCAAGGAAAAGACCTTCTTTCTTTGCTTTCTTCTTGGTTTCCACATCAAACATGGGGTGCAACAAAGTATCAACCTGGTCTGTGGTGACGCGATTGAGTGCGACTTCTTTGGTAATAAGACCTTCATTCACCATATCCACTGCGACCTTGACAGCCGCTCGCGCCGTTCGTTTCCCATTGCGGGTTTGCAGCATCCACAATTTTCCACGTTCGATGGTAAACTCAACGTCTTGCAGATCACGATAGTGGTTTTCCAGGATATTGGTGATCTTGATAAATTCTTCATAAGCTTGGGGCAAATCTTCCTTCAATTTTGCGATAGGTTCGGTGTTGCGGATACCAGCCACAACGTCTTCACCCTGCGCATTAAGCAGGTAATCCCCATATAAAATCTTCTCACCTGTAGCCGGGTTGCGGGTAAAGGCAACGCCTGTTCCAGAATCCCAGCCCATGTTGCCGAACACCATCGTAACGATATTAACGGCAGTGCCTAAATCATCGGGAATATTGGTGGCGCGGCGATAATCGACAGCGCGCTTTCCATTCCAGGATTTAAAAACTGCCTCCGTTGCCAGCCGCAACTGATCCAAAGGTTCTTGGGGGAACTCACCACCGGTCTCATGAACAAATACCGATTTAAACTTCTCGACCAATTCCTTCAGGTGATCGGCAGTTAAATCTGTGTCGGTTTTCGCGCCTTTGGCTTTTTTGAAATCTTCTAACACATCTTCAAATGCTTCATCGCGGATATTCATTACAACAGAACCAAACATCTGGATGAGACGGCGGTATGAATCATAGGCAAACCGCTCGTTATTGGTCAGTTTTGCCATACCTTTGGCTGTTTTGTCATTTAAGCCAATATTGAGCACTGTATCCATCATGCCGGGCATTGAAAATTTTGCGCCAGAGCGGCAAGAAACCAATAACGGATTTTGAGCATTGCCGAATTTTTTCTGAGATAATTTTTCAATTTCCCTTAATGCCTTTAGCTCTTGATCCCACATTCCTTCAGGAAACTTCATTCCCTCCGCCAGATAAGCATTGCAGGCTTCTGTCGTAACCGTGAAACCTGGAGGTACCGGTAAACCAATGCGGGTCATCTCCGCAAGGTTTGCCCCTTTCCCACCAAGCAGGGCTAATACTTTGTCCCATGAATGCCCCACATACTTTTGAGCCTGATCCAGCTCACCAAACAAATATACCCATTTCTTCTTTGCCATAAATGTTCTCCTTACTGGGATAATACCCGCCAAACGGGTTTAATTTACTCATACTAAGTTCGTCATTCTACCATAAAAATATCTCAGATTAAGTAGAACTCACCGATTTAAATCATATTTAACATAGATGAACCTAACAAATCTCATAGGTTAGGATAAATTTCAGATTTTTTAAGGAAAAAATGATTTTTTCGCGCTAGAATCGAGACAACATAAATATCTTTTTTTGTAAGCCAATTGAAATGTTTTACCGTCGTGGAATATGCAATAATACAGGTAAGAGAACCTTGCGGAGATGATATGAAAATCCTTGTTGTAGACGATGATATCGGAATGACCGACCTGCTAAAAATATTATTGGCGCCCGCTTCAAATAACATCATGGTGGCAAATTCAGGAAAAGAGGGAGTTTCGATTGTTAAAAAAGACCCACCCGATGTTGTCATTTTAGATTTAATGATGCCAGAAATGGATGGATGTGAAGTTTGTAAATCAGTTCGGGAATTTAGCAATGTTCCGATCTTAATCTTGTCAGCAATGGATAATCCTGGCATGGTGGCACAAGCACTGGATGCCGGCGCAGATGACTATGTAATTAAACCCGTTCCAAGTGGAGTATTAATTGCCCATATCAACAAATTAATACGCCGAAAAACGCCAAATAGAGCGCATTATTCACCTTCAACAGCCGCTTATTAGTCCCTGAAGTTCATACTACTTATTAAAGATACACCTATTGGAAACGCCGCAAGAAAAATTCTTGCGGCGTGTTATACCCCAAATTTGGGCTGCATTAAAGAATATCACCCTCGAAATCATTAGAAAAAGTCAATCGGGAAATTATGCTCAGACGGTAGTATAACAAGATAGAAGTCCCAGTTAAGTTATAGTAAAATTAAAATATCTCAATATTGTGGAAGGAAGTTTGCAAACTTGTTCTCTCTGCCAGACTCAATCCTATAACTCTGCCTGGATCTGCTCTGGATGTGGCGCAGATTTACGGCATTATTCAACCACCGCAGTGGCGTTACGGCGGTATCAAGAAAATCCCAGGGTTGTGGCTATCCAAATCGCAACATCGCGCGAAGCCTGTCCTGCCTGCCAGGCAGCAGCCGGCACCTATCCCAAAGATAAAACCCCTTCACTGCCGGTTGAGGGATGTTCAAATCTAATTGGGTGCAATTGTTTTTATCAACCCTTGCTCGACGAAATTTTCCCTTAGCGGTTATTCTTAGCTCTCTGACAAAGTTCTAATAGAGCCTGCGCCGTCAATTCTGGCGCTTCCATCATCGGCATATGACCACCGCCTGGAATGATAAGCAGGCGGCTATTTTTTAATGCCTCAGCCGTTTTGTTTACCCGTTCAAGTGGATTTAAAGAGTCTGACTCCCCCCCAATAACCAGGGCGGGAATGTTTAATATCGGCAGCAGCATGGTAAAGCCGCTGCGTTTTGCCATCCCGCGGCTTACTCTGGCAGCTCCGTAAGCGGAATTTTGAAGAATGATTTTTTTAATTTTCGGCACCAATTGAACATGGGTCGTTAAACGGTTCGCCATATCCTCCGCCAGAAAATCTATTCCTTCTCGTTCCAGCCGATCCGCCATACGCAAACGCAGTGATACACGATCCTTGGGGTCTGCCTCGGCATGGGAAGCGATTAACCCAAGACCAGATACCCGATCCACCTGTTGATGAAGCACTTCGAGGGCAACATATCCGCCCATAGAATGCCCGGCGATGACTGCCTTCTCAATATGCAATTTATCCATTAGCGCCAGAATATCCTGCGCCAGTTCGGACATTAGATATTCCCCTTCGACCACATTCGACTTTCCATGACCTCTTAAATCAGGCAATATCACCATCAAATCTTTTTCAAGGTAAGGCAGCAGGGGATACCAAATAGATCGATTCAATGGAAAACCATGAATCAAAATCACCGGATATCCTTCGCCAAAAGTATCATAAGAAAGGTCAATGGGCGTCATCATCCACATCCTTTTTATTTTTTGTATTTGTTAACCAGCGGTTTGCAAACTCGAAAGCATCTTCACGCGTTAAGATTTCTCCTCCCGCCTGGCTTTCCCGGATTAATTCCAATAATTTCCCAATCATTGGTCCCGGACGAAGCCCAAACTCCCTTTGGAGATCATCGCCGTTGACCATTTTGACAGGTTTAACAGATCGCTGAGGAGTAATATAATATCCATTCAACAGGCGCTGGCAGGTTTGTAATTCACGAATCCAGGTCTCTTGAGGCAGAGTAACACCATACGTTGCTAGAGTGTCAGCCAGAGCAAGCAAACAAACATCTACGCCCGCCTCGCCTGTATCCCGGAAAAAACGATAAATCGCGCGATCGGTAAGTGGATCGATTTCTCTGGCAAGTTGGTGGGGGCGCATGTGATGCAAAATTATTGTATTAACTCTTTCAATTTCAAGATTGCTTAAAGCCAGGAATTTCGCCCGCTTCTCGAATTCTTCAGCGCTGCGCTGCTCATGACCATAAAAATGCAACGTTCCATCGGCGGAAGTTGAGCGTGTGTCGGCTTTACCGAGATCGTGATATAAACCCGCAAACAGCAATAGGCTTTTAAGGGTTCGATTGGCAGTCAGTGTTCTATTACAATGGTCTGATAATTGATCTCGAAACATGCCCAGGTGAAGCACCGCCAAACCAATTCTCAACTCTGCTGCCTGGTCAGGCTGATATGTACCGGCAATCACATTTGCTATCCGCTCTAGATTGTCGATGGTTTTCAAGGTATGAGTCCAGGCATCCCATTGGTGAGGCAGAGGTTGATTAATGTCCTTCAAGCGCATCAATTCAGGAAAAACATGGCGCAGGATACCCAATTGATCTGCTATACGAAGCGACCTCTCAACATTTACTCCATCAAACAATTTGAATAGCTCGTCGCGTATCCTTTCACCCGAAATATCCTGCAAACCTGGCAATGCTTTTTTCAATTGGGGCAAAACCCTCGTGTCGAAACGCAGGGAAAGGGCTGTCGCCATTCGCACCGCTCGCAACACCCGCAATGGATCGTCAACAAAGCTGTTATCGCTGCATGTTACCAAAACCCTGTCTTTCAGGTGTTTCGCCCCTGATAACGGATCGATAATCGATCGAGGCTCACGCGTATCAATTGCCATGGCGTTGATTGTAAAATCGCGCGTTTTTAAATCTTCCTCGATAGTATCTCCGCGCATCCGTGCAAAATCCAGGGTTAATGGTTTTTTTCCAGGCTGAGTTAAGATGACTCGGGCAGTATCTCGCTCCTGATCAAGAACATACACATCCCCCGCTAATGCATCTGCTACCTGTTTCGCAAAGTGAATTGCTTTATCATTACGAACAAAATCCAGGTCATCCGGATTTTGTCCTAATAGCAAATCCCGTACTGCACCTCCAACCAGGTAGAGAGGTATCCTTTGAGAGGTAAGACTAACCAGAGAAATAAAAATTCGATCTACCAGGTCGTTCTGCACCAGCGTCATTCAATCATTCTACCCCTGTTTTTAAGTTTTCATATTTCGACAGGTTAACCGTAGCAACAAATGGTAGATTTCGATAATAATCGTCAATATCCAAACCATAACCAAAAACATACTGATTTGGAATACAAAACCCGGTATATTGAATTGGAACATGCACCTCGCGCCGTTCTGCTTTATCCAAAAGCGTGCATACTCGCAGGCTTTTTGGTTCGCGAGTGGATAACAATTCAAGCACGGAGTTGATGGTATAACCGCTATCAATAATATCTTCAACTAATAGCACATTCCAATCGCAAATGTCCATGTTCAGATCCATCGTTATCCGAACTTTCCCACTGCTCGCTCTCATTCCAGCCCCATATGAAGATACCGCCATGAAATCGATAGCATGGGGGATGAGAATATGCCGCATCAAATCTGTTAGAAACATCACTCCCCCTCTTAAAATACACACCAACAATAAATTTTCCCCTTGATAATCACGGCTGATCTCCGCCCCCAATTCTGATATTCGCTTTTGCAATACATCCTGGGGGATGAGAATCTGGTCGATGAATTCATGATAATCGATCATGTTTTTTTATCCTTTACTCAATCTTGCTCGCGAAAATATCAATCCCGAGGGACTTCATGGTGCTTCCGACAGCGGGCTTCGTACAACTCCGAAGCTCCAACAATTACCACCGGGTCATTATAATTAGCAGGGTATCCATTCACCAATCGTTGAGTTCGGCTGGCAGGTTCCCCACAAACCATGCAAATTGCCTGCAACTTATCCACCCGCTCAGCAATCGCCATCAAATGCGGTATACAACCAAAGGGCTCACCACGAAAATCAGTATCTAACCCAGCCACAATCACCCGCACCTGATGATCTGCAAGATACTTGACCACATCAATAATTTGATCATCAAAGAACTGAGCTTCATCAATACCTACGACTGAAGTGCCAGGTAATAATCGCTCAACAATTTCAAATGCTCGCTGAATTGGCTCTGCATTAAAAATAGTGCCTGCATGCGATGTGACCTTTTCAACACCGTAGCGGTTGTCGATAACTGGCTTAAAAACCTGAACCTTTTGTCTGGCAATTGTAGCGCGGCGCAGTCGACGAATTAATTCATCCGTCTTTCCACTAAACATTGACCCCGTTATTACTTCAATCGAACCCGTATGATGATCCATATTCCCTCTCCATTTTCTCTCATTCTTGATTTAGATAATTGCGTACCTCAACTGGCAGTGGATCTATTCCATTGGCGAGAGCTAAATAATACGCCAGAAAATCACCAAATTGCAACGACCAAAAAACCTGCTCTAATTTCGTTTCACCTTTTGGCAAATAATAATCGGTATTGATCCCTTGCTCAATAAATAAATGGCGGATTCTTTTCGATAGGATAGAATTTTCCGAATAATGATGAGACCCTTCCAGGAATAAGACCAGAATATCACTCAGAGGCTGGTTGTTGTTGAACACCCCCAAAGGAGTCGCATATTCAGCACCAGGGATAATCTCGAATTGGCTCCAGGTTTTTGCGATCCGATTAAGTTGGTATTTCCAATATTGCGCTGCCCCCCCCAGGTAATCACATCCAAAAACCACACCCCACCTTCCGACCAATTGCCCTGCAGCTCTTTTCACAGGATTTCGCGCAACAGGGTTGTCAATATCCAGAGTGGCTATTTCATTTTCCAGCAAATTGACCAATTTCTGGATTTGCGTTGATTGATCTGGGATTAATTTCCACCTGTCAAACAGTCCGATCAAAAAACCAATCTGATCCTCAACTTCACATCCTGGCTTGGTTGGTACCCAGCACGCTAATTCACGCAGACTGGGTTGATTGGCGTGAATTGACGATTCATTTAGGAATACCCTCACCACTTTACATCCACGCAGCACGGCTTCCTGTAATAATGCCTCGATATCTATTTGATCTTGATGATTCATGATCCCAATGACACACCATGCAGCCCCATGCACCCAGACTGGCAGGGTATTTTGATTAAGAATCCAGGCAGGTTTGGAAAAGGTGCTCTCAAAACATGATAAAAAAATTTTTATTCCAATTTCAAACGCACCGCGCCCAATGAATAAATATTGATCCGCTGAAAATGTGATATCCGGAGAAAAATTTAGTCCCATCTGCCATGAATGGATTACTCGCAGGGGAAGTCCACGCAGGCAATCAATCATATCGTGTTGATCGATACTTAATAAGGCATTTTTGTCATCCAGGTTCAATGATGTGCTCCTCAATCAGATTCCGCCATTTGCGTCTGAACCATCAAAATCTTCTGATATAAATCACGCCGGGCGATTCCTGTAACCGCCGAGAGTTTCCGCGCCAACTCCCCTGCAGGGATTTTATTTTCAACCCCAGCCCGAATTTCAAGGAAAATTTCCTCTTCGGAAAGTTGATTCGCCAGGGTTTTTGCTCCGGCTATGACCAAAGTAAATTCTCCCCGAGGTTCATTTTGACGAAAATATGCCAAGAGCGCTGAGACTCCCCCTCGCTTTATTTCTTCATGGATTTTCGTCAATTCACGGGCGCAGGCAAGGTAACGATCCCCTAACACCAATAGCAAGTCATTAAGCGAGTCAAGTAAACGATGTGGGGTTTCTAAAAAAATCAAGGTATATGGTAGATGTCGCACAGACTCCAAAAGAGTCAAGCGGTCTTTCTGGCGTCGTGGCAAATAGCCCAGATAAAGAAATGCATCGGTTGGTAAGCCGGAGGCTACCAACGCCGAGATCGGAGCGCAAGCACCCGGAATCGGCGAAACCGCAAAGCCGTTTTCGATAGCAATTTTAACAATCATGGAACCTGGATCATTCAGTCCTGGTGTACCCGCGTCCGATACAACAGACACATCGCCTGACTTAAGGGTTTGCAAAATAACCTCCACGCGAGTCAGGTGATTGTGTTCGTTATAACTGAGGAGTGGAACGTGGATATCATGGCGAGCTAACAACTTTCGTGTAACCCGCGTATCTTCAGCCGCAATCAACGCGCTATTTTTTAGAATATGAATCGCTCTTTGCGATATATCCTCCAGGTTTCCGATCGGGGTAGCTACAAGATATAAGGTTCCCATAAGATATCAAGGCAAATACCAGGTTAAGTAATCCAGTTGAAAAATGCCACGGTTGGTATCAATCCTCTTGAAAACAAATCGACCTGGCAAACCCTGGTCGGTGCGATAACAATAATACACGTTCTCTTTTTCTGCATTTAAAATAATCGCATCCGGGTTAATAAACGCCAATTGGCAGTCAGGAAACGAAGGCTCTTGGGTACCAAAAATGCCGATTTTTGCTCCATTCTCTGGAGAGAGTAATATACCACTTTTTGTATCCACTACAATCCGCAGATCATATCCGACCAGTGGGTTGATCACTCCATTTTCTAAATCAATAGAATTTCGCAAATAGAGTGTCGTCGTTGCCAGGTTGTATGCTGCAACGGTGGGTGTGGGAGAAGGTAAAGGCGCTGTTGGCGTTTTTTCCTCACCTGCCAATACTATAATTTTTACCCAAAACGGTGACATGCCCTCTGGTCCAATTCCAAATAGGTCCCCAGCAGGTGAACGTAATTTCCAGTTGCTTTGATATACCCCAGGTTTACCAGGCGCGATAAAGTCAACCGTAATGTCAATCGTTTTCCCCACTTCCACCTGCCGATTCAGATATACTTCCGTTTTATCCGAGAGTTTCTCTCCCGAAAACCAGACTGCCGCATATCCTCGTGTCCATGGGCAGGTGCCATTGTTCATCAGGCGCCAGGTTTTCGAAAATTGTGATCCGGCTGGAATCACTGAATTATCAGGAATCGTCAGGTCTAGCGGAATTCCAGCCGATGCGCGGTTGCAATCTGGAGAAAAGGTTGGACTCAACGCCGCACCAGGAGATGATTTGACGATCACCGGTGTTATTTTATCGGTTGATTTAACGATTGTTTGTTTATTTTGCGTGATCAATCCAACTGCGGTGCGGGTAAGAAGGGACGAAACAGTCTGATATGGTTGAGCAGGTTGAGTAATTGTCGCCGCCAGCCTTTCCACAAAATCGCAGCCGGATAAAAATTGGAGAATAAAACACGTGATCAGAACTACTTTTTTGATGGTCCCAGGATCCATAATTATTGACCTGCCGGTACCGTCTTCTTGATCACCATTCTACCAGATATCCAGAAAACAAAAGAGAAACCCTCTCTTTTGACAGACAGAGAGGGTTTCTTAAAGCTTTAGACGTACAACTCACCTTTTGCAGAATCGATGACAACTTGATACTTTGAGACAGTCTGAATTCGGAATTTGACACTTTTTGAAGTTTATAATTCCAACGTCCAGAGCTGATGTTAAGATGTTTTTCTTGCTGGTTTCATGACCCTTCTGCCAATAGTTGTTGACCTAACTCTTGAAATTCAATCATTTCATCTGCAGATAATTGGATCACGCCATTAAAAAATTTTAATTCATAATTTGTATCGGAACTGACCTTCTCCTTGACCAGTCCGTCCAATTGATCAAGAAATCCATCCCATTCTTCCTGGAAAAAATGGATGGTGAAATTTCCCAATTCCAAATGATAGGTTGTTTCATCTGGTTCTTCCGCTACCCAAACCTGATAATTTTCGGTTTCGGCAATTGTCTCAACACCCGGTTCTAATTCATCTGTCATGGTATCCTCCATTTGTGGATGTTATCCAGCAGGTATATTTATGGTTGAATTGTACTCGATTAAACTGTTCTCGAAGAACTTAACGTCGTAGACGTCTAAGTTTCTGTAAGATACTGAGAAATAGATATTTCAAACGATATTGAAATTTAAACACCCAATTCGATCGAATATCATGAATAGACTGTGTGCGGATAACTTCCCAGGGATTAAGGTCAAGCATTTTGCAGGATATGTATTCCAAAATCAATTTACAAGACGCCAACACAGGTGCAGCTAAAACCACCCCGATAATCCCAAATAAGCTAGCGCCCACCAGCGCAGAAACCATCACGGCAGCGGGGTGCACTTCAAGTGCATCGGACATCAACCGGGGAACTACAAAATTGTCCATAATCACATCAGTTAACCAAGAAACACCCACTACGAGTAAAGCATAACTAAAAGAAGAAATTCCAAATATATTCGTTGATTGAAAATATGCCACCAAAAAGTACGTGGTCCATACGATAAATGGTCCCACATACGGGATAAATCGAGCTAATCCGGCGATCAACGCCAGACCAATAAAAAACCGCATTCCCAATCCGCCCAGCAAAATGGTATAAATAATTAACGTTAAGAAGAAGATGACAATTTGACCGCGTAAAAAGGCATTCCAGATTCTGCCCAGTTCAGTTCCCAACCGGCTCAAGTCCGCTTCATAGCCGGGTATTTTAATCGGAACAATCTGACCCTTAAATCCTTTACTCTCATATAAAACAAAGTAGGATACCAGCAAGATAAAAAACAACCACCCCAACCCGCTGGCTGCGCTGGTTGCAAAAGTACCAACCAGTGATCCAGCCTGTGATAGTAGAGGCTGAACTGCCGATAAGACCTGCTGGGCGACTGTATTAATGTCCAGGTGAACCAGGTCAAATTGAAAGGGTCCAATCTCAAATGTTTGCGATGATAATCTTTCGAGGTAACCAGGTAGATCAACCACAGCACTCTGTAAAAATTTAATCAGGCTTTGCACCTGGTCAACCAACGCAAGCCCTCCCGCAGTAAGAAGACCTAATAACGCAATCCAAATGATAATAAATATCACACTGACAACCAATCTCCACGGTAAACGTGTCCAGGCTCTGATTAGTGATGCCAACGGATAAAGCAAATAGGACAAAACAAATGACAGCAGTAAAGGTCCTACAATATTTTGAAAACGCATAAACAATACCAATAATATGGCAGCTGTGATCAGAGCGACTACCAGTTTTTGAGTGCTCGACCATTGTGGTGAGGATTGGTTACCAATTTCATCTGTCATATCAAACTCGTTGACCGATAGACCGTTCTACCGGTCATTTTATACTTTGGTCAGGTTCTCTTAATTGCTTACCAGAGGGGATTATTTCAAGGGCATCTCCCCGGTAAGAATATATCCAGCACCGGTTTAAAGACACACCAACTGTTTGTTGAATCAATGATAGTTAAACCGCCAATGATCAAACAGGCGCATAATACAATTAAGACAATAATTACCACGATAACAACTACAAGGGAATTTGATTTCTTCTTTGGAGGTGGAGGAGGAATAGGAGAAGGGGCACTGACAGGGATTTTTCCTGCATAAGCTGGAGGTTGAGAAGCTGGTTCGCGCTGTGCAGGTGGACGAGAAACCACAGGGGGTTTTTGTGGAACTCCAGGCGCTGCTCCACCAGCCATCATCGTTGCCTCAGAGACCGGTTGAAGAGACTCATATACCAGGTTTGTGTGTTCACCTAATGTGATTACCTCGCCGGGACGTAACAGATGAGGTCCCATTAAACGCTGACCATTTACGGAAGTCCCATTCGTTGACGCCAGATCTTCTACCACATACGCATTTCCTTGAAGCGACAAACGGGCATGCCTTCGTGAAACTTCCGGATCATTGATCACCACATCGTTTGTCATGTCCCGCCCAATGAACAACTCATTTTTCTCAAGAGGGTATTCTTTTCCCGCTGAGGTACCTGAGCGCATTACCAATCGAAAATTAGCCATGCTAGTCCTCCTTTACTCCGGATTGTTTGGCTTGAATGCATATTTAGTTTACTTATATTAATCAAGCCTGTCAATTAATCCTGACATTGCAAGTTGTTTGCCCGATTAACATTCGGTTAAATACCGTCAAATAAATCTCGCTCTATTTCTCCATCCTTTACAGGTGGATAAGCGCGCATATAGGTGTCGTAGGATGCAAAAAGACGAAAAAACCATCCCAAGGGATTGCGATTAATCCTTCCACCACCCTGGCTGGCATGACAACCTGCTGCCTGCTCACGTACCTCTACCACTGGATAATATCCAATTTTCGCATGGGTAGGGAAATCCACATCCGTCAGGGAAAGTAAATCCACATCCTTATTCTTTCCAAATTTTCGAGGGTCTTTTCCCATCAAGCGCATGAAAAAAATCCCGATTCTTAACATTCCCTTAGGAAAAGTGTGAAAATATAGCTTTTCCGGCGCAAAGCCTGGATCAACCCCTTCGAGTTTGCCTCTTGAATTGCGAAGCGACTGGAAGGCTTCTACGGTAGCTTTATGGACAGCGATATGATCGGGATGACGATACCCGCCAATCGGATCAAAAGTGATTATGACCTGTGATTTTATCTTTTGAACAATCGCGGCGATATCCTGGGCTACCTTATCAACAGGTTGATTGACCAATGCTTCTGGATGACGGTTGGCAGGTGAACCAGCCATCCCCGAGTCGCGATAATTCAGGAAAAACACCTCTTTTATCCCAAGTTTTTCAGCCGCGCAGCGTAATTCTGCCTCTCTGCGCTCAGCGACAGATTGGAATCCGCGCATATAGCGCTCATCCACTTCACCTGCTTCGCCACGTGTAGCGCAGATTAAGTACACATCCACACCATTACGGGCATATATCGCCAGGGTCCCACCGGTTCCAAAAGATTCATCGTCTGGATGAGCCAGGACTGCTAACAATACTTTTGGCTTTTGATTTCCAGATTGCACAGACATTTTCAACCCCATTTTAGAGATTATTTATCCAATTATAGTCTCGCTCAGTGTCTTTTTGGCGACTATTTCCAATCAATCCTATTTTCCACATGCGTCGCAATGATCCCGCTTGCGCACGGATATTTTGAGAAATCGGGTCTCGATTAAACTGCAAACCAGTAACTGTCCAATGAGAGACTCGCCAATTCCCAAAATTAATTTAATGGCTTCTACCGCCTGGATACACCCTATGATGCCGGGTAAAGGAGATAATACACCTGGTTTTACCAGCACTTCTCCCTTTTCCGCCGGATTTTCGGGGAATAAGCATCGATAACAAGGACCCAACCGCGCATCAAATACACTCGCCTGCCCATCAAACCCATACACGGCACCGTAAACATAAGGTTTTTTTTCGTTCACGCAAACATCATTCATGATGTAGCGGGCATTAAAATTATCACTACCGTCAATGATCACATCATAATTTCGTACCAACCGAGGGGCATTTTCCAAAGTAAATTCCACAGGATATCTTTCGATTACCACTTCTGAATTTAACTCATTTATTCTCTGAAGGGCTGAATCTACTTTCATCTCACCCAATCGAGGTTCTCCATGTAGAATTTGACGCTGCAAGTTAGATAGTTCAACTCGGTCATAATCGACAATACCGATCTTCCCCAAACCTGCCGCAGCCAGATATAACGATGAAGCAGAGCCCAACCCTCCCATCCCAACAATTAAGGCTGAAGCCGCTTTTAACTTGCGCTGACCCTTTTCACCAACTTCGGGTAATTTGATATGACGATCATATCGTGTTCGTTCTTTGTCTGATAGGTATTGACTGTCCATGTCCACTCCATTTTCCAGATTGTTTCATATCCAATGGCGCCAGCCAGGATTTGTGGATTACAATTAAATTATGCATCTAATTCTCACACATGAACAAGCAGATTTTGATGCAATTGCCTCCTTACTCGGCGCATACCTGGTAAATGGTGAAGCATACCCGGTATTACCCAGACGCGTTAATCGCAACGTCCGCGCTTTTTTAAATTTATATGGTCCAGAATTACCATTTGTACCTGTTCAAGACCTCCCAGCGCAGCCCATCGAAAGCATTACACTGGTTGACACACAATCGTTAATTACATTAAAGGGCATGTCAACTCACACCCGAATTCATATTATCGACCACCACCCACTGCGAGATGACATCCCCAATGACTGGACAACATCTATTGAAAATTTTGGAGCCTGTACCACCCTATTTGTACGTGATCTGGCAGAACGCGCAACACACTTAAGCATGGTTTTTTCAACCCTGTTATTACTGGGCATCTACGAAGATACAGGTTCTTTATCATACGCCAGCACTACCCCAACGGACGCACGAGCAGTAGCTCATTTATTGGAGGTCGGAGCAAATTTACGCATTGCTACTCGTTACTTGAATCCCCCCCTGACGAGTCAACAACGGGTTGTTTATGAAAGATTGCTGGCATCCAGTGAAAAAATAACCATTCACGGCAAAAACATCATTGTGGCTTCTACTACTGCCGAGGGAATGACGGATGAAATTTCCTCGATTGCGCACAAAATCCGCGATTTGCTTGATCCAGATGGACTTTTTTTACTGGTTAAGACGGATGAAGGAATTCGGATTGTTGCCAGATCAACCACAGACCAAATCAATGTGGCTGAGATATTAAGCAAATTCGGAGGTGGAGGTCACGACCGAGCAGCGGCAGCGTTAATCCGCATTCCTCCCTCTCCTGCGGATCAAGGAAGTTCGAACGCAGCCGGAATGCTGGATCAAATCCGTCAACAATTGATCAATAATCTGCCGTCTCAAATCCATCCACCTGTTACGGTCGGTGAGATCATGTCTCCACGTCCCCAGGTAATCGCTCCGGATACGCCAACTTACGAATTGACTCAATTAATCCAAAAGTATGGGTATGAGGGATATCCTGTCGTCCAAGATGGAAAAGTCATCGGTTTATTGACTAGGCGCGCTGTTGATCGAGCCATTGCCCATCGGCTAAATTTACCTGCATCCTCGTTAATGGAGGCTGGCGAATATACAGTTTCACCTCAAGACCCCATCGAACATTTGCAGCGTTTGATGAGCACCAGCGGCTGGGGGCAGGTTCCGGTTGTGGATAGCTCGACTAAAAAAATTATCGGGATCGTGACCCGAACCGACTTGCTCAAAACCATCACGCCTGTCGTTCCAAGCCGTGATCAGATACAGCTTGCGGATCGTCTGAACCAGGCACTGCCTCCCCTCCGCCTGGGATTATTAAAATTAATCGCCGCCAAAGCGCATCAAAAACACCTGGCTATTTTTATTGTTGGCGGATTTGTGAGAGACCTTCTATTGGATCGCCCCAGTTTCGATTTTGATCTGGTGGTCGAGGGAGATGCGATACAACTAGCCCGGTTCCTCGCTTCTCAATACGGTGGAAAAGTTACCAGTCATACCCGGTTTGGCACCGCGAAATGGATTATCAAATCCATTCACGCCGAATTGATGAAGCAGATGGATCTGGATCCTGACCTGAAAAGTGGCGGCTTACCAGACAGTATCGACCTCATAAGCGCCAGGATTGAATTTTATGATTACCCAACTGCGCTCCCCACCGTGGAGAGAAGCAGCATAAAGCTGGATCTCCACCGGCGTGATTTTACAATCAACACAATGGCGATCCGCCTGGATGGTCATCATTACGGCGTTCTCTATGATTACTGGGGAGGCTACCGCGATTTAAACCGCAAGATGATAAGGGTGTTGCACTCATTGTCGTTTGTAGATGATCCAACCCGGCTATTGCGGGCAGTGCGGTTTGAACAGAGGTTCGGCTTTCAAATTGAGGAACGCACGCTTCAACTAATGGATGACGCCAGACCCCTTGTCCGTCAAGTCTCGGGAGACCGAATCCGCCATGAAATCAACCTCATTTTGGCTGAAGAGCTCTCGGTAAAAATGCTAGCTAGACTTGAAGAGCTTGATCTTCTGCAGTCGATTCATCCTGAGCTATACTGGTCAGGTCAACATGAGACAAATTTATCCCGGCTTCTGCAATCTCCATATCGCAATCAATGGAATTTTATTGGTCTGGCAGAAAGGGAACAAATAAAAGTGATCCTTGGTTATCTGGCATGGTTTATAGGTTATCCTGCCGATAGTATTCAAGAATTGTGTGAGCGCTTGCGTTTACCATCTGATCTCAAACATGCCATCCTGGCTTCCAATCATCTATTGAATCAAATCAACATCCTGACAGCAATGAAACCGGGTGAAATTACGTTTCATTTAGAGAAGGTTCCTGATATTGCCTTATTTGCTGTCCAAACCCTTTCACCAGATCCACAAATAGGACAAATAATTACCCAATTTAATTTGGAATGGCGAAATATCCGACCCTTTACAACGGGGGATGACTTACGAAACATGAAGCTTCCCCCTGGTCCGCTTTACCGCAACCTGTTAACTCAACTCCGCGCCGCATGGATTGATGGGAAAATAAACGATATCGAATCAGAGAAAAAATTATTGCATGATCTACTCCGGACAAGCAAACAGGCATAAAATTTGAGAATAATCATATGGCAAACCGGTCATCCACTTCTTTCCATCATCCGATCGTAGATCAAATATTTATCCGCCTTGCTGTTAAAACCGATCTACCAGCGCTGGAATGGGAAGGAGAGTACACTCATTTTCGCCGCTTGTTTTCTGAGGCATACCGCAGATCAGAAAAAGGTCTGACCTTGATGTGGGTCGCTGAACTGCCTGGAAAAGGCATCATCGGACAGGCTTTCATACAATTGACTTGTGACCGCCCCGAATTAGCAAATGGCTTCAATCGCGCTTACTTATATTCTTTTCGTGTTCGCGCCCAGTTCCGCAATTTGGGGATTGGCACGAAGATACTCCAGGTGATCGAAGCTGACCTTATAGACCGGGGGTATCAATACATCACCCTCAACGTCGCCCGCGATAATCAAGACGCACAGCGACTATATGAAAAGCTGGGATATAAGATCGTGGCACCTGAGCCAGGTATTTGGTCCTATCAAGATGAAAAGGGGGAATGGCGAACGGTGGAGGAGCCTGCCTGGCGGATGGAAAAGCGCATTTACAAGACCTTCTCATAAATTGGTCGTTGATAAGTCATCCAGCTTGCTAATCGACCAAATCGATCATGACTGTCGACTCGTTTTACCTGAACAAAAAGAGCCTTGAAATCCTGTTCATCCTGTTGTGAAAAACCTGCGCCTGTTGATCTTGATTTCTCTCCTCCATCCGACAAATGGGCATAAATTAAAAAATATCCTCCCGGTTTTAATACCCTTTCGATAGTTGATTGATACTTTTTACGAGATGAAAATGACAGGCTGTGATAACAACCAATATCCAGGATCAAATCAAACTGTCCTTCCAGAAACGAAAGTTGGCTTACATCGGCATTGTATAATTCAGCACTCAATCCGGCTTTTTCGATTTTTTTCCGCGCTTTGGCAACAGCCAGAGGAGAAAAATCCACGCCACAAGCCTGCCATCCCTTGCTGATAAAGGTTATCAGATTGGTGCCTGTTCCGCATCCCATATCCAAAACCCTTCCAGGTGGATGACTGGAAAGAAATTCATAGACCTCAGGCGGGGTGATACCTGTATCCCAAGGTGGTTTTCTGAGGTAAAGCAGGTTAAAACGGAACCATTTCAATAACTTATTTATCATTTATTAAATTTCTCCCTCAAATTTGGCACTCTTCCTGATATAATAGACCTGTTTTGCGTGGGGACTGCCTCTTGTTAAAGTTTTGACAAGCAGAAAAACCCGTTTTAAAATAAGTGTTCCGAAAATTTTACACCTAAGAAGGACTTTGATCCATGAAAGAGTATAGTACTACGGCAATCCGCAATATCGCACTAGTCTCCCACAGTAGTGCCGGAAAGACCATGTTAACCGAGTCATTCCTGTTTACAACCGGTGCAACCACCCGCCTGGGGAAAATTGAGGATGGTACAACCGTTTCGGATTATGAAGAAGAAGAAATTCGGAGAGGAATTTCTTTATCCACCAGCTTAATTCCTGTTGAATATAAAGACACCAAAATCAACTTTTTAGATACTCCTGGCTATCTGGACTTCGTCGGTGAGATGATTTCAGCTCTCCGCGTCGCTGATGGCGCCTTGCTCCTTGTCGACTCTGTCGCCGGAGTCGAAGTAGGCACAGAAATCGCCTGGCAATACCTTGACCAATTTAATCTTCCCCGCTTTCTGGTCATCAATAAGATGGAACGGGAAAACGCAAACTTCCAAAAAACTTTGAAGTCTGTAGCAGACTTTTTCCCAGTCCGTCTGATCCCCGTCCAATTACCCTGGGGAGAAAAGCAGAACTTTCAGGGCGTTATCGACCTGCTTACGATGAAAGCCTATAAAGGGGATGGAAAAACAGTTGTTGATATCCCCGACGAATATAAGCAGGCAGCAGAAACTGCTCACACACAGTTAATTGAAGCAGCTGCAGAAGGTGAAGACTCTCTGCTCGAAAAGTACCTGGAATCGGGTGAACTTTCTGCTGAAGAGATCCTGACCGGATTACGAGCAGTCGTGCGAAATATGAGCTTCATTCCTGTTTTTGTGTCATCAGGGACTGCACAAATTGGTCAAATACCCCTACTTGATGCAATTATTCACTTAATGCCATCACCCGCCGAAGTACCTCCTGCTGTTGCAGAAGGGAAAGATGGACCGGAAACTTTGTCTGGCGGAGATGCCGGTCCCCTGGCAGCTTATGTCTATAAAACCACAGCCGATCCCTTTGTTGGAAAATTAACCTATTTCCGCGTATATAGTGGAGTAATGTCTTCCGATTCTAGAGTTTGGAATTACAACAAATCGATCGAAGAGCGTTTGGGAACACTAAGCCTGGTTCGCGGCAAAGAAAGCATACCGGTCAAGGTAATCCACACCGGTGATATTGGCACAGTCCCGAAGTTATCAGAGACCGTAACGGGTAATACCTTGTGCGATAAAAATCATCCCCTTTGTTTGCCTGTTCCTCAGTACCCAGGCGCATTATTCCAGGTCGCCGTAAGTCCAAAAACCCAGGCAGATTCAACAAAAATTACACCAACTCTGACCCGCCTATGCGAAGAAGATATGACTCTGACCTGGCACATGGAACCTGCAACCAATCAAACTATCCTTCAAGGAATGGGCGACCAACACATCGATGTTGCTATTCGACGGGCTGAGTCCAAATTTCAGGTGGGTTTGAATATCCTTGAACCCAAAGTCCCTTATAAAGAGACCATTACCAAAAAATCTCAGGCAATGTACCGCCACAAAAAGCAGACCGGTGGCGCGGGTCAATTTGGTGAAGTCCACCTGCGTGTGGAACCGATACAGGAAGGTGAGCTGGAATTTGTAAATGATATTTTTGGCGGTTCCATCTCGTCCAGCTACATGCCTGCTATCGAAAAAGGTATTCGAAATACAATGAAAGAAGGTATCCTGGCTGGGTATCCTGTCTTTGGTATTAAAGTATCTGTTTTTGACGGGAAAGAACATCCAGTTGACTCAAAACCAATTGCCTTTGAAATCGCAGGACGAGAAGCCTTCAAATTGGCTTTCTTAGATGCCTCTCCTGTGCTCTTGGAACCGGTTATGGATGTCAAGATCACTGTTCCTGAAGCAAATATGGGAGATGTGTTGGGTGATCTGAATACTCGGCGCGCGCGAGTCATGGGCATGAATACTGAAAAAGGACATTCGGTCATCAATGCCCAAGTTCCCCTGGCTGAAATGTTGCGCTACACCACCCAACTGCGTTCAATTACCGGAGGACGCGGTATTTTCTCTATGGAATTATCGCGATACGAAGTTGTTCCATCTCATATCACACAAGAAATTGTCGCAGCCAGACAAAAAGAACAAAAGAAAGAAGAATAATTTTTTCAGGCTGGATATTGGAGTTTGGCTCAGGGTCAATCCGCCCTCCCATCTGGAAAAGCAGGATGGCGCAAAATGCAAATCTATATAGATTTCCAACCCAATAGCCAGACTCCATGTTTTTAACTTGAAGGCGGTTGAATCTTATGTTAAAGGCAATAAAGACCCTCTGGAAGAGTTTCGTTTTCATATATGACGATGTGCTGACCCTTGTCTTATACAATGTGTTCTGGTTCTTCCTGAGCCTGCCAATTATCACGATCCCGCCTGCCTTCGCTGGTCTAAATTATGGCGTCAATCAGCTAACCCACCGTGAACAGGCGGATTGGAAAACATTCTTTTCTGGTTTCAAAAAATATTTCTGGCTAAGCTACAAATGGGCTTTGATGAATGTTGTTGTGTTTGTAATCCTGTTCACAAATATTTATTTTTACGGTCAGCTTAAGGAATCATGGTCGTTTCCTGTACAGACACTTTTTCTCAGCCTGACAGTCATCTGGCTGATCGTCCAGATGTATGTGTTTCCACTTTTACTGGAGCAGCAAGACCGGCGGCTACGTACTGCGTTGCGCAACAGCCTGGTGCTAATCTCCCGTCGACCGTGGCTCACCCTGGTTCTTATCTTAATGACGATCATCTTAATTGCCCTCAGTGTGTACTTTACGATCCTTTTTTCAATATTGTCTGTCAGCCTGATCGTATATTTGCAAAACTACTTTACGATTTTCATCATTGATGAGTTGGTTCCTTCCTCACCCTCTTCACCAACTTCCGAAGGATGAATTCCATGCTTGATCCGCTCGAGCAAATGTGGGATGACCTGTTGTCTCGTCAGCCAACTCTGGTTGAGCAGGCATTTATTGGTCTGACCATCGATGAGCGGGCTTGGGTGATTGCGCACTTAAAAAAAATGGCGACCGAAGAAGATTGGCATCCTGAACAACGAGCCTCAGCCCGAACCGCGCTCATGATCATTGAGACAATCAGGTTAGAATAGAAACAATGAGGCATTATCCTTGGTGCAACCGGCAAGATCGGAACGAATTAATCTCGAAGAGGCAATTTTCAGCGGACTTGCAGAAAACAAAGACCAAAGAAGAAAAAAGGATTCCAATAAAACGTCATCCGTTGTCATTAATCCATGATCTCAATCAGGATACTCTATTAAAACAATGAACTATGTACAAATAATCGAGGAAGAATGAGCGAAGAAAAACTCACCAGTCGAACCGAAAACTTCTCAGAATGGTATAACCAGGTGGTCTTAAGGGCAGAATTAGCAGATTATGCGCCTGTGCGAGGATGTATGGTGGTGCGACCTTATGGCTGGGCACTTTGGGAAAATATCCAGGCAACCCTTGATCGTCGTTTTAAAGCCACCGGGCACAAAAATGCGGCTTTTCCGATGTTAATCCCCATGTCTTTCTTACAAAAAGAGAAAGAGCATGTCGAAGGATTTTCACCCGAGCTGGCAGTTGTAACGCATGGGGGGGGTCAAGAACTGGAGGAACCCCTGGTTGTTCGTCCTACTTCTGAAACCATCATTGGCTATATGTATTCAAAATGGATAAAGTCCTATCGAGACCTTCCAGTTCTAATTAACCAATGGGGAAATGTGGTCCGATGGGAGATGCGGACCCGCTTATTCCTCCGTACATTAGAATTTTTCTGGCAGGAAGGACATACCGCTCATGCTACTGCGGAAGAAGCAGAAGAAGAAACCGTAAAGATGCTGAATATATACAACCGATTCGGCGTGGATGATGCAGCCGTTCCGTTATTCCTTGGACGAAAAAGCAATACCGAAAAATTTGCGGGCGCGGTTCGGTCCTATGCAATTGAAGCCATGACCGGAGATTGCAAAGCGTTACAAGCTGGCACTTCTCACAACCTGGGGCAAAACTTTGCGCGGGCATTTGATATTCAATACCTCGATCAAAAAAACGAGCTACAGTATTGCTGGACAACGTCTTGGGGACTCTCGACGCGGTTTATTGGCGCAATCATCATGACTCACGGGGATGATCAGGGATTGATCCTGCCACCCAAGTTGGCGCCGATTCAAGTGGTTGTTGTCCCAATATATAAGAATGATGAGGAAAAATCCAGGGTGATGGAAGTCGTCTATCGAATCAAACAAGAATTAGAACCATTCCGTATCGAAATTGATGATCGAGAAGGGTTAACCCCTGGGTTTAAATTTAATGACTGGGAACTCCGAGGCGTACCCTTGCGGATTGAAATTGGTCCAAAAGATGTTGAGAAAGGAACTGTCGCGTTTGCCCGACGACATAAACCAGGAAGGGAAGGGAAAACCTTCGAATCTCAACAAAACCTGGCTGGTAAAGTTGCTGAGGTTCTGACAGAAATTCACGCCTCGTTATTCGACCGCGCTCTCGCCTTCCGAAACGCTCACGTCACGGAACCCCGTAATTATGATGAATTAAGAGAAGTGGTGCAATCCGGTTGGGCATATAGCTGGTGGTGTGGTGATAATGCTTGTGAGGCGAAAATAAAAGAGGATACCAAAGCCACTACCCGCTGTATCCCCTTTGATCAACCTGAATCCTCTGGTTCATGCATTGTATGCGGAAAACCATCTACGGAGAAGGTTTATATAGCCCGCTCTTATTAATATGCCAGCCGTTCAATTGGATCGATTGCAATTTGAGATTAACGAAGCAGCAGGGCACATTGGTAACCCTGCTGCATTTCGAAAAAGTGTGCTGGCGCTTTTTGAAAAATACGCAGACCATTCTTACCGTCCGGGGGAATTCATTAGCGGCACGGTATTAATCCCCAGTTACCATATCACGCCTCTCGTTCTACGGCAGATAGAAATACGAATGAGCCAGGTATGCCGGTTATACCCTCATACATCCCTTCAGGCAGCCGATGCCCTATGGCAGTCTGAGTATCAGGAACCGCGCCGATTAGCCGCTTTGATGCTTGGTCAAATTCCCCCTTTCCCCCCCGAACCAATACTTCAAAGAATTCATCAATGGGTTCAACCTCCCATCGATCCTGAATTCTTGACCGTTGTATTGAACTTAGGCACAATCAGATTAAGACGAGAATCACCTAACAGCCTGATCCAGTTGATTGAGTCATGGATTAACCAGGTGGATCCCATATCACGAAAAACGGCTTTGAAAGCCCTGGTTCCATTAATTTCCGATGGACAATTTGAAAACATTCCAGCCATTTTCCGCCTGATCAGTCCATTGATCCAAACTGCGCCATCCAATATCCAAAGCGACCTTCAGGATGTCATTCAAGCGATGGCAAGTCGCAGCCCTTCGGAAACAGCTTACTTCTTGAGACAAATTCTTGGTCTGGCAACCAGCCCTGCAACAATTCGGCTCATTCGACGGTGTTTACCTTATTTCTCCGAAAGCAACCAATCCTCTCTGCGCTCTGCCCTGGCGACAAGAACCAAATAACCTGTTGGCGCGTAGAATAATTGTACAAACCCTTTCCAATTCTGATCACTCCGAGTATAATGATGGTATTGACTGGTCCTACAAGCGGCATTAGCTGCAAGTATGGAGACTTGCAAATAATTATTAATCAATATTGGAGAAGCAGAGTCATGTCGTTAACGAAAGAAAAGAAAGAAAAAGTAATTCAAGATTATCAGCGTCATGCATCAGATACAGGATCAGCCGAAGTTCAGATCGCGATCTTAACCCAACGGGTTAACGAATTGACCGATCACCTTCGGGCGCACAAACATGATGAGTCATCCCGGCGGGGATTACTCCGATTGGTAGGACAACGCAGGAGACTTTTAGCCTATGTACGGCGCAAGAATTACGGTCGATATGTCGCGCTCACCGAAAAATTGAGCTTACGACAAAAATAGGCAGCTAAACCATAAAAGAGTAGATGGTGAGAAGCCTTCTTCCATCTACTCTTTTTTTATGGATTTTATTCAAAGGCGAGAACTGGTTAGGAATTGAAGCCTGGAAAAGACAAATATGCGATTTATCGTCTTTAGCAGCCTTCAGTCCCTGACCATGCTTCCGCCTAATATCAGGAAGGTGTGGTAATGTATCCAACAGTAAAAACATATAAAGCCCAGGTCGGTGACCGGCAGGTCATCTTCGAGACGGGCAAATTGGCTGGACAGGCAGGCGGCGCGGTAACTGTTCAGCTTGGTGAGTCAATCGTGTTCGCAGCCGCGACCATGAGCAAAGAGGTAAAAGAAGGGCAAGATTTCTTTCCTCTTTCGGTTGAATATGAAGAAAGATTATATGCAGGGGGAAGAATCCCAGGTTCTTTTTTCCGCCGTGAAGGTCGTCCCTCTGAAGATGCAATCCTTGTTGCCCGGTTAACCGACCGACCATTACGTCCGCTGTTTCCCGAAGGAATGCGTAATGAAGTACAGGTCATTGCTTTTTCAATCTCAGCTGACCCAGACAATCCGCTCGATATTTTGACCGTCAATGCGGCATCAGCAGCAATTATGATCTCGGATATCCCTTGGGGAGGTCCGGTTGGAGCTGTAAGGGTTGGTCGTATCAACGGTAAGTTTGTCATCAACCCCACGTATGCGCAAATGAACGAATCAGAACTTGATTTGCGGATAGCAGGAACGCGCGACGCCATTTTAATGGTCGAATGCGGGGCAAATGAAATTCCAGAAGATATCATGATCGATGCCATAATCGCCGGGCACGAAGCGTTACAGCAACTGGTAGACGTCCAACTTAAAATGGCGGCTGAAATTGGAAAACCCAAACGTGAAGTGCCACTCTTTACCATCGATGAGAGTCTCGTTGAAAAGATTTCCACTCGCGCAGCAAATGAGATCGAAGCAGCCTTCGATAATCCTCACGATAAAGCTCTCTTAAATCAAAATCTTGAAAAAATCGAGGAGACCGTTGTCGCTGAGCTATCTGCTGAGGATGAATCCCTTAAACCAACAATTAAAGAAGCCTTTCACGAGGTTATTAAACGGATTTTCAGGGAACGTGTTACAAACCGTCAGCTCCGTCCAGATGGACGAAAATTAAACCAGCTTCGTCCGATCTGGTGCGAAATAGGCGTCAGCCCGCGAGCCCACGGATCTGGATTATTTACCCGCGGGGAAACACAGGTGTTAACCCTGGCTACCCTGGGTACACCGAAGGAAGCCCAAGAAATTGACACGTTGAGCCCCACCGGCTCAAAACGATACATGCATCATTACAATTTTCCCCCTTATTCCACCGGAGAAGTTCGCCCACTTCGCCAATCCAGGCGGGAGATTGGACATGGCGCACTGGCTGAGCGAGCGCTTTTACCTGTCATTCCCCCTGAGTCAGAATTTCCCTACACGCTTCGTTTGGTATCCGAAGTACTTTCCTCAAATGGATCCTCCTCAATGGCTTCCGTTTGCGGCTCAACACTTGCCTTAATGGACACCGGTGTGCCGATCAAAGCGCCGGTAAGCGGTGTGGCAATGGGCTTGATTAAAGAAGGTGAAAAATACGCCATCCTGACTGACATCCAGGGGCTTGAAGATCACCTTGGAGATATGGATTTCAAAGTCGCTGGCACTCGCCAGGGGATTACCGCGCTTCAAATGGATATTAAAATCAAAGGGATCACCCCTGAGATCATGGCGGACGCCCTGGCTCAAGCTCGCCAGGGACGATTGGAAATCCTCAATAAAATGCTGGCGGTGATACCTTCACCACGTCCAGAATTGAAACCTCACGTTCCGCGCATCGTTATCATTAAGGTGCCTATTGATAAGATTGGCGCAATTATTGGACCCGGCGGCAAAAACATTCGAGCGTTGCAAGAAGAGACCAACACCAAGATTGACATCGCTGATGATGGCTCTGTTTACATTGCCGCAACTGAAAAAACCAATGAAATTATGGCGCGGGAACGTATCGAGTCATTAACTGAAACCCCGCAAATTGGTCGCATTTACACCGGCAAAGTCGTCCGGGTTGCTGATTTTGGCGCGTTTGTAGAAATTCTACCCAATGTGGATGGAATGGTTCACATTTCACAACTTGACTCGGAGCGAGTAGAAAAGGTGGATGATATTGTCAGCGTTGGCGATGAAATAACGGTTATGGTCACCAACATCGACGATGATGGGAAAATCCGCCTCTCCAGGCAGGCAGTCCTCGAAGGTTGGACAGCAGAGGAAGCCCGCGAGAAAGATGCCCGAAAAAACGGTGGGGGCAATCGTCCATCACGCGATAATCGTTCCGGCGGAGGCGGCAGATCTGGCGGCGGCAACCGCGGCGGCTCTGACCGACGCGGCGGTGGCGGACATAATCGCAGATAGATTATTGGAAAATTTAAAACACACCCCTTTGATAGGGGTGTGTTTCGTTATTTAACGTCAGTTCGGGATAAGTCGTTTTTTGAGGTGTTTTGCGCGGCGTTGCCGCGCAAAACACCTCAAAAAACGGTACTTTTCAACTATCCCTAACTCAGGTTATTTATGCTGGTTTTGGGTCGGTAGATATGGCATTTTTGGACCCGGAATCTCTAAAAATTCGGCTAAAGCAGAGCGCAATGCCACCCGGTCATCCCAGGGATACTCGATTTCCCCAAAACACATCGACTGCTCGTGCCCTTTTCCCAAAATCAACAGGATATCCCCTGCCCTGGCTAGCCGGATACCCAGGCGAATCGCTTCTCCGCGATCACGCTCGATATGAAACGACTCTCCCTCAACCATGTTTCTGGCATACATGCCATCCGCCATTTCTGCCAATATCTGATCGAGCGATTCCGTGCGAGGATCTTCTGCAGTCAGGATAGATATATCTGCAAGTTCTGCTGCAACCTCAGCCATCATCCGTCTTTTTTGTCGATCACGCAGACCAGCCGATCCGAATACGGCGATTAACCGCTGTGCAGTCATTTTTCTGGCAGTCCTCAACACATTGGCAAGCGCATTCGGAGTGTGGGCAAAATCGACCAATGCCATGAAGGATTGACCCAGATCAATCGATTCCATGCGCCCCGGAATTCCTTTAATTTTTTTTATCCCCTGGCTGGCAATCTCCGGGGATATTTTTAAACCGAAGACCGACGCTCCAATGGCTGCCAGGATATTTGAAACATTGTAATCCCCGACCAAATGAGAATGAATTGACTGACGAAAACTAGGTCCGACCACTGTAAAACACAACCCTTTGGGACTATATTCGACCTCATCTGCCCAGAGTTCCCCACACTTTTCTTTGCTATACGAAACAACCTGCACTTGAATCCGACTCGCCAGATAATCATAAGATGGGTCATCCCGATTCAATACCGCCAGTTTACAGGGGAAAAAGGATTTCCACTCTGATTCACTTAATAACTGGAACAGCTTTAGTTTTGCATCTCTGTATAAATCAAAAGACCGATGGAAATCAAGATGCTCATGGGAGATATTGGTCATGACCCCGATATCATATTCACAACCCACCACACGATTTTGCGCTAAACCATGCGAGGTCGTTTCTAACACAACATGGGTCAACCCCGCCGCCAACATCCTTGCCAGATATCGCTGGATATCTGGAGCTTCTGGGGTAGTAACATGAAACCCCGTATCAACAATCTCGTTCCCTATTGCCGCATTTATTGTTGAAATTATTCCTGCTTTATATCCCGCCTCAAGTAATATCTGATAGATCAAATTACTGGTTGTGGTTTTCCCATCTGTGCCAGTCACTCCGATCACGGTTAAGTGGCGGGCAGGAAAATTATAAAAAGCGGCTGATAACCATGCAAGCGCCAGACGAGTATCCTCCACCTGCACGTAAGGAACATGCAGGTCGCGGATGTCATCTAAACCGACAATGCCCACGGCTCCGCGCTCGATAGCATGGGAAATGAATTGATGCCCGTCCAGGTTGCCCCCTCGCAAAGCCACAAAGATATTCCCCATTTCTACCTTGCGCGAATCATAAGCTATTCCTGTTATCTGGACATCCAATGAATCTGAAGCGGCATGAAAGGAGATTGGTATGCGATACAACAAATCCCTAAAGGATTGCCGGATAAAGCCGGTCATGGAATTCCTCCAATAAAAAAAGTTCTGGAGATCCATCCCTCCAGAACTTATTGTAACAAATTTAACTGACCCAGATCAATTGATCATTACTAATGTTTCCAATTAGCGCATACTTGATTTCAACGTCTCTAACTGCCCAAGCACAGAACCATCGATAACCCGATCGCCCACCCGTACGATTAATCCACCCAGGATAGAAGGATCAACCTTAAAGTGAATTTCTGCCGCTCCGCCTAATGTTTGAATTACATTCTGCTTCACCTGTTCTTGTTCATCCGGTGAAAGTGGTAAAGCGCTGATCACTTCAGCCGCGGAACTACTCTCCAGAGATACATTCTCCAGCACAACCACCTTTCCGGAGCGCACTCCAGAGAAAAATTCATTCAGCAAATCGCGCTGTCGGCGCTCATCGAGCGATTCACCCACTAATTTTTGGGCAGCGGCAATCGCCAGAGATGCGACCTGCCCCCTCAATTGCCCCAGGATTAAGTCTCTTTCCGCCTGAACCTCCGCCAACGCAGATGCGCGGGCTTTTGCAGATTCGCTCTCAGCCATTGCCCGAATTTCCTGTTGAACGCTTTCAGCCCGCGCAGTAGCCTCACGAATGATCTCGGCGGCTTTGACCTGCGCTTCGCTGATGATTTTATTGGCTTCTGATTCAGCGTTCGCGCGAGCTTCTCCCGCCGCTTTGGCATCTTCGAGACCCTGCGCAATCATTTTTCGCCGTTTTTCGAGTAGACCTAAAACTGGCTTATAGACCCACGCCCGCAGCACTACAAATAAAATCGCAAAGTTCAGGATCTGAACAATTAAATAACCTAAATTAAGTCCCAGCTTTTCCAAGGTTGCCCTCCTTTTGTATCGAGTTAAAGTACGAAGAGCATCAAGAAGGCGATAACCAAACAGTAAATCGCAATAGCTTCTGAAAAGGCGATGCCTAAAATCATATTGGTCAACAAGTTTCCATACGAATCCGGATTCCGCGCCATTCCCTCAAGAGCTCCTTGAACACTTAATCCGATACCAATACCAGCACCGAGGGCGCCAATCATAGCCAACCCAGCCCCAATCATTTGAGCAGCACGAACAATATCTCCCGTCATTGCACGAATACCTCCTCAATAAATTCTCTCTTATTCTGCATGTTCTTCTTCCCCATGCCCGTGAGTAGCCTGGGACATAAACACCATCGTTAACATTCCAAAAACAAATGCCTGGATCAACCCGATAAAAAATTCAAACGCTAACACCAGGGATTGGGCAAACACTGGCGCCATCGATCCAACCAGAAAAAGCAGTACAGCTCCCGCGAACATATTGCCAAACAACCGGAATGAAAACGATAGTACTTTTGCAAATTCAGAAATCAGTTCGAGTAAACCGACTGCAAAATCGATAAAACCAAAAAATGGACGCTTGAAAATCGTCAAGGTATTGAAAAACTTGGAGAAATACCGGATGCCCTGAGCGCGAACCCCGATCACCTGCGTCATAAAAACTGAGATCAAAGCCAGGGCGGCAGTAAAGTTGAGGTCAGTCGGAAGACCACGTAGATAAGGGATGATATGGTACCCTTCTCCATGAACCTCTCCGGCAATAATTGCGCCTACCAAGCCAGGGATGATTTGAATCATCTCATGACCATTTTTCTTAGTTTCTTCAAGCACGCCAATACTTTCTACGCCTGGCAGCAACTTCATCATGTTTCCAACCAACACCACCAGGAATATTGAGGCAAACCAGGGAAATATGGCTTTTGCCCATTTTCCAGCGGTAGATTCGGTCAGGTTATATAAGGCTTCGAGGAGAGCCTCCATTGCGCCAGCAAGTCCTCCGGGAACCAGTTGACCACTGCTGGTCGCATTTCGTACTGCCAGAGCAATCAGGATAATTACGATATCCAAAACAACCAGGGCGATTAATGTGTTGGTGAGATAAAAATCTCCAAATACCGGCAATGAAAATAAGGGATCATGACTGACATTCTCAGGAGCTACCTGTATATGTGGACGAACAGGTGCAAAAAGGTTGGCTCCGATAATGCCTAAAATCGTAAACAATAAAATCCACCAGCGGTTAACCCCCCACCGCCATTTACGAATGTTTTCCGTCAAGGCTGACTTCCTCCTTTCTTTCACCTGATAATGTGTTTGTCTGCGATTTAATTCGCGCTACTGCAGACCTTGCAATTAGAAACATCAGCCCCAGCGATACAGGGACGCTTACCAATAATAATATGACCGTAAACCAGGGCTTCGATTGAAATTGAGCATCCAACCATAGCCCCCCAAAGACCGCACTAAAGACGATTACCAAAGTTACACACCCTACTTGCGCTGCCACACCTGCCAGAGTCAAATTGAGCCAGTATTGTTTGCGGTCTGGTCTTCTCTTCTCCGGTAAACTCATAGGATCGATTATATCATACAGAATAGTTTATATGAATATTATGTATAATATCTACTTTAGAATAGCCCGCTTCCGGCGAGATTTGTCCAGGTATAGACTGGTCCAAACACTGTTCCCAGCAGTATTATACCTGCCACACACAAGATTAACGCTGTTTTCCACGCCGGATTGAGCGGAAGAGCCTGAACTTCATGAGCAGATTCTCGAGCATATATCGTCTTTAAGATAACAAGGTAGTAGTATAGCCCTACGATAGATGTAATCACTCCCACAAACGCCAACCAGATTTGACCCGCCTGGACGGCAGCCGCAAACACCAGCAGCTTGCCAACAAATCCACTTAATGGTGGAATTCCACCCAGAGATAGGACTGCGATCAACATGGCTAATGCTAATGTAGGATTTTTCCGGTTCAACCCTGCAAAAGCCTCCAGATCATCGGAACCAACCCGCTGCCCGACATAAGAAATTATCGCAAAAGCCGCCAGGTTTGTTACCAGGTAAGAAGTCAAATAAAAAATCGTGCCTGTTGCTCCTAATGGTGAATCTGCTGCTACTCCCACCAGGATATAGCCCGCTTGAGCGATTGAAGAATACGCCAGCAGACGCTTGATATTCTTTTGCGCCAATGCCAGGATGTTTCCCAGGATCATGCTGGCTGTTGCTAAAATCGCGATAATCAAAGTCCATTCCATCTGGATTGAAGGAAAAACCGCCAACATAAACCGCAGCAAGACCGCAAAACCAGCCGCTTTTGACGCAGTCGATAGAAAACCAGCCACTGCCGTTGGCGCTCCCTCATACACATCGGGCGCCCAAAAATGGAAGGGTACCGTAGATACTTTGAAGCCAAACCCTACCATCACCAAACCAGCAGAAAGACTCAACAATATTGGAGGAAGATTTCCCTTCTGTAAGTTGCTGGCAATTTCATACAAGTTCGCGCTGCCTGAAAAACCATACACCAGGCTAAATCCATATAACATGACCGCACTGGTCATGGCGCCATACAAGAAATACTTAATACCAGATTCAACTGATTTTTCGTTCTTGACTTTAAAACCAGTCAAAATGTAGAGGGGAATCGAAGTCAACTCTATGGCAAGATACAGCATCACCAGGTTTGCTGAAGAAGCCATCAAGCTCATGCCAAGGGTAGAGGTGATGAGCAGGGCGTAAAACTCACCCGTGCGGCTTTCTCCAGGCTCATCCAGGATAAACAAAGCAGTGACTGCTGCACCGAAGAAGAAAATCATTCGAAACACAAAACTCATCCAATCAAGACGCAGCATACTGCCAAATATCAAAACTGGTTTAGCAGATGGTAGAGAAAAAAACAAACCCAACACCGCTAATATGGTTAAACCAATGGCGGTGATATATCCAAGCCTGCGTAAATCTTTTCCCTTCCACAAAAGATCGAGAAAAAGAATCAGCCCAGCTAGAAGGACCAGCCCCATCTCAGGTAGGATCGCCAGAAACATACTCGGTTCAAAATTACCTGTGTTCATCTATGCACCTCCCACCAGTCTCAAGATATGGTCTACACCGGTCTTGAGAATTGGTACCATCAGTGCAGGCAGCCACCCAAGAGCAATCATGATCACTCCTAACACTGCAATCACCACTTTGTCTTTTATAGTAACATCTCCCACTTGTTTTTCTAATGCAGGAGGTATCGCCCCAAAAAATACTCGCCGCACAACCAGCAGGATATAGCCAGCTGTAATCACAATCCCAACAATGGCAATGATTGCCACAACAGGGGCAGCTTTCCAGGCGCCCATAAAAATGGGAAATTCAGCAATAAATCCAGAAAATCCAGGCATACCCATAGACACCAGACCACCGATTATAAAACCAACACCTGCCCAAGGCATCTTGCGGAACAATCCCCCTAATTGAGCAATATCACGAGTATGTGCCCGATCATAGACCATGCCGACAACTGCAAAGAACATAGCCGTCATCACACCGTGAGAAAACATTTGTAAACCCGCGCCTAATAATCCTTCGCGATTCAATGTGGCAAAACCGATCAGCACCAATCCCATGTGAGAAACAGATGAAAAACCGATAACATATTTAAAGTCAGTCTGGATCATCGCAATCAATGCGCCGTAAACCACGTTGATCGTTGCCAGACCAAAGATCAAAGGCGCCCAGGCTTTCGCGCCTTCGGGGAGCAGCATAATGGCAACCCGCAGGGCAGCAAATGCGCCAACTTTCATTTCAACTCCAGCCAACAGCATAGAGATCGCGGTTGGTGCAGCCACATGACCATCTGGCGCCCAGCTATGGAAAGGAAACATACCTGCCAGTACAGCAAAGCCGACAAATACCACCGGGAACCAAAGCCGCTGAAATTCAAGAGAAAAGCCTGCTTTCTCCAATGCCAGCATATCAAACGTGTTTTGACCAGAGGCAAAGTACATTGCCAGCGCGCCAACCAGGGAAATCACAGAACCGATAAACAGATATAACGTCAACTTCATCGCTCCATAGTCCCTGGTTTTGGGGTAACCCCACATTGCAATCATTAAATACTTGGGGAATACTGCCAATTCATAGAAGAAGAACAACAAAAATAAATCCAGCGAGCTGAAGACTCCCAACACACTGGTCCCTAAAAACATCATGAAAGAGAAAAATTCACGCGGACGGTCTTCTACCCCCCATGAAACCAGCACTCCACATACCAGAACCAGTGAACCCAGTAAAACCATCGGCACGCTAAATCCATCTACGCCGACAAAATAAGAAATACCCAGCGACGGCAACCAATCAATTCGCTCGATAAATTGATACCCACCAGCCTGCGTGTTGTAACTGACATACAAAATCACCGTCAATAACAAAGTCAGACAGGAAGCGCAGAGAGCGGTTACCTTGATCAGGGCCTTGCGGTCGTGCGGCATAAGCAACAACGCCACACCGGCAACCAACGGGATAAAGATGATCACGCTCAAGAGTGGAAACTGCATCCTTCACCTCTTAAAACAACGTCATCACAGCCCGGTTGATGATTTCCAATATCCAGGCCGGCCAAACTCCAATCAATAGCATCAACACCATCAGAGGAGCAATGACAATAATCTCGCGCGTGTTGATCTCCGTCACATGCCCTTCAAGATGTTTGTTGATTGGTCCATGTAAGACTATATAAAGAGCTTTGAGAACATATGCCCCAGTAAAAAATAACCCCACCATGCTAACAGCCGTAGCGATTGTGAAAATAGGCCAGGCGCCCCGAACAACCATGAACTCTGAGACGAAACCACTCAAGCCGGGTAAACCTAAAGAAGCCATTGAAGTAAAGACCAGGATTGTGCCATATTTCGGCAAAAGCGACCATAACCCACCGTAGTCATGCAGGTTGCGGGTATGGGTGCGATCATAAATTACCCCCACCAGGAAAAACATGCCAGCGGAGGAGAGTCCATGCGTAAACATTTGAAGAACAGCGCCGTTAAGGGCAATTACTGAATCCTTCGTTAGACCTACCCAGGCAGCAGCCCCAATTCCTAACACCACAAATCCCATGTGGTTAATGGAAGAATACGCTACCAGCCGTTTGAAATCGGTTTGACCAAATGCGCCTAAAGCACCCAGAACGATTGCCATCACCGCCAGAAAAACCAGCCCTCCGGCATACATTTGAGATTCAACCGGAAAAAGGGGTAACACCAATCGCAGAAAACCAAAAGCGCCCAGCTTCAACAACACCCCAGCCAGAATCATTGAACCAGCCGTAGGCGCTTCGGTATGAGCATCTGGCAGCCAGGTGTGAAACGGCCAAACTGGCACCTTAATGGCAAAAGCAACGACAAACGCCCAAAAAGCCACTTGCTTAATCACCGAAAAAGGCAAACCGAGTATTGAAGCGCCCTGAAAAGCAGGCCACTTTTGAATTAATTCGGGAATATCAAAAGTACCTGTCAATACACCCATGAGTTGAATGGCGAGCAGTAATCCCAGCGAACCTGCCATTGTATAAATCATAAATTTGAGGGACGCATAATTTCTTCTCTCACCACCCCAAAGGTTGATTAAGAAATACATCGGCACAAGTCCGATCTCCCAAAACACAAAGAATAACAATAAATCCAATGCTAAAAAGACGCCCAGCATACCCGTTTCCAGGAACAGGAAAAGGATCATATATGCTTTTACCTTTTCCTGCACACTAAAGGAAGCCAGGATCGCAATAGGGGTTAATAACGTGGTTAACAACAACATAACCAGGCTAATACCATCTATTCCCAGGTGGTAAGTAGCTTTGATCGCTTCATACCACACCAGTCTTTCCTGAAATTGAAAGCCTCTGCCCAATGGTTTGAACTGTATCCAAACCAACAGAGAAAGGATCAAAGGCACCAGGCTGGCAGCCAGGGCAATCCAACGGATTGCCTTGACCTGCTTTGCCGGGACAAACAAAATAATCAATCCAGCCAGGGCAGGGAAAAACAAGATAATCGATAGGATATGGTCGGCGAAAAAATTCATCTCAGCTCCCGTCAAAAGACTTAGGTCGCAGATCAATTACATCCGTCATCCAACTCACAGCAAAAATGACAAAACCAATGCGCCGGTAATCAGCGCAATAAAGATCGTCAGGATCATGTAGTTCTGGATTTTTCCACTCTGAATAAAGCGCATCCTCCAACCGAAAAACTGAATACCTCGACTGAGTGAATCTCCGGCTCCATTTACGACCGGTTGATCAAAGAAATTGCGTAAAATTTTGCCTGACCACATGAAAAAGTTGGCAATGGCATGTAGAAATCCATCAATAATCGTTTGATCCAGCACCTTAGAAGTAAATACATCTGCCAGCCATCTGGCAGGTTTTATGAATATGATGCTATAAATCTCATCGATGTAATATTTATTCTTAAGAACCCGGTAAATCGACGGGCTGAAGACATCAATTGGATCTTTTTGTCCGGCTTTCACTCCTCGGTATGTAAGCCAACCCAGGAATAATCCACCCAGAGACACGATGATGGAAGTGAATAACGGGACAAGACTGCCCTTCGCCGCTGCGCCATGCGCCTCTTCACCCAGCATGCTGCCGACGAACTCTTCAAACCAGGGCGGGATCAATCCCCCAATCACTGGAAAACCATACGGTATGCCCACCCAACCTGCTGTAACAGCGAAAAAGGCAAGAATAACCAAAGGAATTACCATCACTTTGGTTGATTCATGGGCATATTCTGCCAGGTGAGTACGTGGATTGCCAAAAAACGTCAAGGTAATCTGGCGCATTGTGTAAAAAGCGGTCAACAATGCTGCAAAAGCCAGGGCAATAAAAACACCCATTTGCCCGGTTTTGAAAGCATAAGTTAATATTTCATCTTTTGACCAGAAACCAGATGTCACCAGGGGAAATCCAGCTAATGCCAGACCGCCCAATAAAAATGTCCAAAAAGTAAAAGGCATTTTCCTGCGCAACCCCCCCATATTGAACATATCTTGGGGGTCGGTATGGTGATCGTCAGCATGATGGGCGCCGTGTTCCATGCCATGAATAACTGAACCTGATCCTAAAAACAAAAGCGCTTTAAAGAAGGCATGGGTAACCAGATGAAAAGCGGCAGCCACATAAGCGCCAATACCCAAAGCGGCAATCATGTATCCCAATTGGGAGATGGTCGAATAAGCCAATACCCGTTTAATATCATTTTGCCCTAAGGCAATCGTCGCCGCAAAAAGGGCTGTAAACGTCCCAATTACCGTCAGCGCCATCAACGGAGGGGTTAATGCGTGCCCTGGCTCCCATCCAATCGAAAGCAAGGGGAAAATGCGAATGACAAGGTAGACGCCAGCAGAAACCATAGTTGCTGCATGGATCATTGCCGACACAGGTGTCGGACCTTCCATAGCATCTGGCAACCAGACATGCAGCGGGAATTGAGCCGATTTACCCACCGTTCCTATAAAAAGAAGAAGCCCTATTAATCCCGCCCAAGATAATCCCAAAAATCCAGAAGATGATCCCGCTAGAGTCTCTAACATCTTGTGATTAAACACATCCTGGTAGCTCAAGCTGCCTGTTTGCGTGTATAAGGCAACCAACCCCAGCAACATAAACACATCGCCAACACGGGTGGTTAAAAATGCTTTGACCGCTGCCTTGCGGGCAGAATCCTTACCAAACCAAAAACCGATCAGGGCATAAGAACAGAAACCCATGATTTCCCAACCAATATATAGTGTCAGCAGGTTGCTGCTGACCACCAGCACATACATTGCAAAAGCGAACAGGCTGATCAAGGCGAAAAAGCGCGAGTACATAGGCTCAATGGAAAACACTTTCTTCTTGCCTTCGCGTTTTTCTTTGACAGTCGCGCCATGCGGGGGTAAACCAGGCACATCGTGATCGCCTTTCGGCTGACCGTAATTGTGGTAGCCCACGCTGTAAATGAAAATCATCAATACAGTCCAGGCAACAAAAAACAGAGTTACCGCCGAGAGAGGATCAATCTGAACACCAATTTTCAACCAATCTTTCTGAGTCGGCAGCCAGTTTATTTGCGAGAGAATCGGATGCTTGCTTAAGTTTTCCATCCCTGCAACAATCAGGAAAACAATCATGCTTAAGAGCCAGGAAATCCCTGCCCCAGTTATTGCGACCCAATGACTGGCAGATTGATACCGATTGATAAAAAGGACAATTACAAAAAAAGCTAAAAGCGGTGGGAAAGGAATGAGCCAGACGAGAGATTCAGTTGTCATAAGTATTCACCACTAGCCCTTTAAGATATCCATCTCTTCAGCCACCACGGTGTTGCGCCGGCGATATGCAGAGATGATCAGCGCCAGACCAACCGAAGCTTCAGCGGCAGCCACTGCAAAAATTACAATCACAAAAACCTGGGCATCCAACTGAATGGGATATAAGAAGCGCCAAAATGCCAGCAAATTAATCATCACTGCGTTTAACATTAATTCGACACCCATCAAAATCGCCACAGAGTTTTTCCGCGCCAGAACGCCAAACAATCCGATACAGAATATCGCAGCAGAAAAAATCAAATACCATGAAAGTGGAACCATTCAATCCTCCCCAATCTAAAGACTCTATTGGGCGGCTAAAATGACCTACTTCTTCCGTTCACCAGCCACATACAAAGCGCCCACCAGGGCTGCCAGTAGAAGCACCGATGCTACTTCAAACACCAACATATACTGGTCTGGTGCAACCAACGCCTTGCCTAATGCAGCAATATCCCCAGCGCTTTTTGGAATATCAGCAGGGATTAAAGAAAAACCTGACCAGACGCTTAGAATCGCAACGATTGTAATAAACACACCCGCCCCTGCGATAATGGCGGCAATCCAATTTTGGGTTAATTGAGACCCTCGATCGAGCATTTCACGCCGGGTTAACATGATTGCGAAAATGATCAAGATTGAAATTGCCCCAATATACACCACCACCTGCACTACTACAAAGAAGCTGGCTTCGAGCAGAGCAAAAGATACAGCCACGCCTAATAAAGCCAGAATCAACCACAAGGCTGCATGCATCATTCTTCGCGCAGTCACAACCATCACCGCGGCAAAGAGGGTAATCAGCGCCAACGCGAGAAAAAAAATCTGCATTATGGTCATAACCGATTTTCCTCTTTATTAATCAAGATTGTTCGGGTCGGTAAACCGCAACCGGACGTTTTTCACTGACCACTTTACGCGCCATCAGTCGTTTCGAGCTTTGTTTCAAGAGATAGCTGGTAATATACAGAACGATCAGATTAATCACAAGCAGAATTACCGCTTTAATCAAGGAATCCAGACCTGAGACCGCTTTATCCACCAGCGCAGTAACCATTACAATCACCAACGCCAATGGAGTCAGAATCTTCCAGTTGATGTCCATCATTTGGTCGATCCGAAAACGAGGCAATGATCCTCGTAACAGGATGACCACCAGATAAACAACAAAGGTCTTAATGACCAGGTAAATAAAACCCAGGATCGGTATTTGTTCAGCTCCCGGACCGCGCCAGCCACCCAGGAAGAGGATCGAGAATAGCAGAGATACGGTAAAAGCATGTAAAAACTCAGCCACAAAAAACATACCAAACTTTAATCCCGAATACTCTATGTTATAGCCAGCAACCAGTTCCGACTCCGCCTCAACCAGATCAAACGGCGCTCGTCCGATTTCAGCCACCGATGTAATAAAGAAAATCAATGCAGCGACCGGCGCAGTTACGATAAACCAGACATCTTGCGCCTTCACAATGGTATTCATGCTCATAGACTGAGCGTACATCACCGGGATCAACAAGCAGATTACCATTGGCACTTCGTAAGAAAGGAGCATCGCAATTGCTCGGAAACCGCCCAGCAGCGCATATTTGTTGTTAGAACCCCAGCCTGCTAATAAAATGGAGAGAACACCAAAACCACCCGCAGCAATCAGGTAGAGCACCCCCACATTCAGGTCAACTCCATATACACTGACCATAAAAGGGATAACCGCCCAGATCAATAACACCGACCCCACTGACAAAACCGGCGCCAGGTTATATGGAAGCCAATCTGCCCCCGCCGGTGTAATAAATTCCTTTATAAAAATTTTTAACATATCCGCAAAGGGTTGGAAAATACCCCACGGACCAATTCGGTTCGGTCCCAGGCGGTCCTGGATACGTCCAATCAATTTCCTTTCATACCAGATTAAGAAAATGACGAACATCATCGCCCCTGTCGCCAGGAGAAATCCCCCTAATAACGACATTACAAAATGGGTCAGGTCTGGCGGCAGCCCCCAGCCAATTAAAAGCTCACGCAATAAGCGAATGATATAGTTGATTGGATCAGCCCAAACCGGCGTCATACACCCTCCCGCTTCTCACTTAGCGACCAATAAATAATCGGTCGCCAACTCCAACGGTTAATTCCACTCAAGGCATCCCTTTTTCCAGGCATATAAAAGTCCGCCAAGTAAAATTGCGATAAAAATGATGGCTTCTATCACAGCAAACAGGGTTAATTGACCATACGCCACTGCCCAGGGATATAAAAAGACCGCCTCGACATCAAAAACCAGAAAGATAAAAGCAAATATATAATACTGCGCTTTAAACTGGATCCACGTATCGCCATACGTTTCCATGCCACATTCGTAGATAGAATTTTTAACCGGGTTGGGTTTTTTGGGGGATAAAATAGTCGCGATTGTAATGGCGGCGGCAGGCAGGAAAAGGGCGATGATAAAAAAAATGCCAACGTACAGCCAGTCACTCAGCATAGTTACTCCTTGATCAAGGTTTACAGGCGACAGAGAGCAACCGGAGTCGCGGATTACTAATAAATTTTATCATACAGTCTCCATCTAAACAACCAAAAAAACGATGAGGATCCAATCACAATTTAAAAATCACCCCGCCGGTGAATGATTGGGGGGTGAACCGTCTCCCTCTTTTTCAGCTTGAGATGGTTCACCGGATTGCCGCCAGTCATCCCCCTGAGAATCTGCATTTCCCATTGACGCGCTTATCCTATTCGGAAACCCCGATCTGTTGGCTGTATGCCTAAATCGTTTCCAAATTCGAGATATCACAGTTTCTAAAAACGGGATACTGAAAACAAAACTCAAAGCAGATCCACCCATTCCAATCCAACGCGCGCTGCTGCCCCCTAACCCCAAAAAGGATACAGCCTCAATATCCACTCGCCGCGCCAACAGGGTAAGCCGAGTCGGTTTTCCACCATCATTGGGAACAAGGTTGAGAAATAACCATAATGTGCCGCGAAAGTTTCCTTCGTTTGGAGCGGTAATGCTCCAATAAAAAACGACCGGTTTTCCGGGCAGCATGGCAGTAGTAAAACTATCCGCTGGATGGACTTCTATACCTGCCAGATCCAACCTGGCTTCCGCAATTATTTGATGTGTTTCATACAAGTTTGGGATCTCAATCGGGCTGATTTTTACTTCATGACCAGCAATCTCTGCCGTCGGGGTAATCCGACCATCCTCTTCTACTTCAATCACCATTTTGATGATGTCCCCATCCCCTACTCGTAACGATTTTGGATGTTCTATGGTTACCATTCGTTTTTCGGGCAAGACAGGAGCCGCCGTAGGTTGTGGAGTGAGATTGACTGGAGAGGTTGGATTAGCGACCTGTTTGGTTGGGTTGTCACTATTAGCAGGAGCAGCTCCCATGCAGCCCCCCAAAGCCCCCACAAGAAATAACATGATAAAGAATATCAGACACCCAAAAAGAATTGAAATCCCCCCCGCCAATAATACACCTGATTTCGTGTTATTTTGGAAAGGTTTCATCACACTAATCCATCAGGAATGATCCATTCGACCCTGGTCGGAGTCGGAAATACGACAGGCGGGAGCGTTTGCCTCAAACGCGCTCGACTGCTGGGTAATACACCCCACACCAGTATGCAGATTGACACAGAACAAAGGAGAATCGCCATTAATAACAGAGCAATTCTTTTTTTCATAGGTTTATTATACTGACTTCTACCAAAATGAAATATCGGTTTATACCATGATTGCATATCCGTGTTAAACTAGTGCTCTACCAACCTTTTCCCGGAGGAATTATGGTTTCATTCCCTGTTGAACCCTTTCGCATCAAAATGGTCGAGCCTATTCATTTAATTACAAGAGAAGAACGTCAGGCTGCCATGCAGCGAGCTGGATACAACCTGTTTGCTCTACGCGCTGATGAGGTGTTCATTGACTTGTTAACCGATTCGGGCACCAGCGCTATGAGCCAGGATCAATGGGCAGCTCTTATGCGGGGCGATGAGTCCTACGCAGGCGCTCGATCCTTTTATCGATTGAGTGAAACCATGCAAGCCATCTTTGGGTTTGAACACTTTGTCCCCACCCATCAGGGACGTGCAGCCGAAAATATCCTGACTGCGTTATTGGTGAAACCCGGCATGTACGTGCCTTCGAATATGCACTTTGACACCACCGATGCAAATATCCGCGCGCGGGGCGGGCGTCCCACCAACCTTGTTATAGATGAAGCATTTGAACCCACCAGCCATCATCCTTTTAAAGGGAATATGGACATTCAGAAATTAACAGCATTTATTGAACAGGTAGGTGCGGCAAATATCCCTTTTGGAACGGTTACCATCACCAATAATGCGGGCGGTGGACAACCGGTGTCGTTAGAAAATATTCACCAAATCGCGGCAACCTATCGGCGCTATAACATCCCCTTCTTTATCGACTGCTGCCGGTATGCCGAAAACGCCTATTTTATTAAGATGAGAGAAGACGGTTATTCGGGTAAAACCACCCTTGAGATCGCAAAAGAAATCTTCTCCCTGGCAGATGGAGCCTTTATGAGCGCCAAAAAAGACGCCCTGGTCAACATTGGCGGGTTTTTAGCTATGCGCAGCGGAGATCTTTATCAAAAAGTTTGCAGCGAATTAATTTTGCGCGAAGGATTTCCCACCTATGGCGGTCTGGCTGGACGCGACTTAGAAGCCCTGTCTGTCGGTCTATGGGAAGGGCTGGATGAAGAGTATCTCGCTTACCGCCTGGCTCATACCGCCTACCTGGCGAACCGCCTGATCGAATCGGGCGTGCCCGTGATCGAACCACCGGGAGGACATGCGGTGTACCTGGATGCTGGTCGCCTCCTGCCGCACCTCGACCATTCCCAATACCCTGGTCAATCCCTGGCAGCCGCCTTATACCTTGAAGGCGGCATCCGCGGGGTTGAGATCGGTTCGGTCATGTTTGGCTATCCCGATCCCGACACTGGGAAAATGTGCTATCCACGGCTGGAGTTGGTTCGGCTGGCGATTCCACGCCGGGTATATACCCAGGCACACTTAGATTATGTGGTGCAAATCACAGCGCAGTTAGCTGAGGAACCAACCAGGCTGCCAGTGTACAAAATCACGTATGCCCCCTCCCTGCTGAAACATTTTAGCGCGCGCTTTGCGCCGATTTAACCATTTCGGATGGACATGATCTATCCAGGGTGAACGCATCTTTTTTCAGCCATTTGCCTCTTTTCCCCCAAAAAGCAGGGGCGGGCTGCTTTCCAGCAGATGCTTCATAAATAACTATTTGTCGCTGCGTGTAACTGCGGCGCAGGCAGATGTTTTTCCTGAGGCGCGGAGACTTAGACACCGTAATTGACAAATATCCATCATGCGGCGACCCTGACCTCTAAACTATATTTTATTGACAACCATTCAAATATTTGTATAATGAGTATCATCGATATAATACAGACAACATAGAAACCAGTCGAGTTTACAAGTTTTTTATATTATATATACAGGGAAGGTATTATTCTCCCGTTTCTATATCAGGTGGCACTTAAAAGAACGAATATTTAATTCGCTCTTTTAGTTAAGACCAATTTATCTAGAAAGGAGGAACATCTTTATCTTTTTGGGCTTAAAACCCGCGATTTCTCTTCCACAGAAAGAAGAGAGCCAGGTTTGTTGGAGTTTCAACCAATTTCGATGTTCAACCAGATTTACACGTAACTTAACAAGGAGAAATACTGTGTCTGAGAAAAAATTTACCCGCCGTGAATTTTTAGTCTTTAGCGCCAGTGCGACCGCTGCTTCAATCCTGGCAGCATGCAGCACACCCACCGCTGCCCCTACCAAAGCTCCCGAAGCGACCAAAGCACCTGCTGCCGCAACCGCCGCCCCCACCAAAGCACCTGCTGCCGCAACCGCTGCCCCCACCTCAAAATATAAAGAAGCTCCTGCCCTTGCCGAACAAGTGAAAGCCGGCAAATTACCCCCGGTTGCTGACCGCTTGCCCACCAATCCGATGGTCATTAAACCTAACGATTCCATTGGACAATATGGCGGACGCTGGCGCTCTGGGCTGTTAGGTCGCTCGGATACTCCCTGGATCAGCCGCACGATGGGCAATGACCCCCTGTTGCGCTGGGCTCCTGACCTGAAGGGAGTATTACCCAACGTTGCCGAAAAATGGGAAATTTCACCCAACGGACTTGAATATACCTTCTACCTGCGACCAGGAATGAAGTGGTCAGATGGTCAGCCCTTTACAGCCAATGATTTTGTTTACTGGTATGAAGATGTGATTTTGAACGACGAATTAACCCGCGTGAAACCCACATGGCTGCGCTCTAAAGGAAAATTGGGCAAGCTGGTTAAAGTCAACGACACAACGATAAAATTTGTTTTCGAAGACCCGGCTGGTTTGTTGATCCGCCATCTTGCTGGTGGAGCGGGAGTATTCTTCCCCCCAGCCCATTACATGAAGCAGTTCCATATTAAGTACAACAAAGAAAAAGTTGAGGCTGCCTTTAAGGAAGCCAAGATGCAGGACTGGATGGCATATTACGCTCAAAAGAACGATTACCCCCAGAACCCAGAGCGTCCTTCCATCCTCGCCTGGACGGTTGTTCAGCCCATCTCGGATACACAGCAATACCTCGTGCGCCGCAATCCCTATTACTGGAAAGTGGACACTGAAGGCAACCAACTCCCTTATATTGATGAATTGGTTTACCCGATTGTAGAAAAAGTGGACGCGCTGGTGTTGAAAGCACTGAATGGCGAAGTCGACTTGATGGACCGTCACATTGCCACCCCGGATAACAAAGCGGTCTTCACCGATAATAAGCAAAAAGGTGGTTATGATTTCTTCTCCGTCAAGACGGCGTTTGAAAACCCATGCGTCATCGCCTTCAACCTGAATCACAAAGACCCAGGCTTGAGGGAAGTCTTTAACAAAAAAGAATTTCGCATTGCGATGTCTCATGCGATCAACCGCAAGGAGATTATCGATACCCTGTACGTCGGCGATGGCGAACCGGCTCAACCCGCGCCACTGAAAGAGTCTCCTCATTATCATGAGCGTCTCGAAAAACAATACATCGAGTACGACGTTGCCAAAGCCAATAAACTGTTGGATGACCTGGGATTGAAAAAAGGCGCAGATGGTTGGCGCTTGCGACTGGATGGCAAACCGCTCTTCTTCACCATCGAATGCGCCCTGGCATTTGAACCCTGGCCGCAAACACTCGAATTATTAGTTAAGTATTGGAAAGCAGTTGGGGTCAACTGCACCTCCAAGAGCTACGAGCGCGCCCTGTTCTATCAACGCAAAGCAGCTTATGACCACGATGCTGGCGTATGGACCGGCGCTGACGCAGTTCAGGTAGTAATGGACCCGCGCTGGTCACTACCTTACAGCAACGAGTCAATCTTTGGCATCGCCTGGGCTGACTGGTGGACTAGCGGCGGAAAACAAGGCGAGGAGCCTCCAGCAATCGTTAAAGAGCAGCACAAGCTCTACGAAGAATTAATGGCAACGCCGGATGACAACAAGCAAAAAGAACTCATGAAAAAGATTCTGGACATTGCCGCTGATCAGTTCTGGTGCATGGCAATCAGCCGGTACTACAAAGGGTACGGGATCATTAAGAACAACTTCAAGAACTTCCCGAAAGAAGTCTGGGCATGGCATCTGTGCAACAGCCCAGCGCAAACCATGCCCGAGCAATATTATTTCGCAAAAGCGTAGGGTTCGCATTTCGCAGTGAATTGGCGGTGTGAGACTCCTCAATTAATCCAGGGGGCTTACACCGCCACTGTATGTTTAATATCGCCCTTACCATTCATCGTATTGAGGAGGAATTGTGCTCCAATATATCCTTCGCCGAATTTTGATGATGTTTCCGACCTTGATCGCAATTTCAATGGTATCGTTTGCCATCATTCAACTCCCGCCAGGTGATTACTTAACCACCTATGTGTCCCAGCTTGCCGCGATGGGCGATCTGGTGGATGAATCATCCATCCAGGCATTGCGAGACCGGTATGGACTGGGGCAACCCATCTATATTCAATATCTGCGCTGGGTTACCAACATGCTCCAGGGGGACTTCGGGCAATCTATGGAATGGAACCGACCCGTGTGGGACTTGTTGTGGGAGCGTCTGGCATTAACTTTCGTTCTTTCATTGGCGACACTTCTCTTCACCTGGATTGTTGCCTTTCCAATTGGGGTATTCTCGGCTGTACGTCAGTACTCATTGGCTGATTATATTGCCACATTTATTGGCTTTTTAGGTCTGGCTACTCCCGATTTTTTGCTGGCGTTGGTGTTGATGTGGGTGTTTTTCGCATATTTCAACCAAAGCGTAGGCGGTTTGTTTTCACCTGAGTTTGTGGAACAAGGATGGAGTCTGGCGAAAGTCTGGGATTTAGCGAAGCATCTGGTTGTGCCAATGGTTATCTTGGGTGCCAGCGGCACCGCCACTCTCATCCGGATTATGCGAGCAAACTTGTTGGATGAGTTGCATAAGCCCTATGTCGTAACTGCTCGATCGAAAGGGCTGTCTGAAATGCGCTTGTTGATCAAATATCCCGTGCGGGCTGCGCTCAATCCGTTTGTCAGCACAGTGGGTTGGTACCTTCCCGCGCTTGTTTCCGGTTCAACAATTGTCGCAGTTGTCCTGAGCCTGCCCACTACCGGTCCGTTACTTCTGCGCGCCTTACTCTCGCAAGATATGTACATGGCGGGCAGTTTCATCTTTTTCCTTAGCGCCTTGACGGTTATTGGCACATTAATATCAGATATCCTGCTGGCGTGGCTCGACCCGCGCATCCGGCTTGATTGAAGGAGAACACCATGTCGCTTGAAACCCCTCCCTTAACTCCCCTTCCGTCTCAAAAGCCAGTTGCCCCTGGGCTGCCTCCCGTTCCATCAATTCCTCCTGCGCCATCGCAGGCGTTCGAGCCAGAGTCACGCATTCTGGTTGCTTCACAATGGTTGTTGATGTGGTGGAAGTTTAAAAAGCATAAACTGGCAATGGCTTCTGCCATCATCATCATTTTGATCTATCTTGTCGCCATTTTCGTAGAACCCATCGCGCCTTATCTGCCTGACACATTCAATTCACGAGCTACCTACAGTCCACCTCAAACCATTCACTTTTTCCATGAAGGTCGGTTTATTGGTCCGTTTGTTTATGGGATGAAGCAAGAAATCGAACCCGAGGCTTTACGGCGCATCTTTACCCCTGATAAAAGTGTCATCTATGAACTTGGCTTCTTTGTGAAAGGCGCGCCGTATAAAATGTGGGGATTGATCCCTTCTGATATTCATCTTTTTGGACCCAAAGACCCACAAGCGAAAGTCTATTTGCTGGGTGCCGACCGGGTTGGTCGAGATGTGCTAACCCGTATCATTTACGGCACACGCATCTCTATGTCGATCGGGCTGGTCGGTGTGGCAATGAGCTTCATCTTCGGCTTAACGCTGGGTGGTATTTCTGGTTACTTTGGCGGGACGATTGACAATTTGATTCAACGGGTAATCGAATTTATCCGTTCAATCCCGACGATACCCTTGTGGATGGGTCTGGCTGCTGCGGTACCCTCCAGTTGGCCATCGGAAAGGATATATTTTAGTATCACCATCATCCTCTCCTTTGTCGGCTGGACGGGTCTGGCGCGGGTCGTGCGCGGGCGTTTTCTCTCATTACGAGAGGAAGACTTTGTCCTGGCAGCCCGCCTGGATGCAGTCAGTGAAATGCGCATCATTTTCAGACACATGATCCCTTCCTTTACCAGCCATATCATCGCTGCAATTACCCTGGCAATACCCAACATGATCCTGGCTGAAACCGCCTTATCCTTCTTGGGATTAGGTCTTCAGCCCCCCGTTGTCAGTTGGGGAGTTCTCCTGCAAGAAGCGCAAAACATTCGGGCAGTTGCCACCGCGCCCTGGTTATTAATCCCAGCATTGGCAGTCATCATTACAGTCCTGACCCTTAACTTTTTTGGGGATGGATTACGAGATGCCGCCGATCCCTACGGACGATAGAGGAGAAATATGACCAACGATTCTGATACCCTTCTCCGCATCAGTTGTCTGCAAACTTACTTCTTCATGGATCAAGGCACAGTAAAAGCCGTCGATGGGGTCGATTTGATCTTAAAACGTGGACGCACGCTGGGAATTGTCGGTGAAAGTGGTTGCGGCAAGAGCATTACCGCCCGATCCATCCTGCAGATTGTTGATCCGCCTGGTCGGATTGTCTCCGGCAGTATTCTTTACCGGAGGGCAGTCTCTTCAAACGGCACCTCCCAGCTTGGAGAAGAAGTTGACCTGGCAAAAATGCACCCGATGGGGCGGGAAATCCGCCAAATTCGTGGGAAAGAAATTTCGATGATTTTCCAGGAACCGATGACTTCCTTTAGCTCTCTCTATACCATCGGTAACCAGATCATGGAAAATATCCTGCTCCATCAAGAGGTGACCAAACAGCAAGCCCGCGAACGCGCGATTGAGTTATTACACCAGGTTGGTATATCAAGACCCAAAGAGCGGATTGATGAATACCCTCATCAATTCAGCGGAGGAATGCGCCAGCGCGCTATGATTGCTATGGCAATCGCCTGTGATCCCAGTCTTTTGATCGCAGACGAACCGACAACCGCCCTGGATGTTACAACTCAGGCGCAAATATTAAAATTAATGCGCAATATGCAGGAGCGGCTCGGAATGGCGCTGATGCTGATCACCCACGATTTAGGTGTTGTGGCAGAAATGGCGGATGATGTGGCTGTGATGTATCTTGGACGTGTCGTGGAAACAGCCGACGTCGATTCGATATTCCATAACCCCAAACATCCTTACACTCAGGCATTGTTACGCTCTATTCCAAAAGTTGGACGCCGCGCCCGCCAGCGCCTGGACTCAATTGTTGGAATGGTGCCAGACCCCTTTACACGACCATCCGGATGTTATTTTCATCCGCGCTGCAGCGCCTACATGCCAAACATTTGCAACCGTATCACTCCCACAACCGTACAAGTTGGTGAGGGGCATACGGTTAGCTGCCTCCTTTACAACGGAGCCACCAACCATGAATAATTCACCCCACCCCCTATCACCCAAACTTTTAGAGGTAAAACACCTGAAGATGCATTTTCCTATACGCTCCGGATTTCTGAGACGCATCAAGGGCTATGTTCGCGCCGTTGATGATGTCAGCTTTGCAGTGCGCGAAGGGGAGACGCTCAGCCTGGTTGGTGAATCTGGATGTGGAAAAACGACCACAGGACGCTGCATCCTGCGCGCTTATGAACCAACCAGCGGCGACATCTATTATCAAAAAGCAGATGGCACCACTGTAAATCTGGCGGCTCTCGACCGCAGGGAATTGAATCCATACCGGAAAGAAATCCGCATGATCTTTCAGGACCCATTTTCTTCATTAAACCCCCGTATGAATGTGCTGGACATTGTGGGTGAACCACTATTGGTCAACGCAGGATTAAAGGGAGCCAAACTGGAAGATCGAGTTGCCGAATTACTGCTCAAGGTGGGATTGCGCCCGGAATATATGCGCCGTTATCCCCATGCTTTCAGTGGTGGAGAGAGGCAGCGCATTGGAATTGCCAGAGCGCTTTCCCTTAATCCTCGCCTTGTTGTCTGTGACGAAGCCGTTTCGGCTCTGGATGTTTCGGTGCGGGCTCAAATCCTCAATTTATTGCAAGATCTCCAGCGGGATTTTAACCTGACCTACCTGTTCATTGCCCATGATTTGAGTGTCGTTGAATATATCAGCGACCGGGTCGCAGTCATGTACGTTGGCAAATTGGTCGAACTGGCTGAGACTGAAAAACTTTACTTGAGACCCCGCCATCCTTACACTGAAGCCCTTTTGTCTGCAGTACCAAACCCCGATCCTCGTTTGCGCAACCGGAGAAAGGAAATTGTGCTTGAAGGCGACGTGGCTGATCCATCTCGCCCTCCCAGTGGTTGTTATTTTCATCCGCGGTGTCAGTATGCGCAGGCACGCTGCTCGCAAGAAGAGCCTGAATTGCGCGATCTGGGAGACGAACATTTTGTCGCCTGCCACTTTGCTGAACAATTGTCTCTGGCTGGTGTGCCGTATGAATAGGACGAAGTTTTGATGCTGGGTTCAAAACAAAGAGTAAAAACTTTAATTTTTGGAGGCGTCCCTGACCGGACGCCTCTTTATGATTTATGACGAAACGATGCGGTTATTCAGCATTTTACTGGCACACCATTAACTGTTGAAAATGGTGCTTAACTTGTCTATCAAGCCTACGAACCTGCCATTGATGCAACCCGACCATTGGTGAAATCGCCCAATGTTGAGCGCACAGAAACCTTACCAGATGAACGCATCATGCGGTACTTTCATTCGGATGGAAATCTCAATCCAATCCTGGATGACCTGGTTGAAGCAGGCATAGATGGGGTGAATCCAATTGAAATTCTGGCAGGCATGAATCCAGGTGAAATTCACCGCAGATATCCCCATCTGTTCATGTGTGGCAGAATTGATGTCAGTCAATTATTGCCTTTTGGCACACCGCAACAAGTAAAAGATGTGGTCAAACGAACTATCGAAGCCGCCGAAGGGCGCATCATGATTGGCAGTTCCACTGAATTAAATAACGATGTACCTTTAGAAAATTTTCTGGCAATGCGCGAAGCTGTGTTAGGGACTTAATTGGGTCTTTTTTTCGCCGCCTGCCAGATGGCTTCCATCTCATCCAGAGATAAATCGGAAATCGTTTTGCCCTGGCTGCGCGCTTCTGCTTCGATAGATTGAAAACGGGTTTTAAACCGCCGATTGGTCTCCCGCAAAGCTGTTTCTGCATCCACTTGATACCAGCGCGCCAGGTTTACTACAGCAAACAGCACATCACCCAATTCCCGAGCGCGTTCTTCAGAAGACTCCGCCTGGCGGACTTCGTTGATCTCTTCCAACAACTTCTCCCAAACCCCCTGAATGTCCTTCCAATCAAAACCTACCCTCGCTGCTCGCGCCTGGTATTCTTGCGCCTGGATGAGAGAAGGCAATGCTCTTGGAATACTATCCAAAATTCCTTTTTGTTGATTTTCCTGGTTATTTTTCCGCTCCTCTGCTTTTAATTTTTCCCAGTTCTGCAATACCTCTTGTGTACCGTCCACCTTTACTGATCCAAATACGTGAGGATGGCGGCGGATAATCTTTTGATAGATTCCCTGGATCACTTGAGCAAGGGTAAATTCTTGTTCTTCCATTGCAATTTGCGCATGTAAAACGATTTGTAATAACAAATCACCCAATTCTTCACGCAAATGATTCATGTCCTGGTCATCGAGAGCATCAACAGCCTCGTATGTTTCTTCGATCAGGTGATTGCGTAAAGTAAGGTGAGTCTGTTCCAAATCCCAAGGACAACCATCTGGCGCTCGGAGATGGGCAACGACTTCTTGAAAACTCTCCAGAGACATGCCCACCCCCAGCGGAGGGATCCATAAACTTGAGAGTAAGCCTAAGTGCGGAGAACGATCAATTTCATATAAGGCGATTTCTTCCACCCGTTCCTGATTAGTGCCAGCCGCGTGGATTAATTTTACCGGATGGAAATCTGGATAAACCGTATTCAGCACAACTTTGACCTGGGCAGCCACAAATCGATCGTATATTTGCCCAATTATGGCAGGTTTGTCGGCAGGAAAAGTTGGTGTATGACAGGATACCAGTTCTAAAGCATCAACAATCATCAAATGTGGAAAAGGATCAACCCCCAGGGCAGAAAAAGTCGGTTCTAAAAAGCTAACCCCATCGATGACCCTTACTGGAATACCCTCTGCTCGCGCCAATCGCACAATTTCAGGTGAAGTGGCTTCAGCCACATAAGGATGTCCCGGCACTCCATAGGTAACCCCCTCGGGCTTTTTTCCCTGTTCGAGGATGGTTTGGATGATCTTTTGGTAGACCTCTTCAAATTGTTCACACTGATCATACAGATGATCAAACGAATGAATTTTCAAAGAAGGAGAAAATCCTTTTACCACTGGATGCTGATTTGTGCGCAAGTAAATTTCATCTATCTGATCAATCCAGGTTTTTGCCTTGCAAGTAAGCTGCAGCGGGTCGCCCGGACCTAAACCGACAATTGTAATTCCCCGATGGTGCTGATACGGCATTTCGACCTTCCGATAAAATTCAAATAACCTGATGATGCTTGAACGAATAAGGGCTCTGGCGGATAGATAACCGCCGGAGCCCTCACGAATTTCCTAACACCCCAACCGATAGCCAGGAAATCTGGGTGGAGAATTTAACGCTTGGTGTACGTAGGAGCCTTGCGGGCGCGCTTGAGACCTGGTTTCTTCCGTTCTTTCACACGAGGGTCGCGGGTGAGAAAACCACCTTTTCGCATCGATGCGACATTATCTGGCGCCATTTTGACCAATGCGCGTGCCAATCCTAGTTTCACTGCATCGGTTTGACCAGTGACACCGCCGCCACTTACGACCACTGTGATATCAAAATGAGATGAATTTTCTCCGACTGCGTCAATTGGCGCTAAAATATTTTGCATATCTCCCAGGCGAGTGAAATAATCCTCAAGAGGTTTATCATTCACCAGGAACTTGCCCGTACCGTTGGAAACACGTACCCGCGCAGTCGCTTCTTTTCGTCGACCAAGACCTTCAAAATAATGACCAGCCATATTTCCTCAAACTCCTTTAAGCAGCAGGTTGCGGATTTTGAGCTTCATGGGGATGCTCAGCGCCGCCGTAAACCTTTAGTTTCTTAATCAAATGGCGACCCCACTTGTTGTGAGGCAGCATTCCCCACACTGCATGGTAAATCACTCGATCAGGATGAACTTTCAACTGATTGCGCAAACTGGTCGCTTTCAAACCGCCGGGATAATTCGAATGGCGGTAATACATCTTTTCCTCAAATCGACGAGGCGCAAATTGAATTTTGGTCGCATTGACCACAACCACATAATCACCCACCTCCACACCAGGGGTGTAGGTGGGCTTGTGCTTACCTAAAAGGTAATGCGCAATTTGACCTGCCAGACGACCTAAATTTTGACCGTCAGCATCTACTAAAACCCAATTGTTTTCTTGTTTTCCTTTAGGGACGAATGTCTTGTCCACAGTATCTTCTCCACTTTCGTGTTTCTAATCAGATTTCTTCATCCTTGCTTGTTAGCGAGTAACTCACTTCTTCCAGTACCAGACCTTGCGGCTCTGCCAGACCCGGGTAAAAAAATTGCGATTGACAGATCGCTTCATCAAATTTTTCTAATGGAACGATCCCCTGAGCGACCAGAACCTGGGCAAAGGTGATGCGCCGCACCATTCGATAAAGGAAGGCATTGGCAGTGATGTAGAAAAACAACCCATCATCCTTTTCAACCCAATTCGCCTGCATTACCAGCCGAACTGTCGAACCTCCCGGTTTGGTCGGCGATCCAAAAGCCTTGAAATCATGCTGTCCCAGCAGCCGGGATGCCGCCGCTTCTAAGATATCGACCTCTACTGGAGGCCAAATTCGCCACGCATATCGATCACGCAAAGGATCACGCACGGCTGAACAATAAATCTGGTACCGATAGCGGCGGGAGAGAGCATCAAATCGTGGATGAAAATGGTTATCCACAATCTTTACTCTCCTCACTGCAACATCAGCAGGTAATCGCGCGTTAACTGCCCTGAGCAGATCATCCTCTGTATGCTTCCAATCCAGGTCAAAAGCCACAACCTGTCCGACAGCATGGACACCTGTATCCGTTCGACCTGCAGATAAAACTGCCCTGCCTTCCCAGCCCAGTGATCTTAATGCCGTCTCCAGTTCAAGCTGGACAGTCCTTTTCAACCCCTGGCGCTGGAACCCAAAGAAGTGAGTGCCATCATAAGCAAGAATCAATTGGTAACGTGCCATTTACATCCGGAAAATCTCACCGGATCGATTAATCCTCAACCAGCTCAATCAGCACCATCTCAGCAGCATCGCCGAGGCGCTGACCCAGTTTTAATATTCGCGTGTAACCACCATTTCGGCTTTCGTATCGCCTGGCAATATCATCAAATAATTTTTTGACAATAACAGGCTGCCCGCCCAGTCTTGCCGCAACCATTCGACGCGCATTGACTTTTTGAGCCTCTTCTGCCTTCGAACTATTTCGCGCAATGGTGATTAATTTTTCCGCCTCTCCACGAATAGCCAGTGCTTTCGCCTGAGTGGTTTGCAACCGTTCATGTTGAAAAAGCTGGCTAATTAATGTCCGCCGGAGTGCTTTTCTTTGATCTTTGTTTCTACTTAGTTTATACCCTGCTACCTGGTGTCGCATGATTCATTACTCCACAGATTTTTCATCTTGCATAAAACCTTTTTCTCGCATTTTCTGGCGGAGTTCGTCCAGGCTTTTCTCGCCAAAATTGCGGATCGACATGACCGCTTCATCACCTTTCTCTAGCAAATCCAACACATCACCCACCGTGGTGATGCCAGTGCGCTTGAGCGAATTGAACACACGAACAGATAGATCAAGATTTTCAATCGGTGTTTCCGCTGCCTCACTGGTAAGTCGGCTGCCAACGATTTCCTTTTCCGGTCCGACAAACATCGTCTCTTCACTGATTCCCGAAATGAAACGGAAATGATCGATTAATATCCTGGATGCCGTGCTGAGCGCTTTTTCAGGAAGGATTGTTCCATCCGTCCATATTTCAAGCACCAGGCGATCATAGTTTGTACTTTGTCCAACGCGCGCTGAACCCACGCTCCAGTTGACTCGTTTCACCGGTGAATAAATGGCATCAACGGGCAATTCACCAATTGGCAAGGTTCCACTGCGTTCTGAAGCCGGTGAATACCCTCTTCCACGTTCTACCGTCATATCAATTTCCAGGTGGACTTTGCTGTCATTGACGGTAAACAAATAGAGTTCGGGATTAACGATTTCAATTTCTGCTGGAACACTGATATCTGCAGCCGTTACTTCTCCCTCTCCGCGAACATCCAAATGCAAATGAGCGGTATCCACATCGTGCATAATCAAGCGAAGTTGCTTAATTTGTAACATCACCTGAATAACATCTTCCCGAACGCCTGGAATATCGCTAAACTCGTGTAGCACATCACTAATTCGGATGGATGTTACTGCTACACCCTCTAATGAAGAAAGGAGCACTCTGCGTAAGGCATTACCAAGGGTAACGCCATACCCATGTTCCAAGGGGCTGATGACAAACTTCCCATAATTGCGAGCATCAGCTTCTCGCTCAACCTTCGGTGTTACCATATTCATTAGTGCAGCCAAAGCTTCACCCCTTCCCGGTTATCCAAAATTTCGATCGACCAAATCACAATCGGATTACCGTGAATAGTACTCAACGATCAGTTGTTCGTTTAAGTTTCCATCAATTTCAGCGCGTTCTGGCATTCGCAAAACCCGCCCTGAAAGTGATTTGAGATCACGTTCCAACCATTGGGGAGGTACGCGTTTCTCTGCCATTTCCGGTAATACTTTAAAAAACCCATTTCCGCGTGAAGTCTCATCCACTGAGATGACATCCCCCGTGTTCACCAACATAGAAGGAATATCAGCTCGCTTGCCATTGATCTGAAAATGACCATGAGAAACCAATTGTCGAGCCTGCGCGCGGTCTTCTCCAAAACCTAATCGATAAACGACATTGTCAAGGCGCATTTCCAACGTTTGAAGCAAGTTCAAACCCGTCATTCCAGGTCGCTTGAGGGCAACGCCAAAATAACGGCGGAACTGGCGCTCAAAAATACCATAGACACGGCGCGCTTTCTGCTTGGCGCGCAATTGACGAGCGTAATCCGACTCGCGTTCACTTCGACCTGCTCCAGAACGCCCATGCTGACCAGGAATAAATCCTCGACGTTCAAAAGCACATTTTGGTGTAAAGCAGCGCTCACCTTTCAAAAATAACTTTTCACCTTCACGCCGGCATAATTTACAAGCCGGACCGAGATATTTCGCCATAGATTTCCTCTCTAATTGAAATTAAACGCGGCGCTTTTTAGGAGGCCGGCAACCATTGTGCGGAACCGGAGTAATATCGGATATCGAACGGACTTTCAGACCCATGCTTTGTACAGCACGTATTGCTGACTCGCGACCAGGTCCTGGTCCTTTGATGATCAAGTCCACTTCCTGCAATCCCATCGACATGGCAGCCTTTACTGCTTGTTCCGCTGCCAAACGGGCTGCAAATGGAGTGCTTTTCCGCGATCCTTTATAACCCGCCGATCCAGAGCTTCCCCAACAGAGGGTATTCCCTTGGGTATCTGTAATGGTTACGATCGTGTTGTTGAAAGAAGCAAATACATGAATCTGCCCCGTGGTTACCGTGCGCTTGACCTTTTTTGTAGTGGTTGCACGTCGCGTTGAGCGTACGTTTTGTGCCATAATTCCTCGCTATACCTCACTTAATATTACGAATACCGTAATCTGCTGTTCTGCAGCCAGGCAGCCGCAGGGAGAGGAAAGGTCCCCTTCCTGGCAGGCATACGCAGCAAACTACTTCTTGGCTCCACGCCGGCGACCGCGTCCAGCAACGGTCTTCTTCGGACCTTTGCGTGTGCGCGAATTTGTGCGTGTTCGCTGTCCATGCACAGGCAGGTTGCGGCGGTGCCGCAGACCGCGATAGCATCCAATTTCTATTAGCCGCTTGATGTTCATCTGAACTTCGCGGCGTAAATCGCCCTCCACTTTATAGTTGCGGGCAATAAAATCTCGTAAGGAGTTTGTAGAGGTTTCGTCCAGATCCTTAACCCGGATATCTGGATTGATCTTGGTAGCAGCCAGGATTGTTCTTGCGCGAGTCGGACCGATACCGTAAATATAAGTTAAACCTACTTCGATACGTTTATTGCGCGGTAAATCAACACCTTCAATTCTTGCCATATACGCTTATCCCTGTCGTTGCTTATGTTTTGGATTATCACAAATTACGATCAGTTTGCCATGACGCTTTACGATTTTACATTTCGCACAGCGCTTCTTTATCGATGGTGAAACTTTCATCACAAATCTCCTTCAAATTCCTTTTAAGTCCGAACAACAAAGCCAAAGCTTTGATTATACCCGAAATTACTCCAATCGTACAGATTCAACAGGATTATCTCCCGTCACCGTAAGGATTACGGGACCATTCTTTGTTATCGCCACTGAATGTTCAAAATGCGCTGTTAATGAATGATCGGCTGATCCCACTGTCCATTCATCCGGATATACACGGGTCATTGGGGTACCTACCAGCACCATTGGCTCCAGAGCAATCGTCATGCCCTCCCGCAGCAGGATTCCCCGACCTGGCAGCCCATAATTGGGTACCTGGGGACCTTCGTGCATTCGTTTTCCAACGCCGTGTCCAGTATATTCCCTTACCACAAAGAATCCATTTCCTTCAACATATTGTTGAATCGCTGCAGAGACATCTCCTACACGGTTTCCCGCTCGCAATTGTTCAATGCCGATGTACAGAGCCTTCTCGGTAACCTCCAATAATTTTTGGGCTGTCTCTGAGACTTCCCCAACCGGTGCTGTGAAGGCTGAGTCACCCACATATCCTTCGTAGACAACACCGCTATCCATTGAAACAATATCGCCTTCTTTTAATCGCCTTTTCCCGGGTATTCCATGCACCAGTTCGTCATTCACACTGACACAGGTGCTGGCTGGATAGGGATAAGGTCCCGGATAATTCTTAAAAGGTGAGTACACATTATACTTCCGCATTACTTCTTCAGCCGCGGCGTTTAGATCCGCTGTGGTAATTCCAGGTCGAATAATCGCCTTTGCTGCCGCCAATGCTTCTGCGTTGATCCTTCCAGCTATGCGCATGATTTCTAACTCGCGGGGCGATTTTATCGTTATCTGGCGGTCCCAAGTCATACGCTAGATCACCATCTTAACAGCAGATAACAATTTCTCAGAGACGACCTCTATTGGCAGTGTGCCGTCAATTTCCATCAACAAGCCGCGATTTTTATAATATTCAATCAATGGCGCGGTTTGCTCCGTGTATACTCGAATTCGCTTTTCAACCGTAGCCGGTTTGTCATCCTCGCGCTGATACAATTCTCCGCCATCATCATCGCACTTACCAGCTTCGCGCGGCGGATTATACTTCTCATGGTACACACGCCCACAAACAGGGCAGCTCCAACGACCGGTTAATCGCTCGATCAGTACTTCTGGAGCAACAGAAATTAATGGGACGCCATTTACTTTGCCGCCTAATTTTTCCAACATCTTGCCCAGCGCTTCTGCTTGAGCAGGTGTGCGTGGAAATCCATCCAGCAGAGCGCCTTTTGCGCAATCCGGTCGGCTGAGGCGATCCTCAACCATTGCGATGGTCACATCATCCGGAACCAACTCGCCCCGGTTCATATAACCTTGCGCTAATTTGCCAAGTTCAGTCTGGTTTTTTAAGTTTTCTCGAAAAAGATCACCGGATGATATGTGCGCCAATCCCAATTTTTCTGAAATGACTTTTGCCTGTGTGCCCTTGCCTGCACCCGGTGGACCTAACAATACAAAATAGTTTGCCATGTTCGCTTATCCTTTGATCAGGTTTTGATCGTAGCCGTGGAGTTTCAGTTCAGTCTCAATGATGGTAAAGGTATCCCTTACTACACCTACTACGATCAACAACCCAGCCGATGATATCAAGAAAAGCCCTGCCTGGCGTGCGCCAACAGGTAAAACGACCCCAAGGATATACGGTAAAACTGCCACCAAACCCAGGAAAAACGCACCAGGGAATGTGATACGCCTTTGAACTTTACTCAAATATTTTTGAGTAGGCGCTCCTCGAACCACCCCTGGCACCTGAGCGCCTTGCCGTTTGAGATTGTCGCCGTAATTCTGCTGAGTAAAAAGCACATCCGTATAGAAGAAAGTAAAAGCGACCACCATAATAAAATACAATAGCCCGTACCAGATATTCCCGCCCCCAAATGTGCGATACAGGGCAGAGGCAATATCTGCTACCCACTGGGTGGATGATGATACAAAATAACTGGCGACAATGGCAGGAAAAGTTAAGATTGCTTGAGCAAAAATAAGAGGGATCATTCCCGCCATATTCACCATCAAAGGCAGATTGCTCCTGACCGGCATCGACATTCGGTTGCCCACTCTTCGACCAGGGAAAAGCACTGGTACATTGCGCCGTCCCTGTTGGACAAACACAATGGCAAAGATAGTCAGCCCCAAAATGGCTAGAATCATCAACAGCATCCACCAACCATTTTGCTGGTCACTTAATACGCCCACCAGATTGCTTGGAATTCTCGAAACAATACCGGCAAAGATGATCAATGAAAGACCCTGATTCTGTATCCCATATTCCGAAATGAGCTGACCCAGCCAAATGCCGAATAAGGTACCCGCCATCATACTGATCAAGGTGGTCAAAGTAGGCAATAGAGCACTACCGGTAAAGCCATAATTCACCAGAATTGGTTGCCCACCCGTAAGGGATTGGAAAATATTAATCTGACCAATAGCAGACAATGCCGCCATTGGAATAGTCAACAAAATAGTCCATTTCTCTTGCCATTTTTTCGCCTCACGCGGATTTTCTTTCAGTTTTCTTTCCAGCGCGGGAATGATTGGGACAAGAAGCTGGATGACGATCTGGGCGGTAATGTAGGGATAGACCCCCATCGCCAGGATTGAGAAATTCGATACCGTTCCACCGGATAACAGATCCAACAGGTTGAACAGGTTGCCTGCTGCTCCGCCAGCCTGCGATAAAGATTGCAAGACTTCCCGGTTAATACCCGGTACCGGGATATTGGCGGCAAATCGGTAAAGCACCAACAGCAGAAATGTGATGAGTAGTTTCCTGCGGATATCTTCAGATTTCCAGAGGTAAAGCCATGGCGACCGCTTCATACGTGGGATCTCCTCAAAACCTATCAGGCGATGATTTCGACTCTTCCACCCGCCGCTTCGATCTTGGCGCGGGCGCCCTTGCTCACACGCTGGACTTTGACAGTCAATGCAACTGAAAGATCGCCATTGCCCAACACAACAACGGGGTTCCGCTTATCATGCAGCATGTTATTCTGCGCCAGGAACTCCGGCGTTACTTCACTGCCTGCCGGTAGGTCCGCCAATTGTTCCAGATTCACTTCGTTGTACTCTACCTGGGCAGGAGGTGTGAACCCTTCGCCGCGCATGAATGGCAGGCGGCGGTAAAAGGGCAGGTTTCCACCCTGTCGGTATAAATGACCGCTCTGACCTGAACGAGCGCCTTCCCCTTTGGTTCCCCGACCAGCCGTTTTTCCTTGTCCGGCAGAAGGACCGATGCCTTTCCGCTTTCGCTCTTTTTTTGCGCCTTCATTTGGCATTAGATCGTGTAGTTTCATTTCTTATCCTTGCTCTTCTTCCACCTTCACCAGGTGATTTACTTTGTACACCATGCCCCGAATAGCGGGAGAATCTGGTAAAACGACTTCTTGATTCATCCGCCGCAAACCCAAAGCCTTGATGGTCGCTTTATGCGCCTGAGAATATCCAATCGCGCTTTTTACCAATGTGATTCGCAATTTTTTGGTTGAGGTCTCATCAGCCATTCTTCCTCCGCTCCCAATAAGGCAATACATCACTTACTTGTTTTCCCCGCCGGGCTGCTTCTTCCTCAGGGGATTTCAACATGCTTAAGGCTTCAAAGGTAGCTTTCACGACATTCAATACATTCGCGCTGCCGAGAGACTTGGTGAGGATATCATGCACCCCTGCCGCTTCTAGCACGGCGCGCACACCACCCGCAGCAATAACGCCTGTTCCCTGTGAGGCAGGTTTCAACAACACACGCGCACCCGAGACTTTACCAATCACCTCATGGGGAATGGTTGTGCCATTAATCGCAACCGAATGCATATTTTTGTGAGCGCGTTCTGTTGCTTTACGCATTGCGTCCGGTACGGCGTTGGCTTTTCCGATACCCAAACCAACCTTGCCGTGGTTATCACCCGCAACTACCGTAACCCGGAATGAAAAACGCCGACCGCCCTTTACAACTTTTGCTACACGAGCGATTTCTATGACGCGCTCGTCATACTGCAATTCACTTGATTGATATTCCATCATGTCCATTTTACAGGCCCTCAGTTTCCATGTAGATTAGAAATCCAGGCCCGCCTGGCGCGCAGCTTCCGCCAGAACTTTGACCCGTCCTGTGTACATAAAACCACCCCGGTCAAATACGACCTTGGTTACCCCTTTATCCAGAGCGCGTTTTGCAACAACTTCACCCACTTTGCGCGCCTGGGTGGTTTTGTCTAATCCTTTCAACATCTCACGCAATTCGTGATCAATGCTGGAAGCGGCAGCCAGGGTCTTGCCAGCTTTATCGTCTATTACCTGGGCATAAATTTCTTCAAGGCTGCGGAAAACACTTAACCTTGGGCGCTCAGGCGTGCCATTAATATGTTTTCGAACGCGCTGGTGGCGTCGTATTCTAGCTTCTGATCGAGTTCTTTTGGTCATATCCTTTCACCTTACTTCTTCCCTTTACCTTTGCCCGATTTTCCAGCCTTGCGGCGAATCTTTTCGCCCAGGTAATGAATTCCTTTTCCTTTATAAGGTTCGGGTGGGCGCACTTCTCGTATATTCGCAGCTACCTGACCAACAAGTTCTTTATCTGCCCCAATGACCCGGATTTGGCGGGTACGGGTATCAGCTTCAAACTTGATGCCATCCGGTGGAGGGATCGGTACCGGGTGAGAATATCCAACATATAAAGTCAGGACACCATTTTCAACTTCCGCACGGTATCCCACGCCTTCTACTTCGAGTACCTTGGTGAAACCAGTACTAACACCGGTTACCATGCTTTGGATCAAAGCACGGGTCGTGCCGTGCAGGGCTTTGGTTTTCGGTTGATCATTTTCTCGACTTACCAACACCTGGTTGTTCTCTAGTTTAATGTCAACCCCAGGAATGAACTCCTTCTCGAGCTTTCCGTTCGGTCCTTTTACCGATACTTTCAAGCCCTCTACATCAACCGTAACCCCAGCCGGAACCACTACGGGTAAACGTCCAATTCGTGACACGGTTATTTCCTCCTCACCTACCAGATCTTGAGCAAGATCTCGCCACCGACACCAAGCTGGCGAGCTCGCTGCCCGGTCATCACGCCTTTCGGCGTCGACAAAACAGCTACACCCAAGCCTGATAAAACCCAGGGGATATCCTCTTTTCGCGTGTAAACGCGTCGACCAGGGCGGCTAACCCGTTCAAGTCCAGTGATGACCGATTTCCGCTGGCGGCGCTCCCCCACGTATTTAATCCGCAGCCGTAAGACCTGTTGTCCGGGGTTAGTCGGCTCGACTACCTCATAACTCTCAAGGTATCCCTCTTCTTTCAAAATACGAGCAATTTCCACCTTAATTTTCGAGGTTGGCATTGCTACCAGATTCTGACCAGTCAGCACTGTGTTGCGGATGCGGGTCAGCATATCAGCAATAGGATCATTGACACTCATCGACACACCTCCGACCGGCTACCAGGATGATTTCGTAACGCCAGGAATCTTGCCTTGCAGCGCCAGCTCGCGGAAGCAGATTCGACATAAACCAAACCGGCGGATATATCCGCGCGGTCGCCCACACCGCTCGCAGCGGTTTCGTACTTGCAAGGGGAACTTGCGGCGCATTTCACGATACTTCATGCACTTTTTTGCCATATTATCCCTTCCTGAAAGGCATGCCCAGCATTTCTAACAAGGCAGCCGCGTGATCGTCCGATTTTGCCGAGGTTACAAAGGTAATTTCCATACCGCGGATCTTATCGATCTTATCATACTCAATCTCTGGAAAGATCAGTTGCTCGCGCAAACCGAGGGTGTAGTTCCCTCGCCCATCAAATGCGTCTCGAGCTACACCGCGAAAATCGCGCACCCGCGCCAGCACAATATTCAGCAAGCGGTCCATAAACGACCACATTCGCTCTCCACGTAAGGTGACTTTTGCGCCAATAAGACGTCCTTCGCGCAGTTTGAAGTTCGCCACGCTCTTTTTTGCCTTGATGACGACCGGTTTTTGACCGGTAATTGCTGAAAGATCAGCTACCGCCGCATCCAGAGCTTTAGGGTTATCCAGCGCTTCTCCTAAACCAATATTCACCACAATTTTTTGAACCCGCGGTACCTGCATGACATTTTCAAGGTTCAATGAGCTTTGCAGCGCTGGCACAATTTCTTTTTGATATCGTTCTTTCAATCTATTCATGTTTCGCTCCCGCGCCGCCTTATTCGTCGATTACCGAATTACATTTTTTACAGGTGCGAAGTGATTTTTCGCCATCTCGCTGCAAACCCAAGCGCGTGGGTTTACTGCACTTCGGGCATACCAACATCACGTTTGATACATGCACCGGGAATTCCCGACGAACTCGACCGGGAGATAAAGTCCTTCCCTGCGCCTGAACCTGACGTTGATGTTTGGTCAACTGATTGATCCCCTGGATAATAACCCGGTTCTCATCAGGTAATACTTTAATGACCTCACCCCGCTTGCCCTTATCATCTTTGCGGCCGCTAATTACTTCTACGGTATCACCTTTTTTAATCTTTAAATCCATCGCCTAGCTCCATTTATCCTGGCTCTAAATGACTTCTGGAGCCAAAGATACAATTTTCATAAAACCCTTTTCTCGTAATTCTCGGGCTACTGGTCCAAAAATACGAGTTCCTTTAGGGTTCTGCCCATCTGCATCCAAAATAACCGCAGCGTTATCATCAAAGCGGATACTGGAACCATCTTCACGCCGCCATTCTTTCGCACAGCGAACGATGACAGCCTTAACAACATCGCTCTTTTTGACGGAACCGGCAGGAGCAGCAGCTTTTACAGTGGCGATGACAATATCTCCCACCGCACCATAACGGCGGGTCGATCCTCCTAAAACATGCATCACCAGCAATTCGCGCGCGCCGGTATTATCAGCAACTTTTAGACGAGATTCATGTTGAATCATGCCTGCCCCCCCTGTGCTGTCTCCAATACCTCAGCCTGGTGCTTGACAACCTTTTCTACCACCCAGGCAACTTGCCGAGAAATGGGACGGCTCTCAACAATCTGTACCTGATCTCCCACCTGGCAGCCCAATTCATCGTGGGCTTTAATCTTCTTTGATAAGTGCACCACTTTTTTATAGAGAGGGTGTCGGTAGGTTCGGGTAATTTCCACGACTACCGTCTTCATCATCTTATTACTGGTTACTACACCAGTCAACCTGCGTCGCTCGTTCATTTTGCACCTTCCTGGTTCGCTCCCGATCGGCGCTCATTGAGGATAGTCTCGTAACGTGCGATCAGGCGGCGAGTTAGGTTTAGACGGCTGGTATCCGTCAATTGCCCGGTTACGATTTGAAATCGCAAATTCATCAGTTCCTGGCGGGTATCATTTAATTTGTTTTCCAGTTCCACCGTGGATAATACGCGCATCTCTGATGTCTTCATGCCTGCTCTCCTGTTGCATCTTCGCGCGCGATCACCCGCGTCTTGATGGAAAACTTATAGACTGCCTGGCTTAGCGCTTCTTTAGCTATTTCTCCAGGTAATCCGCCGACCTCGAACATGATTCGTCCAGGGCGAACAACAGACACCCAATATTCAACATTGCCTTTTCCCTTCCCCATGCGGGTTTCTGGTGGGCGGTGGGTGTACGGTTTATCCGGGAATATGCGAATCCAAATCTTTCCACGCCGTTTCATCGCATGAACAATGGTTCGGCGAGCTGCTTCGATTTGAGCTGCTGTAACCCATCCGGGTTCGAGCGCTTGCAAAGCATAATCCCCATTTGTAATTTCGGCGCCGCGATAAGCCAGACCGGTCATTCGACCGCGGTGCTGTTTGCGCCATTTAACACGTTTTGGCATCAACATGGTTGCTACCTCTCACTCATCTCCCGGCTGATACACCAGGAGGAATTATTCACTGACATAAACACCCTCGGTCGATTCTACCTTCTCTTCCATTTCAGGTAGCACCTCACCGCGGTACACCCACACCTTGACGCCAATGCGACCATAGGTTGTGAGCGCTTCAGCCCGGGCAAAATCGATATCTGCCCTTAATGTCTGTAATGGAACTCGCCCTTCGCGCAGCCAAACCGAACGAGCCATTTCAGCACCGCTCAATCGTCCCTGCACTTCGACCTTAATTCCCTGTGCGCCTTGTCGAATTGCCTGCTGTAGTGCCCGTTTCATCGCTCTCCGATAACTTACCCGGCGTTCGATTTGCCCTGCCAGGTTTTCAGCTACCAGGTAAGCATCGGTGTCAGGATTTTTGATCTCTTTGATTTCCAGGTCGATCTTTTTCCCAATCAACGCTTCGAGGTCTGTGCGAATCTTTTTTACACTATCACCTTTCCGTCCAATCAAAATGCCGGGTTTTGCGGTATGGACAATGACACGCACTTTACCAGGAAATCGTTCCACCTCAATGGTTGAAACGCCTGCTTTTTTCGCCTCAGCCATGATCAATGAACGAATCTTAAAATCCTGATGTAAATTCTGTGTATATTCCTTGCCATCTGCAAACCAACGACTTTCCCAATTTTTGTTGATAATCAGACGGAACCCAACCGGATGTACTTTTCGACCCATATTGACTCCTGGTCTCTCCTATCGAGTTTAGCCTATTTATTCCCGCTCGCGCAGGATAACGGTAATTTTTGATGAACGCCGTAAAATCGGTTTAAACCGCCCTCGGGCTCCAAATCGGCGCCATTTTCGGGTTGGTCCTTCATCAGCAGTCAGTTTATAAATATATAAATCGTCGCGGCTAACACCGAAGTTCTCCTCAGCGTTTGCCATCGCAGAGGCAAGTAACTTGCTGACATCTCTGGCTGCCTTGTTAGGCATGAATTTGAGGGTGTTCATTGCCTCTGTGGCTGGTTTTCCGCGAACCAAATCGAGTACCAGGCGCACTTTCTGCGCTGATACCGAATAATTAGACAGGTGAGCACGAATATCTGTAGGCATGGCTTACTTCTTACCTTTCGCGGAAGAAGATTTTTCAGAAGCGTGACCGCGGAACAAGCGTGTAGGCGCAAATTCACCCAAACGATGCCCGACCATGTTCTCGGTTACATAGATCGGTACATGGCGGCGTCCATCATGAACTGCGATCGTATGTCCTACCATTTGCGGGAAGATCACACTTTCACGGCTCCAGGTGCGCACAACCTTTTTCTCTCCGCGCGTATTCATCGTTTCGACTTTCTTTAATAATTTTGGCTCAATATATGGCCCTTTTTTCAAAGATCGTGACATATTTTCGTCCCTCTCTCTTTTATCCTAACTTCCGCCACGCCCGTTAGCGTGAACCTGATCCGCGGCGGCGCACAATGTATTGATCCGTCTTCTTGTTGCGACGGGTTTTATATCCGCGGGTTGGTTTACCCCAGGGGCTCTTCGGACCGGGCATACCCGCAGGTTGACGACCTTCTCCACCGCCATGTGGGTGATCGCGCGGAGTCATAGCAGTACCACGAACGGTTGGGCGGATGCCCATGTGGCGTTTACGACCTGCTTTGCCCAGTTTGACGTTACTATGGTCGAGGTTTCCGACCTGACCAATGGTCGCGTAACACACCTGCCGGATCAAACGTACTTCTCCTGAGGGCAAACGAACCTGCGCATAATCTCCCTCTTTCGCCAGCAGTTGCGCTGCTCCACCAGCCGCTCGCACCAATTGACCACCGCCATTTTCGCGCAATTCGATATTGTGAATCAAGGTGCCAACTGGGATGTTCGAAATTGGCAGACAATTCCCATTGCGCACTTCTGCCTGTGGACCTGACATTACCGAATCACCAACGCGCAATCCAACGGGGGCGACAATATATCGCTTTTCACCATCCGCATAAGTAAGCAATGCCAGACGCGCCGTCCGGTTGGGGTCATATTCGATCGCTGTTACTTTAGCCGCGATGTTGAATTTCTTCCGTTTGAAATCGACAATTCGAATAAACTGACGATTTCCACCACCGCGGTGGCGAACAGTTACACGCCCAATATTATTCCGCCCGGCAAATTTCTTCATCGGAGCCAATAATGAGCGCTCCGGTTCGGTCTTGGTTATTTCCTCGAAGGTATATCCGGTCATTCCACGTTGACCGGGGGTTACTGGTTTATATACTTTGACAGCCATCACTCTACCCCTTCAAAGATCGGGATTCTATCATCACCTGCCAGGGTAACTATCGCCTTTTTATACGCATCGCGATGAATCGTTACGCGGCGGCTTTTCCCTTTGCGCCCGCGTTTCGCAGGCACGTTGATTACATTAACCCGCACTACCGTCACATCGAACACACTCTCCACGGCGTCCTTCACCATTGACTGAGTTGCGTCATTGGCTACCTCAAATACATATTGATGAAGTTTGCTGGATAAATAATTCGATTTTTCAGTGACCAACGGGCGTCGGAGTACTTCATACAAGTTGCTCATTATTTACCTCCTACCCCAGCGTCGCGGTAATTACATCTAAAGATTTTAAGGGCAACAACACTTTATCGTAGACCATCAAATCACGGATATTCATGTAATTTGCCAATAAAATCTTGGCATCTGGCAGATTGCTGGTCGAGCGAATGATATCAACATGCGCCTGTTTTTCCGGAATTACAACCAGCACGCTGGAGTCGCCAACTAACGTGTTGAGCGCTTTCGCCATTAATCGGGTCTTGGGTTCCGGTAAGGTCAACTCATCCACCACCACCACCCCTGCCTCCGCCAGTTTTACACTCAGCGCCGACCGAAGAGCAGCCTGACGCATTTTTTGTGGCATTGATAACTGGTAAGAATGCGGGTGAGGTGTATGAACCTTGGCGCCTTTTGCCCAAACTGGGGATCGAGTAGATCCCTGCCGCGCGCGCCCGGTTCCTTTTTGCCGCCAGGGCTTTCGTCCACCACCTGCTACATCATTCCGATCCTTGGTGTCATGCGTACCCAGGCGGGCATTTGCCATCTGTCGCACATAAGCCTGGTGCATCATATCGATATAAACTGGCGCTTCGAAGATCGACGGAGGAAGTTCCACCGTGCCTACTTTTACGCCTTCCATGTTCAAAACGTCTACTACCATAGTCTTTTCGCTCCCTTTTTGCGCTGCTTCAGGGTCAAGATTGCTCTCAACTACTGTTTTCGCGCCTCCTTGATAATGACAAGGCCGCCGCGCGGACCAGGGATAGAGCCACGCACGCCGATAATATTTCGATCGACATCGACCAGCTCAACCTTAAGCCCCTGCGCAGTTACCCGGTCATTGCCCATATGTCCGGGACCGCGGGAACCTTTATAGACACGACCAGGGGTTGTGGTCGAACTGCGCGAACCAGGAGCACGTTCTCGATCCGACTGTCCATGCGTCCTTGGTCCACCTTTAAAGTGATACCGCTTTACACCACCCTGGAAGCCCTTTCCTTTGCTGGTGCCAACTACATCCACTCGTTCGCCAACCGCGAATAGCCCAACCGTTACCTTGTCCCCCTCACTCAAACCTGGTTCTTTCACCCGAAACTCACGCAAAAACCGCATTGGGGGCAAATTATTGCGTTTCAAATGCCCCAGCTCGCCACCCGTTAACCGCTTGGGTTTGACTTCCTCAAAACCAAGCTGAACCGCGCTGTACCCATCACTTTCAGGGTTGCGGATCTGGGTGACAAAGCATGGCCCAGCTTCGATAACGGTTACCGGTACAGCCGCGCCGTCTTTATCGAAAATCTGGGTCATGCCGATTTTCTTCCCAATCAGCCCTTTTAACATCTCGGTTGTCTCCTTATCATCTATATTTGCGGGACTGTCAGCCTGGGCTTGGCTGCATCATCCCCGTACGATCCAGTCAGAAAACTTGTGGGGAACCTGTTTTTTTGGTTGTGTTCACCAGCAAATCTTCTCTTGAACCGCCAAATCACAAACTTTGCGATTCTACTTCATCCCTGGTTTTTTGCCAAGGGTAAAACCTCCCTGGTTTTTTCGATTCCTGAACATTTTCGTCTTGTCGAAAAAAACCGAGTGTTTATTACAATATTCCAGCTTCAGGTGCTTTATGGTTGCACCTCATGCCATCTATGCACTTCTTATTGGTTGTGGGGCAGCTGAACTCGTTGCTGCCCCGCGTAGACCATATATTTCAAGATCAAATTTTAATTTCAATATCCACACCAGCCGGTAAATTGAGCCGCATTAACATATCGATCGTTTTCGAGTCTGGATCTAATACATCGATTAATCGATTATGGGTGCGGACTTCAAAATGTTCGTGGCTGTCTTTATCGATGAATGTCGACCGGCGGACAGTAAACCGTTCGATTTTCGTCGGAAGTGGCACGGGTCCCACCACCCGTGCGCCGCTTCGCTCAGCCGTCTCGACAATTCGTTTGGCGGATTGATCGAGAACTCGGTGGTCAAAAGCTTTAAGGCGAATCCGAATACGTTGCTTTGCCATTTTCCCTTACCTAGTCCAAAATTTTGGTGATGACGCCAGCGCCAACCGTCAGACCACCCTCGCGGATAGCAAATTTCGAGCCCTGTTCCAGCGCTACTCCCACGATCAGCTCGACTTCCAGGTTCACAT